>Ga0247757_10000530_pt1 | contig 30973 bp, 29 predicted proteins | sample UWRJL126311R4_FD_180929 | JGI IMG/M metagenome (GOLD analysis project Ga0247757, IMG submission 180929) | Plant litter microbial communities from Arlington Agricultural Research Station in Wisconsin, United States - UWRJ-L126-311R-4 | ecosystem: Environmental > Terrestrial > Plant litter >... | reverse complement strand
CAGCGGCGCAGCTGCCTCTCTAAAGCTTCCAAACATCAATTGATGTCCAGACACCCCACAAGAGCATACATGCGTACATGCATCCAACCCGCGAGCGAAGATGCGAAATCCGGCTGACCACCGCATAGCTGCAGCAGCAGGAGAATGCAAGCAAGCAAGCTCATTAACCAGTCGAGACAATCACGCACGTTAAAAACCAAAAAACCCTCACAAATTCTCCCATGAGGGGAAAAAAAAAGATGCATGTCCCACCCATCCCACAACTCCGATCCATCTTTTCACGGACGAATAAGACGCAGTTGGTAAGGAAGAACGGTTGGATGTTACTCTACGGGGCCGGGAACGGAAGACTATCCATAGCAAGAGATGGGATAACCCTCAGCAAGCCGCATGGTGCGGAGCCACGATGTTTTAGGTATGTAGATTACCTGACTGATGATGAGGAGGAAAGCAGGGTCGCGGGCGCGCAGAGAATTTATTCTGGCTGGGAGGCGCGGCGCCTGGACCGTGCGTAGCTATTAGTCAGCGGGTAAGGGAAAGTGGGGCGTTGCGACGAATTTTTGAAAATGCGATACGGCTGCGCACTACGGTATCAAGGGAGAGGGTGAAGTGGGCCGTGATGAGACTCTATCAGGCAAGACTCAGTAATTTTAGTGGTGTATCAGCATGCCTGTAACAAGACGAAGACATCACGACAAGAAAGAATTTATAGACACCTTGATGAGCTTCATGTATGATGTATTGACTAGCTACACTATTGCTCAATTCGGAGTTATGATCGAGTTCCCAATGGATGACCATGGCAAGGTACAGTCAAGTACCCCATCTGGTGCATTCCAATAGACCCTAAGCCCCATAACTCTCTAGTAGAGACGCTTGGGCGGGCTCATGGTAGCCTTGATGGTAAGGCTACCAACGTTCTGCCAGCCCTTCTTCAGCAGAGAGACGAGGTAGTTGATGGACAACATGATGTTGGAGATAAGCTCATCCTCAGTCATACCAACGTTTCCAACAGCGACACCCATGCACAGCACCTTCTTGAGCTGGAACTTAATGGTGGACTTGACCTCGGTGATCTTGTTGGCAAGGTCCTCAGCGTGGGAGACCGGGGTGGGGAACTTTCCAGCCTTGGAGAGACCAGGACCAAGAAGACGGGGGATCTGCTTGATGAGAGCGTCGGAGGAAATGAAGGCATCGTACTTGCGAGCAAGCTTCTTGATGAGCTTCTTGTTCTTGTTCAGCTTCTTGAGATCGTCGGCGGACATAGCATCGACACCGTGGTGCTTAGCACGATCAATATCGTGCTGGTCACCGAGGACGCAGAGGGCCATGCCGGGGCGGGGAACGGTCGGGAGCTTAATAGTTCCGGAGAAACGCTTATCACGTTGAGGATCGTAGTTCTTAAGGCCGATTTGGAGCTGCAACTAATGTTAGCAGTGCACATTTAAGCATCACGGAAAGTTTTTGTGTACCTCGACAGTCTCCAGGAAGTTCCTCTTCTTCTCATTGTTGGAGTAGTCCAGGAGTTCCTTAACGTTGGCGCGAACGCCGGCAACGGAGATTTTCGACATTGTGATTTGTCTCCCAAGGAATTTGGTGGCTCTGTTGCGGGATGGTTGAAGAGAAAAGTAGGTAGCGGCCGTGGCAATAGTTTTGTGGTGGGGATTCGCCTCGCTTATCGATGATGCTAGTTCAAAAATCACATGACTTGTGGCAAGGGTTCACTGCACCCGGCCCTCGAGTTGACATCAACCACATACAAATGTATAACTACGATCTATTGGCTCATTGCAAGTTTGAGCATGCGAAATAATTCGAAGAAAATTAATCTGCAATTACAGAGGCACTTAAAAAATTGCACACTGATAATATAATCACACATGTCCTATTGCTACATTGCTTCGTCCGCATTGAATTATAGTACATTCGTATTTCCCATTAGAGCCATTGCACCAGAACAATGCAGAAACCCAGACTCCTAACAGTGATGGAGACATAATCGATCATTGAAGAAAGCTCATTGGGAAGGAAGAAGAGTGCTACGCACTGCCATAGGGTATCGCATCAGTTGTGCTAAACGCCATGCCAGTGTGCCCAATTCATGAAATTCCAAATCAGAAAGGGGTATTGTAGAAGGAATTCCCAAGGGAAACAAGAGCCAAACCCCGAACCACGATGCCTCACCGGGGGAAATACACATATCGAGAGAGCAGCATAGGCCTAGAATGGCCTAGTGCATGAGGTGCTGATTGCTTCCGGGCTCGGCGACATGGTCGGAGAGGTTAATCAAGAGCTGCGCGAGGCAGCGCTTGGTAGCAGCATCGTCGCGCAACACAGAGGAGAAGGTAGCATCGCGTAGAGGTTCTGGCAAGCATTGACGAAGTGCTTCGCGCGCGCGGGCGTTGTCGCTTAAGCTGGCAATATGTTAGACTAGAAAACATATTCTATTAGTAGAAAACTTACCGAAGAAAGCACCTAACGACATGCTTAAGGAGACGGACGGTCTGCTGCTCCACGAGCTGGCCGACCATGTTGCTGAGGACAGTGCCCACGGCGTAGAAACGCTCGTACGTCTGGCAGATATACGCGAGGCCAATGTCATCAAGGAGGATTTTCTGGACAATAAAGATGGCAACAGTCTTGCTGAGCTCGGAACCCGTCTCCATGATACGCAGGCATAGCGGAATAATCTCCGTGGTCAAGAGGAAGTTGATGACCTCAGACGAGTCATTCTTAACAAGCGCGCCGATTACGCCGAGCGAGGTAAGGCGAAGGTATTCAAATGGGCGCGACTTCGAAGTGGTGTTGAGAAAAGGATAGAGGAACAGGGGAATATGTGCTGCTCTTGTTAGCAAAGTTGATAAAATGGGAATGTGTAGAAGACGAACCGCTGAGAAAGAGGCCGCGGGTCTCAGTGTGGGAAGCAACACATTGAAGAAGCGCAAGTGCATTACACACCCTATTGGAGGCCGCAGCGGTGAGCTGGGATGGGTTAAGCAGCGGGTAGACGGAGATGATCTCCTGCAGAAGCGAGGCCATGACACCTGAATCTGTTAGGCCCAACTTCGGTTCCGCGCGGAATGGAACGTTACCAAAGGAGTGCCATAGAATAAGGGCGAGCTCCGGCACCTGTTCCCGCTTCTTGCTCAACTCCAAAAGGGCCGCCTCCCGCGTGTTCGTCTTCATGAGCTGGGCAATCCACTCAAGAACGCGCTTGTTCTCCTCTGACATGCCAACTTCGCTGCCGGACTGAATGTCGTTCGCAGGCCCACGCGGAATGATACCACCACCGACCATGGCCGCCCCATTGTTGGCGGTAATGCGATTGTAGTGCTGCTGCTGTTGTTGGGCGACGGCAGCAGCAGCGGCAGCAGCCTGGGCTTGAGCTTGAAGCTGACCCTGCTGTTGCGCTACATGGTGGTTAGGATGCTGGTGGTGTCCCTGCGACCACTCGCCTGGGTACTGCTGCTGGTGCGTAAAGATGTGCTGCATTTGAATGCGAGTAGGCTTCGAGGAGTTGGCTGTAACGAGGGAGCGCGATCGCAAAGCAGTACTGCGTCGAGAGATTTGGCGTTGTATGTTACGAATCGACAGATCGAAAGTTGTAGGCAGCGCGGGGAAGCGAGGTAAGGGGATTGTGTATTTATGCCAGGCGTACTCGAGCACAGTGAGTTGAGCAAACAGTCGGCAACCCCGCTGGCACGTGCACAGGCACCGCGCCGGTCTTGGCGGAGAGCTTGGGTCCGAGCTCCGAAACAATGCGACGTTGCGTAGCATTGTAGCTTCACTTCATTGACTTTCTTATGAAAGGGAGCTTAAAGTGAGAGAGAAGGCCATATATTTATTTAGGAGACCCAAGCAATACAGCCCTCGCGGTTCGCCAAAGTAGTATTCAGACAGAGACAGAAACGTTCAACCAATTGTCGAAACCACCGGATTACCACCCAGTCTATTGACAGCAACTGCTTCTCCCAAGACCACCATTCTGATTTCGGCAGAAGATGAATATTACAAATGAGATTCGTTCGTCATGTTTGTGCCCTGCCAGACTTCTCTCTGGCACGATGCAGATAAGACCATGCAACTCTGCCCGCTGAAATAATTAGCTCATTTACCCCCACACAATAAAAAAAAACCAAAAAACGCCTCGCTCGTTCGATTTCCAATTGGCTTACAGACGGAGCTCCTGTAGAATAGTCCGAGCCATTTCTCTATACTGCCAGGTCCCACCATCAACCTTTTTGAATTGAATGCCATGCAATTGCAAAAGAGGCACCTTTACAATCAAAATTTCGAAGACAAGAACCATACTTCCACCGAGGTCGCTCTGCACATGTGTGGTGGTTTCGCCTGGAGGAAGCACACGACCAGATCGTGGCTGCCGGTCATCCTTGTCCTCGCCGCTAGCGTCTGACTCGTCGGTATTGGTGTAGCTACGATCTGCCGCTGAGGGTTGGGCTCGTCCAGACTTCGGGGTTTGTGGGAGACGCATTTGTTCTTTGAATTCATCTCGGTCGCGATCCTTGTTGAAGCCCCCAAAACTGATTCTACGTCGGTGTGTTCCACTGGCAGGGGGGTTGGGAGAAGATGGTGAGTCAACCGTCTTTTTGATATCAATACTTGGAACATGACGACATTTGAAGCCACCTTTGATCTCGTGGTACGTGACCCCGAGTTGATCGAGCACCCGGATGATATCAGATTGAATGAACGTAAGAGGCTTGCTGCTGGTTGTTGAGACACTAAATAGACCCTTCAAGAATACAGGTTTAACAGCATCCGGACTTCGACTGGCCTCCGCCTTGGATTCGGCGAGCTCGGCATCGGTCTCTTCGGGAACATTTTCTTCACGAGCTTGCTCTCTACGTGCTCGACGGGCCTGAATGCTTTCCCTCCGAGCATGACCAAGAGACTTTGTACGAGATGCTGTAGCACGTCGTGGGCTTCCAGAAAGGTCTTCTGAAGCAGCATCATTCGTCGGTTTTACTTGCTGAGCGTTGATACTGGAGCGATCAGATCCGCTCGTGGGCGGTGGGTTGCCAGGATCTTCAGATGACCTTCCTCTGCGGCTCAAACGTCTTCGAAGATCCGCACCGTTTACACTAGTAGAACGACCAAGGGCCTTGAACTTCTTAGACGTACTGCTGGCGCTACTGCTTGGCATTGGTGGTGATAACAGCTCAGGCTGGTTGGCCTCCGTGGGATGCAGGTGGGAGGCTGACTGGCCATTTCTATCCCGAGCGCGTCGCACACTAAAGCCTCTTTTGGGAACAGTAGCTGCGTCTGATGGACCTGAAACGGCCACAGCTGGTGTCGGGGGTTGCTCCGTTCGGTCACGGTCGGAAGTTCGGTACTTCCTAGTGCTGAAACGCCGTAAAAGCCCTACTGCCGTGCTTTCCTTCTTGGGTTGCTCTATAGGGGGAGATATGATTGCCGGAGACGGGTTGTTTGGAGGTTCCTTCAAATTTAGCTTCTGCAGCCCTTCAGTCACCTCGTCTTCTCCATGCGTTCTCGCTCTCGGTCGGGATCTTCCTCCCGTCTTCTCGCCTTGCATTTCGTACGTCGAGGTATTGGTGTAGGCAGCCTCTGGAGCAGGGAGATCAGGAATCTTCAAAGGCTTTTCATCGGGACTTTGTGGTATAGCGATTGCTCCTGGGTTGGCCTCGAGACGTTCGCGGTCTCGTTTCTCACGCACAAGATAGTATACAGATATTAAAGGATGATAAGCGTTGACCGGATCAAGGCCCCGTTGAAGATCCTCGGAAGATGACATGGGCAGTTGCTCCCTGCTGGAAATGGAGTTTCTCCTCTTGTAGAAATCGAACATGCCTCTTTTCTTCTCTGCCTCCGGAGTTTGTGCAGTGGTCTTACGAGCAGCTAGGCGCACGGAACGGGCATATTCGTCAGACGACAGAATTTGTGTCAACTGGGCTTTGATGTATTCGGAAGAGCCAAAGTCAAAGCCGGTCATCCTGTCAACAATCTCATCGTCAAGGGGCAGTTGCAGGGGCTCGCGATGGGGCAGGTAGTTCTCAGGGGAACTGTTGAACCCTTTCGTGAGCCAAGGATGGGTCATGATCTCTGCCAGCGTGATGCGGCGGGTTGGGTCCGTTTGCAGCATTCGATCGATAAGGCTGCGGCATTCTAATCATGCAAAATTAAGCTATGGTCATGGAGATAAGGTAATATACTGACCTGTAGAAAGCCACGGTGGGTAGTCAACATGCCCTTTCTTGATTTTGGCGTGGAGCTGTGGCATACTCTGATCATCAAAGGGTACTTTTCCACAAACTAGAACATATAGAACTATTCCAAAGCTCCATATGTCGACTTCTGGGCCTGTGTACTGTTTCGCCTGAAGCAGTTCTGGGGCGGCGAAATACAAGCTTCCACAGAAGGTTTTGAGCAGGTTTCGAGGGGAGAAAAGATTACTCAAGCCAAAGTCGATGATCTTGATGTCTCCAGTCTTGCTGATAAGAATGTTCTCAATCTTGAGGTCTCTGTGCACAATACTGTTCCGGTGGCAGTAGTCCAGAGCGCTCGCAATCTGGCGAGCAAACTTGCGAGCCTGCTTCTCTTTGAGACGGCCGTGCGAAATGATATAGTCAAGCATTTGCCCGCCGTTGACATATTCGAATAGCATGTACCAATGATAGTTGGTCCGGACAACATCGCGCATGCCACAGATGTAGGGATGGTTCAGGAGACTGACAATGGCAGCCTCTCGTGCGGTGCGCACCTCCTTTGAATGGTCGGCCCGCTCGCGATCGGCTTGGCTGTGGTGCTGGTCGGTAGACTGTCGGGGCACGATCTTGACGGCGACCTGGAACATGTTAGCAAGCTACATAACCTCCCCATAGAACCGCCGCGGCGGCAAGCTGCGCAGCAACAGGGCTAGGAGGTCGCACCTGTTCCCCGGACTCGATCTGCTTGGCGAGCTTGACCTTGCCCATGCTGCCCGCACCAATGGTCTTGCCCAGGGCCCATTGCCCGGTGTTGGGGGCATTGATGCTCGTCCGGCGCTTGGTCTGGGTGGGCTGGGTGCCGGAGCGCACATGGTCGGCAGCTACGCCGTTGGTAGGCATGGCTGAAGCGGTGGACGCGTCTGAAGCATATCGCGTATGCCTAGAGCCGGTGCGCGAGGGAGCGGGCACGGCCCTGTCCCTCGAATCGCTGCGACGCGAGCTGGCCACGTTGGACTGCTCGTAGTCGCGGTGGTGGGGGGTGGTCTGGTGCTGGGGCGCGACGCGGGGACTGGCGTGAGGTTGCGGCTGGGGATGGGCGTTGGACTTGGTGCTCTGGGGGTGGTGGTGATGGCGATGGGGTCGACCCAGTGCGGGCGAGGTAGCGGGAGATGACATGGCGGCGAGGTTACGCTAAGGCGGCGGCACAACCAGCGATACGACAGCACGGGGGGGCGACAGGCGGCGCGCGCTGGCGACGAGGGGGTCAGAGGTGTGCAGAACGGCTCCAGCAGCAAGCAGAGCAGCGCCCAGTCTGGCTTAGGACCTGGCAGCCGGACCTTGATTCTTGCTATGGGGCCAAGACAGCAGCATGACAGGAGGGGCTGCCAACAGCCCCTGCAGCCACTCGCCCAATCTGTCGGGCACAAGCAGGCTGATTTATTGTGGCCGCTGGGCGTGGTGGCACTGCTGCTTTTGCCATCACCACTTGCGACTCGATAGGGTTGATAGCCGATGCGAGCGTCGTCTTTCCCTCTGGCCTGCCTCCATTGCTTATATGCTATTGTGTAGCCCTCCAGCCTCTATCGCACACAACAAGTGGTCTGTGCCCCTCGTCATCGCCTCGCATCCCTGTCCTGTCCTGTCCTGTCTCTTCCTCTCCAAACTACCACGGCCGCCCACCATGGCCTCGAAACGCTCGCTGCCCTCCGACGGGTATGCCAGCTCCAAACGCGCCCGCCAGTCTGCCGCAGCCGCAAACACCGTCTTCCTGGGCACCGCCCTCCCCGACGACGAGCATGGCGACGACGGCGCCTTCGTGCCTGTGTGGAAGCAGACCGTGACCGATGAGCGCGGCCGCAGGAGGCTACACGGCGCATTCACCGGTGGCTTCAGTGCAGGGTAAGCTCGCGAGCCACGTCGGCAGCGAACCAAGGCTTCTTGACTCTGCTAAGATATTTCAACACAGTCGGATCTAAAGAGGGATGGACGCCCAAAGCCTTTGTGTCCTCGCGCTCCAATCGCCACAAGGACACCGCTCAGCGCGCTGAAGATTTTATGGACGAAGAGGATCTCGCTGAAGCCGCCGAGTCGCGCCAGCTTGAAACTGCCGGGTCGTTTGCCACCATCGGTCGTGTCGGCGGCAGCTACAGCGATGCCTTGTTCGGCCTCTTCGTGACAGAAGAGGAGACCATGGGTGTCAAGATCGCTCAGAAGCTCGGCTGGCGGCGGGACCAGGGCGTAGGTCCCAAAATACGTCGAAAGGCCCTCATTGACGATGACGCTGCGGGAGCCCAGGACACTCCCTCGGCGCACATGTTCGCGCCAAGAGATTCCCGCATCATGTCTGTCGCCCGCGAGAAGCCCAATCGCAAGGGTCTGGGTTTCCAGTCAGAGGCGCGCCTAGTGCAGCCAGCAGACCAGGATGTCGAAGATCGTCCCATGCTTGCTCTCCCATTCAGGCAGGAATCTTCAAAGCTGAAAACTACGAAGAAAGCCACCCCTTCAAAGTCATCTTTTGGGGTGGGAGTATTAAATGACACCGGTTCTGACGACGAGGACCCTTATGAAATCGGTCCCAAAATTACCTTCAATAGAACCATAGGCAAAGAGAAGAAGGCAAAAAAACCGAGCAAGTTCGCGAAGTCTGGTACGGGTGAAAAGCTTCTCTATATGCCGAAAAAGGCTAGTGGCAAAGCATCCAGTCTCAATCAGCTCTCGTATGATGGAAGGCCTCCTCTACAAGGTTTCGTATTAGCAGTGCGCCCAATTGAGCTGAAGAGCACACGCAAATATCCACCCCCCAAAATACCCTCAGGATGGAAATCTGCAAAGGCCGGTGCTCAACCAACCACTACCCAAGCTTATCAGTCTGTCGCAGACGCGGCGAAAACGTCCAAACTCGACTCTAAAGGTCGAGCCTCACTTCTTGGAGAATCTCCTCTACCTGGAAAGTCTGTGTTTGACTTTATTTCGAAGGATGCGCGGGACCGTCTGGCTGCTTTGACTGGGAAGACTGATCTTCCTCCTGGTCTAGGCCAGAGTGCTCCACAGGAGCATCAGGCTTCCGGCGAGACACAAACCAGGTACTTGTGGAGTTTCGTTCCTACCCTAGAGAAAAGCACTGCAGAAGCGGCTCTTGCCAAAGGTGCGACTGGGTGGATGCCTTACTCCGAGAATCCTGCGAAGCGGGCCAGATATATCGGCTTCCTTGAGTTACGTGCTGGGCTGAGACAAGATCTTCCGGAGCGATCAGATGGCGTGTCAGTACCCGAATGGTCAAAAGAACTCAAGGAGTTTGCCCATGCCGCGGAAGTGTTCAGGCCCGCCTCAGGATTCATGGCGTCCCGCTTTACCTCTTCAACGTCCTCCAGCCATGCAGGCGGCGAAAACAACGCTTCGGATGCGAATCTTCTTCGAAAGCCCATGAAGAAGCCAGAAGACCCGGCAGATGAAGCAGCGAGGCTGGGTATGTTCGGTCCCATGACACGAAGTTGTTTTCCTTTTTTTCCATCCCGACTCCTGTGCAAACGCTTCAATGTCAAACCGCCTGCAGACATGCCACCTGACGCGGACACGGGATCGGATAGACATGGTGCCATGGGCAAGACGGAGGAGGCCTTGTCAAAGTCGACCATGGACGAGATGATGCACGAGGTCTTGACGAAAGGTGCGCCGGCACTTCAACGCCCTGCATGGATGAATGCTCCGGCACAGGAGTCTACTCCTTCTACTAGTGCTGCCACTGTTCATCCAAGCGAACAACAGCGTGAGCATGCGAAGGTTGATGTGGAGAAAAACGATGCTTTGACTCAGGAGCGAGCGTCAGACGACGTGTTCAAAGCCATCTTTGGCGATGATGATGAGGATGAGGATGATAACGATGAGTGAATGCACATAATCATGCATGTATCTGATACAGCGTCTACTATCTTAATCAGTGGTCATGGTGGCTAGTTTCTTATATATTCAGTTCCTATCAAAGAGTGGAGGTGCGATCATGGGTATTCTAAAATATAAGTTTATGAAAAGGCGGCAAATAGTTAATCCCGAGGATGAGTATAACTAGAAAATACATTGAACCCCCCTCCCAAGCTGTGCCTGCTCTACGATTACTGCTTCCACAGGTGCGGCCTAATTTGATCATGCTGAAGACAAAGTTGATTCACTCTTCAAAACTGCTATGACAAAGGAACCCACGATTATTTCCAGAAGCCGTGGAAGCAGTCCGAGCCAGAGCAGCCTTTAGGGATTACGAATACGGTAAGAAAGTATGCTATCACCCTACCACACCCTCCCGTCCAGCCCAATCCAAAAACCATACATGGGACGCCGAGTGTCCTGGGTATCGGCAACCGCCAGGCCATCCACCTTCTTATCCAAACAAAAAGGGACCCACAAGAGGTATATACAAGAAAAAAAAGCGTGCCCCCACATGAATTGACTATCTGAACCACGCGTGCCAGCTTCCTAGGAGGACTGAGTAGTGTTTACTCCTCCTCATCGTCATTGTCAAATGTCTCAGCGAGAAGAGCGTCGTCTTCCGCAGCTTCCAGAACGCCGTTTGTCTGGCCCGACTCTCGTGTGGGCGACGGCGGCAGAAGAGGATCGTCTTCGGCAGCATCGACGTCGCCGTTGACGACATTTGCGTCGGGTTCGGCAGCAAGAGCGCCGTCCGCCTCGTCCGTCACGTCTTCGACGCTGCCTCTCCGACCATGCATCTCGCCCGGGAACTCCAAAAGTAGGTCTGGCGCCGCCGCGTCGCCATTGGTACTACTCTGTTGAGAACCCGTACCAGCGAGTCCCAGCTCTCTGACTGCGCGCCTCATGCTCTCCAATCGCGCTCGTTCGGTGACCACCGTCCTCTTCGCGAACTCTTTGATGGCTCTCCTGCCCATGTCTACGCGATTTTCTTGCCAGCTGGCTAGTTCTTGAGCGACCACTTGCTGTGTGTATCTCAGCTCTTTGCCCTGCCCCGCTAGCTCTTCCGTCGCTCGATTCATCTTGTCCTGGGCTTCCCGCTGCATGCGAGACCGCGCTTCGTCGAGTAAACCAAGAGGCCAGCGGTCAGACCGACGGATGGAAAGACTATGCCGGTCGATTGCTTTCTGGGTCGTTGCCATGGAGTTGATTAAGGTTGACGGGCGATTGAGAGCTACGAGGATGGCATTGATGGTACTAGATATAGCATGCACATTGTAATAGAACCCCGTGAGTGGACTTGATTCACTTGGTGCTAGTGTATGTGTATATCGGTTCACCGCTCTTAAATGCGCTTCGGGAAGGAAGGTCAACGAATGGATCGCAGTGTTGGCAAGCTTGGCTGCATCCGAGAGGTCGAGAAACGAGTTTCGGAGCCTGTTCGTACGTCGTAGAACCGATTTCGATGCATGATGCAGAGAACGAACCGACTCCCGTGCATGCTGCACAAAAAGCTCAACTTCGCGGACGTCGTATATGGGAGCATACTCTTCGCGGACACGCTCAGTACGCAATTCAGTTTTCCGCGCGGACCTCTCCGCAAGCATAGTAGGATCGATATCTGGAACGAGGAAAAATTCCCAGACCAGTTCATGGGTCGAAAACGTGGGGTGTCTTAGAAGAATCTTGAGAAATGCGTCTAATCGAAGTTGAATATCCCGAAGGATCGAACGGGAAGGTCTTGATGGGATCAAGAAAGGGGAAGTAAAATTAGTAATGGCAGGTAGCCAAGATGCAGGGTGTTCTTGTGCCAACCATTTAGCTAGACTTTCAAAGTCTTGAAGTGAACGGCGGCAAGTCGTAACGGTGATGGTAGCATTGGGATTGGATATCCCAGATTTGAGAACAAGCCGAATAGTACCATCCTCGACAAAAAATGACCTAACAACGGTAGTTGTGCGCCCGTCAGGCCCAGGTTCGTTAGATAATAAGACCATATCATCGATCCGATTACGGACTTCATCGTCCTTCGCAAGTTCAACAGCAGTGAGGCCTCGTATATCTTTGACAGAGATATCAACTCTAGGGTCTTGAAATAACACACGCACCAGATCAGTTCGACCGTATTTACTGGCGACCATCAAAGGAGTAAAATGCTTATCGTTGGGAGCATTCACATCCGAATCGCACCGATACAGTAACTTCATCGCAATCTGTGGATCCGTAATTATGTGTAGTAAGCTGTTCCCTTTATTGTCAATATGCTCGTCCAAATGTAACGGCTGGTCATTATTCTGCGCTCGCGTGGCAGCTAAGAGTGCTCTATCAATCATGTCCCGGTATTCTTGATGGTCGTAGGATCGACAAAGAGCAAAAACCGGGGTCTGGCCATTTTTGTCTTTCAAGGACCAAGGAATCAAGTGACCAATGCGGTCGATAAGACGGGGTTGGTTGAATAAATAGTGTCCTACACAGCGGCCCTTGGCATCTTGCCTTGCGAAGTACTTTTTCAAGGTGTTATCTTCGGGGTTGTCTTCTAGAATATGGTCAAGAAGTACGTCCGTCGTTTTCGCATTTGAGACTTGGATTGCTGCGCTGAGCAGTGTTGTACCCTCATTATTGTTGTCTTCAAAGATGAAATCTAAGGGGTAAAAGTCGCTCAAAGTGAGGAGATAGTGTAAAGCTTTGTCCTGGCTGTTCTCTATTGCCATCATTAGCACTGACTCGCCACCCAATCCTTGTGTTTTGGAGAGTTTCTTTATTGACGTGTCCCCATCGAGTCCTGTACCGCGAGAACCCAATGTAGTGCGTGATTGGAATGATCTCACTGAGGAGCTAGACATGCTTCGGGTGTCCATAGATACCCTCTTTTTAGCCTTTGGCCGATCTGGCAGTGGGGGTGTCGGCGCTCGTTGGAAAGGAAAAATGTGTGCCAGTGGTCCATCCTCTCTCCTATGACGACCTAGACGGGACGGCTTGTAATGCACTTCAGGAGCATTATGACCGTTAGCGATTGGGGTATCGATAACTACGACATCCACGAAACTTGTCGCAAACCTCACAGGTCGAATAGGCTGACTGACATGCTCCTCCTCTTCATCCGCATAGGCGTCCGCATGGAATGATCTATCAGGCTCCAATACGCCCTGTAATGTAGCCATGTCGCCGGTCTTTGCCGCTTGCCACAACGCTCTATTACGTCGACTGGCTTTGCGCAAGCCTCCGGAGTCTCTGGATAGATAGGAAAGGACAGCTTCAAAAGTGCTCAATGCGTAGCCCATCTCACCGCTCTCTACATCATCAATGAAAATGAAGTGGCGCATATAGGACAGGCGAGCTTGCAGATGTCTTATAGGCGATCTTATGACAACTATAAGCAACAAGGAGACAAGAGTGTCTGCGTTGATGGTGAGTAGATGGTTGTTTTTTTCCGAATATGCCTCGCCGTTCACAGCTAACCCCTGCCCGGCGTTCAATGGTGCCTCAGGCATAGTTATACTCTTTTGCACTGAAAGAAGGACTTCTACCATTTCTTGCGGGCTTCCTGCTACCCCCATCTTCTTGAATATCTCGACTGCTTTCGACAGACGCACTGAGAGTTCCTGCTTGCCTCTTCTTCCGTGGCCAATGTCAATCCCCACCTGCGAAATATCAACGTGTACCATTTGCTTGATCTGCGCTTCGAGATCTAGATCGTATGTCTTCCGTATTGACTGCACGCGAGGGAACAGGAAGTCATGAACTTGTTCAGTAATGTACTTCTCGATCATCCGCTCCACAATGGGGCCGGTGAGGTCAGTGGTAGCACCCAGCAGGGACAATTGTTGCTTGTCTACCATCTGAAACAGATCAATGGCAGCAGTGACTGCCGTCTCCAGCGATGTGCGCATGAGATCTTCCTCATCATCCATGTCCAAAGCTGAGATGAAACCATTGGGTCCCGAGATGCTACTGTGTAGTGATATAGTAACGCTTTCGGAGGACGATAAGGAACCGCGTCTCCGAGAGGTCAGCGAAGGCTCTCGAGGCTTGTGCAAGGGCGTCGGCGGAAGCGGCTTTTCCAATTCTTTCTTGAATTCAGTAAACAATTTGTCCAGCCCAGGCTGCATCTGCCGCGCAATCATTGGAAAATGGTTCAAAAGATCCCCAAACGACCTAATCTCCTTCTTCCGCGGCATTGATGACACGGCACCACTTGAGGAGGTCGCGAGTACATGTTTGGGAGTATGGGCGTTGTGCTCGGGTAACGAGGCCGGGATTATGGGCGTCGCATCGTAGGTACCTATCAGTGGTCGCGAGATGTAGTATACCAACCATGGCTGAGCGTCGAATGCATCCGGGCAGAAGATAACGTCGTTCAAGAGCTGGGCTTGGTTGAGCGTCTTGAAGCCTTTATTACTGTACACGAAGCCATCCTTGATTATCACCGTGCGGCCATTCGCCGTTGAATACTGCTTTGCCTTGGCCCGGCTCTCCCTGAAGGTTGCGCCGTCCTTGACCTGGTTGTTGGGGCCCACGCCGCCCGGCACACGCAGCACATGGCTGGCTAGAAACTCTTCTGAGCCGCTAAGGTCGGCGTAAGAGGCGGTGGTGTCGCGGTCGCGCGAAGTGAGGAGGACTTGGGTTGTAGGGACAAGCAGGACCTGTGCTCTGAGTTAGCGAGGGAGCCTGGAGCGGAGGCATCGTTGCGAGGCGCATACGTGGTGCTGAACTGGCGAGCACTGGCTTGGGAGATTACTACGGAAGAAGGCCCGCAGGAAGGGGTTCAGGACCGGAGGCATCCAATCGACCGGCAAAGGACTCGCAGAGATAGCATCCGAATGGGACCATATGTCCTCGCGAGGGGACCAGGCGTGCGGGTGCTAGCGGTGGTAGAAACTGTTTGCCGTGGTACACAATGATGGGAATGAAGATACGACGAACACAGATAGACAGCGGACAAAGGCCTTGGGCGGCAGTAGCGGGACTGTTGGTGAGACGCAGAATCGGGTGGTGTCAGGGCAAGATCGAGGGTTGGTTGGCGCATCGACAACCACAGCGTCGTGAGCTTGTGATACGGCGCTAGGGCCCATTGGCTTAGCCGCTGGTGCCCGCCCCCATGCAAACACCCGCGTGTCGTCATGTCTCGCGTCAACGTGCGCGCACTTTCACGTCCAAGACGTCTCCCATTTCTACTATCTACTTTTGTAATGGTTGTACCTGCAGCTACTAGACCAGCCAGACCAGCGAGCCCTGCTACACAGCTACCTCCCAGCCGCCCCTCTCCACCCTCATGAAACCTTCTTGCACAGCTTCGTGCCGTAATCGATGACATCCCAGTCCTCGGTGCCAGGGGTTGTCTTGGTGTACAGGACACCCGTCGGGTCCCATTTCTTCCGCAGCTGAAGCAGCTTCGGGTACTTGTCGCCCCAGTACGAGTCTTGCCAATTTGGCTCGTTAAGGTCGCCCTGTCAGCCATCAGCGTCATGTCGGCACTCCAACTTATTAACAATCTCGACTCACCTCGTTCACGTAACTGGCACCGTCGGGACCAGCCTCCCGTAGCGCCTTTCCTGTTACATGTGTTTGGATACTCTCAAGTTGCTGCTTCTGCTCCCACGTTTCTAGCCCTGTCATTAGCACGTTTGTGACGACGAAGCTGCTAGCATTGCGCCACTTGGGATGGATAGCATTATCCGCAGATGGCACACCATAACCAGGATTCACAATGTGCCCGACGGAGAAACCAGCTACTTCTTTCGTTGGCTGTGCAGAGATCAATAGTGCATCCACAACCTTGTCGCCGCGCTCAGCAACATCTTTGTGTGTGAACAGGCGTCCGCCGACCACTGAATTCTGATTGGGCTGCTCATCCTCGAACATATCCATGTAGAACTCGAAGAAAGTTGGGAATGCTTTGGTGTATTTGCTGTACGGAATCTTCGCGGCATCCAGCTGATCGAACAAAGGTTTTACTACCTGGTTGAATTTCTTCTCATCCATGCGAGGGCCCAGTAACGGCGCAATATGCAAGCGATCAGCAGAAAGCTCGAAGTATCCGAACATGCCGTTATCCGTGTAATGATTCGCCAGATTGTGGAATATCTGAAGGCCCTTCTTGAACACTTTGGTGTCGTTGGTATGTGTGCTGTTAATATTGATGATAGTGCCCGCAGTAGGTATCTCGGGAAATGTCTTCACAGTGAGGGACACAACAATGGCGAATGTAGATGGCCCCCCACCTTTTAACGCCCAGAACAAGTCCGAGTTCTTCTCTGCATTTGCAGTAACATATTCGCCGTCCACAGTTATGGCTTCAAAGGAGAGGATGTTGTCGGCGCCCATTCCATAAATCCCTGACAGAGGGCCGTGGCCACCACCCTGTATATATCCACCCCCCCAGCCGACAGTCTGTGTAGTTTAGTATACCTCCCCCATTTTCTTAGAGACAGGTGCAGGAAACTGTTCTCTTACCGGACATTCCCCTCCTACGATGACTACTGGTGGTTTCTGAGCAAAAGCTTGACGGTAAAGCTCTCGACCCTGAATACCGGCCCCGACGACTGCGGCACTATCCGTCCACTCACCAGGTCCGTCATACTTTTCAAGGAACTTCACGTCCTTGAAGCTGTGAGTATTGATGATCAGCGATCCGTAACCCGTAGATCGTCCCAAGAAATCATGGCCAGTGTTACGAATAATAAGTCGCAGGTTCCTTTCTCGTGCAAAGTCGACACCCGATTTTATCTGCTTTTTCGTTTTGGCCATGATGACATACACCCCGTAATAACCACGAGTGCAGGGAGACTTCGGGTCGTTGGTTGGAAGACATGTATTATTGGTATACAGTGGCCACAGATTGGCAATCGGATGGTCGGTCCTATATTTTGTCAGCCGCTATGCCCTTCGCGGGACTGTATTGCTCACAGCCATTGCTCGTTTGACCAGTTTGCTTGCACTTCTCCGCATGCCGCTTTGCTATACGCACTGACCGAGGAGTTCTCGAACTTATTGTGGCACGCTGCCCCAGGAGGTATCGCCACTTGAAGTGCGCCATTAACAGTCTTGTTCAAAGCAATCCAGTCTGCTGTCGTCGGCCAGCAAGCGTTGTCTGAATAGCATTTGCACTGGTACGTAATACCATTCACCTTCTTGATCTCGCCTTTCCACTTCGCCCCCGCCACACAATTGACCGCCGCAAAGAGTATCGTAAGAAGGGAAGCACGACCCATGATATCATCAAAATAAATTTCAAGATGCGGTTCTTCGCTACGCCGTTTTTCCTCACCCAAGAGACCACCGGCCCTATTTAAGGATCTCAATGCTGACTCGCAAATGACTATAAAAATCCGTGATGCACGTAGGTCAAAGTTAAAGCTCTGTATTTACATGAACCAAGAACCTCGATATTTGGCAAACCCTGCAAATTATCCCTAGCAGCGATTCCACCGCCAATGCAGCTGTACAGCCATCTGCGGGGGCTTCGGTAGGATATCTCCACATCAGACGGGGGCCCAAACGAAGGTTAATTATTGGCCAGACAGAATCACCCCTGGCTAGTCTGTAAACAGCACGCTTCTAGAGCTTCCATAGCATACACCGGATAAACTCGAACCGCGCCCAAACCTGCGAAGCCGCCCGTTAGAATCCTCAATCCTCGCATCCCAAAATCTCACTACGAATGAGCCTCCGCGGACAGCGTCTCGGTATCAGCATTCAGGAGCAGATAATATGCGGGGTATCGAAGAAACGGATCGAGGTAGCCGTGATTCTCCGCTAGTGGAGAGTCGCCGTCAGCATTGCATGCTGCCTATAGAACATATGAACGCCCGGCGCCCTGCAGAATACTCCGGTAAGATTGTAATCAAATATCAATCTGAAGGTCCAATTCTCAGGCCTAAGAAATCTATATCGCGCGGTTAGGTGGCAGCTCTTTATCCCCTGCATCGGTGATCAGGAACAAGTGGTTCGAGAAGGTGGATGCATTTTACCATCGCGCTTATGCACAACAAAGTCTATCACAGTGCAGGGAGTGCTGCTAGCCTTGCAATTTGTTGAGATTTAGGCAGTAAGTTGCAGACGGTGTTAAATCTGCAGTAACTTGTAGCATGTGAGTGACGTTGGAATGTAGAAATATCGACACTCTGTACGCATGATCGACCTCATATTTAAAGATTCTTATATGGCGCGAAGCAGCGACAACATAGTGGGGATCATCGTCTTATGCATCGACATCACCGAATGACACAACATGCTAGGGAATGGTGAGTTGTATAAACTGTAAATTCTCGGATGACCTGCAATGTTGAGCGAGGTACCATGCTACCCTTGTACCTCTACCAACGCCTTGCTATGACCTAAACAATTTCTCATCATGACCTTGATGATGAAGCAAACGAGGCCTTTGTAACGCCATCCTATCCATAAACACCGTGAAGAGATAACAACCGAGCCTTGAATGTTCGGCCACCTGGGGACAAGCCACCTGGGGACAAGCCGCCCTTAGACAAATCATCATACCTACCAGACCAATGCATCGTTGCCAGACGAACAGGAGAGACCGTTGCAGAAGTCGACGTCCTCGTTGGCGACGTCGGCGTTCTTGGGCAGCTGCTGGCGGGCAGGCCAAATCTCCTGCTTCGCAGCCTTCTCACGCTTATGCCACTCGACGACGACCTCGCGGCAGACCTTCTGGAAGTACAGCGGGCCCTTCTCCATGTGTGGGTGCAGCTCGCCGTTGATGAAGACGCCCGCGTTGAGGTTCTTCTGCGCGAGGTTGCACAACGTTTTATCCTCCGTCATGATGCGCTTATACATCTGGTTGATGAGCTGGAAGTCCTCCTCGGACGAGTGGCGATTGCGGTACACCTCGTAGTATATATTGGTGGTAGTCGAGCTAGTGGGCATGAATTTCTGCATGAAGAAAAAGTGAGGGCTGGACATTGTTAGTCTGCATATTAACCACGTATGAGGATTAGGATACTTACGTGACGGTCATGGAAGCGTGAGGCCAGTAGTAGGTGCTAGCAATGTACAGTCCTTGAGCCTTCTGTTCATCGGTGGCGGCAGCATCATGCTGAATATGTGCGGCCTTGGGGGTAACGTCGTAGGACTCTAAGTTAGCGAGGGCCGGAACATCTGGGTGAGTGGTCTTGCAGTGGTAGCACTCGTTGTAGTTGTCGGCCGCAATCTTCCAGTTGTAGTCGGCATCGATGGCCCACACGTGGTCGAAGTCATAGTTTCCGAAGTCAAAGTGCTTGAAACGCTCCTGTTGGTCGACACCGTCGAAGTCTTCCTCCCAGGAGATCTCGGGCTCGGGCTTCGAGTCAAGGTTGACCCAGATGAAGCCGTTGACGTCAATGCGAACGTGGATGGGGAATAGACCGTTCTGGTTTCTGTCGAAGCCAGGAAGGTCTTGGTAGCCAGGTGCTTTGGCAAGCTTGCCGTTGAGACCGTAGGACCATCCATGGTAGCGGCAAGAGAAGATTTTGGCGGTGCCCTTGTCTTGCTCAACCACAGGGTAGGCACGGTGTCGGCAGACGTTGTGGAAGGCAGTGATGTTTCCGCTTCGGTCGCGGGATATGACGAAGTCAAAGCCAGCGATTTGGTAGCGGAGGAAATCACCGGCTTCCTTGAGGCGGAGAGAATGGGTGATAATTAGCCACTTGCGGGAGAAGATAGCACGGCGCTCAAGCTCGTACATCTCTTGCGAGGTGTACCAGTTGGCAGGCAGAGCACGAACGGACTCCTTCTCAGGGGGCGTGGCTGGCTTGCTACCAATGCCAAGGTAGTTGAGGATAGCAGGCGCCATTGTGTAAGACAGGTTTAGTGATGAACTATTGAAGATAGGTTTGAGAGTCGAGGGTCGAGGGTCGGAGGCGTCTGGGGAGGCGATTATAAGTAAGAAGCATGTCATAGCTGGGGTAGTATAGAGATAACTCCTCAGTTTGCACAACTCCTCTATACGTCGTGACCGTTAGAAACCAACAACGATAAACACTGAGCCCCATGGGGTAATACAGTCCATTCAACGACAAACATTCATGCCCAGTTGCTCAGTAATGGTATAGTCCTTGACCCAAAGCGGCTAAACTCCACCGACAAGCTAGATAGATCATACCGAAAACGGAAATCTCATCCATCTTCCAGACCCTGGCTCCACATTATCTCTAACTATCAAGAGAGGAGCTGGAACGCCACCAACCTTCTTGGTATGTGCGGTATATCACCAGGTATGGAGTAGATACTAGTGTTTGTTGCACTTATCTTGTGATCGCCTATGATAAGCGCCCTACGGAAGTGCCTGAGTGATTTGAGTGAAGCATTCTGCCTACAGCCTGGAGACAAGATATCCGATAAGCGCTGCAGATAATGATATGTTCCAGAGCTGTTAACAAGCAACTCACATGCTTGGATCGTTGTGAGGTAGTCTGTCGTCAGGGTTCCAGCCAATCTAAACGACTTTACCAGAATCGTGGAGGTTTCCGGGAATATTGTTGGCTCCAGGAGTCTCTCCAGTGACAATATTTTCCCGAATAGACGCATACAGGGACAGCCCATCCTACGGGCCCCCCTCACATGCAGGAGCTTATGTGTCCATGTATCGTATCGAGGTAGACTGGTGCTGGGAGTTTTACCTAAGGGGAGATATGCAACGAGATGTCGCACAACGGCCTCGTCAGAGTGGCGGGTATGATTATCAATTACGGTTCATGGCTACTGAAGCTTGCTCATAACAAGCGATCACCGCCGCTGGTGGGGTTGACAGGCTCCCGCATGCGTTTGAAGGAAACAGTGATGAACCAGTGAGCAAAATGACAATTTTTTAGTAAAGCAACAGGAGGATGACATACCTATGATGGAGAGTAAATAATGAGTATCAGGAGGCTCTTGTACTCACAATCTAAGTCGGGCCGGGTGCGAAAGCGACATAATGCCGCAGATTAGTTCAACTGGCACCGGCTGGCGGGAAGCATCGATTGCTGGCCACACGTTGAGTTCGTCGCCTGGTGATCTTACAAGCAGTACTACACAGTGTGCGGGCTCCTGAACAGACAATCTCCGTTGTCATGGTTTTGTTCTTCTTCACCTGGAACGAATGCATGTGGGCACTCCGCACGCTAGTCCTTCTTTGGCAAGGAAACCCATGGCTGACCTCAATGCCTTCTCATCTACCATATATCGTCCGCTTTACTGCGGGGCGATGCCCGCTTCTCTTCGGCTTCGCTCTTGCAAACTCTTGAAGGCAATGCTTTTGTTTCCCATGCTAGCTACGTCGCCTATCAGCGGCTGGGCCCAGCTAGCATCATGTGTGTGCGAGCCTTCTAAAAGGCACGTCGCCCGCGTCGCAGTCGATTAACCCAATCGACTACAATCATGGCAACCCGACAGCGCGTGGTCATTATCGGCGCCGGCATCGTAGGCGTGAACCTCGCTGACGAGCTGGTCTCGCGGGGATGGGACGACATCACCGTTATCGAGCAAGGCCCGCTCAGCATGCCTGGTGGGTCGACGTCACATGCTCCTGGCCTTGTCTTCCAGACAAATCCTTCGAAGACTATGACCAAATTCGCAAAATACACCGTGGAGAAATTCCTTTCTATCAAGAAGGACGGAGAAGGCTGCTTTAACCAGGTGGGTGGCCTCGAAGTTGCTACTACACCGGAACGGTTGGAGGAGCTAAAGCGCAAGCACGGTTATGCTTCATCTTGGGGCGTTGATGCACGCCTTATCAGTGCTGATGAGTGCCTGCAACTGTACCCTCTTCTGAACAAAGATGCGGTACTCGGTGGGCTCCATGTTCCAAGTGACGGTCTAGCACTAGCTGCACGCGCAACACAGCTACTCATCGAACGAACGCAAAATGCTGGTGTCCGCTACCTTGCTTCTACACCGGTTACTGGCATCGAGAGATCATATGGGCGCGTTACTGGTGTCACGACACCCAAGGGCTCCATATCCGCCGACATTGTCATTTCCTGTGCCGGATTCTGGGGGGTCGAGATCGGAGCCATGGTTGGGCTACAAGTGCCATTACTTCCCCTGGCCCACCAGTATGCAAAGACGACAGCGCTTCCAGGCCTAAAAGGTCGCGACATCAATTCCAGGATGAACGGCATGAATGCGACACTACCAATCCTGCGGCATCAGGACCAGGATCTGTACTATCGCGAGCATGGCGATCAGTATGGAATTGGCTACTACGGCCATCGTCCAATGCCAGTGGTTGCTGCCTCGTTAGGCTTGACACCTCAGTATGTAGACGAGAAGAACATGCCGTCACGATTAGCCTTTACTCCAAGGGACTTTGAGACTGCATGGAACGAGTCTCAGAAGCTTCTTCCCGCCCTCAAAGACACGCATATCGCGGATGGTTTCAACGGCGTATTTTCTTTTACCCCTGATGGCGGCCCCATCGTTGGACGAGCACCTAATCTGGAAGGTTTCTACGTTGCCGAAGCCGTCTGGGTTACACACTCGGCAGGCGTTGCCCAAGCAGTCGCACAGCTGCTCACTACAGGCCGCTCTGAAACTGATCTCGCCGAGTGCGATATCACCCGATTTGAGGAAATACAACTAAGCCGTGAATATGTCAGCGAGACATCCCAACAGAATTTCGTCGAGGTATACGACATCATCCACCCATTGGCCCCCAAAGTTTCCCCCAGGAACTTGCGCATCAGCCCCTTCAACGCTCGCCAACGGGAACTAGGTGCATATTTTCTTGAGGTGGGCGGTTGGGAACGTCCATTCTGGTATGAGGCAAATGCCGAGCTACTTAAATACTTGCCTGTGGAGTGGCAACCTGTCGAACGAGACGCTTGGTCTGCACGCTTCTATTCGCCTATTTCTGCAGCAGAAGCCTGGAAGACACGAAACGCCGTCGCAATGTACGACATGACCTCTTTTCATCGATTTGAGGTGTCCGGACCTGGTGCTATGCATCTGCTTCAACGTTTAACTACCAGTGACATTTCAAGGCCACCAGGTACCATAACATACACGTTGATGCTCGATGATCAAGCCGGGATACGTGGCGACATATTCGTTTCAAGGCTTGAAGATGAGGTTTACCAAATCGGTGCCAACTCAGCAATGGAATTCGCATATCTTTCTAGGGAAGCTCGGATCCAACGACAGCAGACTCCAAGCCAGTGGGTCCAAATTCGCGAAATCACTGGAAGCACTTGTTGCATTGGCCTTTGGGGACCACGTTCACGAGATGTCATCGCAGGTGTCAGTACCGACGATTTCTCTAATAAGGGTCTTCCGTACTTCGGTGTCAAGAAGGTTCACGTCGCGGGAATTCCGGTCCTTGCTCTACGTAAATCATATGTCGGAGAACTTGGCTGGGAACTACAAGCGAGCGCTGAATATGGGCAACGTCTGTGGGATGCTATTTTCCAAGCAGGGAAGCTGCACGGCATCATCGCAGCTGGTCGTGCCGCCTTCAACTCGTTGCGTTTAGAGAAAGGCTATCGCACATGGGGCGCTGACATGACCACCGAATACGATCCACTTGAAGCAGGCATCTCTTTTGCAGTCAGCCTCGACAAAAATGAGGACTACGTCGGTAAGGCCGTGCTTACACGCCGCTCCAAGACACCTTCGCGGCGGCTCTGCTGTCTAACTATCGACGACGGACAATCAATGATTCTAGGCAAAGAGCCAGTGTTCTACCGGGGCAAAGCCGCAGGCTACATCACTACTGCGGCTTTTGGCTTCACTGTTGGTAGACCTGTCGCGTTCGCTTGGCTTCCGGGCCATCTGAGCAAAGGCGAAGCTGTGGAAATCGAGTACTTCGGCAGACGTATCGCAGCTACCATAGTTGCGGATCCGCTCTATGACGCACATAATAGTCGCCTTCTCGATGACAGGCCTCCGCTTCGAATGGAAGTGCAAGCGCCAGTCAGGTCCCGCTTGTAATCAGCAACGGCATCCATTATTATTTCAGTATTAAGCCGGGGGTATATATACAGCAAACGCATTCAAGGCACGTGGGTACTCTAGCAATTTCTGCATTATAGTATTTACGGTTCATATTCTAGCTTTCAGTTGAAAGTCAACGTGTCCATGTCTATATGTTAACATGATATCAATATCAAATGTTGTTAAAAACTTCGCCGCTTCGAGAAAAGCTTCACAGTTAACGAGAAATTAAATCTCATGTAAAATATTGTCTGTTAAATTTGCTACCTGCAGCTTTGCTAGAATCAAAATCTTCTCACACTAATTCCTCCACCGTCGCGGCGAAATCTAGCCACTCCACACGGCCGGACCGGGCATGACGTAGGACTGAGGGTTGTTCCACTTGTTGAAAGCAATTCCGGGGTCGTTTGTCTTATAGATTCCAGGAATCTTCGCGGTTGGGCCAGGGCTGCCTCCACCTGAGCCCTCGATCTTGAGCTGGTAGCACTCGATGTAGAATTGCGCCTTGCCGACATGGCCCTCATGCAGGCCGATGTGCTCCACGCGCACAAGGTATTCTCCGGGCGGGATGTTCTTCTGGATCGTCCACTCCAGGCGGTCCTTCTGCCAGGAGCACCAGTTCGTGTCGGTACCCGGAGTGCCACCACATAATCCAGTGGCCATCACCTTGACCCAATCGCCGCTGCCATCGTAGTCTTTGACAGCGTTGGGAGCCTTGGAGATGTAAACGAAGCCTGGGCCGGGGTGTTCAATGAACTCGTTGTTGAAAAGCTTGAAGCCGATCTTATCACCGGCCTTGACCGTGTAGGTTGGAGTGTTACCGGCAGTCGCGCCCTTGTTGCAGCGGAGTTCGTTGGAGTTCACGATCTCCGAAGTGTAGGACGGGTTGTAAGAGTTGGAGTTCTTCCGAGTGTAGGCATATTCACCGCCGATGGAAGCACCATTGACAATGAGGCGGTTGAAGATATAATGCGCCTGGGTAAGGGGAGCAGCTGCGGCGAGCAGAGCCGCGATGGTGAAAGACTTCATGTTGTCAGGAGGCTGAGCAGCTCAGAAGATGTTCGAGGCTGTCGATGAGAAACCATGACCCTCTCCCCCTTCTTATACAATTTCTGTCTGCCTTCGCAGGGCTCTTCTCCTAGCGGTATCCACACCATTGGAGGGATTTTGGTATCCAAAACCCGACCCCAACACTTGCTTCAGCCTCGATTCCTCTTGTGTTTGCAATGTCATTGGAGGATTCCCATGATTTCCACCTGACAATGGGCTTCAAGGACCCATGCTACCCACACTCGGAGACCTGATAGCTTGGCTCGGTAGCATTTTGAGTATAAGTAAATAAGCAAGTGTCTGCCAAGCTACGGCCAAGTTGTCAGATATAGACCAACAATCCACAAAAGCGAACTGCCAAGATCCGGGGAAACACGAAAGCAATTTGTTTGCACTGCCGTAATCTGGAGAATGAGAAGCCGAACGGTTGGGAGCCGCATAGGGAAGTGCACGCGTGCAGCAGTACTGAGTTCACAGTCCGAGGTTCTCTTGGTAGCGATAAAATACTCCGATAATGATGCAGGCTCGTCGGGTAGCTTTTGTCGGCCAAGACATCTTCCTTGTGGCTTCTTCAAGTAAGATGAGGGAAGGGTGACAAGCATTGACGATCTCGAAGCCGTCTGCGTGGAGACTGGTCGCCCCACTGCGGGAACTGAAACAACGCCAGGATCGCGGTTTTTGTCTTCGCCAATGAGGCTCTCATTACGCTTATGTTTCAGTCCGAGCACAGAGCTTTCCACGCAACCCAAAGAAAAGGTGGTGATGCCTTTGTCATACTATCGGTCACATGATATATGGAGTTTAAAGCCATCCGATTGGTCCTCAGGATTCGTTCAGTGCTACACTTAGCTTTCAAGAACATATTAGCCATATCTCATCCAAGCCTCTTGGTAGGATATACTTGCCATGTTATTATGCTTGCCGCTGCGCTCTTTCTCGAACATCATGTGGTGTTTGGTCACATTGTGCATGCGGGCTGTGGATGGCATGAAAGGGTGAAGTCCCAACTTTAGCCGTTTTAACGTGCCGCGCATTAATCAAGAAACAGCATATAAATTAGCGAGCTAACCTCTTCGAGTAAAATACTGATTGGGTGGCCAGAACGTAGCCATGCGATAGCCTAAAGCCAGCTCCACTTGTAGAGTCGCTTTTCGGGCAGAATGCCATGATTTCGACTTCGACCACACACTTGCTGAACCATGAAGCCCACGAAAGAGTCGTTCGATGAGGAGGAGGAGGCGTTCCTCACGGACGTCCATCTCGAGCATGCGTTGCCACAAGCAGACAGGGAGCGTAATTCCCGGTGGCGATTGGTGCATTATCTGCGCGTGTTGGTTGAGGTTGGGATGGCTGTCGCGATAGTATTTCTCCTGGTCGCTCAATCGCAAAAATGCACGGTGGGAACCCTCCGGAGATCTCCAGTACCACAGTGTATGTTGATCCCATTCACCGTAGAACTGTTAGCTGCACTCTAAGGGAATCGAACTAACCCCTTCTAAAGTTCCCCGAAAGATATACACGTTCAATAGCAACTCCAACTACACCCGCGAGGATATGTTCCTTAGTGAGAACATCACACTTCATACACTACATAACTGGATTCCGCTCTCTTCTGGTAATTATTCAAAAAACCCCAATACTACGGCCATAAGAAGCTAAAAATATATAGACAGCCGAGGATACGTGGTAATAAAACAAGCGGAGAAGTACGACCTCCCGGAACCATACACCATCGCCGTCGATCGTCACAACGATGGCCCAGGCTACATGATGACAGTTTTCCACCAGCTGCACTGCCTTTCGTATATAGCAGAGCACTACCAGCAAGGCTATGGCGGTGTCGAACTAACAGACGAAGTGGCGCATCACACCGCACATTGCTTCAACTATCTCCGACAGGGTCTTATGTGCAACGCCGATGTCACGTTGGAAGGAAAGACAGATGCGGGCCCAGGAGAGGGGAGCGAGCATGAGTGTGTGGATTATGATGCGTTGCTAGGCTGGGCAAATGAGCATGCAGGCATGAGGTGGCGGAATGCATTACTTCCGTCTGATTCAATATTATAATCCTGTAACTTAGAAATATATTAGAATTAACGAGGCGCCAGCCCTCAGCTTCGTGGAACGAAAAATTTGTTACCCGTCCTAACAAGTTCAATACCCCTACTTACAGAATAGACCCCTGATTTTAGCTACCCCAATTTGAACATATTGTGCTCTAATTTTCTGCCTATTGAAACCACTAGGTTCTATCAAAATAACCCCTAATGCTTTTACTGGCTAGCAGGACATAATCGAGGCCGATACTAAGATTGCAGATGACCGCGCTCTTCTTGTTGCCTACTATAAGTATATATTTAGAGATATAGACTTTACGAGCTCTACAATGTACTAGAACTATACTTCTTATATGTATATATGTATTCAGTTTTTAAACTTTACACATAACGCGGACTTGCGTCCTACACAAAAGTAAAAGAATCGCAAGATAGCAGTGCTTCCCCTGTTACAAAAACCCAAGGCTACGTATATATAAGCTACTCCAACTTAAGAGACTACTTTTCTGTCTTAATAATTAGGAGTGAAGAGGAAACCTACACTAATCCAATTAAATGCCTCAACAAATTTACCAACAGTATGAGCGAATTGTCAGATGAGATAAAACAACAAATAATGGCCCTATTTTAGATTCGAGCTAGTTACTTGAACACCGTCGATTATAACTGGGTATTACGTCATGTTGCTATCAAAAGTCTTCAGCTAGCTAATCCAATACCCAAACATCCTAGCATTTCATCGGGCATCTTAATCATGTACCTCTAATAAGAGATCGACGTTATCCTTCAGGGTACAGATAGAGTATCCCGGCAAATAATGAACACATTTCACGGTCTTATCCTCCACTTTGCCTCTTGCGTACTTCAGTGCGTTGTTCTTCTCACTGCATAGCATGAGTCAGTTCCGTATCACATACACATAGAAATAAGACACACCTATCATGCCTGACATTGAGCCTGTAGTCTCCAATGTACTTGTAATTCTCAAAGTAGAAAGAATACGATATATCATCACACTTTGAAACCTTTCTAGATATTAGTCGGGTCAAGTGGTACTTCAGATATCCCGACGTACCCATTCGTGGGGATAACCACCCTTATCATCGTCTCCTTTGTCATCAGATCCATGATCACGTTTGGCTATGCTGTAAGGCCAGGTTGTCTCGCAGAACGCGTAGGTCGAATCATATGGATCCTCAACTTTGAAGCTGACTTTGTATTGATTGGTGTCGTTCTTGCCGTAAGGCTCGTATGCATAATACTTGGTGACCTTAAGATAGTTCTTCCTGGAATCACCATCTTTGGGTAAAGCAAAGGCGAATGAAGCTAGCGAAAGGAGAGCAAAGAGCTTGGAGTAGATCATCTTAATATCTAACGAATGGTAATGCAATAAGTCTCGAAGGAATTTGTGTGCACGAGTTGTCACTGATGCAGGCCTATTGCGACTGTTCGAGGCCTTTAAATAGGCATCCCCAATTCACTTTCCCATGTGCATACAAGTATTAGTCGGACTTCTTTGTAGTGGCGTTGCTCTAGATGTGCGATGTCCTCGTATTCGTTCGAATAAGGAAATTAGTCCGTATCTGGCCGATGTATGAGGTCTCAGCCGCAACTTAAGGGTAGAATATACGATGCTGAAAAGCGCACTACTGGATTTGCCACATTCCACATGTGTAACATTCTAAAGTATCCAAATTCGATTGGCGCGATCTTCCGTGAATGCAGCTTGTGGCTCTACAATCCCACCCAATCAGGTGCTTCACATATGCACTCTAAAAGCAGTACCTTCCCTAGAACACAAGTGCAGCTGAACTTCGTTCATGGGTATACGTGCTTGTTTTTAGGCAATGCATAGAAGTATAAAAATGTATTCGTGGTCTAGAAGGTTGCAAGACGGGATTTTTTAAACACGTAAGACAGCCTTGCGGTCAGTTCCACTAGTAGGATATCGTGACATTGAAACTGAGGATATACTTCGGAACGAATTCTCTTACTTCGTTATTGTCGTTCAAAATCGGTAGAATGGGGAGGCCAATAGCCATGTAGACTTGGCTATAACCGTCTGCAAGATTGTGAAACTGTTTGAGGGCCTCTAAGATATCAGTTTACCCAATGGCTGACTTGCAGCCCCGAAACTGAAAAGAAGTTACGAAAGTTCTGTAAATAAAAGCCTGTCTAGTGTATGTATGATCTGAGAAATACCTGGCCTTCTTTTTCGCTTCTAAGCTACCGACCTTACAAAGACGTGACTATTGCTCAACAGTTTAAAGGCACGAGGCAATATAAGCATGTCTCTCATTACCCACACAAACTTATGCGATTACTAACCAGACAAACCCACCCTCTGATGTCATAAGAACTGCAGGAATATATCATAATATGCCTGGAGCATAGCATATAGACTCCTTACTGTTTCGTAACAGGTAGTCTATAACGAGGTGCGCTGGATATGTCTTGGGTTACCGGCAACTGCATGCGCAACTCCTAAACAATGGCTGCTTGCCAATCACGTACCTAACCACAGTTCCACGAGCTCAACATTTTATTAAAACTCAAATTCATTCGCAATTCTATTTAAAGCTGCTCATGGCATTATTTGAGCTCGCTCGATACAAAATATTCAGCCGGTCATCGCAGTCGCAAACCATTGACTTAATACCCATCCAAAGCTATTGAAAGGAAGAACGTCATTACCCAAGCATCAGCATACCCTTTTACGGAGCATGTCATTATTCAAGAAAGGCAACTTGCGAAAGAGTATGCAAATTTCATCTACAAGGAGGGTATAATCGAACGATGTCTGGTCATGTGGGTCGATGGATCAGCAGGATTACCTTATACTACACAAGAAAAGAACATTTTCACCGCCGCCGTCAGATTTCTCGATCACAAATCTAATACATGGACGGAATTCGTGTTATTGAGCATGCATAAGTATCGTCGTTGTTACGCCACCGACGCTGAGTGCATTGCTGTTCATGAAGCCTTCCGCCTGGCAAGCAGGTTGACGGATGAATTCGACCTTTTGGTTATTCTATCTGATTGCCAGACCGTAGTACGAGGTATCAGAGATCGTACGCTACCCCGCCACCTGTGTGACACGAGCTGGGCAACCAGTCTCTTCTGGTACGCAAACATGTTGAACGACCTTGGAATAGTTGTGGAGCTCCGATGGGTGCCAGGACACTCTAAAGTTGAGGGTAATGAGCAAGTTGACGTTCTCGCACGGCAATCTAGGGTATGTGCGCAGATGTGGCTCGGTCAGAACGTGCAGGATTTGATGCTGCAAAATGTCACTATTATGGCACGGTCAAGGCAATCAATCCTTCTGGCCATTCGCAGGAAGATCGATTGGAGAGCTGGGAATGAGAAAGATTATGAAGAGTTATGTTATGAAGAGATTACGACAACCTGATTTATGAGCACCAGCAACAGCATCATCTGTACACAGATATGGGACTTCACACAGGGTACTGGGTCAGAGAATCAAATTCATCGTCGCTAGAATAGACACTGCGGGCAAACTAGCCTTAGAAATTTTGATAGCCCCCTCAAATGGTCTCATCCCCTTCAAATACAAATTCTACTCTAAAGCATTGCTCGAGTGTAAAGAGAATCGAGCACCTTACGATGAGAGTTCTGCTTTTATACAAAGGCTTACATAGGCATACAAATCGATATAGAGTGAGAAAATGGGCTCTTTCATCATTATAGCTATGAGCTAATTATACATTTGAATCGAAACGCACTCAAAGACACGGGATCAGTCTTACCATTCCCACTATATCACTTATCCTCCAGTATGATTACCACCTCCTTCGCTTTCTCCACAGTCACCACCTCTTCGTCCTCTTT
>Ga0247757_10000529_pt1 | contig 30999 bp, 37 predicted proteins | sample UWRJL126311R4_FD_180929 | JGI IMG/M metagenome (GOLD analysis project Ga0247757, IMG submission 180929) | Plant litter microbial communities from Arlington Agricultural Research Station in Wisconsin, United States - UWRJ-L126-311R-4 | ecosystem: Environmental > Terrestrial > Plant litter >... | reverse complement strand
TCGTTCACGTTCACGTCCCCGTTCCCGTTCCCGATACCGTCCCCCGACCCCGTTCCCCTTACGCCAAGAACAATCGCACATCTCTCTCGAGTCACCACCCCGCCTCCCCTGGCCTTCTCCTTCTCTCTTAGCGCTACACTGTTCACCCCCGCGCTCCTCTGTCGAAACCCCCTTCTCCCAGCTCCCCAACTACTCCGATGTCGAAACGCTCTCCGACGCCCCCTCGATCCGCCTACACCCCGCCTACCGCCAACCCAGGCTACATTCTGCAGCTGTAAGTGAGGGCTCTCCGCTCAACCACCCGACTATCCTCTCGACGGGCGGCGATATGCCTTTGCATACGAGCCAATTCCTAATATGGTGGGCGCTGGACCAGCACGTATCCAAACGGAGCGACGCTCCGCCTTTCCACGTCGGGGGCGAGGAGTTGGGCCGAGGACTGCGGTGCCTACGGAGAAAGAGAGCTGGTAGAGAAGATGGCGGATGGGCGTCTATGAGTGAAGAAGAGTTTCTGGGGCGCTGGGGGTGGAAGGGCCGAACGGAAGATGTTGTCGTCTCTCCGGACACTGATGAGGAGGCTAACAGGCGGAGTACGGTGAGCGGCTCGCTGCAAGTGAGGAATCCGGATCTTTTGCGGGATGCGGATGATGAGGACGAGGTGCCGCTGCGACCTGGGATGGAGGTGAGGGCGGCGACTGGGCCGGGTGATCGGCTTGTGATGTATGTGAGGCCGCTGAGTCCGACTTCTGAGGGTAGTCGGAGTCGTGAGAGGCGGTATACGGATGAAGACCCGGAGTTCAGGCCAGCGAGTTTACCTTGGAGTAACGTTGTGGGTGAGAGTGTGCGGGAGACGGCTGGGGATGAGATCGATCTTCATATTGAGGATCTTTTGGAGAAAGCGAGGCCTCGCTCACTGGGTTGGAGAAGCAGAATGGCGCTGAGAAGGGCGGCTAAGAAGGTGAAGATTAGGGTGGTGGGCGTTTGTGTAGTTGTCGGAAGGAGGATGTGCCGCTACGGGAGAGCATAGACCATTCGATATGTTGACATCTTCAAACTAGAGAGAAATACTGAGGGCACATTGACTGTCGACGGCTTCTATCCAATCACTAAGCATGTCGAGACCCTTCTTAACTCTTATCATAAGCGTATTAGCCTCCTTTGTAGCTAGATTATGCCCCTTGTGCAAAATCCAGTTAGCCCGTAATGTTCAATTCTACATTATCAGTGAAGGGCCTAGTTTGAAAACATCTAGGGATGTCGAAGACTACCAGCCATCCAACTTTGCATACTCGTATGCAGAAGTCTTGATTAGTCATGTGACCAACCCATATCTAAATAAAAAACGAAGCATTTATAGTTTGCGAAGATCAGCTGGCTTTCAGACCGAGGAAACGGTCGGACCGGCAACATTCATGTAAAGAGACGAAAGTCTGGGGGACCGAACAAAGTCGTGAACCTTGTTCGGCCACAGTGGCATCGAAAGCACCGATTCGCGGAGAATTACCACCAACAGAAACGCTCCAATGACGATGGCGTTCTTCCCCGGATAATTAGTCCAACCCCCAAGGTTTGCGGGGAAGCTTGAGAAGCTTCGCCCTAGCGCTACATGAGCCTCCAATTTCCAATTTCCAACGACTAGTCACAATGGGACCTGGCGAGTGGCACGGAAGTGTGCACCAGGATCTGGCATGCAAATACGAGCTTCCAAGACGGAGGAATTATCGATGCGTCCAGGGACGCGAAAGCAATTCCAGATCCCTGGGTGCTGGATAAAAAGTTCGAGCATGTCCCTGGGAAAAAAGGTACACGACGCGAAAATTTGCCATCATGAAGTTGTCACTTGTCTTGTCGCTTGCCTCGGCGGCGAATGCGTCGGCTGTCGCCCTGCAGAGCGAATACATCCCTGCAGGGGCTTCGATCGCACTACCAAGATCAGAGTCTTTGACTGCGCGTCTTTCTTGGTCGAGTAAACCTCAGAAAGATAATTGGGGTAATCGCGTGGAGAAGGATCGGAAGAAGATTACTATCCGAGCCTCCAAGAACGACCACGATGATATTAGCGCAGACTTTCTTTGGGCACTGAAGAAGGCTAATAATGGAGGCCTGGTTCACCTAGAAAAGAAGAAGAAATACGTCATTGGCAAGAAGCTCGATCTTACTTTCTTGAAAGATGTCTACGTCAAGTTGGATGGAGAACTAAAAGTATAAAAGTCGCGATGAAGCGTGGTGTATACACAGCTAACGCATGGGGCCAGTTCACAAATGATATCGACTACTGGCAGAAGAACAACTTCTACTATGCTTTTCAAAAGAGCATTACTTTCTGGGTCTGGGGTGGAAAGTAAGCTATCTACACTTTTCTAAATCTCCTATCTGACATATATCTAGGGACGTCAAGATCTACGGCTCTGGCGTGCTTAACGGAAATGGTCAGAAGTGGTGGGATGGCTTCTCTGGCGCAGAGATTCTGGATCCTAACAATAAATACTACCGCCCTATTCTCTTCCTTACCGACAACGCCACCAACATCGAAGTTTCCGGCATTCACCTCAAGGACTCACCATGCTGGACGACATTCTTTGTGCGCACAAAGAACGTAGTCTTCGATGATGTGTACATAGACGCTGTGTCCACCAATGCATCGACACTTCCCAAGAACACCGATGGTTTCGACTCTCTGAATGTGGACGGTTTAACGGTGACAAACACTCGTGTCAATGTGGGAGATGACTGCTTCTCGCCAAAACCGAACACCACAAACATCTTTGTCAAGAACCTGTGGTGCAATGGTACCCACGGCGTGAGCATGGGAAGCATTGGGCAATACCCAGGAGTCAAAGATTACATTTCGAATGCGTGGATCGAGAATGTGACTCTGCTCAACGGACAGAATGGAGCGCGTCTCAAGGCTTGGTATGTTTTTGTTTGCTCTCGTCGCATTACATTTGCAGTCACTGACCAGAATTTTACAGGGCCGGACCAAATGTCGGCTACGGTTACATCAGCAACATCACATACAAAGACATCCACATCGAGAACACGGATAATCCCGTTGTCCTCGATCAGTGCTACTTCAACATCAACCAAACGACGTGCGCAGCATACCCTTCTAACGTCAACATCACCGACGTCAACTTCTTGAACATTTACGGTACAAGCAGTGGTAAGCAAGGCAGGGTCGTAGCAGATCTCACGTGCAGTCCAGGTGCGACGTGTGAGGGTATTCATCTTGCGAACATCAATATCACAAGTCCGAAGGGAAGTCCTTCAGTGATTGTATGTGATAACATCAAGGGCGATATTGGTGTAGACTGTGTACCTGCGAGTCAGGCGGGTAACTAATGCACAATTATTTAAAGCCGCTATAATAGTCTAAAATCATGTTAATCAGTCTGATACTTCTGCACATTGTGAAACGTTGTAAGATGCTTGCTCTAGCGACGTTATTTGAGCATGTAGTATTCTAAGAGACTTGAATATTGTAACCCGAATAGAAACCCCAACGGCTGAGCTCAAATTATCAAAGACTGTGTTGGAAATACGTTATGTGACTACTCAGCTTTCCCGCAGCTTTCTGGCGGTTTGCTGGCGGCTTTCTACCAGTATACTGGCAGCTCTCCGAGTCACGTGACTCGTCACGTAACGGCTGTGTTTACTAGCTGCGTTCACTGGCTGCGTTCCCTTACTGCACCCCTTGCTGCACCCCTTTTCTTTCCCTTCGCTATAAGTTATTACGCGCGCGAGCTAGGTCCTATAGCGCTCCGTGCGTTGCAGAAGGAATCGCGTCTTCGTGTATATAAACTCCTCTATAGTTCTCTCTCTATAGAATCAATCATCTACTCTCAAACCTACTTTGCAGCTGTAGACTGATTCAACCGGTGCACCTATTGCCGTGCCAACAGACTGCTTCCTTAAGCGGCTATGCTGCAGAGCTTGCTCACTTCAGCCACCTGAAATACTTTTCAAGTTTTTTTTTTTATATATTCTCAGTGTATAAATTAGAAAAGCATTGGTGTAATTGTGAATAGGAAAGCCCTAATCATCGTCGATGATAATTCATCGCACTCTCTAATTTAAATAAAAAAAAAAGAGTTGACGAAGAGCAACTAATCAAGAGTCATCAGCGCCAAATTAAGATGACTACAACTTACTTCATTCATTATTCTCACATAGCCAGCACGGGGGTCATCATGAGTATAGGTAAGACACTTGAGATCGACATCCTCTAGAAGCGCCATCATTACATGAAGTGCAGAGGTGATGTTTTCGTGGTGACTTGCAGAAAAGCAGATAGGAGAAGTTGGGTCGCTCACAAACGGGCGGCAGAAGTCGGACTGTGCACAAGTAGGTATTTAAAGTTGTCTACGATTAGGCAGCAGAAGCTAGGTCTCGAATAGACAAGTAAAATCGAATTTTTAGCAGTCAGAATTTCGTTGTTGGCACATGAGCAGGAAAAATTGGGGTGTGTTAAATGTATGAAGAACAAACTAGAAGGGAAGAATCATCTAGGCGAATTTTACACCCTTGATGAAAATTCAGTCGCCGATATCTGGGTTAGTTGTTTAGACAGCTTGGAGTCATTATTGACAGTTGAGCTACACATATCACACCATTAAGGATGCGGCAAAGTTCATGTTGTAAGCGCACAGCGCCATTTGTTCTCTCTTCACATCAGCTTTGGAACTGCAAATTTTTCCTCACGAAATAAACTAAATAGCTCATAAAACCATAGAGTCTGGCCTTTGCCACTTTTATGGTTTTCTTCTTGGCACGCCCAAGATCCGCGTTCATCTCGTCATCAAACCACATTAGCAAACACTTAAATATTGAAGAACTTCCGCAGGCGCGGGAATTTGATAAAAAACACTGTCTTGCCATAACGAAGCATGCAGATCATTCGCATGCATTGTATCGTCGGAAGACTTTTGATTCACTCTTACACACCTGTTCACATTCTTCTAAAAGTAGAGCCTCGCTATTGAAGAGATGCAAGAGGTATCATTGAAAATTTTGTACCAAGAATGGGATTAATAGAAGGATTTGCCCTATTGCAACTAAGCGCTCCCATAGAATACCCCGCTGCTCAAATTGGCACCAGACGGATCGAGTATTGGTCGATTGTGAATGCATGGATTCGGCCGGTCATCATACATGTTCACGCGCGGTCTTGTGAATATTCTCAATGAAAAATGGGTATTAGTTTCCCCCCTACAAGTATATAGACGGTGTTTATGACCTTAGAAAGGGTCGAAGAGACGTCTACCACACTGTCATACATATGTGTCAAATAATTTTTGCATGATAAGCGTTTCCATCAAACAGGTTCCTTACTGAAAAGCGCCTGGATAAATAAGGAAGATTGCGTTTAGGTTGTGACTATTTACGGTGAAACTCAGAAGTGAGCACAATCCAACTTTTTCTTTATTGATTGAAAGGTTTGCGCAACGTCATATGTGAAATCTGCTACGTGCCAAGACGATATACGCACGGCATAGATGCTCACGTTCTCACAATACTCGATGCCCATGGCGGCGTAATAAAATATTTGGCTGAGCCGTATGGCTTGGGTGAGCAGGATCGAGGAAGTAGCCAGGCACGTTAGGAGGAGTTAAGGGTCAATGATCCTCCGAATCCCGAAACTTACCTCTCGCCTCCACAGGGCCGACTTCTCCTCTCTCTCAATTTCCATCAAGCAAGATAAGGTGTTGCTGTTTGATTAACGCGGTCTTTCCGTGATGGAGAGAGCGCATGACGCGAACAATTATGTATCCATTATAGGTTAGAAGCTTCGCGAATGGGGACCATCATCAGGTGAGTACAGAGCTTCGGTGCCAAGTAGCCGTTGAGGTATCAAGATGGAGGCGTGTATTCCAGGCTTGACGTTCTAGACATGCAACAAAACCTATTCCAGAAGGCTTCCATCGGATCGTCGTCCCAGAGTGTAAATCGTGGGGGGACATCCAAGCCTCGCTAACGGCGGGCCTTCATATTGTGATATTTACCCGGCCCGACAATCTGCTCGTTTGATATTTATTTTCCATTTAGCTTAATTAAGAAACGCGCATTCCACCTATAGCAAAGAAATCCACACCAAGTCATTCCTGGTTGACTTTCGGCATCGACATACGAATTACCGTGTCTGTCCGCTCGTCGCTGCACCTTCTAGGAGTCTACACGTGTGCTTGATTGCCATCCAGCATAATGGTCGAGCAAAACCAGGTAAGAATGCATGTGTGTATGCAGACCCTCCCGGACTTGTGCATCTGATAATAGCGTAGTCCTCGGTTACGGCCACGCTTGGGGAAGGTACGTACCTACACCATCGCTGGCTGTTGTATATGCTCCATTCATTATTTGCCCGAAGTGGGCCCCGTGGTGGAGACTTCTAGCTTGATTCTACGCGCCTTCGCGAAGAGCCCCGTGGGGCACGGTGCATGGCACACTTGGATCGCATCGGAATCATTCCAAAGCTTCCGTTAGCGGCTCGCACATTGCCATCATGTGCTGCTTTTCGGACTTGATGGCCCGCCGTATCCTTCTAGAAGCAATAGACTTGAGAATACAGGTTCTGTTGGGGTGAGGTAGTGCGGAATAGGTCCATGCGTTTGACCTGGTGATGGGTTCATCTCTTGAGGGGGTCCTGGAGAGGCTGACATTTAAAGAGGATGGTGATCCAGCTTCTCCAGCATCTTCAGTAGACTCGAGTAGCTCATTCCGCCTATTCAACCCCCCGCTATCGAAATCATGAAGAACGCTGCCATCGTCGCGGCGGCCACTCTAGCTTCTGCGGCTTGTGCCCAGAACGCAATGTATGGACAGTGCGGAGGTAGCAGCTGGACAGGTTCAACGAGTTGTGTATCAGGAGCAGTATGCACCTTCGTCAACCAATGTATGTGGTCAATCCTATCTCATGGGCTCAACCTACAGCATGAGTGCTGATGTTTTTCCAGGGTATTCCCAATGTCTTCCAGGCAGCGCTGCTCCGTCAAGCACACCTAAGACTACACTGTCCACTGCCACACGTACCACCTCCGTCAGCTCTGTTGTGACCAGTGGATCCCGCACAAGCAGTGCAACAAGTGCAGTCACTTCTTCACCAGGCACACCCAACCCCGCCAACCCGATCGCTGGCAAGACCTTCTGGGCCAACCCCTACTACTCCTCTGAGATTGTCAGCCTGGCAGCACCCTCCCTTTCTGCTGCTGGCTCTGCTTCATGGGCCGCAAAGGCTACCAACGTCGCCAAAGTTGGCACCTTTTACTGGCTGTGAGGCTTTCTTAAGAATGACTATCTCTTGATTAACTAACCTTGTTTACAGTGATGTTCGGGCCAAGGTGCCAACCATCGCCACCTTTGCCAAAGATGTCCAGGCTAAGAACGCTGCGGGCGGCAACTACGTCCTTCCTCTCGTTGTTTACGATCTCCCCGACCGTGACTGCGCTGCTCTGGCTTCCAATGGTGAACTCTCCATCGCCAATGGCGGTGCTACCCTCTACAAGGGCTACATCGACGACATCGCCGCCCAGATTAAGACCTTCTCTGACGTCCAATTCGTCCTTGTCATCGGTATGCGCTTCCCCCTTCAAACTCTTTTCAACTAACGCCACCCCTAGAACCCGATAGCTTGGCCAATATGATTACCAACATGAACGTGGCCAAATGCGCCAACGCGGCTGATACGTACAAGACTCTCACCCAGTACGCTATAAAGACGCTCAACCTCAAGAATGTCGTCATGTACCTCGACGCTGGCCACGCTGGCTGGCTCGGCTGGCCCGAGAACCTCAAGAAGGCCGCTCCCTTCTACGCTGATGTTTACAAGGGCGCTGGCTCCCCCGCCTCTGTCCGCGGCCTCGTCACCAACGTCGCTAACTACAATGCCTGGTCCATCTCCTCTTGCCCTGCCTATGCCGAGAGCAACACAAACTGCGATGAGAAGCGGTACATGAACGCGCTTGCGCCGCTGCTTAAGGATGCTGGCTTCCCCGCACACTTCATCATGGACACTAGTACGTTCTTTCGCCCCTTCTCCCCCCCTTCTCCCTCCCTTCTATGACCCTGGCTGATCGTTGTTTGATGTTATATAGGCCGCAACGGCGTCCAGCCCACCAAGCAGCAGGCCTGGGGCGACTGGTGCAACGTCATCGGCACCGGCTTCGGCATCCGCCCGTCCACCGTCACCGACGACCCGCTCCTCGACGCCTGGGCCTGGGTCAAGCCCGGCGGCGAGGGCGATGGTACCTCGGATACCTCGGCCGCCCGCTACGACGCTCACTGCGGTTTGGCCGATGCGCTCAAGCCGGCCCCCGAGGCGGGTTCCTGGTTCCAGGACTACTTTGTGCAGCTGCTTAAGAACGCTAACCCGGCTTTCTAGGCTGGGGAAAGATGAGCGTGTGGGGACTGATATTCGATGTAGATAGTTTGTAGGATGGGCTATTTTGTATATAGATAAAAATTCCAGAGGGGTTAGAATTCGCATGAGGATTGTCACTGCGTGATTTATCAAAGTGTGGTCGGTATGTGATAGCTATTATGTGAAGTTGGTATTGTTTTTCCCTTCTATCTGGCGACTATTGAGTTCTCAGGAGGGCAGAGCTCCCGGTGGCTGTACTAGGGGTAAAGTGACACCGGTAGAACTCGGCCAGACACAAAATATTTTTACTTTCTAGGAGGAGATGCCACGCTCTATTTTTGCTCGTGGAAACCGGTATTGTTGTAGATACATATATTTCGAGTACGTGGTCCACCATCCTAACATCCTCCGTGGCGCAATTGGCTAGCGCGTCTGACTGTTAGACCTCTGGGTAGAGCAATCAGGAGGTTCGTGGTTCGAGCCCACGCGGGGGAGCAACGACTGTCTTTTTGCGCTTGCTTACCATGCTGGGGAAAGAGTTTTTTTCCCTCTTCTTTTCTCTAAGACAAAAGAAGCATGGCAGAGTCATCAGGCTTCTGCACTTTCGGGCATGTAGAGCGCCATTGACCGACGAAGAATATCATAATGGTGATGCCGCCGACGATGGCGAAGATGACGGCAACCTGTACCGCAAGTATCCACAGGCGTACATGCGCGTGCGTGCCTTTTGGAAAACTAAAGAAGAAGATACAGGAAGTGAATATGCATGGGAACTCGCTCACCTTCACATTATCATTAGACCAGTCCTCGTGCCTCAGCCGCGGAATCGCGGGGCACATGTGCAAGACCGGTCCACAACCATGCATATTGCGGCCGTAGTTAGGAACATGACGGGAATCTGGATGCTAAAGATGAACAAGATGATGCCGTAGTACCGGGTGGTGCGGACGGGCCAAGACGCCGGCGAGTGCGGCCTGTTTACACGCGTGAAAATTCTTGGCTGAAAAGACTGGGCGCGGACGGGTAACATTGAGAAGAGGATTCACCACGACGTCCACGAAGCTCAGCTCGTGCAGGCGATTATCGCGCCACAGCTCCGTTAGCCTGTCTCGCTCGTCGGCATTTTCGGTATTGAGCAGCACAGCGATAGAGTTGTGGGTCGAGGTTCCCGGCGCGTAGATGCCGCCTCGGAAGGAATCCAGCACAGAGAACAGGTCCGGGTACGTCTTTCCCTCGGTAGCGGCGGTGTTGGCGCGGTCGCAGAGTAGAATGGTTGTATGGAAAGAGGAACTGAGGAGATCTATGGGGTGATTGGCGTTCTTAAGTGAAGGCCCAGACGTGAGGCGAGCAATGACGTATCAGCATTGAAGCCATGGTCGGCCCTTTATCATGCTGGGCATTGCCTGGCTGATGGAATGGGGTTTTTGGATCTTCACGTTGGGCACCGTCAAACCGCGCCTCAATCGTGCGCGCGTCAAGTAGACAACAATGCAGCGGACTCTGAATATTACAAAATCCAAAAGGAGGCTGGGCTATCGTCTACAAGTCAGCATGCAGGAAGGCATCGATAGATCGGCGAGGTGGTTTCTCGAGGCTTCAATGAGTTCAATATCCAGCGGAAAAAACACCGAATACAAGCATCGCGAAGAGTGGACTTAAAGTAGACCTGAACAACCAGAGCGGAAAACGGTTGAATTGTACATGCAATGGCTTTAAAGTGGCCAACGGGCGGCAAGGGCTTTGTTATTACTCATACTACCACTACATCAACTCACATCACTGATGAGGACACCTATCGGCTATAATTAAGGTCAGTTTGATAATGCTGCTAAGAATACTTACAAAAACAACCCCGTGTTACCCTATTTACTCCAGTCTTCAGGTTTCAGTGTTCATTTCGGGTTCTTAGCTAATTTGCACTAGCAGACCTCCGTAAGTAGGCAAGGGCTCAACGGGCCGATCCCACCCCATCGAGGTCGCACGTGTGGGATACGCGTCACGAGCTTGTGGAGAACCGATCATAGAGACTAACTGTTGGATCGTATACCCCTCCATCCTATCATTCCTTGATCCCCATAGAACGCGAAATCATCTACCCCTCCATCCTGTTAAAATCTTAGAGCACCTAAATTTTTTCCCCGCTTAAATCCTGAGTTGACTAGAAATGTCGGTTCAGAAGAAGGCTCAGACGCGGCCTCCGGGCTTGTATGTCGGCACGGATAAACATCGTTGGTGGAAGGAAGCGGTTGTCTACCAGGTTCGTGTGAAGCTCAATTCCCCTAGGGAGCCATAGTCGCTAAAGAAATATCAAGATCTATCCTGCTTCCTTTCTCGACACAAACGGCGATGGATGGGGCGACGTAGCCGGCATCACCCAAAAAGTCGATTACCTCAAGGACCTCGGCGTGGACGTGCTATGGGTATCTCCCAGTCCGTTTCTTCCCACATCCTATTCCCTTGCACCCCCTAACTCCCCCAGTCTACGAAAGTCCTCAGGCAGACATGGGCTACGATATCTCCAATTACGAAGCTATTGACCCAAGCTATGGCACCCTCGCCGACGTCGACCACTTGATCTTTGAACTGAAAAGGCGCTCCATGAGGCTCGTCATGGACCTCGTTGTCAATCACACTTCGGATCAGCACGCCTGGTTCCTCGACTCGCGCTCGTCCAAGGACTCTCCCAAGCGCGATTGGTACATCTGGAAGCCCCCCAAGTATGATGCCGAAGGTAACCGCCAGCCCCCGAATAATTGGGCGCTTATTCTCGGTGAAGCGAACTCGGCATGGACTTGGGATGAGAAAACACAGGAGTACTATCTCTCGCTGTTCACACCTGAGCAACCGGATCTTAATTGGGAAAATCCAGCGGTGAGGGAAGCTGTACACAATGTGCTGCGCTTCTGGCTGGATCGTGGAGTAGCGGGATTTCGTATGGATGTCATTAATCTCATTTCCAAAGTGCAGACATTTCCGGACGCAGAAGTGGTTGTGCCGGGGCACAAATATCAACCTGGAGACAAATACTTTGCAAACGGGCCGCGCCTCCACGAGTGGTTAAAGGAAATCAACCGAGAAGTCCTCTCCAAATACGACACCATCACCGTCGGCGAGATGCCCTTCGTCCGGGACGAAGACGAAATAATCCGCGTCGTAGGCGCCGAGTCAGGAGAACTGAACATGATCTTCGCGTTTGACCTCGTCGACATCGATAACGTGCCTGGCGACTTCAAATTCACGCTGCATCCCTGGGATGCGAGGGATCTAAAAAAGATCGTCAACAGGCTGCAGAGACTGATGCTGGAAAGAGATGGCTGGAATTCCCTCTTTGTAGAAAACCACGACCAGCCGCGTTCCGTATCCCGATACACAGACGACAGCGACGAGTGGCGCGAAGCAGGCGCAAAATTGCTCTGTTTGATGCAGACCACGCTCGCTGGGACGTTGTACATATACCAAGGCGAGGAAATTGGTATGCGAAACGTACCGTCCAGTTGGGGACCAGAAGAATACAAAGACATCGAGAGCATCAATTTCTTTAAAAAGTGAGCCGGCATCATCACACTTCCTTTGCTCCCTTCTCTTGTGCAGCGAACAAAGGCTGATAGATGCAGATATGCAGAGATGTACTCGAACGACTCAGAGAAACAATCCCTTGCCCGCAAAATCATGCAACGCAAAGCCCGCGACAACGCCCGCACTCCCGTGCAATGGAGCGATGCCGCCCACGCAGGATTCACAACCCCTTCCTCCACCCCATGGATGCGCGTCAACGACGACTATACGCAAGTCAACGTCGCGTTCCAACTTTCCGGGCCCAAAGCCGCCAGCTCGGTCCATGCATTTTGGCAGCGCAGTCTCGCGCACCGCAAGCAAAACAAAGATTTATATGTGTACGGAGATTTTGAGGCGGTGGAGAATGAGGATGTGGAGACCGAGAAAGAGGTTTTCGCGTATAGGAGGTGGAGCGCAGAGAGGAGTGTTTTAGTGTTATTGAATTTTTGCGGGAAGAAGTTGCAGTGGAGGCTAGGGGAATTGAGGGTTGAGAAGTGGGTGAAGGGGAATTATGAGGTTGAGGAGTGGAACGGGAAGGAGAAGAGTGGGGCGGTGACGCTGGAGCCTTGGGAGGGGTTGGTTGGGGAGTTGGCGTAGGAAGAGAGTGCGTTGGGGGCAGAGCTGCTACGATGAAAGCCACAAATTGTATTCATAGAAGTAATTTCCTGAGTGGTACATTTTTGCCTTTAAAACAAGCGACGGATGAGAGTTTCTTCAAAGTTAATGATACAGACTTCGTTGAAACCACTAATCGAATTTGAGTCCGGTCGTGGTTTTTTACTAGAGAAAATGGAATCTCTTGCTCAAGATGCGCCCAGCCCATTGGCTCTGTGGAACTTCTCTGCAAAATCAGAAATAGCAGGCGTGCTTCCAGCGAGCTTTTGTCCATAACCAAGCATCACGGAGGCCAACGTTCACGAAAATCAAATAGAACCCCAATCTCCAACGTTGCGGACCCGGATCTGACGGAGAGTGAACAGGTCGGCACATGGAAGCCCGAGAGCGGCCCTAAAACACATCCGCGTTCGGCCGTCCCAGACCGCTTCTGGACGGAAACGGCTCATGTTTATTCGGTCCACGGTAGGTATATGGAATTTCGGGATCATCTGCGACCGAATCTCTGCTGGACGAAGAGCTTCCGCAGCAGCGATAACGTAGAACGTGTGAGGATTGGTGCGCTGGAAATTTCTGAACTCTTCATTTAAGAAGTCTTTCTTAGCTGGTACTGTTTCTCGGACAAAGAGGCCAACTCCAATTTTCTTGACATATATACAGGTATGGTAATATTGCATTCTCTTACGAGCTAGAGCTAAACGTAGCATGTATCTGGGGTGGGCTGTATTAGGTCTGTCGAACACCAGAAAAACATAGATCCGTAGCCCTTGATTTGTCATTTCATATCCACTGATGGAGATATCTTCATAGGCAATCATATCGTGGCAGGCATGGAATACTGCTGGGGATGGTGCAAGTAGGGGACAGTACCGCAACTGACTCTGAACAGGGTCAGGTTCCCATGCGAACAGTGTCAAATCTAATTCTTGTCGAATTATCTTCTCTTAGAGTCGACGAAACGCTTTCGAGCCTTCGCCGTATATCAATGGCATGCTAGCACCGAACATGCCAAGAAGACAGTAGGCGGTGTCCTCAATACGGGTCGTGGTGCGGTGGGAAGCCCATGCCATCCTTTTGAGCTGTTGAAAACTCCCTCAAAGATGCTTTCCCAACTATAACGCGCTGGCTAATGCCCGTGATCTGCGAAATCTCGCTCGCAAACTCCTGCTTAACCCTAAGGTAATTCCAGTTCTGGTCATAGAATTGGATGTTGTCTGGAGCCAATAGTTCTTGAAGGGTCCAACCACGCGTGAACCAGCGACATTTAGCCATCCCATTTTGATGCCTCATATCCACATACAGATCGGACAAGTACACGTAACAGACCTTGACCCTTTGTTACCATTGAAACATGGAGTTGATGGACTCTGAGAGCTCGGCACTGCTCGTCTTGTCAATGCAGCACGTATCAACCCATACAAACTTTATGTTGCTTTCTAAGGCAAGACGGCACGTCTCTTGAATTTTGGCATAGCCTTTTCTTGTTGGTACATATGGGGAACGCATGTCCTGGAAACTGATTTCTTCCCCAGTCTCCCAGGTGTGTGATAGAATAGCATATTCTGGAAGGTCGGACTCGTTAAACTCCTGGAACTTGAGTGATGTTGCATGAATCAGCCTCATCGTGTACAGGTAACCTGAGAATGAATCTGGGGAAGAAATGCTGATGATGACGTCCTAAACATGTGAATTGATCGAGAGGTTTCGGATGGTGGGCCTAACAATGGAAGAATGAATAGCGGCATGCTATCAGAGCTCACAGCTGACAATCTGACTAAGCGCCACATATTGCACATCGAGACCACTCCTACGCCAAGTGATCTGGCTTTTCCGGTTTCACAAGAGCACGCTGTAGCCATAGGTCTAGGCTACTTGTAGTTAGCGCATTCTCCCATTCATCGTTAGCGTCTTCTCCGCAAAACCATCCACTTCAACGAGAGCTGCACCTTCACCATTCCTGAGCCATCATTCGCACAAGTCATGGCAGAAGATGAGGATACCGGTACATTGCTCATCGCTGAGCTCTACAAGCCTCCCGCTTTGCTACCCATCGCGCAACTCAAGGATCCGCTTCTCTATGCTATCGAAACGTACCCTGTCACTATTGTTGTAGGTTTCATCCACGTTCCATTCCATACGATGGCGTTCCTTGTTATCCCAGAAGGTTGCTGACATCAATCCCTTAGGTTGGCGAGACAGGGAGTGGTAAAACAACACAAATACCACAATTTCTTTACAATGCTGGCTGGACAAAGGACGGTTTACAGATAGCGGTGACACAGGTAAGTTTCCAAAAACTAATCGTGAGGTGTGCATACTAGTTTCTGAACAGCCTCGTAGAATTGCAGCTACAAGCGTGAGTGCCCGCGTCGCGGAAGAGCTGGGTTGTCAATTGGGACAGGAGGTGGGGTATTCGATCCGCTTTGAAGATGTCACATCCTCAAAGACAAAGATCAAATTTTTGACAGATGGACTACTTCTGCGAGAGATGTTGGTCGATCCACTGCTGAAGAGATATTCAGTTGTGATGGTCGACGAGGCGCATGAAAGGTCACTGAGTTCTGATATTCTGCTGAGCGTACTCAAGAAAGTATCTAGGGCACGTCCTGATTTGCGGATTATAATCTCGAGTGCGACTTTGGATGCGGAGAAGTTTTTGGACTTCTTTGCTCCGGAAGAAGGCCAGAAAGTCAATGGGAAGACTAAAAAGGAGTATGGAACTATCGTGAGCATTGAAGGGCGCACACATCCAGTCGATACCTTTTATTTGGCAGAGCCAACCAACAACTACGTTGAAAAGGCCGTCGACACAGTCATGGATATTCATACCAAAGAAGGTGATGGCGACATCCTACTTTTTCTTACCGGACGTGAAGAGATAGACGACGCAATCGATATGATTGCAGATAGGTTAGCAGATCTAGGACCTAGATCGAAAACGCTTCAACCGCTATCTCTCTATGCGGGACTTCCAACGGAGCAACAACTTTACGTCTTCCAGAAAGCATCTGAAAACACACGAAAGGTCATCGTGTCCACCAATATCGCCGAAGCCTCAGTCACGATCGATGGCATTATCTTCGTTATCGATTGTGGCTTCGTAAAACTTCGCGCGTATGACCCTGTTCTAGGTATTGAGCGTCTAAACGTAGTTCCCGTATCCAAAGCATCCGCTACACAGCGAACCGGCAGAGCAGGTCGCACACGTCCCGGAAAATGCTACCGACTATACACAGAGGCAGTTTTCGAAACCTTAGAAGACGCCACATTCCCTGAGATACAACGCAGCAACCTCGCACCCGTCCTTCTTCAGCTCATGAATCTTGGCATCCAAAACCTCGTCCGCTTCGACTACCTCTCTAGCCCGCCCTCGCAGCTCGTTGTCCGCGCTCTAGACCTCCTGTTTTCTCTAGGTGCCATTGATTCCTATGGCCGCTTGACAAAGCCCCTCGGAACACGCATGGCTGAACTCCCGCTTGAACCTATGCTTGCAAAAGCACTCCTCAACGCCCATTCCTTCGGCTGTCTCTCCGAGATGCTGACGATATCTGCCATGATGACTCTGCAGGGCAATGCTTTCGTTGCTCACGATGGCAACCAGAAATTTGTTGAGAAAGCCCGGCGGCGCTTCGCCGTTGAAGAGGGTGACCACCTCACGCTTTATAACGTGTATCAAGCATTTACGAATCCTGGCGTGGGGAAGCAGTCGTCGCAATGGTGTCGCGAGAACAGTTTGAACTACAAGGCTATGCTGAAGGCTGTCAGCGTGCGTAAGCAGTTGAGGAACTATCTGGACAAGATGGGTCTACAGGAGAGTGGGCTCAATGGCGGGGATGCGATGAGAGCAGGTGGGATGGAAGTGGTAGAGAAAGTGAGGAGATGCTTGGCAACGGGGTTCTTTGCGCAAGTGGCAAGGATGAAGAGTGATGGGAGCTTTGTAACAGTAGGCGGTGAGACGGTGTTGTGGGCACATCCTAGTTCGATCTTCTTCGTGAGTACCATGCTCGGCATGTATGCGCTGTTCGCTAATGGCTGTATAGCATCGCAAGGCGGATTGGGTCATTTACCACGAAATACTAGAGACACGCAATAAGGTTTACATCCGCGATTTGACGACCATCAAGATGGACTGGCTCACGGAGTATGCGCCGGAATATTACAAGGTCAAACAGCAGCCGCAGAGGTAGCATAGCCAGACACAGCATCAATTCTACAGTAGAATCGTCAATCATTGGGTATTACACCACCGGTATCCAAAGCCTTCTCCAATAACAGTACATAACGCCGTCAAACAATGTCCAAATCCGTAAGCCTCACTTCAGTGCCTCCACAAAAAGTTCTCGCATGCCTTTCAAGAAGGCTGCCAAATCTCTTGTCTCATTCAATCTTTCCAGTACGCGCTCAATGTCCTCGCTCTCTACTTTTGGCTTCACTTCACGGACCTTGTACTCGCGCTCGCCTGTGTCCAGCTCGAACCAAGCCTCCCGATCCCACTCCCTCTCGCAAACATTCGTGTACACAAATTTGAGCCTGTCCGCCTTGCCGAGACCCTCGATTCTCAGCCCAAGATAGCTCTCCCAGAAGTCCAACTCCGGCTCATTGTAGCGCGACTGGCCGTCCAAGTAGCGGCGATGCTTGAGCTGTGCTTCGCGGCGCGCGGCAATGGACTTTTGAACGTCAGCGATCTGGGAGCGCAGGGCGTCACGGTGGGTAAGACGCTCGTCGCGTTGGGCGGTCAGCGTGGTGATGGCGGAGTGCATCTCGGTCTTCTCGGCGGATTCTTTGGCGAGGGTCTGTGAATGCTGAGTTTGTTTAAGCTCGAGAATTTCGATGTCGCGCTTCTTCATGCGTTGGTCCTCTAGAAAACAGGTTAGCTTCTGAACCGGATGACGAGGGGTGGCTCTGAGAGCGTACCTTGAATCTCTGCAACGTTCACACGGAACTGGTTGCGCTCTTCTAGAACTCGTCGACGGCCTTTCTCGATGAAATCGTCGAAACGCGCTGTGAATTGGTTCATGCGATTGCGCAGGTCGTCGAAGCCGAAGCTGATAGAGGGCAGTTGGCCCGCCATGGACGGCGCATCGTGCGAAGGGGCGCGCATACTGGCGCTGAGAGAAGATTCAAAGGTCATCATGTTGATAGTAGAAGTAGGTGCAACTATGATCGAGAAGCCAAAAGTCGGCAGGCAATCCGTGTGGCGTGGTGCTGTTCGGTGTGGAGGTTGTTTAGGTGGGATAGCAAAGTAAACACCGGTACGGAGGCCCTTGCTCCGGCAACGCGCACGTGATCAGGCGAACCCTGGCATTGACTAGTCTTAGATCTAGGGTGCGCGAACTTTTGGTGCCCCACAGCAAATGTATCTTTTCACGTTTACTTTCCCTGCGCCAACTTGATTGACAAACAAAGGCTGTGTACAGGAGTGACTGCTCCATGATGCTTTTATTCCACGCGTCTTCGCCCCACCGCCATCCGCTCACCGACCCCAATGACTGAAACTCCCGCGAATGACCTCAACCTAGGTCATTTCGGAACAGCTTCGTACAACTCCAAGGCTGGAAAATGGAGCTTTACCAGGAACCCCAACATTGGTAAGCTCGAGCAGCTGGGCTTCTGGAAAGAAGTCATTCCGCCTCAAGTGCAGTCCTCTCCATCTGAGCCTCACAGGCCTCTCCGTGTCATCGAGCAAGCTACCAAAACGCTCATCGACGAGTTTCCCGATCTTGCCCCGGCGGCCAAATACCTTCCTGAACACGAAGCTGTTTCTGCTGCTCTTACCACAGCTATAGCTACCTATGATGCCTCCGTAGGGGAGTTGATGTCCTTTGGCTCCATCCCCTCCAAAGGCGCCTCTGATCGTCGAACCCGTCAAGTCATCGCGTCAGCTGGAGGAGAGACGGGAAATATACTACGCTTGCATTTTCTTTTGACTGAGCGTAATGGTTGGGGAAATGACAAAGATACCTATCTGGAGGCGTTGTCGACATCAAACGGAGATGCTGGTTTCTGGAATGAAGATGCAGCTCCCATTCAGCAAGTTTGCTTCTCGCACGCCGAAGACTGCAACTCATTCCTGGCGATTCGACTCCCTGCGCGCACCGCTCTTTTTAATCCGGTATACCATTTACATCGCAAGGTCTCCGCACAGTCACGATTTTTGCCTTGCCCGCCTTCGGCTTTCGAAATGTGTCCCATTGGCAATGTCCCTATTGGGGATACTGGAAACGTACCTCACGCTGATGTAGCCTTCAACCCCTATTATCAGCGCCAGATCGCCATCGTCGATCAGGAATGGAACTGGTTTGTCTTTGATATCGATGGCGGCCATAGGAATCGTCGGTATGCTGTCAGTCGCTCAGTTACTGGGAATATGTCTATGTTCGACGAACCAGGTCCAAAAAGTGAATATACCAATACTGCCAACAGTGCCAAGGAAGATGGGTGGGCTCGTATCATGTGGGTTGGTGATGCGAATACCATATTAGTGTGCAGTCGCAGGCATATGGAATTGTTCAATCTCAAAGAAGGTATACAACCGCTTCCTCATCCTTCACTGATAGATCGGCATACTCCCAATTGGATTCTGGACGTCCGAAGGCATCCTACGAATGTTGCGCGGTTTTTCGTGCTCACGTCTAGTCGACTTTATCTACTGCATGTAACGTGTCCTAATGACATGCCTGACGTGGATACCATCGAAGGAGCTCATGTCATTCTCACTTGGGTTCATTTTCGAGCGGCGGAAGACACAACACTTCAGCTGTATTCGCAAATTACATCTGATGAAGGTATGACTTCCATGATTCTTTTGGTTGTCTCGCTGTACTGATAAATACAGAAATAATAGTAATGATTCATTCGCGTATTAATTCTCTTATTACCGTGTATCGTATCCAATCCAAGAGCAAAGACATTGACAGCTTTATTCCCGAGTTGTTATACATTAGTTCTAATCCGTTTTTGCTTCGATTAATGGGCACCGAAGACTCACTTGGATCTCAGCGCATCGCACAATTACATTTGGAAAAAGTCGACTATGTACATAGGGGACGTGCGGGATCCCCTAGAGTGGGTCTTGAATATATGAACCGACGGATCCAGTTTTACCAGCTTTTTGTACACTTCGATAATCTGTGTGTGGGTCGAATATTACTTTACTCACTTGCTACTGATGCAAGTGACCACGTCCCACTGGATGTTGAACCTACAAGTTGGGCGACTCTCATACGGCTCCGCATCCTGAAGAACTGCCAAGACACAGATATGGGATCACCGGAAGATGCTGCTTCTATCGAGCCAATTCGATTGTTCAGCGCGACAGATCCGACATCTATGAAAAATACCCAGGCTTCCTCTATTCCAACTCAACTAGCGGCGAACGGCCCTTCCGTCCTCCAGCAAAGTCCTAATCGTTCAGTTAACACTTTTGATTTTAGCAATCTATATGTATCGTTAGCCTCTACTGAATCACTCCACAACGATGAGCCGCTTTCTTCTCCGACTGTTGAGCTGACGACTACGATGGGGAAGATAAGAGCATACATAGAAGCAGGCCCATCAGAACTTGACCACCCTCGCGGGACTTTACAAGAACTTTCGGGTGCTAAGCTGAGTGTGGCTGACCTTGACGTCTCCTCCGCCCAAGCTGAGGCGGTTCTGCGTTTAGGAGATCAAGGGTGTTATCTAGAGCTCGAAAGAATCGCATGGCCGTATTTTCTTGGCTTGACGAGTGATGATTCCGACGAACAGCCTACTCTGTCTTCGATATACGATATGATCCTCTGGAATTGGATGGCATCACTTCCTCCTGAAGTACCTCTACGTGCCCGACAAAGCAAAGAACTTTTAGCACGGCGTATCGCGGGCGAGGTACTCCTCGCCAGCATGCGGATGAAAAGAAGCGCGCGGAGTAGCAATTCGGCAACAACAGAGCCCGGTCCAAGTCAAGACAGTGACAACGGGCTCCCCTCGTTATTCATTCCGTCTTCCTCGCTTCCAACATCATCACAATCCTCACCTTCATGGGATGCACCTGCATCCACTGTCGGCTTCCCTCTTCTCACAGACCCACTCGCCCGTCTGCATCAATATCTCAATACTACCTCTCACTCCGCTCCTCACCAACCCGCACCCACCTCCCCCAACATCCACCGCATTCTCTCCCACTGGTCTCCAGGCACCGACCCTTCTCTCTATAACTATGAAGCTACAGAGCGCGCCCTCGCCGACGAGATGGAGCTCGACGAGGTCTCTCAGGCTAAGCGTGAGAAGGCGCGCCGTAAGAAAGAGCGCCGCGAAAAGCGCCAAAGGAAGGAGAACCAGCTGTTTGAGTCGCAGCAGGGAGAAACGCGGCCGGTTGTGTTGAGGAGTTCGCCCGGGCCCGTAGGTTTGGCAAGAAGCAGTCAAGTGCCTGTGGCGAGCCAGGACCAGATTCAAGGGATGGGGGTGGGTGTTGGAGGTTTAGTAGTGTTGAGCCAGGTTGAGCCTGGGAAGCATGGAGGGAGGCCGGCGAAGAAGAAGGGAAAGAGCAGGATGAGTGGGTTTTAACATCCGACTTTAGAGAAAGTAGGAGAGAAAAAAAAGGGACGTTATGTTGGGACTTTTTTATCGAGGGACGATTCTGGACGGTGGTTTATTGTTTAGTTCTTAATTTACATTTACATGAGAAGACTATGACTTCGATGATTCTTACTATAGCGCTCGAGGGTGTATGAGGTGGCTAGAATTAGTGATGATTCAGCATATGCAAGTAGTTAACATAGACCATGCCACTTCCACGGATATGCAGTGACACGGCGTTCATTAGCCCCCTCCCCCAGAGTTTTCAAGCTTGTACCGACTTGGCCATTCTCAAAGCAGCCAGCATACCACGCAACGGAATTGTTGGTTCGTCTCCCTTTACTCTACAATCCCTTAGATCTCAGCTGTTGGGTGGGTGGTGGGATCAATCGCCGATACTACACTTCCCTCTGATCCTATCGAAATCATTTATTTTAAAATACAGTACCTTTTTCTGCTTCTCAATCGAACGTAGCTATCACTCGGATATCAAGCCGTGAAAATAAATATATATTTTCACACCAGGGTTATCCATTGTCCAGCACTGCAGTTCTTCGCATATCTGAGCAGTTGTCTGGCCCTGAATTCGTGCATCCTGTAGCAACCCTGATATTGAAGAAAAGCTGGGCTTTTTGAAGCTTTCGTACACGCGCTGAGCTGCAGATCAGATGCTAGCTGTGCCCTATATGTATACAGTCAGGTTGAAACGAAGCTCTGTAACCAATTGCCCTAAGAAAATCTTTTGCTCGTTTACTGCAAGCCAGCCTATGCAAATTAGTAGCAACTGAGTTACATTGCAACCTTGAATGCCTTTTTAGCTTGTGAAAAATATACCGGAAAATAACTCCCTGATGATTCCGGTGATACTAGTGATACTGCAATGATGAGGGCTGGCAATCACTTTTGGATCTGCATTTAGCCTTCGAGCGCAGCTGTTGACCAGAAGTATACCCGGATGCATTGTGTCGCAGATAAGCCACATAATCAGTTACCGGGGCTACAGGATGCAGTGATGGGTCTCAAAGGTATGACTATACCTCGTGCGCTTGTTATTAGGACACGCTCGTTTGAAACCTACGACCGCTGTGGTTGTAACGAGATGTTTCGTTAGCAACTACTATTTCAAGTATGAACAAAGTACTTAACAAGTCCATATCCAGAAGGTCCACCCGTGACAGGCTCTTCTCGAATACGAAGAAAGTCAACCATGTGGCCGCCACCAGACGGAGCACCGTAACCAACTATCCCACCACAACTTTGCTAACCTTATACTCAACGATTGTACCCGCTCCATCCTTCACGAAATGTCCCGACGCAACATAAATCCCATTCTGTAACTCTTTGTACTTCTCACTCCCCGTCTCAAAGCTAAAATTTACGAACGAGTCGCCGTAGTCGGTGGTCTTTGCGTCCGGGCTTCCGCTCAGGATAGCTTGCACGCCAGCGGTTAGGGCGACGGTGCCTTTGTAGTACATTGCAAGGACTGTGCCGTCATTGTTTCTAGGATTATAAGAGAGTTTTTACAACAGCGTTCGATGTGGAAAACGAGAGAGTGTGAGCAGGGAGAGAGAGGAAAGCTTACTTGACCTGGCTTCTCACGTCCAGCCGCATGTTCTGCTTATTAGCATCGTTGTGTATGTAATCGTACCCAACGCCATGCCTGCCCAGATTCAATCAGGGGCTAAAAGGTGATGAGTGGGGTTATCGTACAGCTCTGCATCGAGCACTGGCTCGAAGCCCGGTTCGCTTTTCACTGTGCCGCTGACCATGGGCACAATGACCAGGTCGCTGCCCGCCTGCGCTCCTACGACCATCGGTGCATCGATGGAGACGCGCACCGTGAACGCGGGTTGGAGACTGGGGAAACCGGACATTGCGCGCTTGAGTGAATGGGAAATAAATCAATTGGTACGCAAGCAAACCTTCAGTACTGAACGATGTTTATCAAAGGGTCACGGACGAGATGAGGTGGTGATGTGGTGGTGCGATTTGTCTGCTGGCGGATGCAGCTTTGAGCTACCCCGCCAAAGGCCCCACTTGCCCCGATGCCGTACTTGCATATGAAAAGGCAGTTGGGCAACACCTATTTGATAGAGGCCTCGTACTCCATTTTACTGGTATTATGTGTCATTGGTGGGCTGAGATGCGCTGGGTGCTGACCTGCTCGACTGGACTAAAGATTGCGATGTCTTTCATGACTACAGGAAGGGTTCGCTTGATACAGCTGTCCACGCGTAAGCACGTAGTTGAATGGCAATGCTAAATGCAGACTTTGAGAGGCTTCTTCTCTACGATTGGTGGGAACAGCACTATTTACGTCGCGCTTGAGGAGTCACCCTTGGGACATTCAACTTGCCTTTCGAAATGAAGCGGGTGATTTCATAATCATATTTTTGATGCTGATATACGTTTAAATTAGGGCGGCATTTTCGCAGTTGCCCTGCTGAGCGATCTGATCAATGATAGACAATCTTGGCTGAAAGTCGCCGAGTGCCAACAATTGGGGGAGAAATATCCTGGAATCTTGAACGAATATCTTCCTGTAGGCGATCGAGCTCTCACGCAGTGCATGGAATCTTGCCCTGACGATCAAAAGAAAGACTTTGTCAACCTCTGCAAGTGCATTGGCAAGTACGACGTAGAGTTTGAATTGCAGATCTTTAACCATTTCTATCGCCTTAATGAGTATCATATATTTCAGGCTTCAGATCGTCTAGAAGAGGATCTCGCATCGAAAGAATCAAGGAAACAAGGTTCCAGAAGGATGAATCATGCACTTGACCAAGCCACCATCAAGCCTGGGCCCTTGGACGGTAGGAAAACTCGCTACTTTCGTATGCAAGACTACTCCCGGAAAAATAGAAATGGAAAATAAGACCTCTATTACTGCACTGAGACAATTGATCGTTATCAGGAAAACATACTGCTTTATTACCCCGCTAAGAAAGAGTGTCTTAAAAGATACCAGCAGTTCAATTAGCCTTGGGCGAATTTATAAGTTTCTTGCATCACTAGATATACTTGATTGGACTAAAATTCCTCATGGTCAGCGGGGGGTTGGTCGGCAGGGAGTGATGTTTGCCATGCTTGCTTATTTCATTTTAGTCAACAAGATGGGAATTGAGCAACCGTATCTCCCAATCCCATTGTCTGAACAATAGAAACTTTTTAGCGATTTATGCTTGAAGGTGGGCAAGCAGTGATGACAGAAAACCAAGAAGATGATAGCTTGCTTGGGTTCCTAAGAAAACATGGGTGCCAGCGTAAGCATCAGCTGAGAAGGATGAACTAGGTCGCGTTTGACTTGTCGCTGATTACCGTGATAATGGCCTGCGAAGCATACTAACGAACGACCTCGGATGTCAGATCAATACCAATGTGAGTTTCGAGGTATGGCTTACGCTACTCGTCGGAGACGTCGACTTAAATCTTAACTACGATACCAAACGTGATCAATATTCAAACGTGTAATGTCGTGACTGGTCACTGACATCCAAAGTCGGGCTGGCAGCAGAGCTGAGACTCGCAGTTGTCCTTCGATTCGTTGACTGCCTCTTTATCCATATAAGAGCGCGACGAGCAGCTATCTGCTCAGCAACATCGTGGCCAGTGCGACCGCGGGCATCAACCAGCTGTTGTCGCATTCGTTCGCTCAGGACATCGTATGCATGGTCGACCGGTTCACCCGAGCGACAAGTATGTTTCATTTGATACTGTAAGTCCACCAGGTGTACTTCATGATCACTTAGCGGTGCCTTTGTGCCACGTGGATCCTTTGTCACAGCACTAAGCGACCACCCTTTTACTATTCGCAAAGAGTTCAATAGACCACAGAATACTGTGGACTTTGACTTGTGGAAAGTAATGAACACATCAGCTGAGTTATTAACATAGTAGTAAATGTCTTAGACTGAGAATGTTTGATATCATTTAAGGTTCCGGATACCTAAAAAAGCTCTCATCAGCACTGACCCTTTCCCAACCCCAACACGTGGGGGTGGCAGGATCTCCCGTGCTGTTTAGCGGAGGCATACCAACTGAAAACCAGACCCCAGACTTGCGACAAATCTCGCGTACTGTTGGAATCATTGTAGCACAGCCTCGTAATAACAATATCGGCTGTCGGAAGTCATGTACAAGTAAATGGGATGGCTTCTCGTGTGCATATTTCGAAACAAGCATCCTATAGCCACCTGCATACAGTTCTGCGCGCTTGCGAAGTCCCTCTCGAGCGATGAGGCAAAGACATCCGATATACTGCCGGACTTAGTATAGTTTTAGCAAAGAGAAGTCGTATTTCATTCTAGCCTAGAGGCCTATGAGAAGCATGTGGGTAGAAGGCAGACATGCAGTTCCATTATGATGTGGTGCGCACGAAGGAATGCCATGAGGTCTGGGCAGTCTGAATGGTCGAACTACGGAATTGCGCAGGTAGTGTGCATAGAGGATCTGGCCAAACGCGTGAGTGCTAAAGTTTCGTGTAATAGACTAGGCGTCTGCGGAGGTGGCCTGGAGATAAGCACAAGGATTTTCGCCCCTGAATAACGAACCGTTTGAAGCCTAGCCGCAGGTGTGTCGTTAAATCCAAGGGGCCGAAGAACGATTTACTAGGAACCAGTCACTGGAGACTTGAACACAGTGCATTTGGTAAGTCTACGAACATCGTTTTCATGGAGAGTAAGAACAATGAATACAACGACCAAGGAGGTGCTTTCTGTACCTTCTTGTTCGACTTCTTCGGCATAGTGAGGCGCCCAGTAAGTGCCTTTAGAGTGTTGCTGGCCCCGGCTTCTCCCTTGTGAGCTGAGGGCTGTCGTTCTATTAGGGGTAAAATAAAAGCCCACTAGACCGGAAGGAGTTCTAAATGTGTATGTCACATGACTGGGAGACGATGATTGGTCTTCGGGGTGATCCTTTCGCCCCTACTAGCTTTATCGTTCTTTTGGAAGGCACATATAGGGTACGATAGATTTGATACCGAACCGGTAAAAGCTCGAGGGGGCTAGGCTGATTCTTCAGATTGCGCGTTAGCGCAATTGACTTCTCCCACTTTTAGCTTGCGGTTTGTCGGCATCTCGGCGTCCCCAATGTTGGGGTTGGGTACGCGTAGGCGGTTTACAGTCACAGCCACCTGCGGACTTATACTAAGCGTTTAGATGTGGCGAACGGTGGTTTTCTTTGGGGAGGCGGTCAACGTGATGTAAAGGGCACAGTCAGGTGTTCCCTGTGGCAAAGTTGTCCCGGGCATAGTTGATAGGCTAATGTGCAACGGTTCTGTTGATCGTTGCCGCGATTGTAGAATGCAGTGCTGAGTAGGACACCACTGGTTCCAGGAGGTAGGGCTGAGGGAGGATCAGTAAACTATTTCCAGGGTTCTGGCACGCTCTCCCGCTGAATAGCACAGAGAGGTCCCTGCATTCATCTTGTCATAGCCGCCATACGTGATCGCTTCAAACTCTTCTAGAATTACGTTGGAGACGGGGATTCCGAAGGCTAACTCGTTGATGTAAGCAGCTCTGACCAATCGGATGGCGGGCTATGCCAACAGTCCCAAAATCAGTCCGGTACGAGAATACTTGAACAGGTTAGAAACTGCGAGCTTTTGTTGCGCTGCTGTGAACTCGATTTTGTTCGTCTTCCCGCACAGCCAGCCTTGCAATATTCCCTTTTGGGGAGAAGCATTGTGCATTACTCGGTTCCTGCTTTCATTGGCTCCGCAGCGACACCGACTCTAAATAAGCCAAATGCGGTTGCACACGATGCCTTATCCTGCGTTATTCCTGAGTTCAGCTTGGGCGATCTTGGCGGCCTTACGGTGTATGGAATATACATAACGGCCGCGAGCTTCGAGAATGAAGGATCTGAATCGTGGTGCATCGAAAGCCAACAGCCCGTATCGTGCTATATTGAGCATGACGCAGAAAGGAAAGTGCGACATATGTAGGCAGCGCAAAGTAAAAGTAAGACGGATGGATGAATTGCCGGAATTGCTCGCTAAACCTCGCAGTGTGATGAGCAACGCCCTGTGTGTGGTCAATGCCAGAAGAAGAACCGTCCATGCCAATTTGGATCTGCCAGATCCAAATTCTTAAACGCGAGAGCCGATCGGACGGCCTCCACAAGCCCTAAGCCAGCAATTCCAATCAGCGAAAAAAAGGGGGAAAGTTCAGGCGCGAACAGGCAACGCCGAACGGAGGCGGGTGCCGAACCATTCGAATTGACTATCCGCTCAATCCAAGCGGCCGAGCAAGGTCAGGGTATCTTCCACACTTTCAGCACGAATTCAAGTGTCCAAGATGTCTGGCGTGGAAAAGCTCGACGACGAGAAAACACTCCTGGTAGAAACATACCACAAACACTAGTATCCCCAGAGATCTCACTGAATGCCCAATTTATAGAGGTCCTGAGTCCGCATACCTCTAATTGGAACCCGTCGTTCCTATGGGGCCTGTGGGTAGCTGTAGTTCCCTTACGTCTTGGCAGGAACCCGGCTCTTGACGACGCAACAGCGTGCTTCATAGCTGCTATTCTTGTTCTTCGGAACCGTACCGAGGAGAGTACCGCTGCCGCAGGGAGAGCGTATAACCAGGCATTACTCAGTTTGCAAAGTGTATTACATTCCCATGGAGGCTTGAGATTCTCTACCGAGACATTAGCTGCGGTGAAGTTCCTCCTTCTATTCGAGGTAAGAGATGTACCGCCGAGACGTTAGAGTCCAGCCTTTATTAATTTTATTGAATCTGGACTAGAAACTGCTCGCATATCGCGATATGAGATGGATACCGCACTGTCGGGGCCTCATTCAATTGATAGTAGCACGTGGCCCACAGGTACAACCTGACGACATGAGTCGATCTTTGTTCTATGCCTCCCTGGTGTACGACGTAGGTTTGTGAAACCTCTGTTTCATTGTCGGAAGCTCACAAACGCAGTTCATGGGCGCTCTTTTGGGAAACCGAATGTCTGTATTCGATTCGCCAGAATGGTTACAGTTTCCACCACCGGAAAACTCAGCAATAGGACATATACACCTGTGCAGGGTGTCGGAAAGCACCGTGACACATATGATCCAGTTGCCTCGACTAGTAAGCTTGGTGCGGCAGGTGCGGCAAACCCATTGCGAAGTCGAAGTTGGTGTAGAGGCTCTTGCGCTTGCAGAGCGACTCTATTCAAGTTCGCTGACTTCTGCCATTGACATCGCCATGACGGAATACGGAGAATGGGTCCTGAGTCTCGATGAGAAGTTGGCTCAATATTATCGAACGTCTTTTGAGTACGTTGATGCCAGTGTCTTCGAGTCAGTGGTCCGCTACTGCGCCGTGCGAATATTGCTCCTCGGTCTATGTAGAGCGCTTGGAGAGATATTCCCCTTTTCACCAGCCTTTGATGCGGTAGCCCTGAATGAAGAAGAGCTTCGCTGCGCATCCCTGATTGCCGCATCTGTGCAATACGCAGAGACACAAACGCAACCGTTTCCAATCGGCACACTGATCATGGCACTACCGCTTCAAGTGGCGTTTGGAACTTGGTGGAGGAGACACAGGAGCGAGCCCTGGAGTCATGAGGATGGAGATTGGGAGCTGGATAGAGCCATTTTCATGCAGGAATATTGCCTCGAGAAAAGAAATTCTATGATTGGGATGTGTAATGGAGACGCCCTCTCAGCCGGCAAGCTACAAATGTGGGTGGAAGGCATGGAAGGGGGTCCATGGGATGACGTAATGAGGGAAAGTTTCACAACAGTTGAGGATGCAGTGTTTTGATAAAGCACGTCTTGAAGGTGTGCAGACCGCTGGCCGGTCGGAGGATGATTTTGCTAGTTAGTGTAATTTTTAGCGCAGCTGAAACTGCTTAGCGTGGTGTTCGGCTAGCGGTTTTTCCGACCAGCGCCCACAGATGCGAACTTCAATTTGAGAACAACCATCAGCGACAACAACATCCAACCCTCGCCGACGCCGTCCTCAAAATGAAGTACATGTACGCTTTCCGACCGCATTGCGCGCTCCCCCTCACGAATTACACCGCACACTTCTTGAGCCCATGACTCTGGAGCTGGGCTCAGGGTACTCCTTCGCAAATGCTCGCATCGCACGGAATTAGACTGACGATTGGGTAACAGCCACTCTGAGGAGCTTCTCGAAATCCCCGAGGGGGTCAAGGTCGCCATCAAGACCAGGAATGTCGTTGTTGAGGGTGAGTGGGCTTCTTGGCTACGCAATGCACGCTGGTTTACTGACTTACTTTCGCACAGGTCCCCGAGTAAGCACGCCGCAACCCTATCACTGATGCAATACTTATGGAAATCAGGGCAAGCTTAGCAAGTCGCTCGGTCACTTGGCTGTTAGCTTCTCGCATGTATGTGGATTGTTAATGTAGGAATGGGGATTCTTGCTAAGTCATTGCGCAGCCAAAGAAGGATGTCATCAAGATCGAGCTCCACCACGGCTCGCGCAAGAGCGTCGCCACACTCCGAACCGTCCGCACTATTATCGTACGTTCCGATCGCATTGCATCTTTGAACTCTGGACGAGATGGCTGATTGTGACAGAACAACTTGATCATTGGTGTCACCAAGGGCTTCAAGTATAAGTAAGGAAGATCATCTGTATTTTTCTCTAGGATTTTGCTAACCTTGCCTAGGATGCGATATGTCTATGCCCAGTATGTATTCTCTCCGCACCTCACCACGATAACCAAGACTCCATTTATATGGAAGAGATGGAAGAAGACGCTGGCAATGGCGTTTCGGAATCTGAACTGTATATGGTTGTAGAGATTTGGGGCTAATTTATTATAGTTTTCCCATCAATGTCAACATTGAGAAAAACAAGGAAACCGACTGCTTCGAGGTTGAGATCCGAAACTTTATTGGCGAGAAGATCGTGCGACGGGTTAACATGAGGCCTGGTGTTCATGTCGAGGCTTCCAAGAACGTGAAGGACGAGCTTGTCCTCTCCGGAAACGTGAGTCGCTGTAACTCTGGGATGTTGAAACCGCTACTAACCGTGCTCCAGAGTCTTGAAGATGTCTCCCAGAGCGCCGCCGACATCCAGCAGATCTGCCGTGTCCGCAACAAGGATATCCGAAAGTTCTTAGACGGTCTGTACGTTTCTGAGCGGGGCAACATTGTCGAGGAATAAGTGGGTTATGGCGGTACGGCTTTCTTTACGGGCATATGAGCTTCTCTGCATTCGGGGGTGCGAACAGGCGCCATTGGGGAAATAGCTCAAAAATCACGTTCAATGAACAATACCAGATCCCAAGCTGAGTTACCGAAGGTTGTGGTGTGTCTAGGTGTGTCATTGCTGTTGCTGTGGGATATCTACGTCATCTATCTCAGTGCACGTTTGAAGGGGTTTCACAAGAAAGGTCAGTGGGTGGCATCTGTGCGACTGCACATGGACTTAGTTGAGCAGCTGTTACAATACCATGATGACTGACTCTGATCCACTGCGCCTGGTGCCGTGAAAAGCCAACGACGTGTTCGTCAAAGGGAGATCCGCGGAGGACCATGTAGCGTTGCAGGGCGTGTATATGAGAAGGCGGCGTTAGCTCGACGGTTCCCAAGGCCCGCGATGCACAAGCGTGGCAGTGTGTAGCCCTGGAACGGGAAGGAGAGTGGGGCGGGGATCCAATGACGTGCCGCCAAAGGTAGGTATGGGCCTCGCAGGTGTGCGGGATTGATGGCATCAGCAAAGGGCGGGTTTACATCGTCTTTAACAGAGCTATCACCGCTAAAGCCCGCCACTTGGTAATTAACCGTTGCCTACGGCTTTTTGAGGATATCTATAAAACCCCCATTCTAAGAAGCTCCTCTGGGTGTGTTGTCGCGACTGTTATCTACCCTCCTCCCCTCCCCCTCCCTGCCTTCCCCGCCCCCCAGTCAAAATCAAAAGAGAAGACTAGTCCCTGCCACATCT
>Ga0247757_10000528_pt1 | contig 31007 bp, 26 predicted proteins | sample UWRJL126311R4_FD_180929 | JGI IMG/M metagenome (GOLD analysis project Ga0247757, IMG submission 180929) | Plant litter microbial communities from Arlington Agricultural Research Station in Wisconsin, United States - UWRJ-L126-311R-4 | ecosystem: Environmental > Terrestrial > Plant litter >... | reverse complement strand
CTTCCGACGGTGGAGCAGGTGCCGGCGGAGCGGGTGCCGGTGGAGCGGGTGCCAGCGGAGCAGGTGCCAGCGGAGCAGGTGCCAGCGGAGCAGGTGCCAGCGGAGCAGGTGCCAGCGGAGCGGGTGCCGGCGGAGCAGGTGCCGGTGGAGCAGGTGCCGGTGGAGCGGGTGCCGGTGGAGCCGGCGCCGGTGGCGGCGGTGCGACTGGGTATACCCCCACGAGCGAGTATCTGGTCGAGCCCGACCGCGCGGTCGCCACATTGAAATCGTTGGCGGATTTTCGTGCCAAATCGCGGGACAACGTGAACGGCGGCTTTTTCACCTTCGTCAAGGCGGACGGAACCGTCGGCAGTGATCGCCGCAAGGGCTTCGTGACCACGAGCCGCGACGCGTGGGCCTTCTCGCGTGCGTTCATGGTTACCGGCGACGAGATCTACTTGGACCACGCGGCGCATGCACTCGAGCACTTGTTTGCTCATGGTTGGGACAACACGAACGGCGGGTGGTTCTTCACCGGCGACGAATTCGGGAGGCTCACGCCGTACAACCAATACTGGGACCCGAATACCTGGAAGTGGAGCTTCGTGCAGCACTACGCGCTGCTCGGCTTCGGCGCCAACTGCGACGCGACGCGCGACACCACCATTTGTGGCTGGTTGACGAAGGGTCGCACCTTCCTCGATACCAAAATGTGGGATTCGAATGCTACGCAGCTCGGCTACTACGACCAAACCAATCTCAACACGACGAATCCGACCGGCAAAGGCTTCACGGCCACCGTCGACGCGTTGACCACCCACGCGATCCAAACCGAACTCCTTTCGCCATCGACGTCCCATCAGCGCATGGTCGACTTGGCCAACATCGTTACCAATCGCCTGGCCGCCAACCTGGATCTGAGCATCGCCAAGTACGGGTTTCCAGAGAACTACAACAACAATTGGACCGTCATCGCCTCACAGACCGGCGTGGATACGGGACACGTGTTGAAGTCGGCTTGGGTTTTGGCGCGTGTGTATCTCCGGCATCCGGATGTGCGCTACCGGGCTGCTGCGCGCAAATTCATTTACGAAATCCTGAACAATGGCGGCTGGGACGAAGCCACCGGCGTTCCTTACACCACGGGCAATTGGAGCACCGGCCAAGTCACCAAGCTTGCCGAGTGCTGGCAGATCGAGCAGGCCATCATGAGCGGCCTATCCAACTGGTACATCGCCGACAATCAAGCCGACCGCGACAAGTTCTTGATGATGGCGGATCGCTCTCTGCAATTCTTCTCGAAGTACGTGATCGACCACACCCATGGCGGCACGTACAAGATGAACAACCTCAACGGCACCCCGACGGACGGCGTCAAGAGTAACTTCTACAACGTCGAGTACCACTCGACCGAGACGTTTTACTTCACGTACCTGTATGGCAATCTGATGCTTCGTCGCAAACCGATCGCTTTGTTTTACAAGTTCGCGGCCACGCCGGTACAGCGCGTGGTCCAGCTGACCCCCGTCGCCATCGACGACGCTTCGATGCAGATCCAATCGGTGACGCTGGACGGCGCGCCGCTCACCACGTTCTCGGCGGCCACGCGAGAAGTGACGCTCGCACCCGGACAGGGCGGCAAGTTGCGCGTGCTGTTCGGCCCTACGCCCTGAGCTCCGCGGCGTGCCGCAGAGCCGCCATGCCGTCGACAAAAAGCGCCTTTCTGGCGTGGCCGGTTGACGGCATGGGGAGCCGCGTGAAGACATGAGCGAGTGCCGACTCCGAGCCTGCTAGCCCTCCTCGACGACATCGCCTCGATCCTCGACGACGTGGCCGTGCTGACCAAAGTCGCCAGCAAGAAGACGGCCGGCGTACTAGGTGATGATTTGGCGCTCAACGCCGAGCAGGTCGCGGGCGTGCGTGCGGAGCGAGAGCTGCCCGTCGTGTACGCCGTCGCCAAGGGCTCGCTCGTCAACAAGGCCATTCTGGTTCCCGCGGCCCTCGCCATCAGTGCGTTCATCCCTTGGGCGATCACGCCGCTGTTGGTGCTCGGTGGCACGTTCTTGTGCTTCGAGGGCTGTGAAAAGCTCGCCCACAAGTTTCTGCACCACGGAGCGGAGCGCGAACGAGAACACGCCGCGCTGGTTCAGGCAGTCGCTCACGAAGCCACCGACCTGGCGAACGTGGAGCGCCAGAAGATCAAAGGTGCCGTGCGCACCGACTTCATTCTCTCCGCCGAGATCGTGGTGATCGCCTTGGGCACGGTGTCGGCCGCGCCGCTGACCACTCAGGTCGTCGTGTTGATCGGGCTGTCGCTGTTGATGACGGTCGGTGTTTACGGCCTCGTTGCCGGCATCGTAAAACTCGATGATTTAGGACAGATTTTGGCTGAACGCGGTGCTCGGCCGGGCGCTGCGCTGGGCGCTTTTCAGACCGCGCTCGCGCGCGGGATCTTGCTGGCCGCGCCCTGGTTGATGAAGGGGCTTTCGGTGGCCGGCACGATTGCGATGTTCCTCGTCGGTGGCGGCATCCTCACGCACGCGATCCCTGGTGTTCACCATTTCGTCGAACACAGCGCGGAATCCGTACGCGAGATCGCCGGTGTCGGGCCGATCTTGGCCGCCGTTCTGCCCACGCTGATCGACTTGGTCTTTGGGCTAGTCGCGGGCTTGCTTGCCCTGTTGGGCTGGAGCGGCGTCCAGCGCTTGCGCGGCAAGTGAAACGAAGCGGGGGAGAACTCCGCGCGCGTGAAACGGAGCTTGCACACAGACGTGCTCGTCACCGGTTGCATCTCTGCGTGAGACGACGTGTGCCTCGGGCTTGGCTGCAAATCTCCTCCCGCAGCGCAAGAACCTCCTACAAACCCTCTCATCAATTTCTTTAACGAAAATCTGCCTGCCGTCAGGGGCCACGGGGCACGATTATCGGACGTTGTCCAAAATGAAATTTCCCACGCATCTCCTCAGGTCGCTTGCCGTCGTCGCCCCTGGCATTGCTGCGGCGGCTCTAGCCGTGGGTTGCTCGTCGGACGCGTCTTCCGATGGTGGCTCGAGCGGAGCTCCTCCTTCGTCCGCCGGAGTTGGAGCCGGCGGGGCGCCCGGTAACCAGGGCGGGGGCAGTGCGAGTACCGGCGTCCCGGGTTTCGGTGGGACATCCTCGGTCGCGGGCAGCCCTTCGGTGGGCGGTGGCTTCGGCCGCGGCGGCGGACCCAATGGGGGTGGCTCTTCCGGGGCGCGCGGCGGCACGGGTGGTGCGAGCGCTGGCAGTGGTGGCAAGAGCGGCGGGTCCGGCGGCAGCGCTGGCAGTGGTGGCAAAGCAAGCGGCGGCAGCGGTGGCACCCCAACCAACGGCACGGAAGCGTGCGCCACGACGACCACGCCGACCGGCGGCACGGAGCACAAGTCGTCGAATGCTTCGGGTACGGCGGCGGGTCTCGCCTGGACGATCTGGTCGAACGGTAGCGGCGGCTCGATCACGACCTACGCCGTTCCGGCGTTCAGCGCCTCATGGAAAGAGTCGGGGGATTTTCTGGCCCGCATTGGCCTGCAGTGGAACGCGACCAAGACCTACGACCAGTACGGGACCATCAACGCCGAGTTCAACTACAAGAAGACCGGCACGGGCGGCGGTTACTCTTACATCGGCATGTACGGTTGGTCGGTGTCGCCTTGTGTCGAGTGGTACATCGTCGATGATTCGTACAACAAGATGCCGGTAAATCCGGGTAGCACGACGAACAAGGGCACCGCCATGATCGACGGTGGCACGTACAACCTCTACACGCGCAACACCACGGGGACCGGTGGTTCGAAGTGCCAAGGGGTCACGAGCTGGTTGCAGTTCTACAGCGTCCGGACGACCGCCCGCCAATGCGGTCAAATCTCCCTCACCGAACATTTCGACGCTTGGGCGAAAGCCGGCATGACGCTGGGTAAGATGGACCAAGCGCAGATCCTCGTCGAGGTCGGCGCGGGCACGGGCACGATCGACTTCACCGTGGCCAACGTCACCGCCTCGATGTAGCGGTCAGCGCGGCGCGCTCACGTCGCGCCGCCCGTCGTCCATTCGTTGCTCGTCATTCGTCAGTCACGAAGGCCCAATCGAGCGACCCGTCCAGGTCCGCCCGGGCGAGGGTCACGAACGTGCCCGTTCGCCCTACCCGCACGCTGGGATCGACGGCTCGCAGCTCTTCTTCCAAGAGCGCGGCCGCGTTTTCGTCGGCGGTCTCGATCTGCCAAACGAGGCCCGTGCTGGTGTCCTCGGTATCGACCCGATCGAACACGAACAGCTGATCACCACGCCAACCGAGCGCGATTGACCAAGCCGTTTCCGTCGGCAAGTGTCGGGTCAGCGTTAGGAACAGCCCCCACGCGCCGAGCGCCGTGACGATCGGATCCTGGTCCCAGCCTTCCGGGGCACGCGGCCGAGCGTGGTACTTCAGCGGGGGCGCTTTGCCCTCTTCGGTCTCACTGGCCATCAGCTGGTGGGTGAGGAGTTTCGATTCCCACAACTCGTTGATTGCGGGCACGCCCCCCCGTTGCCAGGCCAGCGACATGGCACGCGAGCCGAAGTTGTCGCTGAAGCGACTCAGTGTCGCTAGGTATGGCGAAGGCTGAGCGACCATCCAGGCCACGTCTTGCTCGACGTTCGCGTTGATCTGCGAGAACTCGTCGGCTGCGCTCAGCGCGCGTCCCTTGAGCGCGTCTCGGTAGCGATTGGCATAGAAGCGGGCCTCGCCGAAGTACATCGCGTCGGCGCCCCAATTGGAGTCGAGGTCGAATACCGCGACGCGCGTGGACCAAGGACCGATTTCCACATCGCGATCGCGCAGCGCCCGAATCAATGCGGCCACGAGCTCCACGTTCGACGCCGCGTCGTCGGCTGGCTTGCCGTGATCGATGACCACGAGGTCCTTGTGGCGCCAGCGATAGGTCCCAAACCAATCCTGAACGGTCTCGGCGGTCACGGGCACGTAGCCGAAAGCGCCGGGCTGAGCCAGCCCGATCCAGGTCATCGCGACCTCGAAGTGATTGGTGCCCACGAAACGCACCGACTCTGCGTTCATTGCGTTCCAATTGTCGGCGTAGCTCTGCTCGGTCATCACGTTGACCAGGGGCAGGCTCGCGGCGGTCGTCTCGCGTAGGCAGGCGGCGATCTGCAGGCGGGACGACTGACACGCTCGCTCTCGGGTATCGCAAGGAGTGACGTCGAGTGACTCACAGCCCTCGATCGGCACGGAGTGCACGGTCTCATCACCGTCACCGCACGCGCCCAGCAGGACGCTGCAGCTGAGCAGTGCCCAAGCCAGGTAAATCGGTCGAGCCTCGTACGGCTGATTCTCGCTCATGCTCGTTTTCCCCGACGTAAAAGGGCAGCCTACCAGTCGGTCTCTCCAGCGTCATTGCAAAGCACGCCTGAATTTTTCGGCGTTTTATAATATTACTTGACGTGTATATAACGATTGAGGTATATATAGGTCGTGGAATCTTCGTTCGCGATCGTTGCGGAGCCCAACCGGCGGGCGATCTTGAGCTTGCTGCTCTCTTCCGAGCGTTCCGTGGGGGAAATCGAGCATGAGCTCAGTCTCTCGCAGCCGTCGGTCTCCAAGCACCTGCGAGTGCTGCGTGAAGCGGGCTTCGTGGAATCACGAATCGAGGCGCAGCGGCGTCTGTATCGCTTGAGGCCGGAGCCACTGATGGAACTCGATGCCTGGCTCGGCCCATTCCGGCGCTTCTGGTCGAAGCACGTAGACGCGCTCGAGCAGCATCTGAACGAGATGGAGGACGTGCCTCCGCTGAAAGGAAAGACGAAACATGAGCAACCCTGAACAGTACTCGCCGGGTGCCGCCTCTGGCGCACAGGTGAAAAAAGACGGCGAGCAATGGACGCTAGTTCTGGTGCGCGAGCTCGCTCATCCTCCCGAGAAGGTGTGGGTGGCCATTACGGATCCCGAGCACATCCGAAAGTGGGCTCCCTTCGATGCCGATCAGAACCTCGGCCGCGTGGGCACGGCCAAGCTGTCGACCGTGGGTACACCCTCGCCGCACGTCACCGAAACCCAAGTGAAGCATGCAGACGCGCCAAAATTGCTGGAATTCAACTGGGGCGGGCAGGACATCCGCTGGGAACTCGAGCCGCTCGGCGCGAGTGGCACGCGGCTCACGCTTTGGCACAACATCGACCGCAAATTCATCGCGATGGGCGCCGCGGGCTGGCACATCTGCCTCGACGTACTCGATCGCGCGATCGCGGGCCAGCCGATTTCGCGCATCGTGGGTCCCGGCGCCATGCAGTTCGAAGGTTGGCAACGGTTGCACGCCGAATACGCCAAACAGTTCGGCGTCGAGTTGCCCAACTGGTCCTCGAGCCCGAGTTGAACATGCGCCGCTCGAAAGGTTTGGTCGTGGGTTATTGGATCGCCACGGCGCTGTTCTGCTTCCAGATCGGCTTCACCGCTTATGCGCAGCTGAGCTTGCCGCAAGTCGCGGAGGCCTTCACGCACCTCGGATTCCCCGCGTACTTTCGGGTCGAGCTCTCGTGGGCCAAGTTCCTCGGGGTGGCCGTGCTGCTGGCGCCACCGGCCCCGGCGCGGCTGAAAGAGTGGGCTTATGCTGGCTTTGCCATCACGCTCGCGTCGGCGCTGATCGCTCACTTCTCGGTGGGCGACGGCCCACAAGCGTGGGGTTGGGCGGCGGGCACGAGCGTGCTCTGGGCGCTCTCGTACTTCTTTTGGCGCCGCCTACGGGCCGAGCCCGCGAGCGCCTGAACCGGCCACCGGGGCTTGGCTCTTGGTCGAAGCTGGTCTTGCCGGGGGCGATGCGCAGTCGGCAAGTGTCCGGCGCGATTTCGTTTCGCCCGTCACCGATGACATAGGCGTAGCCCTCGGCATCGAACACGACGCGCCCGCCGCTCGCGCAGCGATCGTCCTCGGCGGTGCCGAGCACGGATAGTTTTCGGGGGTCGATGATGGTGGTCGTGACGCCCGGATAGATGATCCCGTTGTCCCAATTGGCACAGCGGGCCGGAATGTAGACGAGGCCGTCATGCGCCGTCGCGGTCCAGTTCTCGAGATCGAAGCCATCGCGCCGCGAGAAGCTCAAGTCGATCGTGCCCTCGATGGCCATCGGCGAATACGTCGCCGTAGTCGACCGCGGGCACGCCGAAATTCGAGAAGCTGATCCGGCCGGACTCGGCAGACTGAGCGACCGAATAGCGAACCCACGTGGGTTCTTCGGTGAGCGCCATGACGATGTTCCGACCGCTCACGAACCGCGAGCCATCTCCCGGCAGCTCTAGTGAATCCAGTCGGTGGATTTGAACGTCAGCTTGGGACCAACGGTCAGCTTCGAACAAGCCAGCTCCACGTGGTCCATGCCGAACTGGTCGGCGGCGCGGTACTTGCGTTGAGCCAAACCGGCGCAAAACCGCGGATCCTCACCCGGGTATCCAATCTCGCGGCCGATATCCGATGCGTCGTCGCCACCTGCTTTCGCGGGGACCGCGGTCAGCTCGCGGGGAGCACTCGCAGCGCCGTTCCTGGCTCTAGCAAGCGCTGCGTGCGAAGCAAGGTTCGGCGGCTGGGGCCCACCAAGGTGATGTCAGGCGTGCCCAGCATGAGTGCACGGTCCGCGAAACTGTTCGTATACACCGCGGTCCAACGGGTGATGCCGAACCGGAGACGGAGCTCGCGAACCTTGGTCTGACCCGTGCAGTGGGTCTCGGCAATCAGTCCGCCCCATTTTCGTCGTAGGCGTGAGCCGGCGATCGGGAGCCGAGGAACACCGCGCACGAGTAGCAGCTGGGTCACCAAAATCGGCACGGAGCCCGTTGCGATCGCGACGCGGCGGCCCGCGCGAGCGTGCGCCAACAGCTCGGCGAAAACCGCTTCGTTTGCGAAGCGAGGTAACACCTCGTGCGCATAGCGGCGCAGGTCCAGGACGAAGTCGCGGCTGGACACGGCAAGCGTCATCGCCCAGAGCAACACGGAGAGCGCTGCGTCGGCAGAGCGCAAGGCGACCACGAGGGCAACCGGCGACACCGCCGCGAGCAACAGCAGGCGAGCCGGATGCTTCAGGCAATATCGGAACGAGAAGTCGAACAGCGAGTCGCGCCTCACCAACGTTCCGTCGAAATCGAAAACCACCACGCCGGTGGACTCACGGTCTTCCTCCAACGCTCGCTCATCCGCCGTCAATGCGCTACTCCTCGCCGCTTCAAGCGTGTTTCGGGCGCGCGTGCGGTGTGCTTCTCACCCACCGCACGCGCCCAACGTTCGCTCAGGCCAGGTCGAAGCGATCCAGGTTCATCACTTTCGTCCACGCGGCCACGAAATCTTTCACGAACTTGTGCTGGCCGTCCGAGCTGCCGTAAACCTCGGCGATCGCGCGCAGCTGAGCATTCGAGCCGAACACTAGGTCGACACGGGTGCCGGTCCACTTGAGATCGCCGGTCTTGCGGTCGCGCCCTTCGAACACGTCGCGGGTGTCGGAGATGGGCTTCCACTCCGTGTTCATATCCAGCAAATTGACGAAGAAATCATTGCTGAGCGCGTTGGATTGAGTGGTGAAGACGCCATGCGTCGACTGTTCGGCGTTCGCACCCAGCACGCGCAGGCCGCCGACGAGCACGGTCAACTCGGGCGCGGTCAAGGTCAGCAGTTGCGCCCTATCGAGCAGGAGCGACTCGGCGGGCACGCCGTGCTTGCCGTCGAGGAAGTTGCGGAAGCCCTCGGCGCGCGGTTCGAGTACCGCGAACGAGGCGGCGTCGGTCTGGGCCTCGGAAGCGTCGGTTCGCCCGGGCGAGAATGGGACCGTCAGCGAGTGCCCCGCATTTTTCGCCGCTTGCTCCACCGCGGCCACGCCCCCAAGCACGATCAGATCGGCGAGCGACACCTGCTTGCCGCCGGCCTGCGTTTGGTTGAACTCGCTTTGAATCTTCTCCAGCGCTTGCAGAACCTTGGCGAGCTGCGCGGGCTGATTGACCTGCCAATCCTTCTGCGGGGCCAAGCGAATGCGGGCGCCGTTGGCGCCGCCGCGCCGGTCCGAGCCGCGGAACGTGCTGGCGGAAGCCCAGGCCGTCGAAACCAACTCGGAGATCGAAAGGCCGGCCCCGAGCAGCTTGGCCTTCAGCGCCGTGATGTCGCTCGCGTCGATCAGCGGGTGGTCGACGGCGGGCACCGGGTCTTGCCAAATCAGCTCTTCTGTCGGGACTTCGGGGCCGAGGTAGCGGACGCGCGGCCCCATGTCGCGATGGGTCAACTTGAACCAAGCGCGCGCGAACGCGTCGGCGAATTGCTCCGGGTGCGCCAAGAATCGCCGCGAAACCTGCTCATATGCGGGATCGAAGCGCAGTGAGAGATCGGTCGTGAGCATCGTCGGTAGGTGCTTCTTCGTCGCGTCGTAGGCGTCGGGGATGTTGGCTTGAGCGCCCTTGGCCACCCACTGGTGCGCGCCGGCCGGGCTCTTGGTCAGCTCCCACTCGAAATTGAACAGGTTCTCGAAGAAAAAATTGCTCCACTTGGTGGGAGTCTGCGTCCAGGTCACTTCGAGGCCACTCGTGATGGTGTGAGCGCCGCGACCGGTCTCGTAGGCGCTGACCCAGCCGAGACCTTGCTGTTCGAGCTCACCGCCTTCCGGGTTCCCACCCACGTGTTTGGCGTCACCCGCGCCGTGCGTCTTGCCGAAGGTGTGCCCGCCAGCGATCAGCGCGACGGTCTCTTCGTCGTTCATGGCCATGCGCGCGAAGGTCTCGCGGATATCGCGGGCCGCAGCGACCGGATCCGGGTTGCCGTTCGGACCCTCCGGATTCACGTAAATCAGGCCCATTTGCACGGCCGCCAAGGGATTTGCCAGCTCGCGATTGCCCGAGTAGCGCTTGTCCTCGAGCCACGCTTTCTCCGCGCCCCAGTAGACGTCGTGATCGGGTTCCCAGACGTCGCTGCGGCCGCCGCCGAAACCGAAGGTCTTGAAGCCCATCGACTCGAGTGCCACGTTGCCGGTCAAAATCATCAGGTCGGCCCAGGAGATCTTCGAGCCGTACTTTTGCTTGACCGGCCAAAGCAGCCGACGCGCCTTGTCGAGAGCAACGTTGTCGGGCCAGCTATTGAGCGGCGCGAAGCGCTGTTGCCCGCGCCCGCCGCCACCGCGCCCGTCCCAGGTGCGATAGGTGCCGGCGCTGTGCCAGGCCATGCGAATGAAGAGCCCGCCATAGTGCCCGAAGTCGGCAGGCCACCAATCCTGCGAGTCCGTCATCAAGGCCGTGATGTCCCGCTTGAGCGCCGCGTAGTCGAGGCTCTGAAAGGCCTTGCGGTACTCGAACTCCGCCCCCATCGGATCCGACTTTGCGGAATGTTGATGAAGCAGGTCGAGCGGAAGTTGGTTCGGCCACCAGTCGCGGTTCGACGTGCCGCCGCCCGGGATGTGATTGATCGGGCACTTCTTTTCAGTCGTCATCGTTCTTCACCTCTGCCCGCAAGCCTAAGCGCGACTCGGGCCATCGCAAGCTAGACGATGAGCGCGATCGGCGATGCGCAGGAAGGCCCTGCAGCCGGTTTCTCTGGGTCGACACAAGATGCGCGGCGCTATCCCAACTGGGGTGGTCGACCCGCCGGATGGCACCGAGCTCGCTGGCAACCGAGACGAAACCTGCGTGACCTGCAGCCGGAGCGGCGTCTGAAATCGGCAACGCCTACGCTGAGTGGATGAAGTCGCCATTGGTCGGTTTTTCTAGACGCCAAGCGCTCAGCCTCGCCGCCGGGACTCTGGCGAGTGGCTTCGCGTCCACGGCACGCAGCGAACCTGCCGCCCCTTCGTTCACGATCAAACCCAGCGACGCGCTGATCGTCGTCGATGTGCAAAACTGCTTCGTCCCCGGTGGCAGTCTGGCCGTGAAGGATGGTCTCGCGATCGTGCCCGTGATCAACGAGCTTTCGAAGCAGTTCCAAAATGTGATCCTGACTCAGGACTGGCACACCGCCGACCACGTCTCGTTCGCGTCCCAGCACGCGGGGAAGAAGCCGTTCGAGTTGGTCAAACTCGCCTACGGCCAGCAAGTGCTCTGGCCCGATCACTGCGTTCAGGGTACGCCCGGCGCCGCGCTCGTATCCGGTTTGTCGATCCCTCATGCGCGGCTCGTGATCCGCAAAGGGTTCCACAAAGACGTCGACAGCTATTCAGCGTTCCTCGAGGCCGATCGCAAGACGCAAACCGGCCTCGCGGGCTATCTGCGGGGCGCGGGCATCAATCGCATCTTCGTGTGCGGGCTGGCCACCGACTATTGCGTTGCCTGGTCGGCCCTCGACGCTAAGAAGCTCGGCTTCGCGGCCGCCGTCGTGGAAGACGCCAGCCGCGGAATCGACTTGAACGGTTCTCTGGCGAAAGCCTGGGCCGACCTCAAAAAAGCCGGTGTGCTGCGCGTGCAGGCGGCCAGCCTGCACGCGCCCGGATGAATTTCCGCGGACGCCGCGCCTGACGGGGGTGGATTCAGTGAGTCGACCGTCGACGATCACCTGGGGCTGCCCGGCTCGAGACCTCGCGTGCGAGGCTCGTGGCGGCGAGTGAGATGCGTGCAAGCGTGCTCCCAAAGTCGTGCGGGCGATCTACCCGGTTGATGTCGACCGCACCAAGGTAGAGATGGACGGCCCGGAGACAAGCCTAGCGGGCGGCACGTCAAGGTGACAAACCGTCATCCTGCCGCGGGGGCTTGGACGGCGCGGTCGTGGTGGCTGGAATCTCAGTCCGCGGTGCGCGCTTGGAACGAGCGCCCGTCATCGGCGCACAGGATCTGAACCGCGTGCCGGCCGGACATCAGCGCGTTCGGCACCCCGCCGCCGGGGGCGACCCATTGGCCCGCCAAATAGAAACCTTCGAGCCCGGCAAGCTTCTTGCGGACGTGACCGAACATCGTCTCGGGGGTCGGGAGCCAGCCCTCGTAGGCGCCCTGCCACGAGCGTGCCTGGCGCCAATAGGTGAGCGGCGTTGCCACATCGGTCATGCGCACGTGGTCGCTCACGCCGGGGATCACGCGCTCGATCTGAGTCAGGGCAAGGTGCGCGATGTCTTCTTTGGCGGTCTGATACCCTACGCCGCGCGTCGCCCAAAACGAGTAGTCGGTAGTGAGCAACGCCTGCACGAGCGTGTGACCTTCAGGCGCCAGCGACGGCTCGTCGTTGCCCACGCGGAGCGTGAGCCGATCGCTCTCGATCCCGCCTACGCTGAAAGGCGTGAGACCGTCGACGATGAGCAGCGGCGGGGCGGCCGCGAGTGGCGCCGCGACGCCGAAGCTCGCCAAGACCAGCGGCGGAAAGAGCTTCCAGTCGCGCATGCGTTGCCGCGTGACGGCCGCATCGTAGCGCCCACCCAGAAGACGCAGCATCGTCTCCGGCGTGCTGGAAGTAGAAATCACGGCATCAGCGGACAAAATGCGCCCGTCGTCGAGGCGCACCCCCGTCGCTCGTCCGTTGCTCAGCAGCACTTCGTCGACCGTCGTGTGCAGCAGCGTTTCGCCGCCAAGTCGCTCGTAGTTGGCCACGAGTGCATCGCGGAACGCCGCTGATCCGCCGCGCGGGCGGGACAGCCAACCTCGTTTTAGGTAGCCGAGGACCATCAATAGCAACACCGCCGGCCCCTCCTTGGGTACCACGCTGGTGAAGAAGCGACGCAGCTCCGCGCTGCGCAGTCGCTCCCTTGCCCAGACCTCCACCGGCCGATGAAAATGAGCGATCGCAGGCAGCGCTTGGCGCATCTGCCAAAAGCTCAGCAGCTGTTGGGAAAGGGGAGTGATTTCGGGCGGCCGATCGATGCCAGGGCTGAGCTCTGCAAACCCGTCGGACGCTTCGATCAGCCGGTCGATCTCTCCGCCGTCATCGGGGCCGAGCGATCGGAGGTCTCGCGCGAGTCCGGGCAGATCGCGTGTGATTCGGAGCACATTTCCGTCCCGCGCGTTGCGCCAGGTCAGCCACTCCTCCAGCGTGCGGAGTTCGACCCGCGGTGTGATGCCGAGCTCCTGGTACAGGCTCGCGAAAGCGCCGCCGGTGAGCCAATGAATGCAACCGTCCACCCGATATGGCCCACGAGGCCAGGCCGTACACACGCCGCCGAGCGCCAGGTTGTGCTCGACGATCGTCGTCTTGTATCCGCTCGCGAGCGCGTAGCAGCCGGCGGCAAGGCCCGCGAGTCCGCCGCCTACGATGAGCAAGTGTCGATCGTCCATGGCGGCCGCTCAGCAATAAGCGTTCCGCTGTGGCTACGCGCGCTTGGCGGAGGTCGTGCGCTGGCAAGCGCGCGCAGGATTTGCGGCAAGGAGCCGGGGCGCGCGCAGGCATTGCGCCGGGCGCGTCGGCCGTGCACCGAGGAACCGAAACATGCCCTGGATTGACGCTCGCGGAAAACGCCGCATGCTTCCGGAATGATGAAGCTGAGCGAAAAGGGCCGTTTCGCCGTGCGCCCGAAGTTGGTCGGCCCCGCCGAGTCCATCGCTTGCAACGTCGAGCGCTGGCCGTCCGTCCACGCGCGCACCCATTGGCAACTGGGTGACGAACGCATCGTCGATGGTGCAGATTTCTATGTCGAAGACCGAGAGCTCGGGCACCTTCATCTCTTTCCGGAGGCGCATATCGCCATGCCGCCGGCTCTGCGCCGCGCGCTGATCGCCGCCAAGTTGGCGCGACCTTTCCGCTGGAACGAAAGCTTCGTGGTTCAGCGCGTGCAAACGAGCTCCGAGGCGCAGGCCGCCGAATGGCTGTTTCACCTCGCGTACGATCACTTGCAGGGGGTGGACCTTGCTTCGTTGCTCGAGCGCGTCGCCCAGCGCGTGAGCCTCGGCGCCATTCCCACGCACGTGTGATCTTTTTCGGGGGGCGGAAGCGCGTTTGCCCGGGCGACTCATTTCGATTTGACCTCGCGCGTGCTGTCGACGAAAGTGACTCGTGTCCGCCGCGTCGCTCTTCGAGTTGGCAGTGCAGTCCCATCGGGCGGGCGAACTCGAGCGAGCGGTGCGGCTGTATCGCGGCGTGCTCGAGCGAGAGCCGGAACACGCCGACGCCTCGTTCTTGCTCAGTGTGCTCGCTCGGCAAGCCGGCGCGTTCGGTGAAGCGGCGGCGTTGCTGGAGCGAGCCGTTCGAGTCGCGCCGCACAACGCGCTCTATCTCTCGAATTTGGGAGACGTGTATCGCATTCAGGGTCGGAAAAACGAGGCTGTCAATGTGCTGCTGATGGCCGTGGCTCGCGCGCCCGACTTCGCGGAAGCCGTGTTCAACCTTGGGCTCACGTTCGAGGAGCGAGCGGAGTGGGCGGCTGCGGCCGCGTGCTACGAACGGGCACGCGAGCTCGACCCCGAGCTGCCGGTGGGCGAGCGGCTCGCGAGTGTACAGGGCAGAAGCGGTGCGTCCGCGGCCCAGGTCAGCTCGCCGTCGCGGCGCCCGAGTGAATCGGGTCTGAGCGCGCCGGACGGCCTCGCGGCCCTCGCGGAAACGCTGCGTCTCGGCGGCCGCGTCGACGACGCCGCCATTTGGTATCGCGTGGCGCTGAAGCTCAATCCGCGCTTGCCCAACGCGTATACCGCGCTCGGCGCGATGGACGCCCACGCGGGCCGCTTCGACGAAGCGATCGTCAACTTTCGACAGGCGCTCGAGATCGACGAGAACTACCACATCGCGCGCGGCTATCTCGCGACCGCTCTGGACGAAACCGGCCTTTTCGACGAGGCGCAAGCCATTTACCGACGTGCGGTCGACCTGTTCCCGGATGATCCGGTGAGCCACAGCACGTTGCTGTTCAACATGCCGTTTTGGCCGAACGTGAGCGCGAGCGATATCCTCGCGGAATCACGGTTGTGGAATGTCCGTCACGCCCGGCCCCTCGCGGCCCAGGCGCGGCCATTGAAAAACGATCGCAACCCCGACCGCCGACTGCGCATTGGCTACGTATCGCCAGATTTTCGCACTCACGTTCAATCGCTGTTCACGGTGCCGTTGCTGCAAAATCACGACCATGAGCAGTTCGAGATTTTCTGCTTTTCGAGTGTCGAATCGCCGGACAATCTCACCGAACGCATTCGCGGCTACGCGGACGTCTTTCGTGACGTTGGTAAGTTGGATGATGCGGCCTTGGCCGAGCTCGTGCAGGAGGACCGGATCGATGTGTTGGTCGATCTCACGATGCACATGACGGATCGCAGGCTACTGGCCTTTGCCCGCCGGCCCGCTCCCGTGCAGCTGTGTTGGCTGGCGTACCCCGGAACGACGGGCCTCGAAACCATGGACTATCGCGTGTCCGATCCGTATCTCGATCCGGCGGACGCGCACCCCGAGCCGTACACGGAAGAGACCATTCGGCTGCCGGATGCATTTTGGTGTTACGACCCGCTCACGGACGCGCTCGAGCCGAACTCACTGCCTGCTTTGTCCACCGGCGCTATCACCTTCGGGTGCCTGAACCACTTCCGAAAGGTGAATTCAGGCGTGCTTCGGCTGTGGGCGAAGGTGCTCGCGGCGGTGCCCACTTCGCGGCTCTTGCTCATGGCACCCGCGGGCAGCGCGCGCGACCGCGTGCGCTCCATTTTCGAGGAAGGCGGGGTCGCGAGCGATCGAGTCGAGTTCGTCGATCGCTGCGGTCGCCTCGACTACCTGCGCCGATATCACGAGATCGACGTGTGTCTCGACACGTTCCCCTCCAATGGCCACACCACGAGTCTAGATGCGCTGTGGATGGGCGTTCCGACGCTGACCCTCGCGGGCGAGACGGCGGTCGGGCGCGCGGGCGTTTGCCACGCCATGAACCTGGGCCTGCCTGAGCTGATCGCCAACAGCGCGGAGGACTACCTACGCATCGCTCGTGGGCTCGCGAATGATCTCGAGCGATTGCGTGGGCTCCGCGCGACCTTGCGCGCGCGCCTGCAGCAATCCCCCCTGATGGACGGCCCGCGCTTCGCGCGGCATTTCGAGGCCATTTACCGCGATATCTGGCGCCGATTTTGCGCCAAGGCCTGACGGGAACCGGTTTGGCCGCTTTCGTCGTTTTCACCGCGCTCGTGTTTTGGGCGGCCATCTTCTCCGTGTTCTTCACGTCGCAGGGCACGAGCTCGCTCGAGTTCCTGCTGGGGCGCTACGAGCCCCCACCCGACGATTTGAACACCTGGCGCGACGTGGGCATCGAGGAACCCACCGGCCTCCTGCGACAGGAGCGCCTGTTGTTCCCGCCGGGCCGCGACGGCGGTCCGATCCTATTGCGCCAAGTGCGGTTTCGCGATCCGAGCAGTCTGCAGATCGTGAGCGTTCGCCCGGACGAGCGCGTGCGACGCCGGCGAGTCAGCGTGCGAAACTAGCTAGGTCGCCCCGAGCAGCGGCGCGACGTCTGGGTCGGCCTGGTGCATCGCGCGTCGATAGGCCGGGCGCGCGCCGATGCGCTGCAGATACGAAAGGATGTTGGGCCAGGGCGAGAGATCGTACGGCTTGAATCGTCGCATGGTGGTCAGAGAAAACACGGTCATGATGTCAGCGGCCGTGAGCTCCGGACCCGCGAAGTACGCCGCCTCGGCAAGCCGCTGATCCATGAGAGAGAGGATAAGATCGAGTCGCTGCTTTGCCGCCGGCAGTAACGGATTGTTCTCGGTCGCATCGATGCGCTCCAAATACCTGACCTGGAGCACCGCAGGTTGCAACGTGCCATTGGCAAAGTGGAGCCAATAGAGGTAGTCGGCAAAGCCGGGCTGGTCAGGCTTCACGGCGAGCCGCCCTTCACCCCGAGTCGCGATCAGGTATTCGACGATCGCCCCCGATTCCCCGAGCACTCGCGGTCCGTCGTTGATCACCGGCGCCGAGCCCATCGGGTGCAGCGCCTTGTATTCGGGCGGCGCGAGCCGATTGTCTTTACGGCGCTCGTAGCGTTTCAGTTCGTACTCGAGGCCCAGCTCTTCGCATAGCCAGACGATGCGCTCCGACTGTGAATGCCCTAGGTGATGCACGGTCAGTGACTCGTTTTTCATTCCGAGTACGTACGACCCGGGCATTCGAAGCGCTTGCTCGTCCCTCTCCGATATTTGCTCGATCCTCTTCACTGGAAAATGAAAGAGCATCCTGGTGCTAAGCTGTTGGCATGTCCCTCGCCGATCTCGCCGCGCTCGCGACCCGCCAGTTGCCTCGCTCGAACGCTCGATCGCCGCAGTATGTACGCCCACTGCCCAATCTCGGTATCCTGCGCCAAGACCGTCCAACCTCGTTCGAGGCCGCGATCTACGATCCCGTGATTATCCTAATCCTCCAGGGTCGGAAAGAGACGGTGCTCGGCGGTGAATCGTTCCCGATGAGTGTGGGTCAGTGTTTGCTGGTGAGCCACGACCTGCCGGTGGTGGCACGGGTAATCAAGACGCCGTACTTGGCCCTGATCTTCGATCTCGATTTGGAGACCTTGCGCGAGCTGTACGAGAAGATGTCGGAGCCCATTGCGAGCGGCGGCGAGTCACGCTCGCTCGCCGTGCACCAGTGCGACGCCCAGATCGTGGATGCGCTGCAGCGCGGTCTGGCGCTTGCGGGCAGCCCAATGGACGAAGCGGTGCTCGGCCCGCTGGTCTCGCGCGAGATCCACTACCGGCTGGCCACGGCGCCCTTCGGCGGCATGTTGCGTGACTTAATCCGCCATGACAGTCACGCGAGCGCGATCGCTCGCGCGATCGCTCAGCTGCGGCGTGACTTCCGCGCGCCGGTCGAGATCCCGGCGCTCGCGCGCAAGGTCGGTATGAGTGCCTCGTCATTTCACAAGCACTTCAAGGCGATCACCGCGTCGTCGCCGCTTCAATATCGAAAGAGCCTGCAACTGCTCGAGGCTCGGCGCCTGCTACGTTCCGGGACACGCTCGGTGACCGAAGCCGCGCTCGACGTGGGCTACGAAAGCCCTGCGCAGTTCAGTCGAGATTACACGCGCAAATTCGGGGCATCGCCCAAGCATGACCTCCCCGCAGGCTAGTTCAGGGTGATTTGTCCCTTCAACCAGCTGTTGTCCGCTTGCAGGAACTCGGCCTCGAAGACCGAATTTGGCGAAACCATGGTGCTCGCGACGGTGGCGCTCAGCTTGGTTGATTCCGCCGCCGCCGCCACGACCATCTGCTCGGTGACGACGATGCCGTTGAGCCGCAAAATGGCTTTGAGTGTTTGGTTGGGTTCGTTGAGTGAGGCCGCGACACTCAGCGTGGTGTCCGCGCCGGTTGTCGAAGTCGAGAGCGACAGCGCCCCGTGCTCGCTCGCGGCCGTGATGGATCCGAGGCCCAGTGTCGCGAAGTAGCGATCTGTCCAGCTGCGGACTTCACTCGCCGCCAGTGAGCGACGCTTCCAAAATTCGGGCGTGACCCCGTGCCACATCTCAATCGTGGGCCGGAGCCATTCGTCGGCATCGCTGATGTCAACGTCGAGACTGCCCTTGCCGAATGTCCAGAGCTTGAGCCCGGGCGTCTCCACGTTTTCGGAGACGCGCAGAAAGCTCGTGCCATTCACGTCGTTGGCCAAGCCCGACCAATTGGCGCTGTACTGCGGATTCGCGAACGCGGTCCCCTGGTCCGTCCAGTTTTTGAACGATGAAAGGTTTTTCCACTGGAACACTTCGCCGCTGACCCTCGTTTCCGCGCTGCCGAACCAACTCCAAGCGCTCTCCAGCAGGTGAACCTTGTCCATCTTGGCGAGGATGCGGGTATCGACGGGAATTGCGGTTTGCCCAGGAGTCGAACCGGGCGCGAGCGTGGTCACCGTCCAGTATTCGAAGTTCGGCACCGCACTGCTGCGCGTGTTCGTGAGCTTCGTGGCGAGCTCCAAGGCGGCGCTTCCAGCGCGCAGTGTCACCTCGACCTGCACCAGGACATCGGTGCGCCCCACGTCGTAGCGCGCGGGCACTCCCGCCGCGAGAGCGCGGTCGTCTTTTCGCGACATGCGCACCGTGATCGCTGCCGGGCTCTCGCTGACGACCTCGAACTCGTAGGGTTGATTCCAATACTTTCCGTGCTCGGGCTCGGGAAAGCTCGGAAAGATGCCGCCCATGATCACCAGGTAGTCGTAGTAGAAGATCCCCTGCTTCATCAGGTACGGTGTACCGAGCGGGTTTTGATAGAGCAGCTCGCGGTTGGTCGGCTTGTGCACGATGCTCAACACGCGACCGCCGTAGCTCGGCAAGATCGTGACGCGCAGGTAGGCGTTTTCGAGCACGACCGTATCGTACGCGGTGTCGATCGCGGCTCCGACGGGGCTTTCACCGCCGCTCCATACGCCGTCGGCATTGGTCTGGATCGGGAAGTGCTTGAATGTGAACGAGGACGCTTTGCGCGTGACGGTATCGCTCACGCTCGTCGTTCCTCCGGATCCCGCGCCCCCGGCAACGGTTGTATTCCCGCCGCTGCCACCCGCACTCGCGCCGCCCGCGCCGGTGCCTGCACTCGCGCCGCCCCCCGACGTCATTGCGTTGCCCGCTACCCCGACCGCGCCTGCGGCGCCCGCGCTCGAGCTCGTGGCCCCTCCGCCCCCTGCAGAACCCCCGTCGTCTATCGGGGCATCGCTCTTCGAACAGGCGACAGCCACGCTCGCGAGCAGCGTGATTGCATAGAGCCACGGTCGCAACGCGTACATTCCCTCGGCACCCATGGCGGTAGCGTACCGAGGTGCGCCGGCATTACCAGCAAAAGGCTAGGGCCGCCCCAGGGCGAGCCGAATCGCTTGGATCAACGCGCCCGGCAGCACCGGTTTGGCGACGTGCGCTTGAAAGCCGGCCGCGGCGGCGTCGGCGCGGTCGACCTCGCGCGCGAAGGCGGTGAGCGCAATTGCCGGCACGTTGCCACCGTGCGCGGCGGGGAGAGCGCGCACGGTTTTGAGGAACGCATAGCCGTCCGTGTCGGGCATGCCGATGTCCGAAATGATGATGTCGGGCGTGTCCACGCGGAGAAGTGAAAGCGCGCTGTCGGCGCTGTCGGCCGCGCTGACTTGGGCGCCCTGCTGCTGGACGATCAATGCCACGATTTCGCGTGAATCTTCGTCGTCTTCGACGATCAGCACGCGCAGGCCAGCGAGCCCCTGAGCCTCTACGGCCGGGCTGACCGGTTCACGGTCTGGGGGGGGTGGACGGGAGCCCGGCCCGGTCGATGGCGGCGCGGTCGGCAGGTCGATGGTGAAACAGGCGCCAAGCCCGATGCCGTCACTCTCGGCGCGCACCGTGCCGCCGTGAAGCTCGACCAGATAGCGCACGATCGAAAGACCCAGACCGAGCCCCCCGTGCCGCCGCGTGGAGGAAGAGTCAGCTTGCCAGAAACGCTCGAACACGCGCGAAACCGCGCTGGGATCCAGACCCTGACCGCTGTCGCGCACGCTCAAGGTCAGCCGCTGCGGGGTGCGCTGGGCGCTGATCTTGACCTGGCCACCGCTGGGCGTGAACTTCACGGCGTTGCTGACTAAGTTCCAGACCACTTGCTGTAAGCGCTCGGCGTCGCCTTCGATCTCACCGGCACGCTCGGCGTCCAGGGACAGCTCGATTTGCTTGGCCGTGGCGGCCGGCCTGAGTGCATCCACCGCCGCGTGCACGAAAGCAGAAACGCTGGTAGGGGCGGGCCGCAGCTGCACCTTGCCGGTGACGATCCGCGAAATGTCCAAAATGTCTTCGATCAAGCGCGCTTGCACGATCGCGTTGCGCTCGATCGTGGCCAGCCCTCGGCTCAGCAGGTCGGGATTGCTCTCGCCAGAGCGGAGCAGCTTGGCCCAACCCAAAATGGCGTTCAGCGGCGTGCGCAGCTCGTGCGAGGCGGTGGCGAGGAAGTCGTCCTTCAGCCGATTTGCGGTCTCGGCGAGCTCACGCGCGTGGCGTTCGGACGCGAGCAATCGGTCACGCTCGGCCTCGGCTCGTTCGCGGCGGCGGCGTTCACTGGCCAGCTCGAGCGCGCGTTCGATGGCCAAAGCCAGGCGCTGCATGCGGTCTTTCAGCACGTAGTCGGTTGCGCCGCGGCGCAGCGTCTCCGTCGCGCGCTCCTCGCCGATGGCGCCGGAAACGAACAAGAAGGGAATGCCCGGGGCGAGCGCATGGGCTAGCTCGAGCGCGCCGAGTCCGCCGTAGCCCGGCAGCAAAAAGTCCGAAATGATCAGATCGGCGTTGCGCTCGAGCAGCGCGGCTCGAAACTCGCTCTCGTTTCGGACTCGCGCCCAAGAGACGGTAAAGCCCGCGTCGCGCACGTGCTCTTGCACCAACTGAGCGTCGAGATCGTCGTCCTCCAAAATGACGAAGCGGAGCGTGCGGTTCGTGTTCACCGGAGCCTCACGAGACCGGCGGTGGCGCCTTGCGCGGTAACGTAAAATGGAAGGTTGCGCCTTTGCCCAGCTCACCCTCGGCCCAAGTACGCCCGCCGTGCTTCAGCACGATGCGACGCACGTGCGCAAGTCCGATGCCCGTGCCCTCGAACTCACGGGAGGAATGGAGCCGCTGGAACACACCGAATAAATTGTCGATGTAGGCCATGTCGAAACCTACCCCATCGTCTTTCACCCAAACCTCCACTTCGCCGGCCCGCTCCTCCGCCCGCACTTGCACGTGGGCTCGGTGGGCGGACTCGGATGGCTTGGGTCGGCTGTACTTGATCGCGTTCGAGAGCAGATTTTTGATCACCAAGCGCAGGAGGGCCGCGTCGGCCTCGACCTGCGGCAGTGGACCGATGTCCCAGTGGACGTGCCCATCGCCCATCTCCGCGGCGACCTCAATACGCACTTCGTTCACGATGCGCGCCAAATCCACGCGTCGCTTCGCGACTTCGGCTCGCCCCAAGCGCGAGAACGCCAGCAAATCATCGACGAGTTGCCCGCCGCGTTCGGCGGCTTCGCGGATGATCGTGAGCTGCCCCTTGGCTTTTTCGTCGAGCCGATCCGACGCCCCGCGCTCGAGTAGTTGAGCGAAGCCGACGATGTGTCGGAGGGGCGCGCGTAAATCGTGACTCACGCTGTAGCTGAAAGACTCGAGTTCACGGTTGGTTTCGGTCAACTGCGCGGTTCGCTCTTGGACTTTGCGCTCGAGGCCCTGGTTCAGGCGATGAATCTCGAGCCGGGCCGCGACGCGCGCGAACAGCTCCCGCGCGGAGAATGGCTTGACCAAGTAGTCGTCGGCGCCGCGTTCGATGCCCTCCACCGTCGCTTCTTCGCCGGCGCGCGCGGAGAGCATGATGATCGGCAGCGCGGTCGTGCGTGGGTCGGCGCGCAGCTCGCGCACCAACCCGAATCCGTCCAAACTCGGCATCATGACGTCGGAAATCACCAAGTCTGGCGGCGAACGGCGCACCGTTTCCACCGCGACCTGGCCGTCCGAAACGCATTCGACCGCATAGCGCTGGCTGAGCAGCGAGCTCAGGTACTCGCGCATGTCCGCATTGTCGTCGACCACGAGGATGCGCACTCGGGAGGAGGCACTTTCCGACGCGCTCGCGCCGGGGGGCGGGGGAGGGGAGCTCGATTGCTTCGGCAATTGGCGTCCACCGTCACGCGCCTCCGGTGACCAGCGCGACGCTTCTTCCGTGTAGGCTCCCACGCCCAGCGAAGTGGCGGCCGGTGTCGGAGATGGCTCGGCGTCCGCCCCGGGGTTACTTTGGCGCAGCGGAAGCCGAACCGTGAAGGTCGTGCCTTTACCCAAGGTGCTACTCACGCTCACGCCACCCCCGTGGACTTTGCACAGCTCGTGCACCAGAGCCAGACCGATCCCGCTGCCTTCGTGCGTGCGCGAACGGGTGTTGCTCACGCGATGGAAGCGCTTGAACATGTGCGGCAATTCCGCGGTGGGGATGCCGCCGCCGGTGTCGCGCACCACGAGCTCGATGTCGCCATCACGCGACCCGAGCGATAGCCCGATGCTGCCTTCGAACGTGAACTTGAGCGCGTTCGAGAGCAAGTTCATCACGATCTTCTCCCACATCGCCTGGTCTACCCACATCGGCCCTGGCAGTTCTTCGAACTTTGCTTGAAATGAGAGCCCGGCACGTTCGATCGCGGGTCGGAAGGCGTCCGCGAAATCCCGTGTGAGTTTGCTCAGATCCGTGGGCGCGAGTTGCGTCTGAATGCTACCCGCTTCGACGCGCGAGAAATCCAACAGGGTATTGACGAGCTTGAGCAACCGAAGCTCGTTGCGGTACAGCATCTCGAGCTGCTGGCCTTGCAAGCTGGGCTCCGAGCTCTGCAGCGCGTCCTCGGTGGGTCCGAGCATGAGCGTGAGCGGCGTACGAAACTCGTGGCTCACGTTCGAAAAGAATGCGGTCTTGGCGCGGTCCAGCTCGGCCAATGCCTCCGCGCGCTCGCGCGCTTCGCGCAATGCGCTCGCGCCTTCGATGGCGGAGGTGATCTGACTCGCGGCCACCTCCAGAAAGCCCCGGTAGCGGTCGTCGAACTGCAGAGCCGAGCTGAGGCCGAGCACCACCACGCCGCGCGGCACGCTGGCATCCGTGCGGCGCATGGGCAGCACGAGTGCCGACTTCGCGGTCGCCTCCCAGGGTCCGATGTGTTGGCCCGCGAGCGCGGCCGTCAGATCTTCGACCACCATCGGCGTGGTGGAGTGCACGGCGCGCCGAGCCGCGCGCAGCAGTTCGGCCGCGGCGCCCGGGCACGCGGTAATGCTCGGCGTAGCCGCGATCTGGTCCAGGTGTTGCTCGGCCGCGTGCCAGGTGAAGACCATCGCGAACGGGACGTCGTGCGGGTTCGTGATCAGTGCCTCGATCACGTCCTTGGCCGGATCGGTCGAGTCGAGCTTTGGTGAGAGCGCGTGCAACGTCTCACCACGGCGCTCGGCCAGCACCGTCTCCGTGACCTCGATGCACGGCTGGAAAATCCCGCGAATGAGCCCGGCGTCGTCCCGCAGCGGGCTGAAGGTGAATGTAAAAAACGCTTCTTCGTAGAAACCGTGGCGCGTCACGGCGAACAAGGCCTTCTCGATCTTCAGTACCTCGCCGGTCTCGAGCACGCGCTCCATCCACGGGTTGATGTGAGGATAGGTGTCGGGCCAGCACTCGCGATAGGTCGCGCCGAAGTACTTCGGGTGACGCGGCCCCATGATCTCGACGTAACCGTCGTTGTAGATTTGCCGCTTGTCCGGACCCCAAAACAAAATGGCCGAGGTCGGCAGATCGATCAGCAGTTGCACCGCATTGAGCAGAACCTTGGGCCAAGCTTCACGCGCTCCGAACGGAGTCCGTGCCCAATCGGTCTTGTCGAGGAGCTGGCTGATCTCCGACTCACCGGGAGACCACCATTCCGGCCCGCTCATGACCGGCTGCGCCCAACGGTCCCCGGCGGCGGCTGATTGACCACGGCCCAGAAAAGGCCGAGATCCCGCAAGGCCGACACGAATTGATTGAACGCAACGGGCTTGACCACGTACGCGTTCACGCCCAAACCGTAGCTGCGCACGACGTCACTCTCCTCCGCACTCGAAGTGAGCATCACGATCGGCACGGCGCGTAGCTGTTCGTCGGACTTGAGCTTGGCGAGTACTTGCAGGCCGTCGACGCGCGGCATCTTCAGGTCGAGCAAGATCACGGCCGGGTTGCCCTCGGGGCGCTCACTGAAGGCACCCTTGCGGTACATGTAATCGAGCGCCTCTTGCCCGTCTTGGGCCCAGACGAGCTCGTTGGCGAGGCCACTCTCTTGCAGCGCCTCGGTCGTGAGCGCCATGTCGTTGGGACTGTCTTCTACGAGTAGGATGCGGCCTAGCGCGGGTTGGTCGGACATGATGCGGCTATCAGGAAGGTGGAAGTTCTGACAACGGCCGGTCGTAGCATAAATGCCGTATCGCTCTATGGCTTAGTCCACTGGGCGCGCGCAACGGTAGAACCGTTGTGACATTTTTGTCCGCGCTCGTTTCCGAGCGGGGGCCGTCTTCAGCGGACGCATCGACCCATCGCCCGCCCCCGCCACGCCAGGTTTATGCCAGACACCGGGGCTTGCGGCAAGCCCGGGGGCGTGCCGCACAGTTTGACCATGACCAGCCATGCCGTGTTGATCGCCGGTGCCGGGCCGACCGGGTTGATGCTCGGGGCCGAGCTCGCGTTGGCGGGCGTCGATGTTGCGATCGTCGAGCGGCGACCCGACCAGGAACTCGCCGGTTTGCGCGCGGGCGGCCTGCATGCGCGCACGATCGAAGTACTCGATCAGCGTGGCATCGCCGAGCGCTTTCTCGAGCAAGGGCAAGTGATGCAGGTCACGGGCTTTGCCATGATCCGTCTCGATATCAGCGATTTCCCGACTCGCCACAACTACGGTCTCGCGTTGACGCAAAATCACATCGAACGCTTGCTCGCGGCTTGGGTCGATGAACTCGCGGTGCCGATCTATCGCGGGCGAGAAGTGAAGGGCTTCGTCCAAGACCACGCGAGTGTCCAGGTGGCGCTCACGGACGGGTCTTCGGTGTCCGCGCAGTACCTGGTCGGCTGTGACGGAGGTCGCAGCTCGATCCGCAAGCAGGCTGGGATCGAATTTCCGGGCTGGGCGCCGTCCGTCAGCTACCTCATTGCGGAGGCCTCGTTCTCCCCCGCGGCAACTCCCGCGTGGGGCGTTCGTGCGGGAGACCGCGGCATCAACGCGCTCGGCAAGATCGACGATGGAAATCGCGCGCGAATCGTGCTGGTAGAGCCCAAAGTCGTGCAAGCGGAGCAGCCGACCATGGACGAACTGCGCGAAGCGTTGGTCGCGGTCTACGGTACGGACTTCGGAGTCCATGCCGTCACTTGGCAGTCGAGGTTCAGCGACATGGCTCGCCAGGCCGCCCGCTATCGAGCGGGCCGAGTTCTCTTGGCGGGCGACGCGGCGCACGTGCATGGCCCGACCGGCGGGCAAGGACTCAACATTGGTGTTCAAGACGCGGTGAACTTGGGTTGGAAGCTGGCGCAGGTCGTGCGCGGAACCGCGCCGGAGAGCTTACTCGATACCTACCACCGCGAACGACACCCGATTGCGGCGCTGGTACTCGAAAATAGCCTGGCGCAAACGGCGCTCATGCGCGGCGATGATCGAACCCGCGCCGCGCACGCGAAGCTGTCCGAGCTACTCGCGCTGGACGAACCGCGCAAGCGCTACGCCGGCATGATGTCGGGTCTGGCCATTCAGTACGACTTCGGCCCTGGGCACCCGTTGCTTGGTCGGCGCATGCCCGACCTCGACTTGAACACCGAAAGCGGCCCCCGGCGCGTGTTCAGCTTTCTGCACGCAGGGCGTCCAATCCTGCTCAATCTCGCGGATTCCAGGGGCCCCGATATCACCCCGTGGGTAGAGCGGGTGCAATGCGTCGACGCGAGCTACGACGGCGCGTGGCAACTGCCCGTGCTCGGCGCGGTCGCTGCGCCGAAGGCCGTACTGATTCGCCCCGACGGCTATGTCGCGTGGGTCGGCGATGGCACGCATCAAGGTCTGCGTGAGGCGCTCGAGACGTGGTTTGGCCCTGCATGCCCAAGCGTTGCCGGGAATGTCCAGATTTAGCCAGCGGGCGCAACGATCTTGGCCACCCATGCCTGAGGGGCGGCCTTTTCCGCGCGCGGAAGCGTGGGCACGACCTGTGCATTGGCGCGCGCATGCTCGACGTAAAATCGCATCGGTTGGCCTCGCTCCTCTGTTGCTTGGCGCTCTTCACGCCCGCCTGCAGTGGCGATGACGGAGCCGAATCTGAATCGACGGCCAACACGAAGGATAGAATTGCCAATGACGTGCTGCTGGTTCACGGCGCGTGGGCCGACGGGTCTTGCTGGGCGAAAGTCGCGAAGGAGCTGTTCGCCGCTGGCTTCGGCGTGCAGGCCGTGCAACTCCGTGAGCAAAGCTTGGAAGACGATGCCGCGCTCGTGCGCCATGCCATCGACTCGGCGCCACGCCCGCTGATCGTCGCCGGCCATTCTTATGGCGGTTTCGTCATGTCGGAGGCCAGCGCGGGCGCGAAGAACGTGCCCGCGCTGGTGTTCGTGTCTGCCTTCGCACCCGACGAAGGCGAGTCGATCGGTACGCTGGCCGCGGACTACCCGACGACGCCGGCCATCGAAAATCTGGTCGTCGACGATCAAGGCAACTCGACCATCGAACCGAACGCGTTCGTGCGCTACTTTGCCGCTGATTTGCCGAAGGAAGAGGCCCAGGTTTTGGCCGCAGTGCAGCACCCCACCGCCGTCGGTATTTTGAGTGCCGTGGCGGGGGAGCCGGGTTGGAAGACCATTCCGAGTTACTACCAAGTGTCGAGCGAGGACCAAGTGATCGATCCCGATCTGCAGCGTAAGTTTGCCGAGCGCATCCAGGCCGAGACCATCGAACTGAAAGCGAGCCACGTCGCGCTGATCTCGCAGCCGGGCCCCGTCGCGGATCTGATCGTCAGAGCCGCGACCAAGGCCGCGGAAAAGTAAGGGCCGCCGACGCGGCGCTGGCGTCAGGACGCTTTCTGTTCGAAGTATTGCAGATCGATGAACAGGGCAGCCGCCAGGATCAAGGAGCGTTCGTCGCGGCCGAGCTGCGGAGATCGAAACAAAACGCGAAAGCGATCCGCGTCGGTGAAGATCTCGGTCAGCGCGCCGGTCCACTTTTTCTCGACGCGCGCGAGCTCCTGGCCATCGCGCTCGAATGCAAACGTCCATGGCCGCCACAACGGAGATGACACGGTCAAGATGACGCGACCCGTGCCATCCGAAACGTCGAAGGTTTTCGAGAAGAACGACCAGCGCTGCTGTATGGCGCCCAGCACGCGGCCGTCGGCGCCAGACACTTCCAGCCGCTGAAAGAAGAAGCGAAACGGGTGCACTGCACGCAGCACCAGGTTCCGCGCGTTGTCGAAGAAATGGATCTCGAACTGTCGCCAATGGCCGAGGAACATACGTGCCAAGAACGCGAGCCCGCCCTTGCCCTGCTCGGCGGCAAATGCGAAGGGCGCGCCGTTGACCTCGATCGAATACTTGTTGCGCGTCTCGAACCCGAACAGCTCGGCCAGCTCCCGCCGCTGCACGACCATCAATTCACTCGATTGCTGCACGATGCCCAGCATTTCTGACATGGTAAAGAGCCTACACCGCGAACCCGGTTCGAGTCGCATTGCCGCGGGCGGCCTCTGACGGGTTCGTCACAATCGCAAGCATTTGTGCGCTAGCGAGAGGTTTTTTGATGGTCACTCGCTGCGGCACGGGCGGCCCAGCCTTCGGCGTCGCGCCCGGTCGAGAGTGCCAACCATCCCTCAGCGTGACCTTTTTGCGATTGACCTCGAGCAGGTCGATCGCGCTTCCATGCGCCGTACGATTGAGCTCATCTCTCGGGCGGACCTCGCCGCGTTGATGGCGCGAGGAGCACGAGGAGGAAACGACCATGATAGCCAAGAACACCATCTGTCTGTGGTTCGACAAAAATGCGCACGAGGCGGCGCGCTTTTACGCGGCGACTTTTCCGAACAGTGAGGTGACGGCCGTGCATCGGGCACCGGGCGACTTTCCGAGCGGCAAGCAAGGCGAGGAACTGACGGTCGAGTTCACGGTGCTGGGGATTCCTTGCCTCGGGCTCAACGGTGGCCCCGCGTTCAAGCACAGCGAGGCCTTTTCTTTCCAGATCGCGACGGACAATCAAGAAGAGACCGATCGCTATTGGAACGCCATCGTGGGCAATGGGGGGCAGGCAAGCGAGTGTGGCTGGTGTAAGGATCGCTGGGGAATTTCCTGGCAAATCACCCCCCGCACGCTGACCGAGGCGATGGCCGCGGGCGGCAAAGAGGCCAAACGCGCGTTCGACGCCATGATGACGATGCAGAAGATCGACGTCGCCGCGATCGACGCGGCGCGCCGCGGCGGCTGACCGTCGACAGGGGCGACTCCGACGCCGCGCGCGGCTCAACCGAACGAGTGCGCGGCGCGGAGTTCGTCGAGCAGTGCGCGTGGCGTGACGCCCGCGATGGCGCGGAACTCTCCGATCAAGTGCGCTTGGTCGTAGTAGCCGGCGGCGGCGGCAATGGTTGCCCAACCGGGTTGATGACGCTCACGAGCGGCGCCGAGTGCGTGGCGAAACCGCGTGAGCTTGGCGAACGTCTTCGGACTCATCCCGGTGCTTTCACGGAACAAGCGCCGCAAGTGCCGCTCGCTCACGCCGAGCTCGTCGGCCACCGCGCTCACTCCGTTGTTGGCATCACCGCGCGTGAGCTGGTCGGCGGCCGCGAGCACGAGCCGCGTGCGGGCGCGGTCCGCACTAGTAGGCGCGAAGCGCTCGCTGATGGCCCGCTCTAGCACGGTCGACGCCTCGGCCGAGGTCCGCGCGCCCGCGAGGCGATCGAAGAGATGCTGCGTCGAGGCTGCACCCCAGAGATCCTCGAGCGTGATGATGCTTCCGGCAAGCGCGGATGCGGGCGCGCCCAGCACGGCTTCGGCCGTGCCAAGCTCGAGCCGCGCGGTCACGACGCGTAGCCCTCCGCGCAGCAGCTTTCGGTGCACGCTCTCCCGTCCGCCCATCGCGTGCGCATCGAGCCCCCGCCGGGTCGTGGTTCCGAAGCGAACGACGACCTGCACCTCGGGTCGCGGGAGCGCGACGCCCGGAATGTCGCGCTCGCACTCGTTCACGAACAGCGCCGCCACCGCGGAGCCGCGCCCTGCCGGCGATGCCGACCGCGCGGGCGAGGTGAGGCGAGGGGCGGCACTCGCGTGCATCGGGAGATTGTGACGGTGCACGCGAGGCGGCGCAACCTTTGGTCGGTGCTTGTCCGTTTCTTCCAATCCGCGCCCCGGCTCGAGGACTACGCTTTACACATGAAAATCCTCATCACAGGAGCGACGGGAAAGGTCGGCAGCCGGCTGAGCAAACGACTCGCCCGGCTCGGGCACCAGGTCCGCGCCTTGGTCCGCGATCCGTCGCGCGCCCAGGAGCTGCACGCAGAAGGAATCGAGCTCGTGACGGGCGACCTGCTCGATCTCGATTCGCTCGCCGCGGCCGTGCGTGGCGTCGACGCCGTGGTCCATTGCGCCGCGTTCTTTCGTGGTGCGACCCCGGAGCAAGCGCACTCGGTCAATGACCTCGGCACGCAGCACTTGGCGAACGCGGCGCGCGCCGCCCACGTGAAGCGCTTCGTGTTCACCAGTACCGGCTTGGTCTACGGCCCGAGCGGCGGACGCTCGCTGGACGAAGACGCCCCTTGTGCACCGGTGGACGCCTACCCCCTGAGCAAACTCGCGGCCGAGCGCTTCCTGTTTGGGCTCGAAGGCATCGACGTGCGCGTGCTGCGCCTGCCGTTCGTGTACGGTGACGGCGATCCGCACATCGCGGAGGCGGTGCCGATGATGAGTGGCTTTCCACCGGCACAACGCATGTCGATCGCCCACCACGCCGATGTCGCGCAGGCCGTCGCGCGGTTGCTGGAGGCGGCAACCCCCGCGCATCGCATCTATAACGTGGTCGACGACGAAGCACCGGACCTGGCGACGGTGTTCGCCTCGGTTGGCGCGCCGCCCCCCGACGGCTCGAACGCGGCGCGCGCGCTCGCGTTCGACTCGCAAATGGACGGCCGTCGAATTCGTCAGGATCTCGGCTTCGAACCCGAGTTCCCCCGGCTGGCAAACGCGATCACGGCCGGCGCCGCCTAGCGGCGCGGCGTGCCTCAGTTCAAAGATCGCCGGTCAACGTCGGCGCGGTCCAATCGATGTAGTTCGCGGGCGTTGGCTTGGTTCCGCCCAGATCCGACTCGAAAGTGCCCGTCTTCGCCGAGGCGTCTCCGAGCAGGAACTTCTGCAGGTTGGCTTGCAGGGGTGCCGTGTACTGCGAGCGCCACGAGCAATGCGAGCCGGAGGCGCCTTGGTAGGTGATGTTGTCACCATAGCCGAGGGCCTTGAACACCATCTGTCCGATCATGCCGGTGGCGTAGGCCGCGTTCCGATCGAGGCCGTTGTACATGGTGCTCGGGTTGTCCACGATGTACAGGCCGCGCGGGACGATCAACGCCATCAGTGCGTGCATGTCGATGGGCAGCTTGTTGGTGTTGTCGGCGCTGGCGCTGTTACCCGTAGTAAACTGACCGAGCTTCTCCGGCGAGAACCACTGCTGGTAGCTGATGGCG
>Ga0247757_10000527_pt1 | contig 31036 bp, 29 predicted proteins | sample UWRJL126311R4_FD_180929 | JGI IMG/M metagenome (GOLD analysis project Ga0247757, IMG submission 180929) | Plant litter microbial communities from Arlington Agricultural Research Station in Wisconsin, United States - UWRJ-L126-311R-4 | ecosystem: Environmental > Terrestrial > Plant litter >... | reverse complement strand
AGGACTTGCCCACACGGATCCGCGCCGCCAGACCCGGTACCTGGGTCCGGGATGCTCAGGCCACTGCCGCTGCCGCCACTGCCCACGACGATTGGGCTGCCCGCGGTGCCGTTGCTGCCCGTGTTGCCCGTGTTGCCCACGTTGCCGCTACCCGCCGCGGAGCCACCCCGGCCGGGACCGGAGCTTTCACCGCCGGCGGAGCAACCGGCGAACGCAAGGGAAACGACCGTGACTGGTAAAGCAAGGAAACAAACAGTGCGAGCTGACAAGAAGGAATCTCCAGGTTGACGTAAGAGCGACAGCACGATTCTGACACCAAGGCGGAATCGGTTCCAGTTCGATCGCCCTCGAATCAGAGTGCGCGTCCGCAGCGGACGCAGGATCGCCTCGACCACTCGCCTCGCGCGCTCATCCGCAGAGTAATTGTGCGGCGTAGGCGCACGAGGTTCCGCCTACAACGCGCTACATGCTCAGCTATTTGACGGTGAAAGTGATCGAATTCGAGCCGGTCGACATGCTGTAGAACTGGCCCGTCACGCCGAGCCCCGTGATGTTGTTGCTGGTCGTCAAACTGCCGTTGGAGACCGCGCCACTGAAGCCAATCAGGCTGCCCGTGTACGTCCCTGGCTTTAGGTTGGCCGAGTCAGGCATCGCGCTCTTGACCAGGAATTCGCGCTCGGTGCCGACATAGAAAGCGGCGTCGGAGCCATCTTCAGACGAGAGCACGGCTTGGTAGACCGGCGCGTAGGCGGCACCGCCCGATTCGCTGCCGCTATCGGACCAACTGGCGGTGAAGTTCTTGGCGCTGACGGTGTCGCCGTCACTGGGATTGGTCCAGCTGACGGCGCCGAGCGCGTACGCGGTGCCGGTGCCGTCGATGCTCCCGTTTCCGTCGCCATCGATCGACACCGAATAGAGTTTGCCGGCCGTGATCGGCGCACCAGTGAGGGTGGCGTACGCGCCGGTACCCGGCGCCAGCTCCTTCAACTCGACTGGCGCTTCATTGCTACCGACCTGGGTGAAGAACACCTTCGCTCCGCTCGTCGGCGTGGGCGATTCGATCGTGCCCTCGTCACCAGGAATGCCCTCTTCGACGACGACCTGCACCTGGCCCGGTGTGCTGCCGTCCGAGCCGATCAGGATCGCCGTGGCCTGGTACAGCACGCCCGTGATGCGCCCCACCTGAAGCGTCAACGGCGAGTTCTGGGAGCCGCGCACGTCCTTCTGACCCGGCGTGGGCCCGGGGTCGTCGCTGCACGGTTTCTGCACGAGGCCGACCAAGTCTTCTTCGACCTTGCCGTATTCGATGTATTTCGCGCCTTTGATACCGGTGAGTGACCCATCGACATCGAGCCCCGTTTGATAGGCGAAGTAGCTCGTGGTCGCGCCGCCGACAGCCGAGCGGATCAGCGCGTTCCCGTCGGCGTCGGTATAGGAGCTCGTCCCGGGGCTTGCCTCCACGCGCGCATTTCCGAGCGGTTTGCCATCGACGGCGCTTACCACTTTGACGTACACATCGACGCAGTTGTTGCCCTGCGGCGCGCCGCCGTACCACGAGAAGTGACGCACCGACGCGGCGAGGACGGGGCTCGTGCCGTCGACGGACGAGAGCTGCACGGTGCCTTCCACGAAGTCTTCCCACTTGCCGGTGTCGGGGTCGTAGGCGTAGCAGTGGATCTTGGTGTCGAGCGGGTACTCCGCGCGCAACTGCGGCGGGATGGGCAGCTCGACTTGCGCGGAGGCCGAGGCTCGCAAATTGACGCGATTGCCGCTCGAGTCGCGGATGGTGAACTCCGCGAACGTGACCGGTACGAGCAGCGAGGGGGTGTTTCCGCCGGCAAGCAGCAAGCCGGGCAGCGCGTCGCGTTCTTTCGTCGGATCGAGGGGGGTGATCGACACGGTGAGATCCGTGTCGTCCGTGTCCAAGCTGTCGGCTTCGAAGATGACCGCGTACGGCCCGGCCTCGGTCTTCTCCGACAACGTCTGGGCAGTGTCCGCGGAGTAAGATTGCGGCGTGCCTTGCTTCTTCATCCGGGCAAGCACGGGCTGCGTCGTCTCGCCGATCACCGCGGTCGCGAAGGCGGGCGCGTAGCCATCGACATCGATGGCCAAGGTGACTTCGCCTTCGTCGAGCCCTTCGAGCGAAAAAGCGCCTTTGGCGTCCGTGATGGTGCTCTGCCCGCCTGCCGTGACCTCCGCCCCGGGCACGGCCGCGCCCGTGCCAATGTCCGTGACGATGCCAAACACGGTGCCCGGCTCCTCCGGCACCACGAGCGGGGGCGGGGAGCCGTTGCCCTTGCCAGCGCTGCCGTTGGAGCCGCTGCTCCCGCCGCTGCCGCCATTGCCGTCGGTCGCGCTGCTGCCGCTGTCTCCGCAGGCCACGAGACTGCAGCACGAGACGAGGAGGGCGACGGATAGGGTGAGCTTGCTTCTCATGTGATTGGCTCCAGACAGAAGACGAGTGCGTTCACGGGGAAATTCCAGAAACTACTGCGACACCAAACGAAAGTCCATCGATCGCAACGTCGCGCACGATGCGGCGCGACGCGAGATCGAGCTCCAATAAGTGCCCCTCAGTGCCGCTCGAGACGACCCACGCGCTCTGTTTGTCGGCCGCGAGAGCGGCGTTCGTGGGGTTCGCGTAGGGCTTGCCATCATGCTCGAGCGGCAGGGTTTGCGCGGTGCGGCTTTCGAGATCGAGAAATGAAACCGCGTTCGAGTAGTAGTCGAGCGCGAGCACGTTGTTTTCGTCCAGTTGGAGCAGCCCGAGGGGCCCCGGCGCGGCCTCGAAGTCAAACGGCTCGCCGCGGTTCTCTGGCGACGCTCCGTGCATCGTGACCGTGTTGCTGGCGAAGTTCGACACGAGGATGCTCTGGCGTTCGGGGAGCGCCAACAGCGCGCCCGGATCCGCGCCCGCCGGCAAGTCGGCGATCGGCTCGAGCGTCTCCGCATTCAAGCGGCGCAGCGCACCTGGTTGCGACGAGGGCTGACGCGCGCGCAGGGCAACCCAGAGTTCGTCACCGACGCGGTCGATGGCCACGACTTCGGTCGCCGGCCCCGCCGGCTCGAGCGACCGCGTGCTCTCGATCTGCCCCGCGTCGAGATCCAGCACCGTGAGCCGCGACTCCCGCAAATGGGTGACGAACAGACGACGCCCGTCGGGCGATAGCAACAAGCCGAAGGGACGATCGCCCGCGTACTTCGGCTCCGCACCACCCGGGTGATGACAGTCGAAACAGCTGCTGGCCGAAAACGCTCCTTCGTCGAAATGCGGCTGAATGATGCTGCCATCCGCGCGCCGCTCAGGGACCGGAGCGGTGAGCAACGTGCGGCGTAGGCTGAGCGTGGCCACGTCGATCTCCGCGATCGCTTGTGAGCCGACGAGCGCCGCATAGAGCGTGCTGCGGTCGGGCGACACAATTAGATTGTGCGGCAACATGCCGACCTCGATGCGCCCCGCGGTCTTGCCCGACGCGCCGTTCACGACCAAGAGCGTGCTCGAACCGGCCTGGCTCACGAACACGCGCTCCTCGGCCGACGCGCTCGGCTCGGCTGCCGGCCCTTTGGACGGGCAAGACGTCAACGAGACGCACGCCAGCGCCAGACACACGCTGCGTCTCGCGCGGCTCGCCGCCACGCTCGCGAAAGGCTCAACCGGGCGCACCATAGCGCTCGCTACGCTAGCCGAATCTTCACGCGCGAAGTCGAGAAAAGTCGCGTTTGACGCACGATGGCGGTCTTCGTAAGTTCACTTGTTGCACCCGCCCAGGGTTCGCGGCCATCGACTCCACGACCCTCCAAGCGCGGCTGAGCTCGCAACTACAATCGTTCACATCGCAGCACGAATTGCCGCGGCGTGCTCGATGATTGATTGATGAGATTCGCGGGCGCAGGCGCGGTCTATCGAGCAACTGGCTGCGGCCGCGGGCCGAGCGGTTCGCAAGGAACCAATTCGAGCAACAACCAAACCTCAGCCAACGGCCCACGTCGGACGAACTCGAGCAGGCGCGTGCCTGCTTGGCGAACCCGAGCCACTGCAAAGTCGGGTCACGGATTCTTCGCCGCCGGCTGAGCCCTCGCGCCTCCCGAATGGCTGTTTCGAGCGCAGAACGCAGCGCGAACCCGAGCGAGCGCCCATCGCTCGTCGGGGTGGGCATGAGCCCGAGCAGGCCGCGAATAGATCGCTGGCCATCGACGGGAGCTGGTCCGGCCGAATGCGATTGCCCCGCGCAAGCGTCATGCTGTCGTCGATCGGGGTAACCCAGTCAACGCGACTGGTGCGCCCATCCCAGTTGAGCTGCAAGTCGAGCGCGAGCTCCTGGATGCGTGGCCGAAGCTCGGGTCGAGCTCGCGTTCTAGCCCGGCTTGCAGCAACCTTCGACCTTCGTTCCCGGGGATCACGTCGACAGCCGGCGAGAGTCCCGCGTCCAAGGCGAACTCCTTTAGTAGACGCAGGCGGACGGAGTGGACGGTACCGAGGTATGCAAGCGGGATTTGCTGCGCACGCTCGCCCGCGCCCGTGTCGCCGAGCACCCGGCGGATCCGCGCCGCCAGCTCTGCTTGGGCCTTGGTCATGTAAGTGACAGCGACCAGGCCGTCGATCAACAGCGCGCTACGCGCATGTTTCATCAGAGGCAATTCCACCCGTCTGAGCCATCTGTTGTGTTCGAGGGTCACGCGATCGGATACCCCTCCTTCACGGACGGTGCATTGAGCACGTAATATCAATTTCGTTCAAGTCGCGGTGCGCGGCGTTTCGCGCTGCGCCCAAGCCTCTGAAGAAATGACCATGTACACGCACGGTGGCGCGGAAAACGACCGCGTCGGGGATTGTCGACCGAGCATCCGGGCGCGGTTGCTGCGTTGCCAATAGTTGTGCTTCGGTTTGTGCACTCGGCGAATACAAATTGAAGGAGAGAAAGTTCACGACTATCGTCTCCGATCGCTATGTCGTCTTCGGATTCGTCGTGCCAGCCGAACGTGCGAGATCCAATTGAAAGTGGGACTAGCACGACCGACGTTCTAAAACGAGCCGAGCCCGGTCGAGTCATTAGCGCGTTCTGCGAGGACGTGGGATTAGCTCGCCGCCAGCTTCGCGTGTCGTCCGAAGAACATCGTCCTACCCCAACCTTGGTGGCGCTAGAGTGGGAAAGCGCGCCGCCCTTGGCGAGGGAGCTGGAGGAGATCTGCGGTGCGCTTGCCGAGGCGGCTCTGGAGCTGTGGCCGAACTGGTACATCACGGCCGAGGAGCGTTTCGAGCAGGTGCGCCCGGCTGATCTGTCGCTCACCGAATTAACGGCCGAGCTGGCCGAGGCTTCGATTCTCCCGTCAGCGAGCTGGCTGCGCGAAGCCTGGGAACTCGCCTACCAACAGCGCGCGCCCATCGTCAGCCGAATCAGCGTGGGGGAACAGGTCCGGCAGCTTTCTCAAGCACTGGACCCGAGCCGATTGGTCTTCGCCTTGTCAGTTGCGATGCCGGACGCGTCACCTGCACGCGTCCGTGGGCTCGCTCGAGCGGCGGAATGGCTCGCACACGAGTCCCGGGCGAAGATCGTTTTATTGTTGCCTCGTTCTTGGCAAGGAGATTCGGAACTGGATCACGTGGCGTACGAAGCGCTTAGCCTGCAAGCGGACGTCGCTCCTGTGCTCGAGTTGGATTGCTACGGGCTCCAACAGTCTGTGGACGCGCCCGTTCAGGTAGTGCTTGGGCCGATCGTTGGCAAGCCGCACCCGGCCAGCGTAGTGGAGAAGCTGATGCAAGAGCGGCTGTTGGCGGATCCTGAAATCGGCGTTCTCTTCGAGTGGAATCGACGAATCGAGGCTTTTGGCGATCGGCAATACACCGTGGACCTGGTCTGGCGAGAAGGCCGGCTCGTCGTTGAATTGGATGGGACCGAGCATCACCGTCACTTGGCGTACCTGAAAGATCGCGACCGCGACTATCGGCTACTCATGAGTGGGTACACGACTCTGCGGGTGTGCAACGACGAGGTGCACGTCAACGTCGATGATGTCATGAAAAAAATCAAGAACGTAGTGCAACGGTTGAAGGCGTCTGCCAGAAACGAAGGTCCCCGATGAAGTTCCGACCGACACCCAAGCAGGCGCTCGCGCTCTGGAGCATGATTGCCAGCGAGAGTGAGGACGTTCGCCAGCCGATGCTGCTAAGCAAGACCAGCCCGAAGCTTAGCAAAAGCGAGTCTGAAGCCCTTGCGGTCGGCGAATTCGTAGCGCTTACCAAGCAAGGGCGCAGCATTTGTCTGGAGCTGACCGACAAGGCTTGGGCTTGGGCGGCCGACGCGGTCGACGTCGAGATCATCAAGTCGGGGCCAGGCGCTACGGCGTTGCAAGGCTTGCTTCGTAGGCTGCTGCCGTTCCTCAAGCAAAGAAATATCAACCTCGCTGAACTGTTCATCGGTCCGGGTGCAAAACCACGAGTGGCCAAGCGCGCACCAGCCGTTACGAAACCTCAAGCGGCTAAGCCGTCGGCAGCAGGCACGAAACCGCGAGCGACCAAGCGCTCACCAGCGGGTGCACGTCCCAGCAAAGCGCGAAGCATACCCGTCAACAAACAGATTGAGCAGGCGTGTCTGGCGTTGGCCCACGGCAGCCGCAAAGCTCGTGTGCGGCTTTCGGCGCTGCGCAAACAACTGGATGGGGTCGAACGCGGCGTCTTGGACTCAGCGCTGCTAAAGCTTCAGGATCAAGGCCGCTTGGTTCTGTATCGCGACGACAATACCGCCGCGCTGACCGACGACGACCATCGCGCCGCGCTGTCTGTCGGCGGAGCCCCTCGTCATCTCGTGTATTTGGAGGCTTGAAATCGATGGACACTGCCCTTGCCGCTCTTCGCAAAGTCAATTTCAATTGGACAGCTCACATCGACGAGATATGGCTGGACCAGCCGGACGAGAGCCCGTCACTCCAAGGCGACATTCGCAGTGAGCTGACCGAGTACCTCGAGGATCTTGTCGAAAGCACCAGCGTTTCGTCGCCGCTGGGTGTCCCGCTGCTTGGCCCCGCGGGTTCGGGTAAGACCCACTTATTGGGGGTCCTGCGGCGACAGTCGCTCGAGGTGGGGGCCTACTTCATCTTGGCAGACATGACCGACGTTGCCGACTTCTGGGACACGGTTTCCCTTGGCTACCTGCGCTCCCTTCAACAACCGCTCGCCGACAAGAGGCGACAAGTGGACCATTGGCTCGAGCGCATGACGGCATTGTTCGGTCGAGATATCAAGAAGGCGAGTGAGCTGCCGAAGCAACGCCCCCCGGGGCTCATTCTTCGCATCGAGGAGCTGATTGCGGCGGTCCGGAGCAAGCATCGTGCCGAATTGCAGGAGCATGTCGACGTTCTTCGCGCCTTGGTCTTGTTTGCCTGTGACCACTCGGACATCAATGATCTGGGCTACAAGTGGTTGCAGGGGCTAGTCATCGATCAGGATGAACTCGATGTCTTCGGTTTTCGCCAGCGTAACCAAACCCCGTCGCGAATCGTTCGAGGTCTTTCCTGGCTGCTTTCTCTCACCGGTCCGACGGTGCTTGCGCTCGACCAGCTCGACGCGATCGTGGCTGAGCATGAGCTCGCCCGCGGCGAAACGGGGGTCGAGTCCAATAGCGAACAGCAACGCCGGTCGCTCGCGATTATCCAGGGTATTGCGGGCGGCTTCTTGGAACTACGCGATCTCACGCGGCGAACGTTGGCGGTCGTCTCGTCGCTGGAGTCGACGTGGGATATTCTCGATCGCCAGGCGGCGGTTAGCATGGCCGATCGTTTCGATAGCAAGTTGCTCCTAAAGCCGAGCTCTGGACCTCAGGCGATAGTCGACTTGGTTGTTGGGCGACTCAGACCCAGCTACGCGGCGCACGGGTATTCACCGCCATATCCTTCGTTTCCGTTCGGAGAGAGCTTCTTCGAGGAGTATCGCCGCAACACACCGCGCGAGGTGCTCAAGGCTTGCGAGGCGCATCGCAAATCTTGCCGGAAGGCCGAGCGAGTCACAGAAGTCGGGGAGCTGGGAGGCGGCGAGTCGAGGCGCTCGCTGCCGCCCGGTTGGAAGCAAGAAGTCGAGAGCCGTGTTAGACAGCTCAGTGCGAAAGTCGACTTAACGCATCTGTTGAGCGACGAATCCGAGACGGTTCAAGATCGGGCGATCGAAGTTGCTTGTGAAGCGTTGCTGATCGAAAATCCCGTGCCTCAGTCAGTCCTTGCTTCGCTAGAGAAGGACTTCATGGGCACCGGTAGTTACGACCCGCTGCATGCCCGGCTACGACTGATCTTGACAGATCAGTCTGAACGCGAACGCCATCACTCCTTTCGGTTTCTCGAGAAAGGGGACTATCGCGCGTTCCAGGCACGTCTGAAGGCTGCGATAACCGCGTCCGGCATCGATAGCAAGTTGAGCTTTCGCGGCTTGACTATACTGCGGACCTGCCCACTTCCTGGCGGTCCCGCGACTCGCAAGTTGGTCGAGGAGCTGCAGGAACGCGGTGGACGAATTGTAACACCTGCTGCCGAAGAACTGTCCCTACTGCTCGCGCTCGGAGAGCTTTTGGGTTCGTCAGCGGACTCGTCGCGGGTGGAGCTTTGGCTTGCAGAGGAGCGGCCGGTTTCGAACATGGCGTGCTTCGCGGAGGCAGTGCAGTCGCTGTTTGGCGCAGTGGTCGACGCGGTCATTTCGGCCGAAGTGGTTGTGCCCAGGAGCACAGCGCCAACCCAAGTGACCGACGCCCCAGCCCCTTCCGCACCTCCACCCCTGACACCGCCCGCGCAGACGGAGCACAGGTTTCTACCCATTGGGCGACGCATAGTGAGTGGAGAGCAGCAGGAAGAAACCGGTATCCCGCTCGATCGGCTTCCGTACCACACTTGCGTCTTCGCGGGCTCTGGCAGCGGAAAAACCGTGTTCCTGAAGCGGGTCATCGAGGAAGCTGTTCTGCTTGGTATTCCAAGCATCGTGCTCGACGGCGCCAATGACCTTTGTCGCCTGGGCAGCCCTTGGCCGGAGATGCCGGCGGGCCTCTCCGAAGAGGATAGAGAGAAGTCAAAGAGTTACATCGCCAACGCCGAAGTCGTGGTGTGGACTCCGGGCGCGGCCGTTGGCAACCCAATGCGTCTCGATCCGCTGCCCGACTTCAAAAGCACTGCAGGTTCGGCTGCAGAAAGGGAGACAGAGCTCAACGCCGCGATCGACGTCGCGACCACCAGTATCGCCGACATGATCATCACGTCAAACGCGGGGCCAGCCAAGAAGCAGCTCGCGATTCTCAAGGGTACCTTACGTCACTTTGCGAAGCGCGGAGGAACGATTCGGGAGCTCGCTCGGCTCCTCCGCGAGGCGCCTGAAGACGTCATTGACCAGTTCGAAAAGGGCCACAAAATGGCTCAAGATTTAGGTGAGTTGTTATATGCGGAGATCGAGAGCGATCCTCTGATCGGCGGTTCCGGCGCGCCGCTCGATCCGGCGATGCTGTTGCGCGCTCAGGCGCCCGGAAAAACTCGAGTCTCGGTGCTGAGCCTCGTCGGGTTGTCTGGGTACGAGCAGAAGCGACGTTTCGTCGATCAACTCGCGAGTACGTTGTTCTCTTGGATTAAAAAGAATCCGGCGCCTCCTGGGGGCGTCTTGGGTCTGTTCGTGATGGACGAAGCAAAAGACTTCGTGCCCTCTGGTAGGAACGTTCCGGGAAAGGAGAACGTGAAACGCCTGGCAGCGCAGGCCCGAAAGTATGGACTTGGTCTGCTGTTTGCTACTCAAGAACCCAAGAGCATCGACCACAGCATCGTTTCGAACTGTTCCACGCTGCTCGGAGGGAAGATGAACTCGCCCGCCGCAATTGATGCTTTGCAGCAACTACTCAATGACAAAGGGGCTCGCGCAACCGATGTGGCGGCTCTAAAGCCTGGTACGTTCTACTTCGGAACGGGTGCAGATAAGCCGCGCAAGGTCGCTACTTCTCTCTGCCTCAGCTACCATCCGTCGACGCCGCCCAGCGAATCCGAAGTTCTGGACATTGCTCGACGCACCGCCGAGAGGTGGAATCGCTGAACAGCGCCGATGACAGCTATGTCGCTCGCACAATCGGTCCGCTCAGACCCGCGGCAGAGTCCGCCGCTGATTCAGCTCGAGGAAGCCGCAGGCACGCTCGGAGATTGCAGCACCCAAAGCGGAGCGCGGGTCGACGCTAAGGTCGGCCATGGAGACTTTGGCGAGTTCGGTGCGGTAGGCCTTTTCGGCGCGCAGCATGGCGGCGTTGACGCCGCACGGGGCTCGGTGAAAGCGTTCGGCGATCGGGGAGGGGCCGCGCTGGCGGATCTCGGCGCAGCGGAAGGCAGGCTCGGGTCCTTCGATGGCGATCACGATGTCGAGCAGGGAGATGTGTTTGGGCTCACGCGCGAGGCGATAGCCGCCCTTGGGGCCGGGGACCGAGAGGAGCAGGCCAGCGCCAGCGAGTGCTTGCAGGTGTTTGAGCAGGTAGCTGGTGGATACGCCGTGATACTCGGCCAAGGCGGAGGCCGGCAGAACTCCGTCTACGGCGAGGCCGGACAAGAGCAGCACGCTGTGAATCGCTTGTTCGACGCCCTCACCGAGTTTCATCGGGCGCCATCGTGGATGTGCATGGTCGATGATTCGAGGAACGCCCGGGCATGCTGGCTCATGTAGTCGATGAAGGCGCGGACGCGGGCGGGCTGGTGCTGGCGGCTGGGATAGCAAAGGTAATGGCCGCGGCCGACGGGCGCGTATTGCGTGAGGCAGCTGCGCAATTGGCCGCTCTCGAGCAGCGCTCCGACTTGATAAGCTGCCAGCTGAGCCAGGCCTTGCCCGTCGAGCACGGCGCGCAAGACCAAGTCCGCGTCGTTGAAGCTACTTTTACCTTTGGGCATGAACTTTTGCAGCTGCCCGTCGACTTTGAATTCCCACGCTTCGACCCGCCCCGAAGCGAGGCGATAGTTGATGCAGCGGTGTGCGCCGAGCTCCGCCACGTGTCCGGGCAGGCCGTGTTGGGCGGCGTATGCAGGCGAGGCACAGACCACGAGCCGCATCGGGGAAAGTTGTTTGACGATGGCTTGGCTATCTTCTAGCCGGCCATTCCGGAAGGCGATATCGATGTGGGCGGCCGTGAAATCGGGCGAGGCGTCGTCCAGCAATAGGTCGACCTCGATGTCGGGATACTGGGCTTGGAAGCTGCTCAGGAGCGGCGCGACGACTTGCCGACCGAAGCTGACCGTGGAGCTCACTCGTAGCCGACCGCGCGGGGGGCCTTCGCGCAGCTCACGCATGCCATCGAGCGCTTGGACGATGCGTTCGACGCCGGGGCGGCAGTTCTCGTAGAATAGCTCGCCCTCGCGCGTGAGCGACGTGTGGCGAGTGGTGCGAAAGAACAAGCGGGTGCCGAGTTGCTCTTCCAGTTTTTGCACGCTGCGGCTGACGGCCGAGCGCCCGACCCCCAGCCGATCGCCCGCTTTGGCGAAGCTGCCCTCACTCACCACGGTGATGAACGCAACCACCCCCGCATAGCTCGCGCTGAAGCTGGCCGCGAGCAGCTCTGCGCTTTCCGCGAAGGGCGTGAAGCGGGGCGGGGCGAGGGGGACCGACACTCGAGGACCTATCTCGGTCCGGAGGTTATCGTGGACAACCGGTGTCCGCAATACAAATGTGCCAGCTACGGGCTTGGTTGCGGCTTCTCGTGTGTTTAGGCCAAGTTTGCCTGGTCTAGGCCGAAGGCCTTGTCGGCGCTGCCGGGGGCGGTCTGGAACGCAATGTTGACGCGGTTCCAAGCGTTGATGGCCATGACCAAGTACGTGAGTTCGGTCAGTTCTTGCTCGGAGAAGTGAGCGCGCACCCGCTCGTAAGTCTCGTCGGATACGCCCTGCTCGGGGATTCGGGTCAAGACTTCCGTCCAGGCGAGCGCCGCGTGCTCGCGGGGCGAAAACAGAGGCGACTCACGCCAAATGGATAGGTGGTGAACGCGCAGCTCGCGTTCACCGTGGATCTTTGCTTCCTTCACGTGCATGTCCAAGCAGAACGCGCAGCCGTTGAGTTGGGACGCGCGGATGACGACCAGGTCGCGCAGCGCGCGTTCGAGCGAGACTTCTTTGGTGGCGTTACTGAACTCGACGAATTTCTTGAATAGGTTAGGGGACTGTCGCGCGTACTCGATTCGTTGGCTCATGGGTCGCTCCGTGGTTTCGGTTAGATGGCTCAGCACGAGCTATGTAGGAGCGGGCCGCCGCGCGGTAGGCCGCCCGCAGGACGCATGGTGTTGCCCGGAATGCACCAAAGCTACCGTCCCGGCGGCGGCCGCGAATCGCGGCCGCCGCGCCGGACTGCGCTGCAGGAACTAGGCGGGCGTGGCGCTTTTCCTCCAATCTCGCCAACGACGCGCCGTGATTTGCGCCCCGCGCCCCGCGCTGGGATGATTGCGGCGCGTTCAACCCTTCTGGAAGGTGACTTCGATGAATCCCTACAATCCGTACACTCAACACGCATCCGCGGTCCCGGTTCGCGCTGACAGCAGCGCGTTCTTGCGCTTGGTGTATGCGTACATGGCCGGTGGGTTGTTCGCCACCGGCGTGACGGCGACGGTCGTCGCTTCGAGCGAGTCGTTCGCCAATCTGATCTTGGGCAATCGGATCGTGTTCTACGGTTTGTTGATTGCGGAGTTCGGGATGGTGCTGGCTTTCTCCAAAGTCGTCGAGCGCCTCAGCACTGGAGCCGCAGCGGCGTTCTTCTTCGCCTATGCGGTGCTCAATGGGCTCACGCTGTCGGTCATTTTCATGGTCTACACGTCGTCCTCGATCGCCAGCACGTTCTTCGTCACGGCCGGAACCTTCGGCGCGATCAGCGCCTATGGCTATGCGACCAAGCGTGACCTATCGGGCATCGGTAACTTCGCGATGATGGGTTTGATTGGGCTAATCATCGCCTCGGTCGTGAACATCTTCTTGAACAGCCCGATGATTTACTGGCTGACGACCTTCATCGGGGTGATCGTGTTCACGGGCCTGACCGCCTACGACACCCAGAAATTGAAGCAGTTCGCGGCTTCGACCAGCCCGGCTCAGCACAGCAAGGTCGCGCTGCAAGGCGCGTTGATGCTGTACCTCGACTTCATCAACTTGTTCCTGTACCTGCTGCGCGTTTTCGGTCGCCGCCGTTGAGTTTGTCGAACGCTTCGCGGGCCCGGTAGACTTCGGCGCGGTGCCCCTGAGCCCAGAGGGCCAGCGCCGAAACCGGCCCGAGTAGCGTCTCGCCCAGGGGGGTGAGCGCGTAGTCGACGCGCGGTGGCACCGTGGGGAACACCGTGCGCTCGACTAAGCCGTCGCGCTCGAGGCCGCGCAGGGTCAGCGTGAGCATGCGTTGGGAGATGCCGTCGATCGAGCGCTTCAGATCGCTGAAGCGCTTCGCGCCATCACCGAGCACGACCACGATCAGCACGCTCCACTTGTCGCCCACGCGGGTCAGGCTTTCACGCGTCGCCAAGCAATCCGCGTCGAAGCCCTTGGTCAATCGGTTGTTCCCTAGGGATCTCAATGTGCCTCCTTGTGCGGCTGCTCTGGCTGCGCAAGATACCGCGGAGTCACAAACCGTAACTAGGCACACAAAAGTGCCTATTGGGAAATACGAGGATATTCGTGGATTCTACGCCGGCTCCCGTCGCGACCCCCGCTGTATCGAACCAAGTCCTGCGTATCGGCCTATGGGTCGCTCAGGCGCTGCTCGCCCTCTCGTTCATCGGCGGAGGGGCGTGGAAGCTGCTGACTCCCATCGCCGCGCTCGCTCAGGCGATTCCCTGGGCGGGGCAGGTGCCAGCGAGCTTTCTGTACCTGACTGCGTTGGTCGATTTGTGCGGCGGCGTGGGCGTCGTCTTGCCGGCGCTGACCCGAATCAAACCGGGCTTGACCGTGCTGGCCGCGCTGGGCTGCACGCTGCTTCAGGCCTGCGCGATCGCGTTTCACGTCTCGCGCGGCGAAGCGGCCAATACCCCGTTCAATTTCTTACTCGTCGCGCTGTCGCTGTTCGTCGCTTGGGGGCGGCGCTTCAAAGCCCCGATCCCCGCGCGCCGTTGAGCTCGTGGCGGCGCGCTGCGTCGCGATTGGCCTCTACAAACCGAGACGAAGCTGCTCGGGGACGACGGGGGAGGGCGCGCTGGACGGCCTGGGCGCGCTGTGGCTCTCGCCGCCGTTGGTCGTCGCGGTCGCGCTGGCGGTAGGCGCCGCTTCTTCGTCACCGCGCTTCAGCTGTTGAATCTCTCCGTCGCGGCGGCGCTTGTGCACGAACAGCGGGGGGGGCGTGGGCTCCTTCTTGGCCGCGCCGTCGGCGAGTAGGCCGCTGCTCTTACGACCGCGACCCGGCTTCTTCTCCGCCGCGGTGCTGTCGGCGATGAGGCGCTGCTCGAGACGGAGGGCGCGTTCGGCGGCCTTCTTCTCTTCACGGGCGCGGCGCTTTTCGGCGACGCGTTCGATGCGCTCCAACGCGAGCTGGTTGCGGCGCGCCTTCTCGTCGAGACGCTGGGCCTTTTCGTTTTGGATCGACTGCTTCGCCAGGAGCTTTTCGTTCTTGGCTTGCCATTCAATGACGGCGCGCTCGACTTGCTCACGAGCAATGTCCTGCGCAATCAGAATGAGGTCGTCGGAAAACGAATCGATGATGGTTCGGATATCACGCTTGGCCGAGGCCATGCTTGCCCTCTCTCACGAGAATGCGACACTCGTCAAGCCGAGTCGCGCCGCGCAATTGGTGATGGGTGAGGCCGCTACCGCTGGCGAAACTCCCAGAAAACCCGGGGTAATGCTTTCGGCTCGGACGCTCTCGTTTGGGTCGTGCTAAGTTAGCACACTCTCTACGATGCCGGTTCAACTCGAGGCAGCGACCGAGCGCGTTCGAATCGCCAGAGCGCGCGTCGGCACGGTCCTCAAGAAAAAGTGGCATCTCGATCAGCTCTTGGGTGTAGGGGGGATGGCGGCGGTGTACGCCGCAACACATCGCAACAAGAAGCGCGTAGCGATCAAAATGCTACACGCGGAGTTGTCGCAGGACGAAGCGATTCGCAAGCGCTTCCTTCGGGAAGGATATATTGCGAATACCGTCGGGCAACGCGGCGCGGTCGCGGTCGACTACGACGACGTTACAGAAGAGGGCCTCGCATTCCTAGTCATGGAATTGCTCGATGGCGAGACCATTGAGCATCGCTGGCGCAGAAAAGATCGATCCTTGTCGCCGAGCGAGGCGCTCTCGCTCGTCGATCAGCTGCTCGATACGCTGGGGGCCGCACATGCCCAGGGCATCGTTCACCGCGATCTCAAGCCAGAGAACCTGTTTTTGACCCGAGATGGGACGGTCAAAGTACTCGACTTTGGGATTGCCCGCGTGCGGGAGCTGAGCACTCCGCAGACTACCCTTGCGGGTAGCGCCATCGGAACGCCCGCATTCATGGCCCCGGAACAGGCTCGCGGCCGCTGGCAGGACGTCGATGGCCGAACGGATTTGTGGGCCGTTGGCGCCACGCTCTACACGCTATTGACCGGAAAATTCGTTCATGCCGGTGAGAACGCGCAGGAAACATTGGCGCTGGCCGCGACGCGTCCCGCGCGCTCGATCGCCGAGCGGCGGCCTGATCTGCATCCACGCCTGATCGCGTTCGTCGATCAGGCGTTGTCTTACGACATGGCGGCGCGCTTCCCGGACGCGGCGACCATGCAACATGTGTTGCGAGTCACTTATGCGCAAATGGAAGGGCGGGAAACCAACCAACCAATGCAGCTTGCCATTCCAGATTTGCAATCCATCGCGCCAACCCGCGCCATAACCCAGCGAAATCTCAGGTCTCCTGCCCGACTCACCGTGTCCGGGCAGCCGACCGTGAAGGGGAGTTCGAGATCGAGCGCCGTGCAGGAGCTGATTGCAGAGGCACGGCGTTGGCTGCGCGAAGTCGCGCGCGACAGGCGCCGAGTATGGCTGCTCGCGACCGCGCTTGCCGCCTTTCTTTTGGTGGCGCTGGTTTGGCTGCGTTCGCGGAGCGAGGAGTCTCGAGTCGTGATTCCAACGTCGGTGGCTTCACCGAAGGCGCCGACCCTGGCCGGTTCGAGCGCGCCGCAGAGCCCCAGCTTGGTCGTCCACGGGCGGGGGGAACCGCCCCGGACCCCACCCACCGCGACGGCTGCGCCCAGCGAGCCCAAAGCGATCCGCGTGGATGACCTGCCGCGCGAACCCAGCCCCGGCAATCGTCGCCGCTGAGCGCTCGCCCGCGGGGGCTACTTGCCCATGATGCCGGTGGCCGCGCGTTTGTCTATCTCACCGAAGGCTTCGATCACTTTACTGATCATCTCGAAGTTGCGCGAGGTGTTGACGAGCGTCGTCATGCCGGTGACTGCATTGGCGTTCGATTGTTCGATCGACGCCGTTTCCAATAACGCCTCGGAGCGCAGGGGCGGGCCGGCCCCGGGCTGCGCCCTGAACATGACTTGTCCGTCACGTTCCAGTGCGGTCAGGTTCTTGAACGTGACGAGCCCGAGTTTGGGACCGGGAACGCCGTCGGTCGTCAGCGTGCCCTCGCGGTCGAGGCTCACGCTGCGGGAGCGCGGGTCGACCTGCACGGGACGACGGTTCGCCTGGAGCAGGGGGTAACCGTCAGGAGTGACGAGCGTGCCATTCAACGCCATGCGGAAGCTGCCCGCGCGCGTGTAGCGCTCACCCTGCGGCGTCTGCACCATGAAGAAACTCTTGTCGTCCGTGATGGCAACGTCCAATGGCCGCCCGGTCTGCACCATCTGCCCCGCGCGAAAATCCGGCACCGTGGTGCGCGAGACCGCGTAGCGCATCGAAGTGGTCCCCGTATTGCGATCGATCGACTTGACCAGCGTCTGACGGAATACCGCTTCTTCAGCCCGAAACCCCGGTGTAGTCGCATTCGCGATATTCTGCGCAGCACTATCCAGGGCCGCAATCTGCCCGACCGCGCCCGAAGTAGCTGACCATATCCCGGTACTCATCTCGCGACCCCAACAGAGCAATCTCCGCGCCACCTTCGAACCGTGAACGTGAGCGTTCTTCGCTCTCCAACGTGCCCGTGCCCATGCCCGATCTCTTCTCTCCCTCTTTCCGTCCCCCCGCCGGGCGATCGCGCCCCCGCATCGCACCTCTCATTCACGCGCCGTTCCCGACTTGAACCGCTCCCCGATTTCACCGCCAAGGTGCCAAGGTCGCCAGAAGAGGGCGAGTGCGGTTGCCCACTCTTACGCGATTCCGTCGTTCAAAAAAAACGAGGGGGCTCGCTAGAAGCTGGCGCGGTGAAAGCGCAGACCGCTGAATTCGAAGCAAATGTTCGTTCGAAGAGTTTTCGCGCCGCTCCCGGCCGCGCAACGCAAAACCCAAATCTCCTCTCCTGCTTCTGGCGACCTTGGGTCTTGGCGGCCAATCCTCTCAGGGAGCCACTCTCCGCCGCCCTGAGCGGCCGAGCGCGGCCCTGCGTCGCACCTCGCCACCCTGCCGGGTTCCGCCCTCGGACGCCGAAGGCTGAGCCGGGCGCGGGGCGCCGCATGACCATCAAAACCAATCTCGGCTCGGCGTACGGGCGGCAAAGAAGAGCAAGAAGAGATGGAGCGCTGACTGTGGCGGTGTCGGCGGTTTGACGCTTTGTTTCCTGCTGCGCACCTTTCCCGCAAAACGAGGAGCTTGCGGGCGGCCCCGCTTTCGCAAACACTAGTGAACATGCGCGCTCCGGTTGCGGGACCACTGACGGGGGATCCTTCCGATACCAAGGTCCAAGCCAAACACTTGGGCGACCTCGACAAAATTCACGAGCTGCTCCGCGCGCTGAACGACCCGTATGCGTCCAAGAACATCGGCACTTTGGTCGGTAAAATACCGATCTTGGCCAACCGCATCGTGCACAAGGCGGCGTCGCGCTCGAGCAAGATCCAGATCAACTCGCTCGACCACGCGATCAACTTGATCGGCAACCGCGGGCTCGAGTCAGAATTGTTCGATTTGCTCGAAGATTTGACGATGTTGAAGTCGAAGTTGGATAACGCCTGACTCGGTTAGGTGGCTAGCCGGCGCGGGGTACGAGGTTGGCCCGAAACTTGCGGTTAGTGGGCCCAACGTGGCCTCCGCGATTTCCAACATCAGCCTCGCCCTGCAGCAGATGCAGGACAACGTCGAGCCGCGCGCACGAGCCGCGCCGGCGTTCGATGCGCTGTTGAATTCGCGCACGCAAGCGGCCGCGCAATCGCCTGCACTCGTGCCGCCCGTGCGCACGCGCCTGGACGGCACGCAGGCTTCGGATGCGCTGCGCGCCGCATGGACCCAGGTCACGGGCCAGCCCCCGAGTGAGCACACCGTTGCGATCTTGACGGCGCAATGGGCGCACGAAACGGGCAACGGCGCGTCGATGTACAACTACAATTTCGGCGGCATCAAGGGTACGGGGCCGAGCGGTCTGTCCGTTTCGCAACGCACCAAAGAAGGCTTCGGTGCGACCGAACACACGATCACCGATCGCTTTCGCGCTTATCGAACCGCCGAAGAGGGCGCGACCGATTACGTCAAACTGCTTACCCGGCGCTTCCCCGAAGCGGTGCAAGCCGCCCAAAGCGGCGACCCGGCGGGCTTCGTCACTGGCCTGAAGCAGCGCGGTTATTTCACGGGTGACGCGGGCGCATACACGCGCTCGGTGGCTTCGATCAGCGCGCAAGCCATGACTCACGGCTATGGCGCGGTCGGCTCGCACTTGGGTGAACTGGGCGCGCCCGCCGAACTCAACCTGCACGCGACACCGCTCGCTACCCAGCGCTACGAAGACTACGCGGCCGGCGCGCAGCTCACGTCGCCGCTGATCGACGCGCTGCGCATCAGTGACGAGATCAGTCGGGCCGCGCTGCGCATCGTCGGCCAGAGCACGGATCGCAAAGACTCATGACACGCAATGCGAGCACCACGGCGAGCGCCGATCACGCGAGCGGCGTCGCGACGGACGGCAACTACAACTACCTGGACGTGCGCTACAGCGAGAGCGCCCGCCCCTTCACCGATTATCCCGGACAGCTCACCGAGTACCTGACCACGCAGTATTTGGCCGGCTATCGCGGCTCGAAGCTGCTCGATTTGGGCTCCGGTCGCGGCGAGTTCTTGCACGGCTTCGCGCGTCAAGGCTTTGACGCCGTGGGTATCGACCGCTCGCGACCCCGCGCGCCCAAGTTCAGCGAACCGGTGATCGAAGCGGACTACGAACGCACTGGGCTACCCTTCGCGGACGGCGAATTTTCGGTGTTGTTCTCGAAATCGGTGTTCGAGCACATCGTGGACATCAGCTCGCTTTTGCGCGAGTGCCAGCGCGTGCTCTCGCCGGCCGGACGCATGATTGCGCTAGTGCCAGATTGGACCGCACAGTGGCGTCACTTTTATGACGATTGGACTCACGTGCGCCCGTTCACGCTCAATGGGCTGACCGAGTGTGTCGCGTGCCATGGATTCCAAGTGCGAGAAGCGTTGCGTTTTCGTCAGTTGCCGGTGCTTTGGCAGCATCCGTACCTAAAACCGCTGGCAGATGCGGCTGCTTTACTGCCAACGCCCTTCAAGAAATCGAAATTCGTCCGCTTTTCAAAAGAGTGGATGTTGCTCGTCGTCGCAGACAAGACGACCTAGCTGGAACGGGCCTTGCAGTAGGCAATAGCGAGTCTCAAACGGAGAACAAGATGGTCCAAGTCAAGATCGGCGACAAGTTCGTGGGTGACGGTTGCCCTAGCTACATCGTTGGGGAGATCGGCATCAACCACAACGGCGACCTCGGGATCGCGCGTCGCTTGATCGACGTGGCGAGCGTGGCGGAAGCCGACGCCGTGAAGTTCCAGAAGCGATCGGTCGATGTCGTGTACACCGCCGAAGAGCTGGCGAAGCCGCGCGAGAATCCATTCGGCCCGACCAACGGGCATCTGAAGCGTGGCCTCGAGTTCGGGCAAGATGCGTATCAACACATCGATCGCTACTGCAAAGAGAAGAACGTGGCCTGGTTCGCTTCGTGTTGGGACGAAGCCTCGGTCGACTTCATGGAGCAGTTCGATCCACCGGCATACAAGATCGCTTCGGCGAGCCTGACCGACGACCACTTGCTGCGCTACCACCGGAGCATGAAGCGGCCGATGATCGTGTCGGTCGGCATGAGCACGCTCGCGCAAGTGGACCACGCCGTGGAAGTGCTCGGCACGACGGACCTGGTGCTGCTGCACACGACCAGCGCTTACCCGGCCAAGATTGCGGATCTCAACTTACGCATGATCCCGGTGCTGCGTGAGCGCTACGGCGTTCCCGTTGGCTACTCGGGACACGAGGTCGGGTTGGCGACGAGCTACGCCGCGGTCGCCCTGGGCGCGGCGATGGTCGAACGACACATCACGCTCGACCGCGCGATGTGGGGTTCGGATCAGGCCGCGAGCGTCGAGCCGCAAGGCTTGATGAAGCTCGTGCGCGATACGCGCGGCATCGAAGCTGCCCTCGGCGACGGTGTGAAAAAGGTCAGCGACGACGAAATTCCGATCATGAAGAAGCTCCGCCGCGTCGGCTGAGCAGGAAGGGCAGGGAGGTGACGTTCATGGCTGATCATCGCATCGGCGTGATGCAAGGGCGCCTCTCGCCGCGTCCAGAGAACCGACTGCAAGCGTTCCCGCATCAAAGCTGGCCCGAGGAGTTCGCGCACGCGAAGCGTCTCGGCTTCTCCTACCTCGAGTGGATTTACGAGGCCGAGCGCGCGGAAGAAAATCCGATCGCGAGTAGAGCCGGTCGCGCCGCGATTCGCGCGTGCATGGCCGAAAGCGGCTTACCGGTCGGCAGCGTGTGCGGCGACTACTGGATGATCCATCGCTTGGCCGGCGGCACCGCCCAAGAGCGAGCGGACAACGCGGCCGCCCTCTCGGAGCTCGTGCGCTGGACGCGTGAACTCGGCGCGACGCGCATTTTGCTGCCGCTCTTGGAGACCTCTGCGCTCACCACCCCGGAGCAGGTGCGAGAAGTGACCGAAAGCATTCAGCGCGTGTGCCCCGCGCTCGAAGCGTACGACGTGACGCTCGGCTTGGAGATGGAAATACCGGGTAACGAGTACGCCGCCGTGATTCGCGGCATTGCCCACACACACGTGCGCGCCTATTACGACACCGGCAATTCGACGGCGCAGGGGCTCGACATCGCGACCGACATTCTGCCGCTCTTACCGCTGCTCGAAGCCGTGCATTTGAAGGACCGGATGCGCTTCGGCACCAGCCAGCCGTTTGGACGGGGAGCCGCCAATTTCGATGGCTTCTTCGCGGTACTGGCCAACGTCGGCTACGCGGGCGACTTCCTGACTCAGCACTACTTCGACACCGATCCCGAAGCGTCGGCCGCACATTCGCTGGCCTTCGTCCACGCGCAACTGCGGGCGCGAAAGGCGGCCTAGTGCAGCTCGCGCATTCGAGCCACGCGACCCAAGGCAGTCCGGGGGAGACGCGCCAAGCCATTCGCCGTTGTTTGTTCGTGGGTTTGGGGGGGATCGGTCAGCGGCATTTGCGCAACCTGCGCGCGCTGCTGGGCGACTCCGTCGAAGTGGCTGCTTATCGCGTGCGCGGTGAACGCCAAACTCTCGACGACAATCTGCAGGTCGTGCCCGGCGTCGATCTCGAGCACAAGTACGGGGTCTCGGTGTGCTCGGATTTGTCGCAAGCGCTCGCCGATCGCCCGGACGTGGTGTTCATCACCAACCCGAGCAGCCTGCATGTGCCGGTCGCGCTCGAGGCCGCGCGTCACGGCTGCCACTTGTTCATCGAGAAGCCGCTGTCGCACTCGCTCGAGCAAGTGAGCGAGCTGACGGCGCTGTGCGACGAGAAGAAGCTCGTTACCTGCGTGGCTTATCAGCTGCGTTATCATCCGGGGTTCTTGCGCTTGCGTGAGCGGCTCCAAGCGGGCGCGGTGGGCAAGCTCCTTTCGGTGCGCGCCGAGGTCGGCGAGTATCTGCCGGGGTTTCACCCGTACGAAGACTACCGCCGGATGTACGCTTCGAAGAGCGCACTCGGCGGCGGTGTCACGCTCTCGCAGATTCACGAGATCGATTATTTGTGTGCGCTGTTCGGCGCGCCGCGCCGCGTCTTCTCGATGGGCGGTCACGTCTCTTCGCTCGAGGTCGACGTCGATGACGTCTCCGTCTCGTTGCTCGAGTTCGCGCGAGACGATGGCGGGCCGCTGTTCGTCGAGTTGCATCAAGACTTCGTGCAGCGCCCCGCGCAGCGCAGCGTCACCGTGATCGGTGAACGCGGTAAGCTGACCTGGAGCTTGAGCGGGCGCTCGTTCGAGCACTGCGACGAGTCCGGAAAATCGCTCGAGCGAGTCAGCTACGCGAGTTTTCAGCGGAATCAGGCGTTTCTGGACGAACTGGCCAACTTCTTCGGCTGCGTGATCCGCGGCGAGCCGTGCACTCCCTCGCTGCGTGACGGCGCGCTCAGTCTGGAAGTGGCGGTGGCTTTGCTCGCCTCGCAAGCCGAGGGCGTGCAGAAGAAGATCGAGGCTCGCTGAGGTCATGAAAAAAGCGGAAGTGCTCGCGTTGATTCCGGCGCGCGGCGGTTCGAAATCGGTGCCACGCAAGAACTTGCTCGATGTCGCCGGCAAGCCGCTGCTCGCGTATTCGATTGGGCACGCCCTCGATTGTTCGCTGGTGACCCGTACCATCGTCTCCACCGATGACGACGAGATCGCCGAGGTGGCGCGACGCTTCGGCGCCGAGGTGCCGTTTCGTAGGCCAGCCGAAGCCGCGACGGACACCGCCACTGATTTGCAGGTGTTTCGTCACGCGCTCTTGTACTTGCAAGAGCAGGGCTATCGGCCCGATCTAGTCGTGCATTTACGGCCTACGGGGCCGGTGCGCCACGTGCACCTGATCGAGCACGCGATAAGCCTCATGCTACGCCACCCCGAAGCCGACAGCCTGCGCGCCATCGGCCTCGCCGAACAGACGCCCTACAAAATGTGGCGCATCGAGGGCTCGTACCTGCGCCAGGCTTTGCCGCTTCCGGGCTACCCCGAGTCGCACTCGATGCCGCGCCAAAAGCTACCCGCGGTGTATCACCAGAACGGCTATGTCGACATCGTGCGGCCGCGCACCGTGATCGAGATGGACTCCATGGTCGGGCACACCGTGTTGCCGTTCGTGGTCGAGGGCAAAATCCACGAACTCGATTACCCCGAGCAAATCCCGGCGCTCGCTGCCGCCGTCGAGCGCTGGCAGCGCGGCGAACCCGATCCCGAACCCGAGCCGCATCGGCACCCCGCATGAGCACCGCCAAAAAAACCAAACTTGCCGCTTTCGACCTGTCGGGCCGGGTCATGTTAATCACGGGCGGCTCCGGCTTGCTCGGGGTCGAGCATGCAAAAGCCATCGCCGATGCCGGCGGGACGCCCGTCCTGGCCGATCTGCGGCTCGAGGCTGCGCAGGACTGCGCCGCCGGCATCGCGCGCGAGTACGACGTCCCGGCCAGCGCGGTCGAGCTCGACGTCACGTCCAGCGCCTCGTGTCAGGCCGCGCTCCGAGTCGTGCTCGAGCGGCACGGACGTCTCGACGGCCTGATCAACAACGCCGCGCACAATCCCAAAGTCGAGGGCAAAGGCCTCAGCGCCTCGCGCTTCGAGAACTTCGCGCTCGAGGACTGGTCGCGCGATTTGGCGGTCGGACTCACCGGTGCCTTCCTGGTCAGTCAGGTGTTCGGCGCCCACATGGCCGCACATGGCGGAGGCGTGATCGTGAATATTGCCTCCGATTTGGGGATCATCGCGCCCGATCAGCGGATTTATCGGCGTCCTGGTCTGGCTGATTCCGAACAACCGGTTAAACCCGTTACCTATTCGGTCGTTAAAGGAGGATTGGTGATGCTGACCAAATACCTCGCGACCTACTGGGCTGAGCAGCGTGTTCGTGTGAACGCGCTCGTTCCCGGTGGCGTGTATGCGGGACAGCCCGACGATTTCGTCGAGCGGCTCACCAACTTGATTCCGATGGGTCGCATGGCGAACAAAGACGAGTATCGCGCGGCCCTGGTTTTCCTGTGTTCGGACGCATCGTCGTACATGACGGGTTCGAATCTGATCGTGGATGGAGGCCGAACATGCTGGTGAATTCGATCGAACTCTTGGCGCTCGATATCGATGGCGTGATCACCGACGGCAAAGTCAGCGTGGGTGCCCACGGCGAGGAGACCAAAGGCATCGCCTTCCGTGACTTGGACGCTCTGGCCAAGGCCCGCCGGGAAGGTCTGAAGATCGCGCTCGTGACCGGGGAGAGCGGCGCGTTGCAGGCTGCCATCGCCGAACGCCTCAATGCCGACTTGGTGCTCTCGGGCGCCAAAGACAAAGTGCTGGCCCTGCGCACGCTTTCCGAAGAAATGGCCGTCCCGCTCGAGTCGGTCTGCTTCGTGGGCGACGCGGACCGCGACGCACTGGCGTTCGCGATCGTGGGCCTCGCGCTGTGCCCGGCCGACGCTTCGCTCGCCGCGCGCTCGAAAGCCCATCGCGTGCTCGAATCACGCGGCGGCGAAGGCGCCGTCGCGGAAGCCGTCGATCTCGTGCTCAACTCGCGCGCCGCCCTGCGCCGCATGCCCGAGCACGAACGCGCGCTGAAGCGCATCGTGGAAGATAGCATCCGCGCCCACGAAAAACTGCTCTCCGAGTCGCTCACCGGCCTCGCCGAAATCGCCGAAGTGCTGGCCAACGCGCTGCGCACCGGCCACAAGATCCTATTTTGCGGCAACGGCGGCAGCGCGGCCGACGCCCAGCACGTGGCCGCCGAACTGGTCGGACGCTTCGCGATCGAACGCGAGCCTTACCCGGCGCTCGCGCTCACGACCGACACCTCGATCCTCACCGCCGTCGGCAACGACTGGGACTTCAAAGACGTCTTCGCCCGCCAAGTGCGCGCCCACGCCCGCGCCGGCGACATCGTGGTTGGCATCAGCACCAGTGGTCGCTCGCCCAACGTGGTCCGCGCGCTCGAAGCCGCCCGCGAACGCGGCGCCATCGGCATCGCCTTCACCGGCCGCAACGGCGGCCCGATCGCCAAAGCCGCCAAAATCGCCTTCAAAGCCCCCGAATCCGCCACCCCGCGCGTGCAAGAGCTGCACATCCTCGCCTGGCACGGCATCTGCGAGATCGTGGAAGCCGCGCTGGTCGCGGAGCGCGCTCCCGGCTTTGCCGAAACCGGCAGCTGAGCCTTGGTCGAGGCGCGTAGCCGTGCCTCGCCTTCTACCTTGCTGATCTGCGAAGTGGCTTGAACGGTGCGGCCATCGTAGTCGAACACGAGGTGACTTGGCACGCGCCCTTTGGCTCGGCGCATTACCGGAACTGCATCGACGAGATGCCTCGAACTCGAAGGTCATTGTCCTTCGGAACGAGACACGCCGGCGCACAGGCGTCACTTTGGATCGAGACTCAGCTCCGGGACCCGGGAAGGCTCAAGATTGGTTACGCAGGCGCGCACAACTCCACCGGTGGAGTCGTAGCCGAGCGATCCACGCTCTTTTACGAAACACGACGCCGAAGGCAGCGACGCACAGAATGCGCCGCGTGACCATCAATACCAACCCTCAGCCGGCGGCGACGGCGGCGGTGAGCTCGGTCACGGCTTCGTGATCCGGCGCAATCGCGGCGGCGTAGCGGGCTTCGACCGCGGCGTCGTTTTTGCGGCCGTCGGCCAAGAGCAGCCAGGCAAGGGTGACGTGGAATTGGAGGCCAAGCGCGGTGTCGTAGCCGCGTAGGCGTTCGAAGACGTGAATGGCGAAGCCGTAGTTTTGGCGGGCCGCGGAGGCGCGCGCGAGGCCGGTCGCGACCTCGAGGTCGTCGGGCGCGAGGTTCACCGCGATGCGCCAGGAGTTCCACGCGTCGGGCAGGGAGAGCTGTTCGGCGGCGAGCGCCATCGCGGTGTGGGCAGAGCCGTCGGTCGGGTCGCGTTGCAGGGCGTCGAGGGCGAGGCGGAACGCGTCGTCGACTTCACCCGTGGCCAGTGCGACGTGCGCGAGTCCGGACAGAGCGCGTCCGTCGGTGGCGCTGAGCTCGTTGGCTTCGAAGTAGCAGCGCACCGCGCTGTCGCCGTCGTTGGCGGCGAACGCGGCTTCGGCTTCGCCCAAGGTGGCTTCGAGTTTGACGTCGAGGCGTTCACTCTGGCGGGCGCGGGCGAACTCGGCGCGGGCGGCGTGGAATTGGTTGCGCCCGGCTTGGTGAAAGCCGTCGACGAGCGCATCGAGCGCGGGATCCGCGGAGCGAAGCGCGACCAGGGCGACGAAATTGGCGCCGGGGATGGCGATTTCTTCGAGTTCGAAGCCTGAGCGCAGCAGCAGGCGGGTGAGGGTGGTTTGCGAGAACGCGCAGCGCGCGGGGGGGAGTAGGCGCTGCGACGCGTACGCTTTCGGTTCTGCGACGAACAACTGTGAGCCCGCGGGCAAGCAGGCGCGTAGGCCGCGCAGAGCCACTTCTGGCCGGGCAAGGTGACCGAGGACGTCGACCAAGAACGCGGCGTCCGCGCGGTCGACGGAGGAGCCGTTGCACAGATCGGTTTGCAGAAATTCGGCGTTGGGCGCGTACTCGCGGCTGAAGTCGAGCGCGCGCGCGTCGCTTTCGAGACCCGTGACGTGGGGTGCGTACTCGCACAAAATGCGCGTGCCGAGGCCAGACCCGGAGCCCGCATCCAGCACGTGTTTGCCCGCGATCTGCGGGGCGAACGCTTCGTAGAAGGCGAGCGTGCTCGGGGCGACGCTACGCAGACCGGGATAGGCGCGCTCGCGACCACGCACGACTGCAACGCGTTTGCCCGACGGGAAGCGAGCGACGACCTCGGCCTCACGCCGGCCGAACTCGTAGCTCGGGTCACGTGCGTTCTTGGCGAGCGCGGCTTCGCGCGGGGTGCTGGCAGCGGTCATCGGGAGGCTTTTTGAGCGGCGTGGGCTTCTTGAATGGCCTTGGGCACGGCGAGGTTCCACGCTTCACGCAAGGGGGTGAGGACGCGAGTCACTTCGTCGATCGGCAGGACGTCGGCTTTGCGGCTGGCCACTTGGATCCGGTCGATGCAAAAACCGTACAAGCCATCCAACTGTCCGCACAGTTCGGGAGCCACGTCGTGGTCGAGGGCGATCGTCAGTTCCGACAAGATGGCGTGACACTTCGAGAGCAGCTCGCGGGCACGGGGCAGCTGCTTGTTCTCGATGCAGGCTTTGGCGCCATTCAAGAAGCGGAATAGGCCGTCATAAAGCGCGAGCAGCAACTCCCCGGGGGTGGACGTGGCGTTGCGAACTTGCGTATATCGGGCGGCGGCGGCGGACTCGAGCATCTACGTGATCCCTTTAGTTTCAGGTGCTGGAGGAGCTGTAAAGCCGACTGAGGTAGCCCATGTCGGAGTTATTGGACGTGACGCTGGTGTCCATCGCGGAGAATTGCTTTTGCAGCAGCGCTTGGTAGCGATCCAGCCGATCTTGTTCTCGATTGACGCTGTCGGTCATGGTTTTGACGCGGTTCTGCAAGTCGGTTTGATGTTGCGTCAACAGGCCCGTGCCGCTCTGGTTGTACGCCTTGATCGCGCTGCTCAAGGTGTTCATCACGCCCTTGGTCGTGGTGCCGCCAGTGGTGCTGCCGGCGAACAGCGTGCTGACCGCGTTCGGGTCGGCGCTCACCGCGGCGTTCAACTTGGCGGTGTCGAGCGCCAACTTGCCGTCGCGCTGCAAGCTGAGGCCGACGGATCCGAGCGTGTTGTATTTGCCGCTGCCATTCATGGTTTGCAGCGCCGAGCTGAGGCGGCTCGTGATCCCGCGCAGCGTGGAGTCACCGGCCAGTTCGGAGTTGCCGGCTTTGGTCGAGCCTTTGCCCGCCGCGGTGTTGATTTTGGACAGTACGGAATTGTACGCGGTGACGATCGACTGAATCTTGCCGGCCAAGCCCTGCGAGTCGGCGGCGACGGTCACATCGACGGGCGCGGTGGTGGTCGCGGTCAGGGCCAAGGTCACGCCCTGAATCGCACCGACGACTTGGTTCGTGGAGCGTTGCACATCGAACCCGTCGATGTTCACGATCGAGTTTTGCGCCTTTTGCACGGTGTTCGCCGCCACATTGAGCCCCAAATCGAGCCCCCCTTGGGTAAACGTGACGGCGTTGTCTTTGCCCGTGTCCAGGCCGCGCACTTGGAGTCGATAGTCCGTGCCGTCGTAAAACACGGAGGCGCTGACGCGCGCGCCCGCGCCGTTGATCTTGGCTGCGATTTGGTCGAGCGTGTCCGTTCCCGCGATGTTGATCGACGCGGCCGCGCCCGCGCCCACTTGAATATCGAGCGTGCCGCTTTGCCCGACGGCGGTGCTGGCCGAGGAGAACGTGTTGGAATAGGTGCGCTGCGCCTTCGCGAGCTGGGTCACGTTCATCGAGTACGCGCCTGGCTGCGCGTTGCCCGCGGTACTGATCGCGATCGCCGATGAGCTCGAGGTCCCGGCAAAACTGCCGACGCCGTTGGCGGTACTCAGCGCATCGACGGCAGTCTGCAGGGTGCCGAGCGCCGAGCTGATGTCCGATAGCGTGGATATCGCCGAGTTGGTCGAGGTTTGCTTCGTCTTGAGCGCGCTCAGGCGCCCCGAGTCGGCATTGACCAAACCCGAAATGAGGCTCGAGGTGTCAATCCCCGATCCGACTCCGCTCAGGCTGCTTTCTGCCATGTTCTTAGCAGTACTGAACGGCCGGATTTGGCGCTTCTACAGCGATTTTTCTGGGTATTTTTGCGTGCGTACAAAGCAGGACAGGCCGCCGACTCCGAGAAGTCAGCGGCCCGAACCTACCTCTGAACTTGGTTAGCCTTCAGCGACCAATCAAGCTCAGGGCCAACTGCGGAATCTGGTTGGCTTGGGCGAGAACCGCCGTGCCAGCCTGAGTCAGCACCTGGTTACGCGACAAGTTCGCGGTTTCAGAGGCCACGTCCACGTCACGGATGCGCGAGTTGGCCGCCGTGATGTTGAGTTGCATCGTCTGGATGTTGCTGGTCGCAAAGTCCATACGATTCATCGCCGTACCGAAGTTCGAGCGAGCGGTCGAGACGTTCTGGATCGCCGTGTCGATGGTCGATAGGGCGTTGAGCGCACCCGTCAAGGTGCTCAAGTCCGTGGTGTTCGCGGTGATGGCGGTCAGATTGACACCGCCGAAGGTCACCTTGATCTGGTCCGAAGCCGTGTTGTTCAGACCGACCTGGAACGTCGTGGTCGCCGGGGTGGCGTTGATCAACTGCTTGCCGTTGAACTTGGCCGAACCCTGGATACGAGTCACTTCCGCCTGGAGCGATTTGAATTCAGTCCCGATGTAGCCGCGGTCCACGGTGCCCAAGTCACCGTTGGAGGACTGCATGGCCAGCTCACGCATACGACCCATGATGTCATGGACGTCGCCGAGCGCGCCTTCCGCCGTTTGCGCCATCGATTGAGCATCCGAAGCGTTCCGTTGCGCAACGGTGTACGAACGGATCTGAGACTTCATGCTCTCGCTGATCGCGAGACCGGCCGCGTCGTCTGCCGCGCTGTTGACGCGGTAGCCGCTGGACAACCGTTGGAAGCTACCGGCGAGGAGCTTCTGGTTACCGCTGAGGTTCTTCTGGGCCGAGAGTGCTGCGTAGTTCGTCTGGATATTGATAGCCATGGGAATACTCCTTCTTGGAGGTCACGAGGCCAGGGTTACTGGCTCGTCGGGGCGTCATTGCCCGTCACCCACAAGGAACGGAGTGGTGTCCCAAGGCTTGAGGGAAAAATCGCGCGAAACTCTGGCACTCTACGCGGAGTTTGGGCGCTTTTTGCCTACATGTCCGCCGGCGCGGGGTCCGCCCTGCACGCCTGGCGTGATTTACCTCGAGCCAATCGCCGAGGTAACGCTTCCGCCCTTTATCAGCCCTGCAGCAGCTTGAGCGCCAACTGCGGCAGCTGGTTGGCTTGCGCCAGGACCGACACGCCGGCTTGAGCCAGGACTTGGTTCTTGCTCAAGTTGGCGGTTTCCGTCGCCACGTCCACGTCGCGGATGCGCGAGTTCGCGGCGGTGATGTTCAGGCGCATGGTCTGGATGGACGAAATGGTGATGTCCAGGCGGTTGAGGGTGGCGCCGTATTTGGCGCGGTTCGTCGAGATGTTCTGGATCGCATCGTCGATGCGCGACAGCGACGCGAGTGCGTTGCCCGAGGTTGCGCCGTCCAAGCTGGTCGAAGACGAGAGGATCTGCGAGATGTTCAAACCGCCGAAGGTGAGGGTGATCTGATCGGAAGCGGTGTTGTCGAGTCCGATCTGGAACGTCACGTTGTCCGGCGCGGCCGTCACCAGTTGGCGGCCGTTGAAACGCGCCGAGCCCTCGATGCGGCTCATCTCCGCTTGCAGCGACTTGAACTCGGTATCGATGTAGCCGCGGTCGATCTGGGTCATGTCGCCGTTGGCGGCCTGCATGGCGAGTTCACGCATGCGGCCCAAGATGTCGTGCATGTCGCCGAGAGAAGCTTCCGCCGTCTGCGTCATCGAGATCGCGTTGCTCGCGTTGCGTTCGGCGACGGTATACGACCGGATCTGAGACTTCATGCTCTCGCTGATGGCGAGGCCGGCCGCGTCGTCGGCCGCGGTGTTGATGCGAAAGCCGCTCGACAGCCGTTGGAAGCTCTTGTTCACGGCCATTTGGGTCGAGCTCAGTTTTTGCTGGGCGTCGAGGGCCTGGATATTCGTGCGCATATTGATCATGACGGGTTCCTTCTTCGGTTGCGTGGGGTTACTGGGATCACGACTCGGTCATGTCCTAGGTGGGGTTCGCCTCGGGCGGCGCTTGGCGAAAGCGTTCACTCATCTGCTTCAGTTGCTGCTCGAGCTCGCCCGCGCCCTGTTCGATCACCGAGCCCAGCGAGAGCTCGAGCGAGACGGCGCGCAGCGCGCTGTCTTGGTCATCTCTCACGGGTTCGAGCGAGGCGCTGATCTCGACTACGCGGTCGATTTCCGCGTGCGTCCAGGCATCGACGAAGGGCATGCGTCGCACCGCTTGCTTCAGCGA
>Ga0247757_10000526_pt1 | contig 31087 bp, 36 predicted proteins | sample UWRJL126311R4_FD_180929 | JGI IMG/M metagenome (GOLD analysis project Ga0247757, IMG submission 180929) | Plant litter microbial communities from Arlington Agricultural Research Station in Wisconsin, United States - UWRJ-L126-311R-4 | ecosystem: Environmental > Terrestrial > Plant litter >... | reverse complement strand
ATATTTTTCGGGCAAAATCATCCAAGTGGGGAAGTAGAGGTAAGTACAATGTGTCTTTCCGACCTATTAGGATTCCTCTGCACAGCTAGCTTGCTGAAGCTTGCTGAACGCTGCTAAAGTGCATGAATTTGTAAAATCGTTCAATTTGATGACATACAATCTCTGTTCATGTCCGCCCTTGAGTTGTTGGATAGCCTATAATACTGGATTATTTGTTTCATTTTCTGCATACGTTTACTAACATCAGAATAGGTTGGACATTTCAAGAAGGTTACCTCTCCAAGCGTCGACTAATTTTTACAGATACCCAGGTTTCATTTCTATGCCAAAGGATGCTGTGTAACGAGCAGCATCATATTATACTTCACAGTGATACGAAAGAATTTGAAGAGGCTTATCTAACTAGTCTTCAGGGTGGGTTCTCCCTGAATGATCGGTCTCAACCCACTTGGACTCTGCTGTGGGCCTACTCGAAAAGGATGTTGACATACGAGTCTGACATGCTCAATGCTTTCTCCGGTGTGCTCAACCATGCCCTTCGATATCATCTATGGGGCCTGCCAATCCAGTCAAGAAGATTAGAATTGTACTTACATTGGCAACTGTACGATAGCCTTAGGAAAATCAAGCGAAGGTCTGGGTTTCCAACATGGAGCTGGGTTGGATGGAAAGGCAGGATTAATCCTTGTCGAAGCGCTACGCCTAATAGGTTGACCATCACAGTGGAAGTCCCGGGAAAGCAGAAGCCATGGCAGACTTTGAGAGAATATAAGCGGAACGACTATGGGGGTAGAAAATCCTCTCCGATGGATCAGCCGAGATTCCTACGGATCACTGCTCCAAGACTCTTTCCCAAATTCTCCACTAAGATGAAGCTGGCGTCCCATATGTCCCCTAAGATACGGGCGACGTTCGAATTCGACTGTGTCTTAGACCCGTACGGAAAAGTCAATCTAGAGGATGACACGGTGAAGACACAGCTAGAAGATCTTTGGGCATTAGCAGTGTACTGTGGCACATATGCCACCAACAATTACCGTGGTGATGCTTTGATGGTATTGCTACTTAAGTCCACAAGACATAGATTTCGAAGAGTGGGGATTATAAGTTTGAGGATAAAGGCTGGTAAGATACCGAGGTGGTTAGCAAAGGCTGAAATGGTCACTGTCGTTCTTGAATGACCGGCTTGACAATTATAGAACTGAAAGAGCAGCTGTTAAGGCTGTGTGACTATCGGGGGTTTTTTATAGACACAAAGCTGGTGTTTCATTTCTCTGAATGCGGTGAACTACCAAAAATGAAATGAGTGTGAAACAATTAGATTCCTATCATGAATCGAATACTCCAGTGTACTGTCTAACTATCCATGTCATGTTAAAAATCTGTTAAAGAATGCTCAAAGCAGCGGGAAATGTCTGGGCCCAAAGGGTAGATGCTAGCGTTAATAGGCCGTTCATGAAGAATATAGAAGAACAGAGGAGCAGCCGTCAGGCCGAACACTAAGCACAAGGCCGAAAGATCCAATTTAATTCGAAATAAAAGTCCCTTTGCTCCTAATAATGTATTTTATGCTGCTGCTGCTGCGGCGGCGGCAAAAACTGGTACGCAATGGTGGGGTGGGATTTGGGTGAGGCGGGGCAATAAAATACTGGTGTAAAGCCCCACAACCATCACCCTACAGAAAATTTTGTAGAAGCAATGCCTAAGGCTACACTGAGATTGGAACTATATATACTATAAAAATTATCTCTTGTTCATCATCAGGTGAGATGGCCGAGTTGGTTATGGCGCCAGGTTAAGGTTCTCTTAACACTAATTCCTGGTCACGAAAGTGGCGTGGGTTCGAGTCCCACTCTCATCAACATTCGTCCGTTCTTCGAGCGGTCTTCGGGAATCTTTTTTTGCCCTTTCGCAGGTGTTTTAAGGACGGCTTAATCAAGAGGCTGTATGAATATCACTACTTCAACATGTTGTTGAGTTGATGCGTAGGATCTATTTTTGTTTCATGATACTGAAACTTGGACCCGTGGAACAATTCGACCTCTCTAGATGCATACCTGAGAGTAGGCGATATAGGACTCAGAGAGACTAGCCAAAAGGAGATGTGTGGTGCTAAACTTTATTATCCACTGGCGCTGTATTGACGATCTGGCCATTTAGTCTATCCCTCCCATGGCGACATAGGGCTTTCTATAGACGTTGTCAAACATGATAATGAACAGGCAAGGTTGTCTTATTTATAAAACATCTAAATCTACCTCTGATTGAACGCGCTTAAAATCACACGCTCCTTGGGATCTAACCCTAAAACGCCTTCAAATGCCAGCCCATCATGCACACACTCCCAATTCCCTTTTAACCTTTGACCAAGTTCATGCTCTTCGCCATCTTAGGCTCAATGAAAAGGGCTTCTGCTTCCGTAAGGACCTTTGGTGTCTCCCCCTTACTCTCGTCCACCAACGTCTCGATCCGCCCCTTGACCCATGCCTTGCGTCCTTCTACTCGCGTCGTCTCCGCCCTTAGCACCACGATCTGGTTCGCCATAGCCGGAGCCTTGTAGTCGACCTTCAGACTCGCCGTCACAGCCGCGCGGTTGGGCAGAGCGGGGAAACAGCATCGAGCCAGACCCTCGTCTAGAAGCGTAGCAAGAAGACCGCCGTGCACGATACCCGGGTGTCCGCAGAGCGCGCCTCCCAGGTACTGCAGGCTCACGAACGAGGTGCCGTCGTTGGTGTAGAATTGAACAGGGGGAACCACGATCTTGTCCTTCCCTAGCAGGGTACCTGCCGTGAGGTTTTGTGCGCGTACCTGCGCTGGGATCTTCATGTGCGGGCGGTTGGCAATGTACTTCTCGTCAGCCATTAGCGATTTGGTGAGTGGGTGGTCGAAGATGGCTTGTTCTATGGCGGCAGCTTCCTCGGTAGCTGGGGTAAAGAGCGACATTGATTCTTCATCGCTTGGGGGAGTGGCCAGGCCTGACAATGCGGGGACGGCGGGGGCGGCAGCCATTGTGAAGCCGACTGAGAATGCGAAAAGGGAGATGGCAAGTACGAAGGGGAAGCGGGTGTAAAAGGGGGCTTTGGGAATATCAGCGGGTGTCTCCGCAGTTCGGGGGTTTGTTGGCGATGCTGTCGTCGTCAGTGGCACATCCAGATAGCCCGTAATGGACACCGCTGGAGACCGCGAATCCGGACTCACCTTCAGTAGTAGTACTCTGGAACCGGAGACCTGACGCAATGATCCTTCTCGTAGCTGAGAGCCTCGGTCTGCGCTCTACTGCTGTTCTTATACTCGGGAAATCTTTTCGGACCGGCGCCACCACATTCCGCGCGCGCCTACTGGCAAGATCGGCGACATTTCTACAATAAGCGGACCTTGCGAATGAATTCATAGTATCCACTCCCAAGAGCCGCTAGAATGAACTGGATTACGTTGCAGTGGTGCGGATTATTGCAGTCAACGGACAGTTGGGCTGAGTGGCGCTTGGACCATCGGCGTTTCGATGTTTTGCCTCGGTCCAGCGTTGTCTTCCGATAGGCACCGAGTCGCGTATATTGCGTATGCATACATGGGGGTTTTCAAATCAACGCAGGGGTATCTCAAAATCAATCAGTACGAACCATGCAAAGCACCCTATACAGACCAACAAAAGGTGAAAAAAAGATAATTACTGGCACTTCATTCGCAAGCCAACGAACAGATGAGCCAACGAGTCAATGCTATTGTTGTCACTACACGCGCCGCATAGATTTGTGTGCATTTCGGCCGAGAACTCATAGAGTCAAGATGCAGCACAAAAGAGAGAGTCGGTCAATATGGTGCATTAGCTTAGCATTGGCCCTGGTGCTAGCCATCTAGTTCCATGTACTCGTTCACTGGTATCATCTTTATTGTTCCTCTTCTGAATCAGTGCTATCTGCAACTGTGTAAAGTACAAGTTCATCAACCTGGTATGGCCCTGTCATCTCCAAATGGTATAATACAAGCATGAGTGGGGAAGTGTGTCGTAGCATATCAACGCTGGTGAGCAAGTTCGGCGCTCATTCTGCCACTTCCTGTGAAACATCAAAACCGAAGAGAAATTATTGTTCCTCACAAGAGGAGAGTAGTAAGACAAGTCGAATACGGCCAGATTGGTAAGACCTTTTTTAGACGCCAGAATATGCTGAAAGACCACCAGTGCCGGATGGGCGAAAATGGAGACAGATGCCAGGATGAAATGATAGTACAATGCAAGCCGATATGCTGCGCCAGAAAGAAGCGCTCAATAATAATCCCTAGCGCTTTTCTGGAGTTCGATGAACCGCCATCCTCTGGTTTCTGGATTGCTAACATCTTCCGGTATTCTAGTCACACCAATGGCATATGTGACCTGTTGAACCTTGTCGTCCATTCCAGCGGCAAGCTCTCCAGTCTTTGCGTTCCTGTACGTGTGGACTTCTTGAGTCCTGCAGGTGATGATGAAGACAGGAATCTCTCCTGGCTCTAGTAGTTTTGCGTTCAGGATATCCACATTTCGGATATCCACAATGCGGCCGTCTGACTTCAGTCCTGCCGTAGTGTATTGCTGCATTAGAGCCGCATAAACTTGGTATTGAGCGGCAGACAACCATAGCTTCAGGACTTCGGTGTCACCCTTAACATAGGCATCCAAGACTTCAGGGAGAATGTATTCGCGCATTTCAGTCAAGAAAGGTTCAAGCTGGAAGTTCGGCTCCATTTCTCGGAACTTCTTGATCACCATGGCGGTCTCATTCTCGGCAAAGAAACCGGTAATGCGGTCGGAGATGCTACGTGCAGTCGAAATCAGGGGATTCTCCGACTCGTTGTAAACGTCTTTCATATTCGTGAAGCGTCGCATCAGCGGAGAGTTGTCTTTGAAATCTCTCCAGATCTCCTTGTAGCGAGCATCTTTGTGGAGAGTGACATTGGTACCGGCGCTAGATGTTATTAGTATGTAAAATGCCACCGATATGACAAGACGTACTCTGGATCTTCCTCTATGGGCCCCTCTGGTCTCTTTCCACCGGTTCTCTGAAGCTCATTGAGTTCTCTCAATTCCCTTCTCTTCCTACGCTCTTCCTTCTCTATCCATCCTCCGTATCTTGACGAGCTACCATCGTCTACGGTCTCCTTGACGGCCTGAAACGCCTTCGATTGGCGTACAGGGCGGGTGACATATTCGATACCTGAGCCAGTAACACTTGCCACCTTGCGAACACCCTTAACGGGGGTAGTATCCCAAGTCCAAGCCGCACCGTGCCCAATGGCTCTACCGGTGGTCTTCAGCGCCTCGGCAGTTGTGGTGGTTGCGGCATCCGTGACCTTTGTGTAGGTATTCTTGGCCTTTTGCACGGTGGGGTTCTGCGTGAAGTCGTTTACTCCAGCTGAGAGTTGTTTTGTAGACTCATTCCATTCTTTAGAAGCCTGGAATTCGCTCTTTAAAGTGTCTGTAAAGACCTGCCAAGGTGTTTTATCACCATGTGGTGGAGGTGGCGCCGCATCCTCTTTCTTCTTCTTGCCATCCTCACCGTCCTCCTTATCGCCGGACTCCTCCTTGCTCTCCCCTGATTGTTCTTTGCCTTGTTCGCTGGTCTTTTCTTCTGCAGTGCCTTCTGGTGCGGCGGACTGCTTGGGTTGCGATTCCGACCCAGCTTCTGAGTCCTTCACATCAGCCTCTGGCTTCCTCTGGGCTTGCTGGAACAATCCGGACCGAGTAGAGAAATGACGGGAGTAGGCCGAGACAGTGCCGGAAAGGATATCTCGAGGCAAGAATTCACTCCTAAGGAAGAGCAAAGCCGAGCTCTGAGAGTTCTGCAAGGATAGAGGCTTCTGGGAAGTAGATAAGGTTCGCGCAGTTAACGATGCCATAGATGATCGTCTGCATGCGACTGCTCGACACTGGATTCTCGCCGGGGAGGATTGAACGCTCCATAGTGCCCTGGAGAGAGTGCTTGTCGTTGATGGCCTCATCCTGCACACGGACAATGTGATAAGACAATTCAATGGAAATAGAATGTCAGTCCACCCGAAGGAAAGAGAATGGGCAATGGGCGACGCGGGATGGAGGATGCGATGGGAGGGCAGGCGGCAAGATTTCTGTCGGAAAGGAACGGACGCTCGGACCTCCGCGCTCGACTTTTCTGTCAGTCGACCTTGACCCCCATCGAACCCCAGCTTGCTGGCACTCACCATTGATCATCGCCAGCATGAGCAATCCTACTGCTTTGCGTACCGTTCGCTCTATCTGCGCATCATGTCGCTCCCTACGTCCAAACACGTTGCCTTCGCTCGTCCGCCCTTTCTCGCAATCAAGACCAACACTCGCAAATGACATCGATGCTCAGGCTGGCGCTCGGGGGGAGTTGGACAACATATTCAAGCAAATCATTCCAACACAAAAGAGACCGGGCTTCGAATACCAGGCCTTAGCGCAGGGGGACTGGGAAGCGGACACCCTGCATCACCTGCACATATACGCTCACAAGCACAATACCCATATCACTCTGACATCTCCGGATCGCAACCCCTTGGTCTCGGTTTCATGCGGAAATATCGGCTTCAAGAAGGCGGGAAGAGGCACATACGATGCAGCATACCAACTTACAGCTTTCGTCATGAACAGGATAAGGGACAAAGGCTGGCTACCCAGGCTCCAGGCCGGAGGTGTTGAATTAGTGTATCGTGGATTCGGTGCAGGGCGAGAAGCTGCCACTAAGGCAATTCTGGGAACTGAAGGCAAAGATATTAGGCCACTGATCAAGAAGCTATCGGATGGCACGCGATTGAAGTTTGGCGGCGTGAGAAGCAAGAAGCCCAGAAGATTGGGATGAGATACATTTTTGAAAGATGCACAACTGAATGGTTGGATTACATGGTATATCCGGGCCAGCATTTCCTCGCTAATTTTGCGCTTACAGTTGCGATTAGGCGTAGCGCATGTGTTGATAAAGAGAATGTATTATATCACATCACGGATTAGGGGCATGCTGTACAATCGAGACCAATGCAAATAGCTACTCATGTTTTTCTTCTCGGTAGCGGAGCTCTTTCCGCTGGAGGAATCTCCCGACTGTTAGTGTCTTTGATGAGTCTCGGTGGATAATCTCCGGGCGTATGCCGAGGATGCCCTCTTGAGCTTCTCTGCTCACTTCCATTATCTCCGCTATGTATTCTCTCCGCCTCGGGCCAGCCTTCCGATCCCTCTTCTGGGGAGCGTTGGCGTCGTATTTGGTCGTGCCGGAGCATAGACGATCTTTCGTCTTCAAAGTCCTCGTCAAGGAGCTCTCCATCCGCAGTATCATGATCCGGTGGCGCAATCCATTCCCGTGGCACAACGCAAGGAAGAGCTACGCCTATGCTAGCGGCGCGATTCAGCCAGCTTGGGGCAGGGCGGCCGGTGAGCTTTTCGCAGAGGTACGAAGTGAAGTGGTTGCAGTTCTTGGTCAGTAGGTTGTACGAGGTACCGAGAAACTGTTGAGATGCCTACTCTCGTTAGCCGAGGGCTCCCACAAAGCTAATAGGTCCACCGACTTCATGTATGATGGTATTCAGTTCCTCCTCTGGCCGAAACGAGAAACCATGCAGTATTTCTTGTCGAAATGTGCCACCTGGAGGTTCCTGTCCAGGCCTTGTGCAATATACTCCAGTCAAGCCACGCTGATCATGGCCTCCGTAATTATACTCCCGGTCTCCAATGACAACACCAGAGTGCAGGAGGGAGCTGCCAATGGCCCAGAGAAGTGTAGACACCTTCCCTGGAGGCAGAAGGTCGTAAATATGTATCTTAATCTCAGTCCTCTGAAGAGAGAGAGTATTTCGGTGGTTGGAGGAGCTCTTGCGGGCGGGCTTAGGGCGAGACGAGGACGACATGTCGATTATACTATTGTGTGTTGAGGTAGGGCAGGTTGGTGTGCATATCCAGGTTGATTGAGGATCCTAAGCAGCCACACGCGAGCACCCAGCGGCTAGGATCACGAATGTTGATAGTGTCTGTCAATGCGAACGCCAAACGCTCTAGGAATTGAGGGGGAAGAATAGGGCGTAAACGGGGCCAGCCCTCAGAGCAGGGGAAGGTTAGACGAACGGGCGGCGGTGAGGGGAATGTGAAGACGCGACATTGTGCTTGCTATGCTTAGAACGGGTCCCCCAGTCCCTAGGTTGGCTCCGGATACGCGCAGCGCCACACCATCCAGTCGCCGAGGAATATCCGATGGGTGGCTGGAGCGACGAAAAAAAAGCTTGCATTTGCCCACCAACCGAATTTGCTTGCCAGTCTTTCGCTTTCCTGCCTGCGTCCTGGCAGCCCAACCACACGCACTGCAGAGAGAGCCTGCAAGGCATCTCTCCGCTACCCCTCCATCACCACGCGCCCCACCAGGCACCTTGCCTTTTCCTTCTCTTCTGTGATACCCGCCTTTTCTCGACCAGCAGCAAGTACTGCTCTCGAATTTTCTGCCGCCCCCCGCCCTGGGTTTTCTCCCGCTTCTCGCGTCACCTTTATCTTGACCACAGTCCGCACTTACGCAAAATCGAAAAAGATGCCTCCCAAGAAAGCCGTCCAGGAGGAGAAGGTGCTCCTCGGCAGGCCCGGCAACAACCTCAAAAGCGGCATCGTGAGTAGGAGCCCTCACCCTTTTTGTCGTCACGTTCTCACGTTAACAGTAGTCGCCAGGTTGGGCTTGCGAACGTCGGTAAATCGACCCTGTTCCAGGCAATCACAAAGTGCCATCTCGGTAACCCTGCCGTAGGTCGCATGCTGCATCTTCCATCAAGCAAACATTGACAGGAGCAGAACTTCCCGTATGCCACCATCGACCCCGAAGAGGCGCGCGTCATCGTCCCTGACGAGCGTTTTGACTGGTTGGTGGAGCATTACAAGCCCAAGTCAGTTGTGCCTGCCAACTTGACCGTCTACGACATTGCCGGCCTCACGAAAGGTGCTTCCACTGGTGCTGGTCTAGGCAATGCCTTCTTGTCACACATTCGCGCTGTCGATGCCATCTTCCAGGTCGTTCGATGCTTCGACGACGCTGAGATCATCCACGTTGAGGGCGATGTCGACCCCGTCCGTGATCTTAACATCATCAGCGAGGAGCTCCGTCTTAAGGACATCGAGTTCGTTGAGAAGTCACACGAGAAGCTCGTTAAGGACACCCGGAGAGGTGGCCAGAGCTTGGAGATGAAGAAGCTGAAGGAGGAGCTTGCTACCGTTGAGAAGATCCTCGACATGCTCAAGAACGGCAAGGACGTACGAAAGGCTAACTGGACCCCTAAAGAGGTAGGTCATGAATTTTTTTTTCTTCGCATACTCAACTCCCGAAAGATGACAAAGAGCGATTGCTCTATAATCCCAGCTCTTTGACGCCCTGTTAACGCCAGGGTTCCTTGAAAAGACGTCCAACTCTGACTACACCTTTTGCACTACTGCTTCTCCTTCAACCTGCAGACCAATCCGCTAATTAATTGAAGGTCGAGGTCATCAATCCTCTCTTCCTCCTTTCCGCTAAGCCCGTTGTCTTCCTCGTCAACCTCAGCGAGAAGGACTACATCCGCCAGAAGAACAAGCACCTTCCCAAGATCGCTCAATGGGTCAAGGAGAATGCAGAGGGTGATCCAATCATCCCGGTCTCCGTTTCCCTTGAAGAGCGTCTCGGTGCCATGACCGAGGAAGAGGCTGCTGAGGAGTGCAAGAATCTCGGCACCAAGTCCGCGCTGCCCAAGATCGTCACCACTATGCGCAAGGCTCTCAACCTTGGCAGCTTCTTTACAACCGGTACGGACGAGGTTAGGCAATGGACAATACGTAACGGCACAAAGGCGCCCCAGGCTGCTGGTGTCATTCATGGTGATTTCGAAAAGACCTTCATTCAGGCAGTTGTGTATAACTACAGTATATTGAGGGAGGAGGGTGACGAAGCTGGCGTCAAGGCCAAGGGTAAGGTTATGACCAAGGGCAAGGACTATGTGGTCGAGGATGGCGACATTCTGCTCATCAAAGCTGGCGCTGCCAAGGGTTAAACAGATGCAAAAATATTCGCTTGCCCCAGGGCTCTGCATGCCTGGTGCCTAGTTCACCGAGATGACTGGTGCCAAAATGCACGCACCCATGCTATCTGAGGTAGAATACTCCCAACTCTTTATCCGGAGTGGAGATGCCTTATAGTGTCAGTTCATGACATAGAAATGCTAAAATATGAAGACACAATGCTCTACATGGTTCATTGCGTATCATTAATCACTGTGTATACCCATCATCCAAAGGCAGGTCCCCCCAGGTCCAGCAACTCATGATACGTGTATTCGAGGATACTTCTTGATTCCCTTTATAACATCATGATTGTTTCTCCAGGACCGACATCCAATTGTTCCCGCAAATACACTGCTTCGACACGACTCCCATCACATTGACCTTGCCGAGCACACCCGCCCCGAAATCCTCCATATAAGATGAGCACCTGACACACCTCCTTAGCCGAAAGCGAGACTTCTTTAGACCATCCGCGCTTGCTCCTGTGTCACTCCTATTCTGAGGAGTGTTGTGCGGCAGCGGGCTAGTGCCCTTGATGATGGTCTTCTGGCATACATCAACAACGTGCGTGTCGAGCCACTCAATGGCACTGCGCGAGGTGTCCAGGCCCAGCCACGTCGTATCGAAGAACATAATCTGCGCCATGTCGAGGCTCTCATTCAAGTAGACCTGGGATTTTTCGCTATACACGACGTCCGTAATAAGGTGTTTGGCGGCAGGCACGAGCTTGTCAGGCAAGCGGCCATGCAGCAGCTGACGCTCGATGAGCTCGCGTTCCTCTGTGGATTTGGCGCTGTCTCGGAAGCAGATGCGGACGACAGAGCTTGCTTCTGTAATCAGCTGTTCAAAGACGGACCAGTCGATGGCTGAGCTTTGCATTGCATCTCCCAGTGGCCCAAATACCTTGCGCAGCTCGTGCGTACCGTGTTGCATGTGGTGGGCCGTGAAGCGCTTGATGAATGTGATGTGGCCAAGCCAGACCTTCAGAATATGCCGGAAAAATCCAGAGAGTAAAAGGAGAACAGTCGGTTTGTTGAGCTCGCGGATCTTGGCTTCAATTACCTGGCCGGTGAGTTCATCCGATGGGATCTTGGAAAACTCTCGGGCCACAGTGAAGAGCTCATCAATCATATAGATGGCAAAATGAGTTACGTAGCGGCAGATGCCGATGAAGCCGATGACCGTGTCTGGCCGCAGCTGCCCTCCTTTCTCGACTTGGCTCTGCACGCGGGACAATGTCATGAGACATTGTGTTACCCATCTAACATTCAGAATCATCCAGGAGAGTTTGCTGGCGAGTGATCTGTGGTAGGTGCCTTTTAATCCAAGTATATGAATAGCAGACAATGCTTTGGGATATAAGCCTCCACGGCTAAGGTGTTGAAACTGCTGACTATTCCCTTCGTCGAGGCCGCAGTCCAATTTGATATTTAGACTATCAAAGATGAGGTTGACGAATTCATGTTGACGCTCTTCATGTACATCGCTTAGAACGGCAAGAATGTCGTTACTCTCGAAATACTGGTGAGAAGCGTTCGCATATCGAAGCATCATCGCAGCCAGTGCGGCCGAAATAGATTGACCTTCGCCTTGGTTATCTGATGCAAGGGAGCCATACGCATATTCCATAGGGCGCAGCTTTATCTTGCCGTCTTGTTGCATGCATGCTGCTATGCAAAAGTTGGGAGAGAGCGCGATATGAAGCGGGGTTTCTAGGTTGGGGAACGAGAACCCTGCCTGAGACATCGAACTAACTATGTCGGTCTTAAAGTCCGGTGTGATGGAATCCATTGTTGTGCGTTTCCGGAACTCAACAGTTCCATCACTATAGCTGAAGGCAAGAGTTATGTGGAACCACACAGGGGTGAAGGACACGACCATGGAGTGTAGTATTGTATCAGTTTGTCGCTTGAGTGACCAGATACTTGCGACCGGAACAGAGCTCACTGCCTTTCTCTTCGACGTAACCTTGTCAAGGCTGGGATGTAGCTGGTTCTGCTGGAGCTCATGCACCTCCCACCGGACGACGATGCTAAAATGCGTCTGTGGTGTGTGTGTCTGGTCCACGCCCACGATGTTCGGAGGCGTCACGAAAATAGCTACAACGACGGGGACTTCATCCTCGCCTCCTTCTGGGCTAGGAGACAAGAAATTGAGGTGTGTCAATTGTGCAGGAACTCGAACCCTTGAATCAACATCGTCGGTTAGGTCACTGTTTATGCGAGCAGGGTGACACTCATCCTCGGTGGCAATCTTGGAGACCTGTAGTTCCGGCTTTGGATATTTAGGGGGTGGCTGGCCAGGCTTCTGTGGAGGTATGTTCCACACAGAGTCAATGCGATAAAGATGTAGACGGCGAGCTGAGTCATGAGCAACCATCAGGAGTGCATTGTCTGGTACAGTCAGTATTGGCCCATTATTTGGTGGAAAGTAAAACCTTTGCCACTGGATGCGAAGGATGCGTGCGTGAAGGCTTCCTTGGTGGAGGTCATTGAGCCAAGGCTGGTTGAGATTTCGTGCCAGCTGTTGTCTGACTGTTGGTAACGCAGTCTCAGATCACCCGAACTTTTCAGGTACATGAGCGCAGCCTTGCCATCTGCCGGATGATACATATCCTTCAGTGCGTGAGGAGTGGTTTTGAACCTCCATCTGCCGTCTATGTTGTTAGCTAACCATGTAATGTGAACCTATCCAAGGTTAGAGATGAGAGAGTCAGAACGAGGTCACAATTCTGTACTCTTAGCTCATGTGGGAAAATTGACAACCAATGCATTCCGACTACAGGATTCATATCCATCTCTGGAGAAGACAGCTCGAGCTTGCGGAATGTCATTTGACCCAAGGTCATGGTGAGGGCGGTAAAGATCATCACATGGCCGGCAGTGTCAACAGCGGTGAGGTCACTGCCTAGGTTGCCCCAGGACAGGTGAACCAGTGGAAGTTCATCACGGTTGTGTGGGAGTTCTAGCGGGCATTCTGGTCCCAGGTCCCACTTGCCCGTCGAGGGATCTCGTGCAAAGACTCTGAGGTTGATAGCATAGCCATCCGGTGTTATGTATGCCACACAACCATTCTTGCCCCATGCAATCTTTCTGTAGCGAGGTTAGTAGAAAGGCTTGGAAAGATTAGAGGCTGGATAGAGGGCGAATCTGAGGGCATGGCTTACGAATTGCAGCCGTTTGAGCTTAGCTCATCGAGTTTCTCCGGAAGACCTTTTACAGGAGGAGCAGGCAGAGTGTTCATGTTGGGCAGCGCGACGGGCTCCGAGTCTCCAAAGAGGTCGTCGACGTCCATGTTGTTGTATGTTTGGTCCTCCATGATGAAAATTATGAAGTAGAAGTTCCAGGTGCAGAAAGCCTCCAAAGCAACGCCAAGCGGGAAAGGAGACTGGATATCACATGAGCGGTAGGACAGAAGACAATGGTCGGCGTTGCGCGAGGCAGCGAGCAACGATGCAAATGCTGTGCAGCTAACCGAAGTGGAGCAGCACAGTTGTCGAGGCGGGCCTGCAGGGATGGTTCGCGCTAGTGCCGCTAGCGTCCGCCAGCTGTTGCGCGATTTCTATGCTTGGCGGCCGTGCCTGCTTCTGCTTCCGTCATAACTGAGATGAGATCACAACGGGAAAGAACGAGTTGCGCCGCGCTTTCCTGCTCGGTTGCTGGCCCGATGTGTTTCCGACCCAGTCGTGCGACCTGAGGCTGTACAAGCTATATATGCTGTACAGGCCGTACAAGCTGTATACAACTGTGAAAGCGACTGGACCTGCGACTGGACCTGCGACATGCTCGTGACAGCTTCGTGAAAGCTTCGCGATCTGCATACACAGCAGTCTCATCGGTAGTCAAGGGCAGCACACTGCAGCGGTATGAAAGCAGCAAGTTGGGGGAGAAGTGAATAGGCCGTTCTCAAGGACAGGGAGAGAGCATCTTGGGCTGCGGTGGCATCTGGAAGACCAGTGGTGATGGTGATGGTGATGGCATAGCCGCCGACGCTGCCCAAGCTTCCAGCGAGCGCTCCAAGCACATCTCCCGTTTGCGAACGAAGCAGGCACTCGGGCAAGCTCCTGTGCCTCTTCTCCCCGTTCCCTTCCTTGTCTCTTGTTCCCAGCCAGATGCCAGCGGCCTGGCAAGCTCTGGCAAGTGAGCCGCACCGAAGGGTAAACAAAACAATAGACGGCTGCCAAGCAGCTTGTGTGGGCCCCATGTTCAGTGTTCCGCCGACTCCCCAACGCCGACCGACTGACGTCCAGCCTCCTCCTTTCACACGAACACGCACCGCGCGCCCGCTCCCACACGCCTCCCGCGCTCCGTATAACAGTCGCGCTACCCCAATGCCCCCATGACTGACCTCTGGTCTCATTGTTTGCTTTAACCCGCGACCCGCGACCTGGCGTTTCCGCGACGTGTGGTGACGGCAACCTCAGAACCGGTCGGCATTTTCCACCGTCCTTCTGTCGCTCCTCCATTCAAAGAAGCCATCGCTTAGCTGGCTGCTCTCCCAGCACGTACGCACCCTCGTTCCCGTGCTCTATTCACCCACAGTCGCTCTCGCCGCCTTCACCATGGCCTGGGTTGCCGTCACCTCGCAGCAGCAGGAGCTAAGCTCTCCTCTGAGCTCGGCTCCTTCCTCCTCGCCATCCCCCGCTGCATCTGATTCTGGCCTCTCCGAAGTCTCCGATTCGGAGCTGTCAACTATACTCATGCGCTCGCTGCCCCTGCGTCGCTCCTACCCGTCCCCGTCGTCCAGCCGTTCATCCGCGAAGACAACACCCGCACCTGAAACCATGGCTTCGCCTCCCCCCAGCAACGACGACGAAGAACGACCTCGCAAGAAGAGAAAGACTGCTGACCCCAAAGAGCGTTCCACTCAGCGTCTTGACCTAAGGCGGGACCTCACAGACGAGGATAAGCCGCAGCTTGACCGCCTTTTGAAGACGCTGCACAAGAAACGAAAGATCGTCGTCATCGCCGGTGCCGGCATATCTGTCTCGGCTGGTATTCCTGACTTTCGCTCATCAACTGGTCTCTTCAAAACGCTTCGCGACGAGCGCAAACGGATTTCCTCGGGTAAGGAACTATTTGACGCGTCCGTTTACCAAAATGATTCGTCTACCTCGTCGTTTCATGAAATGGTTCGCAACTTGTCGCAGCAGACAAAGAATGCACAGCCTACTGCTTTCCACCATCTCCTTGCAACGTTGGCACACGAAGGACGACTCTTGCGCCTTTACACTCAAAATGTCGATGGCATTGACACGTCACTTCCCCCTCTCAAGACAGAAGTCCCCCTCCCCAAGAAAAATCCTTGGCCGAAGACAGTCCAGCTGCATGGAGGCCTTGACTACATGGTTTGCTCAAAATGCCACGCCCTCTCCGACCTTGACGCAGAGATTTTTGATGGTCCGGTTCCGCCTGCCTGTCCCATATGCCAGGAAAACGACTCCGTTCGACAAGCAGCCGAGCGCCGAAGTCACGGGATCGGCCGGTTACGCCCACGCATGGTGTTGTACAATGAACACAACCCCGACGATGAAGCCATTGGATCCTGTGTGAGTGCTGATCTAAGGACAAGACCTGATGCTGTCATTGTTGCCGGCACGACTTTGAAAGTCCCAGGCGTGCGACGAATCACACGAGAGATGTGCGCAACGGTACGAGACAGGAAAGACGGCATCACCGTGTGGATAAACAACGATCCCGAGCCCATAGGTAAGGATTTGAGCAGCATTTGGGACATTGTTGTTCAAGGTCCATGCGATGAGGTGGCTCGTCATGCAGCGATGCGAAAATGGGACGATCCTGTTCATTTCAAGGAAGTCACGGAGGGTGATATGCCAAAGAACAAACCTGCCGTTGTAATCGAAACACCTAAGAAAGTTCGTGAGATTCAAAGCATGCCTACCCCTGCTCAGAGCCCACGGATTGGTCCGCGGGCAATGGCCAAACAAGCACCAGGCAGTGAGCCCACTACGCCATCTAAAAGGGGATCTAAGAGAAAGTCGGAAAGCACGAAGCTTAATGCATTCGACAAACTCAATCAGAAACCAGCTACAAAGAGCACGGCCAGAAAGACCCAGACTCAAACAAAGAAGGCAACAGGTGTTAGGGGCAGGGCCAAGAAGGATGCGAAGCAAAGTGTCGCGGTCATTACAGACAATTTCAAACAGAAGAAGACTGCTGGTTCAAGGGTTCTGGCTTCAAAGCCGACTGGGAAGCCACTGTCTGCACTTGAGGGCGAGAACATAGACAAATCCCGTATAGGCTTCAAAGATGTTCCCTCAACACCAAGGAAGAAGGAAGCAAAGCTCACTGCATTCAAGCAAATTTCTACGTCAGACCCACGATACAATCATTCTCCAAGAAGTCCCCCAGTGGAAGCCTTTACTCCAGTGAAGCGCCACCCTTCTCCAAGCGAGCAGCTCATTCAGGAGAACAACTACTTCGGGAATTTGAACTCCACGAGCGATTCACGTCCATCCACTGCGGATTCCCAATCACGAATGAGCATTACCAGTCTTCTCAATCCGGAAGTTGCATCGTAACTTGGTTAGTATGCATTGCAGGCGTTTTACGAAGATGTTGATTTCCATTCTTGCCGCTTATAACACTTGCGGCAGGCGTTGCCCGTCGGCTGCATGGGCTGCATGATGTAGGAGGCGGCCTAGGCCCTTTGTAGGATATTGCAGCATGGGCTCAGTTTACTGTTCTTTTTACTACTTGATACCCGCGATGGAATTTTGTATGGGTGAGCTAGGCTACTTTAACCTGCCGTTGTGATGACGACATGGGAGACGGCTGGTTTGGGTCACAGATGCAATTATTATTTCATCTTGGGTTTTCTTGGATCATGAACTATGAATTGGGAGCGTGGGTGGACTTGGCCTGAAAAATTATATGTACTATTTTTCAGACGTGAAGTTCCGAATCCCAGGTCTTGGCATAAAGTCTACTTTTTACAATGCTGACGCGTGCTCCTACACGGCCTTTCTTTATTTCCACAACGACGTGACTCTTGCACATCTTGCACATCTTGTACTCATTTGTTTCCCTTTTCACATATGTTCCTTATTCTGGTGTTCGGTGAATCGGCGCATTAGCAGAACGCTCTCTCTTTATTTTCTCTTGGAGAGGGCTCTTACTGCTGTCTTTAAGTACTCTGCAAATGAATCGACCGCTTTTCTAACCATCTTCACCAACCGTTTCTAGCTTTACGAAGCGTGCAGATGGCTTCACCGCTTACTGTCCGTAACTTGAGCTCGGCCACAATCATTCTAAAGAGCTTGGAACGGTTCGAGGATCCCAACACGAAGCAATCAAAGGCTACAGCATTTCCCTCTGCTCTTAAAGATGCCACGTCCATATCGCCCTCAGCACTGCAACTAAGCCAGCATTCCCAAACGTTTTACCATCAGTATCTAAATATAGAGCTTGCCCCTTTCGAATCGTACGCCTTGAAGGCTGAGGATTCAGATGCGATCAAAATAGACGATGGGATGACCTTAGCGACTACGACTTTCCGAATCATTATAGAGAACAGGCTCAATGAACGCCACCGTATTGATACAAATCCATCCTACACGCAAAAAGCATCCCATAAACTGACACCACTGACCCCAAATCCATCGACGAGCTACACAGCACTCTACTATCCCATCGAACCCACTTCGCACTTGGTCATTCACAGCAACCACCTTCACGACCACAAGAACTGGATGGCAGACCTTCCCGATACGCTCCCTCTATCAGCTCTGAGCATTCCGGGAACACACAATGCGCACACGCACTACCGCGCCCTACCATCCGTCAGATGCCAAACCGTCGACGTTCAAACCCAACTAGAAAACGGCATCAGGTTTCTCGACATCCGCGTCCAACCTATGCACGCTACCGACCTTTCCAAGAAAGACTTGTATCTCGTCCATGGCGCATTTCCCATCAGCCTCACTGGACCAAAGTACTTTGCGCCCCTCCTGCAAACATGCTACGCATTCCTCGAGCAGCACCCCCGCGAAACCATCCTGCTGTCCCTCAAGCGCGAAGGCGTAGGCAGCGCCACGGACGAGCACCTCGCCGCCCTCCTCGAGAAACACTACATCGCGCCCAACCCCTCGAAATGGTACACCGACCCCACGATACCCTACCTAGGCCGCGCCCGCGGCAAACTCGTCCTCGTCCGCCGCTACACCGCGTCCTGCCCCCCTTCCTCCTCCTCCTCTTCCCACTCCTCCCACTCCTTCACTCCCACTCCCCCCTCCGCCACCGGCCTCGACGCCACCGCCTGGCCCCACAGCAGCCCCCTCGCCCACCACGGCCCCTTCCTCGTCCAAGACTTCTGCGACGTCTCCACGCCCGCCCTCATCCCCCGGAAACTCGCCTACGCCAACGCGCACCTCGCGCGCGCGGCCGCCGCAACCGCCTTCGTCCCGGGCGTGAACACCGACGCCGCGCACCCCGTGCCGCCGGGCCCGCTGCACCTGAATTTCCTGAGCGGCAGCAATTTCTGGCACAAGGGCACGTGGCCGGAGAAGATTGCCAAGGTGGTGAATAGGGGGATGGAGGAGTGGGTCTGTGCGGGGCATCATTTGGAGGAGCCGGGGGTGGGGATGGGGGAGCCTGGCAGGATGAGTGCTGAGGGAGGCGGGGGTGCTGGGGAGGGGGTGGTGACGAGGGCGAAGAGCGGGGATGGAGGCACGGGGGTCGTGGTTATGGATATGGTGGGGGATGGAGGGGATTGGGATCTGGTGAGGTTGATCGTGGGTATGAACATGGGGGTGCTAATGAAGATAGAAGAGGCTGCGTCGAGACAATAAAGATTATTTCATTTTAGAAGGGGGAATGAAAAGTAGTTGGCTTACGCAACACCTAATGTACAGACCGCGCCGTTTCTACATGCCCTATGCCCCATGCCAGAACTATGCACGCATGAATGATACTCCTACAATGACTTGTTCACGTTCTAGTTATCCTCTCTTCGGCAAAACAAAGCGAACAGTGAAGGGCTGATGAAGAGCCTTATTTGACGACCTTCACAACAGAATCCTTGACTTCTTTGATCTCTTCCCTCACTGTCTTCTCAACATCCACAGTCTTCCCCTGCGCTCCCCTGAGACTCGATCTCTGATGCCAGCCATTGAGGTGTAGATATCCCGCTGCACTGGCACCCACGAACATGCCTCCAAAATGACTTGCATGATCCATCGAAGTCTGTTTACGCCTTAGCGAAGAATAGATTTCCAACCCTATAAACGCAGCTAGAAGCATCTTCGGATGAAAGCTGAACTCCATGTCTTTCATGAAGGGGATTTTGATGCTGTTCATATCTGTCAGGAGGCAGAAGAGAGTCGAAATGCCCCAGATAGCTGCCGAAGCACCGACGGAATGGGCAGAGATAGATCCTCGCCCCAGATTGGCCCAGTATAGTGAGAAGAGTGTTCCGACAGCACCTGAAGCCACATACGTTCCTACAAAGACGCCACGGCCAACCAGTTCGTGGCAGACTGGCCCAACAAGAAGAAGCATAAACATGTTACCAAGCAAATGCTCGTATTGGACGTGCGAAAACACGTTTGCAACAGCTTGTATGGCTCGCGGGTATCCGGGTACATGCATGAAATAACGCGTTAGCAGAGGCCACAATGGTACAAATCTCCAAAGAGCACAGATGAGAACGTTGGAACCGATGAGAGCGGTCATGGTTGCAGTGGTCAGGGAAAGTTCCGGCCAGAGACGGAACTCTGGTGCTGGTGTAGAATAGTAGTGAGCAAATCCATATGAAAGGAGGCAGACAACCGTGACGAAAGCAGACATGGGGTAGAGACGTTGCACCTGTTATTTATCAGCATGGAGAACGCATCGAGGTAGGTAAAGACGAGGAAGCTACGTACCAGGGTCGTGCTCGCCAACATATCGGCCTCATCTTTGAATTGTGTTTGGGAGAGTTTCTGGGCTTTTTCCATTTCCTCTTTTCGTCGGCTGACTTGCTCTCTTCCGAAAACATCCACATATGTATCCTGCCCAGGTTTCATAAGTTGGGTCCCACTGGGTGTGCGCACCCATTCACCAGTTGCCAGCATTTTTTCCTCTTCTATCACCCTTGCTTCTTTCTCCTCGGCTTTCTTGGTAATTTCTTCCAATCGCTTTCTCCTTTTCTCTTCGATGTTTCGCTCGAACTGCGATTTTCCATGACGGAGTATACCAATCCGATTTGTGCCCATCTCCTCCTCTTCCATGGCTCGCTCTTCCGCTTCCTTCTTCTGCTGTTCTCGGAATGCCCTTGCAGGATCCTTATATTTGCTGTCATTCTCTGGGTCGGCCAACCATAGCTCATAGGCTATCCGATTTGCCTCCTTCTCCGCCCATTCTTCTGCTGCACGCGCCTCGTCAATAGGAAACCTGACTCGAAGCCACTCCAATGCTTTGGTCGCAAGCGCGCGATTCACATGATTGTACTGTTTCCCGAGATTATCAACGCCGTAGTCGGCCAGCGAACCGGAGGTGCGACGATGATGGAGAATTCGGAGAACATTATTACCATCTCGGGGAGAGACCTTTGTACCGAAGATCTGATAGATGGTCGCATCAGCCACTAGGCCATGCGGTAGCGGCCCAATCTTCACGGTACGCGTCCGTTGGGGGAGCCCCTGTTGAGGGGGTATTATATCTTCGTGGGAGATGTCATTGACTTTCGCAGCGAATCGGGGAGTCGTGGAGAATGATCGACACAAGGGCGCGGAACTATGCGACTTGAGAGCCGATAATACGGGAGACAAATAAGCGGTCTGCGAACAGGGCTGGGTAGTGCAGTATCGGCGGGCGAAGGCGATCGTCACGGAATTCCATTGATGGGTTATGCGGACGGCGGGCCGGAGCGCCATTGGAATGGCATTGCTCATGGTGATGGTGGTCGCAGCTCAACGAGCGACTGGGCGTATGAGTGCCCTAGAAATAATAAAACGGTGCCATATGAGATATGCAAAGAAGTGAGGTGTCCGCTATGGAGACATGAACGTTATCCAAAAAGTTCGGCATGTCGGGACTGCACGGGCCATCTGTTTGGCGGCTTGCAGCTCCCCCGCCGGACTCGACTCGACTTGACTAGAAACATCTTGAGTCCACTATTTACTAACCCGACCTACATACAAGGGAAAAAGATCATTCGGTGAAAACATAGGAAAGTCCATGATTAAATAGCGCCGCCCATCGCGTCAGCAGCAGCCTTGTTGCTGTCCCAAACTTTCCGCAGCCACCCCGCAGCCTTCTCCATTACGCGTCCGACTTTACGTTCAGACCGGTACTTGGCCTTGTCCTGCTCATCCAGCCAATCCAGCACCCTCCGTTCTTCCCTCCACATCCTCTCTTCCTCTTCCCACCTCTCGTCGAAGTCCAGCTCACGCACTTCGATCCTTACGCCAAACAACATGTCCGCCGAAACTACCCCAATAACCGCCGCCCGGTTCGCAAAAGCACTATCCGACCTCTCGCTCTCGTCGCTATATCTTAAGGTTGCCGAACTGCGCAATAGCATCGCCCACTTGGAAAAGAGTAACGCCGAGCTTGAAGAATACGTGCGACAGGAGGAAGATAAAGACTGCTATGAAGCAATGCTGGAGAACCGTGAGGTGATTGCGCGTATGGAGGAACGGATCGAGCTCGTGAGAAAGGAGGTCACCGAGATACGTTGTTTGCCTTGGCAGCCAGAGGAAGGCTCCAAGATGTCGGAGGTTGGTGAGACGCCCAGTATAAGTGGCACTGCGGGAGATGGTAGTGCACCGAGCAGGACTATGGACACAGCTGCGTCTACACAAGAGCAGCAACAACAAAGGCAGAACGGAGCTCCAGCAGATCAGGAGGAGGAGGGCGTGTTCCTTTGAAAGGTGGGGCCCATCTCCTCATATCCTACTTTGGGAACAGCACTCTGGACCAGCGCCATACATGCTGCCTCCGACGACCATGTGGGTTAAATCCAGCCTCCGATATTCTGATGCAGAAGTATGCCACTCCTATTTGTTAATATATCCGTAGCTGACTTGGCACGGTAGCGGAGAGACCAAAACATGACCTATGTCCCGACGCGCTCGGTGTCATCTTCAGACGCGAAGGTGACACGACCGACGCCCGCGAATCTAATAGGCTATGCGTAATTCATGAGAGAAACCTTAGTCTGCAGGATCGAAATCGATCGATCTATTGCAGCAGCGGTAGAGTATATTTAGCGATCACTACACGCAATCATTTAGCTGATAGAGTGGTATACAATTTGGGTGTATCCTCAGATAGCACGCTTTGAATAATACTTGAAAAAGCTTCTCAATAGCACGTATCACCCCCAGCGCCGTGCAAGACAGAGCACGTTCTACACGCCCAACCCGAGAGCCCGCTTGAACGCCAGTGATGACAGCCTTCATTCACCTTAATCCCCCCTTTGACCGAAAGAAAAAGTTTTGCGTCTTCCCAATACCGGCTTTCGTGTGGACCCTACCCTTTCCAAACGCTATTCGAAAGCATTCAAGTCCAAAGGCACGCTGCTTCCTCTGCCGGCGCGATATTTCTTCGGCCCGCCGAGAAATTCCCGCGGTCGGGGGAATTGTGATTCATCTATGAATCTCCATCTCAGATCATGAATAGGCACGATTTTACTCTTCTGACCTGGACTCATGCCCGGACTTGTAGGTCCGCTCTTAGATCCTGATCCACCGTTTGTCAGTGTGTACGAACTTGGATCGAGCATCGACCGTATGTGAGCTTGGGAAGCAGGTCGACTAGAGGCGGACATTGGGGGTGGAGGAGGCGCCGTCACACTGGGCGCTGAGGGAGGTGCTGCCGGGGGTGGAGGTGGAGGAGGTGCTGCTGGTGAACCACGACCAAATGCATTGCGAGCAGCTTGTTCAGCGAGCGAAGGGGTACCGTTTGTGGGGACCTTTGGTGGTCCACTGCTGTATCTGTACGGGTCGTACTCATCGTCATCCTGGTACGATTTCGACGTGGGAGCTGAAGGAGGGGGCGGGGGCGGGGGTGTTGAGCGACTTGGCGCTCGAGGGGCGGCACCTGGAGGGGGTGGAGGAGGCGCCGAAGGAATCGAGGAGGGCGGTGGAGGCGGCGGTGCTGATGGAGAGTGCGAAGGAGGGGGCGGAGGTGGTGCAGGCGGTGCTGAGCCGGGGACAGGAGGGGCCCGAGCAGGCGAAGAGGGTGGTGGGGGCGCAATGCCAGACGCTTTGCGGGATGATGTTGGCGGGATGTGTGGCTTCTTTCCGGGTGGTGGCGGTTTCGGTTTGGCTCCTATGTCGGGCATAGAGTGTGTTGATACTACTGACGCTGGTCTTAGGTTGCTCCTAAGCGCCGCAATGGAGGGACTCGGTGATGGTCGTGCCCCGGGTACCGGTGGTGCAGCTCCAGGTGGTTTAGGAGCAGCATTTGGTGGTTTCGGAGCTGAGCTCCGCGATGTTTCTGGATCCGAGAGGTAGGGCGAGTTGCTGTCTGCGCCTGTGTTCACCCCGCCTGATTTCCTTAGCTTCGGTATTCCGCCCGCAAACAGACCCGCAAGCTGGGGCGCTGCGCTCATCATGCTGCTATCTCTTGCTCCGTCACCTCCTGTATCGCTGTTGCTTCTTGCTCGATTTCCAGAACCAGGCGGCGCAAGACCTGAGGGAACTGCAGGCGCCTTTGCTATGCCTGGAACAGGTGGGGCGCCTCCAATGGGTGGTCCGCTTGGTCCGTCAGATACCTTCCCTAGCTGTGGAGCGGATCGGTCGTTGACTTGAGTGACCTTCTTCAGTCGTGCGCCCTTGTTGATGTCGGAGAGTAGTGCGCCCTACGTCGTATTAGCCCACATCTCATAGCTCTAGACCCGCAAACGAGAAGTCTGAAGCTTTCACAGGATCGAACCTACTCTTCCTGCTCCTCCAGAAGGTTTGCCTCCGGGGGCTTTTCCAGGCATCGGCGGTGGTGGTGGCGGGCCTCCAGCTCCACGGCCCATGGGGGGCATCGGTGGAGGGGGAGGCGGTGGCGGGGCAGGCATGATGATCAAGTCGTGTCAGGGTTTGGTTTGCCAGTGGTGAATAGCGAATGCTTTTCACTCTTGGTGACGAGCAAACTTGAGTTGTCCTGCTGCCTGGCGACGCGTGTTCTGTGTGTGTAGAGACAGACGTGGTCAAGCTTCTTTGAGATTCCGTCAGTCGCCAAGCCCAACCTAAAGCCACAACGCTTCGTCACTCTTTACCTCACCGCACCTCCGATCAGAGCGGTACCCACAATGAAACCCGGAATCTTGCCGCTCCGTTTGCGGGCGCGGCCCCTGTGCCAACTTTGTGATTACATCTTGCAGCAGCCTGCCTACCGTCGTTCGTTCAGCGCTGCCTCGACCTTATCAGCACCCACCCTCAGGCGGCAGCCCGCGAAGAACTACGCCAATCTCCCCCGGATACCGGCACGGTCCTCTACGACGTCTCGAGTAGCGCAAGAACAGGACTCTCAGATAAAAAACCAGCAATGGCCGGACAGGGTGGCAGCTTTAAAGGTCAAGATGGAGGAGGTGGAAAAACACATCGAATGGATCAAATCGTCTCCGAAAGTCGAACCCGAGGCCGCCACACAAGAGGCGTTGGCTGGCCTTGAATCTATCGTAAAGCAGGCGATTGCGATTCAGTCGAACAAACCTTTTCCCGTCAAAGTGGAAATCAAAGAGAGCTCTGCCAATTCAATATTATCTTTAGGTCGCGACGACGATGGCGACTCGACCGTTCGCGTCAAAGCTCACACATCAAAATCTCCCTCGACGGATGAGATCCCTTCGCCACGGTACATATCTCGCCTGGCTAAGGCTCTTTTGAAGCATCCCAAGGTTTTCATTTCGCCCGAAATCCTCGCCAGATACATCCGTCTTCAACGACTCGTTGGATTCCCGCGTGCAATTCCTGAAATTTTCTACCTTTATGCCAACAAGCCGGTCCCGGAACTCGGATCTTCGCCTCCGAAATTTTCGAAGCCGTCGCCCAAGTCTGCTAAGCAGGCCATTCCTGCCGAATTGGCAGACGCAGCGCTTACAGCGGCAATCGACAAGAAGGATATGCCCCTGGCTTTTGACATCGTTGAAACAACATACTGTGCACCAGCATGGCGGCGACATCGGATGCTAACCAAATTGGGTGTACCGGGTGTTATAGCAGGCCTTACCCCCTTGGGACTTTACATGCTCGCACAAGAGGCTTCGGTGTATAGTGGGTACATTGATCCGTGGATGTTCAAGATATACTCATTTCTTGGTCTCTCCACCTATGTTCTGTGTACGGGAACACTAGGGTTCGTGGCTATGACTACGTATAACGACAATCACAACAGGGTGGTCTGGAGACCGGGAACACCACTTCTAGATCGTTATATGAGGGAAGACGAGCGTGCAGCTCTGGATAGAATAGCATGCGCTTGGGGTTTTAAGGAGACCTGGAAGAGAGGAGATGAAGAAGGTGAAGAATGGGAGGGCTTGAGGGAGTTGATATCTTTGCGAGGTATGATCCTCGACAAGCCAGATCTAATGCCTGGTATGAATGCATAGACATCGATAGATCACCTACGTGGATGAGGGTCTGTTGGTATGGTTCTCTAGGGGTAGGGTTCTCTGATGATCAGAGGCCTCAGGTGTTGCATCTATATACCACACTGTAAATTTTCCATGTATAATCCACACAATTACGTATTATAAGACAAATCGAAGAAAATACCAAACAGCTGTTGACTATACATAACAAGCTCAGATACTGGGTCGCTGTAGGACTAAAATTTGAACGAAAGGCCACAAAACTTTGCGTTTCGATAGCGCCAGCAACCCTATTATATCCAGTAACACAAAGCTCTCAACAATCAACAACCACCGCTTTCTTTACTCAAGCACACCCCTTTCTCCCAATTTCCCAAGCGTCGTATGCTCCTCGAGAAAAGCCTGGACAGCTTCCCACGCCACGCCTCTCCTCATCCCCGTCTCCTCGTCCCAACTCGAATGCAAACCAACCAGCCCTCCCGTCCTCCGCTCCACGAGCGGAGCCCCGCTGTGCCCCCAATACGTCCAGCAATCGTGCATCAGCGCCCCGATCTCCGAGTTATCCTGCGGATCCTGGCCGGGAGATAGCCCACGGTACTTTCCCGAGCTGATGTGCAGCACGTCGTAGCCGGTTGATACGCCCGGAGTAGAGGCTTCGAGGTCCTCGCTCCCAGGATGCCCGATGCAGAGGAGGGATGTGGAGGGAGGAGGTGCTAAGGGGGAAAGGGTTACGTAGGAGAAGGTGCGGGATGGTGAGGATGGAGTGGGGAGGGACTCGAGGGCAGGTGGTTCCGCAGCGACGATGCGGAGAAGTGCGAGATCTCGATGCGCATCCCAGAACACGCAGATTGCTTTCACGACTTCGCCGGTGGCTGTGATCAGCCAGTGGAAGGTTGATTCGTTGAGCGCTGTTGCGGCGTCTTCGGCGACGCAGTGGGAACAAGTGAGTAGGAGGCCATTTGAGGAGATGCAGACTGCGGTTCCGGCTTCTTCCTGGGCGAAGATTAAGGTTGCATTGATGGCATTGACGAGTAGTGCTGGTGGGTTCTTCGTGTCTTGAATGAATTGGGTAAGTTGGGTGTTCGGGGTGCGGAGCTTTGCACGTTTGTATTTTAGGAGCGTGGTGGATTTTCGGGAGAGACCAGTGGTTTTAGACGTAAACGTGCTTGCGAGTGTTGCTATGGTTGGAGAAGCTATAGTCGAAGCGGTGTTGAGTTGGGGGAGTGGTTGTGGGTGAGATGTCGAAGGAGATGCTGAGAGCTCCGCAGCTTTTCGCGTCTGAGACCTCGTTGAGCGACGCATGTTAGATAATGGGATGGATCAATATTGTCGGTAGGAAGAAAGTTTAAGAAATAATTATAGCCATTCTAGAAGGAAGTCGCTAGCACGGTGGCTGAGCTGCTGCCTGGATGATAGACTTTGAGCTGTACCAATGATATTCTCTGAAGAGACCAACAAGCTCCTGAGAGCACCGATGAATCCAATTCAAAAACTTCATCTCAACGCTCTGTTCATCCAGAGTCGAGGGCCGCCTTTTGCAAGCATGAAGCCCGCTAAGAGAGCCGCACCCATAAGCAACGCACCTGGCGTAGTGATATGAATGGTTGCAAGTACATCGGTTGGTCTATCTTTCTCTCCTTTGACTTGTTGGACCCCCTTTACGCTTCCATCATCTTCTTTTGGTTCATTCTTCTCGTATAGTGGCCCGTTCCTCCTTCTCTGACTAGCAAGATAATCTTTAGTGATAGGGTCTTTGCTTGCGCTTATATCAACCCATTCTTGTTCTTCCTCTCCCGCATCTAAAGGAAGCGCAATGTTTAGGGCGCCCATTTCCCCTCTGTTATGTACTTCAAGGGGCAACCATTCTTTCAGCGTTTGTTCTTGCAGAGTACGGAAGACAAGACACATCCACATCTCAAGGACGTTGAGCAATAGGTTAGGGGAGTCCATTCCAGGTAAATTTTGGTTACTCGAATTGGATGGAGGAAGGGTGCAGAGGATGCCGAAAGAATTCCATTTTGATTGCTGAAAAGCGTGATAGTGCAACGATGGGTGGTCTCGACGGTAGCGGAAATTCATATGTTGTGCTATGCGACTCCGTAGGTTCCCAGATTGCCCAATGTATATGCGTGTCAAAGAGTCGAGACCAAGGATGGCGTCAAAATAGATACCACGGCCTTCGAAGTATGAGTCGCCACCGACCTTTTTAAACCTATGATGGTGGTGAGATAGAGCTTGCAATGAAGCGACAAGAGACGCACGCGTCGTAATTCCACCGCTGTTCGAGAACTTGCCACACGGATGGTCTAATGCATCGAAAACAGAGTTCTATGAGACTAGGATGCCTTTCTATCCATTTGCCGTATCTTTCGTAATATCGCGATTCCGAGTCTTTGAGTTGAGAAAGTAAATTGGAAAGAATGACATGGGCCTCCAGCTGGGTCGCCGTTAAAGTATTAGAAAAGTCTTCCATCCAGAATGTTGAAGAAAACAACAGTTTTCACTCAATGTTCTCTCGAAACCAAGATGCGGTGTTTATATGGATGGTACCGAGGCGCAGGAGATCTAGGCAACCCAGCTTCTTTGGGCCCTAGCGCGAGACAGCAATATCCTATGAAAGTAGGTGGTGCCTTGAGAAGATCAAAACTCCTCACTGCTGCCTATCTGCCTAGCGGAGGTTTCTGGAGCAGAGATGGAATCAGTGGCGATATTCGATGAATGAGGATGGGCAGCCAATGTTTATGGGGTTGGGACAGCAGGGGGCCACGGCTCGTATCGCGGACCAGCCGCTCCAAGAGGGACCGCCACAGCGTGGCCACAAACACCTGCGCACAACAACAGCATTTGCGAGCTATGTCGTTGTGCGAGACTGCGCCTGTGCCTTTGGACTAGACCACTGTCGTGTGAATGTATTAAGCTTAACTGAGGGTAAGGCATTAAATGTACTGTCACAAATAGGCGAGCGAGAAATTTGCATTCCATGGGATCATAATAGAGTATATAGTAGTTGCAAGGCATTCACCTATACGATTGTGTTCAAAACTAGGTAAAAGAGTAAAAGGGCCATTCGACGCGTCGAGGCGCCATTCTCTGGAATCCGCCAAGGCGCACGGAAAATCAATAATCCGCATCTGGTGCTATGAAGAACGTAAATGTAGAACAACTGAAGCTTCTCGCATCAACAGTCTTCATCACACGCCACTCGCGCCATGGCTGATATCATACCTATTTCAGCAGCCGATAGCCTAGTCCGCGCCTCTGCAAAGCGCACTCGCGAGATCTTCGCCGCCGATACACTTCAATACCCGTCTACCGGCCTAGACAGCTCCCGCGTCGCGACGCGAATACATCAAGAGTACAGCCATGTACAAGAATTACCTTCCGCCTTGGCCTCGAAAATGGCGACTGCCGCCACAACAGCTGCAGAAAAGAGAAGGAAGATCAAAAACTTGAATGCAGAGGAGCAAACATCCGACCCGAAACTGCGGAAGATGATCGAGGCATCTACAGAAAAGGTAGAAAAGGCGAGAGAGGCACAGTCTACGGCTTTGACATTGCGATCTGGCAAAGGAGCTGCGCCCAATGCTAAAGGGCCGACACCAATGCGCGACACTCCATCCAGCGCACTTGTACGAAAGGACACCAGGAAACAGGTGCGCCCAGACTGGCATGCGCCATGGAAGCCATTCAGGGTCATCAGTGGGCATATGGGATGGGTACGCTCATTAGCAGTTGAGCCAGACAACCAGTGGTTTGCTAGTGGAGCTGCCGACAGGACTATCAAGATCTGGAACTTGGCCACCGGTCAGCTGAAGTTGACGTTGACAGGACACATTAGCGCTGTTCGTGGCCTTGCTGTCTCCCCGAGACATCCATATCTCTTCTCCTGTGGTGAGGATAAAATGGTCAAGTGTTGGGATCTTGAAACGAACAAAGTCATCCGACACTACCATGGCCACTTGAGTGGAGTGTACACTCTCAGCCTCCATCCTACGTTAGATGTGCTTGTCACAGGAGGGCGCGATGGTGTAGCCAGAGTCTGGGACATGCGTACCCGCACCAACATTCACGTCATGGCTGGCCATAAAGGCACCATCTCAGACGTCAGGTGCCAAGAGGCAGATCCGCAGGTCATCACCGGTTCGATGGACTCTACTATCCGGTTATGGGATCTCGCTGCGAACAAAACCATGTCCGTTTTGACGCACCACAAGAAGTCTGTTCGAGCACTCACCATCCACCCTGCCGAGTTTACCTTTGGCTCTGGATCGGCTTCATCCATCAAGCAGTTCAAATGCCCCGAGGGAGCATTCATGCAAAACTTCAACGGCCACAACGCCATCATCAACACGCTCTCCGTGAACGAGGACAACGTTCTCTTTTCCGGGGCGGATGACGGGTCGGTTTCATTCTGGGACTGGAAGACGGGCCACCGCTTCCAAGAGACGCAGTCGATAGCACAACCTGGATCCCTCGACGCTGAAGCCGGCGTCATGTGCTCCACGTATGACAGGACAGGCCTCCGTCTCATCACGGGCGAATCAGACAAGTCCATCAAGATATGGAAGCAAGACGAGAATGCGACCGAGGAAAGCCATCCCTTGGACTGGAAGCCCACGCTCGGGCGCCAAAAGTTCTAAAACGACGTATCCCGAGCATTACATACGGGACCACTAGGTGTTTCCCCAGGAGGAAGAGGCCGCCGATCGCGATGTTTCCTAAATAGGGCGGGCTCCAGGGCATCGATGGAGCCAAAGGGTCGCGATTCGCAGCCGCACGATGATGCATCGGGGCTATACTGTGGTGCTCGGAACGCAGGTCCTTTTGTTGGCAGGCTACCTCCGAGTCCACCAGGAGTTCAAGGGTGCCACGAGTTCCAACAACCAACGTAACGGCGCCACGGAAAGGTGGTGTGAAGACGGCGGCGGCGATTGGGCCTCGGGCACTTTTGCGTGGTCTTTGGGATGATAGTGTGAAACAAGCCGTGGCGAGAAGGCTAGGAGAGTGCGTCGAGGTTGTGAGTGGTGGAGCAACTGTGGAACAACGCGTCATTGGACCCGATGCTCTGGGGCGATATGTACAATAGCTTTTTAGCAAGTGCGTGAAGACCAACTTGATACCCCTTTTTACCGAATGTACGATTCTCTCCCGGCTCACCGGTTCCTGAAGGGGGGAGCTGTTATGATTGATGTGTTACTCTTACGTCGATGGCACAGCAACCGCCGCCCCCCAGCCACGCCGCGAGTTCTACACGAGGCCGACGGGGCCCAAGCGCGCCGCACCAGCGACATGCACACTCAGCGGCACCTTCCCAGACAGGCAATTTTGGGATGCCGTGCGCGCGCACAGCAGCAGCAGCAGCAGCTTGTACACGGGCGAAATGCGTACTCTTGCCCTATCCTGCACCGGCAATCTATTGTCCAACCCCGACTACTCGAATCCTCCTCCCTCTTCCCCTGTTCCCCACCTCTGCCCCTCTTGCTCAGACCACCTTGGCTTCCCCCTTCCCCTCCCCCTCCCCCTTCCCCC
>Ga0247757_10000525_pt1 | contig 31128 bp, 31 predicted proteins | sample UWRJL126311R4_FD_180929 | JGI IMG/M metagenome (GOLD analysis project Ga0247757, IMG submission 180929) | Plant litter microbial communities from Arlington Agricultural Research Station in Wisconsin, United States - UWRJ-L126-311R-4 | ecosystem: Environmental > Terrestrial > Plant litter >... | reverse complement strand
TGCGGTGCGCCGGGATCGCCGCGTTTGACCATGGTCTGGGTGATGTTGTTCTGCTCGAGGTATTCGGCGATGGTGAGGTCGGCGGCGGGTTTGGTGGACGTGCCCGACGTGGGTGCTGCCGACGATGACGCTGCCGAAGACGACGTGGGTTCTTCGGCCTTGTCGCTGGAGCCGCACCCCGTCACCCCGATGGCGATGGCCGCGGCGGCACACACCAGTGTCCCGAATTTCATGTCGCTCCCTGCTTCCGGTTGCTCAAAGCCGGATCGTCGCCGACGGGTCCAGCAGGTCGAGGTGCACCCGATGTCGATCGACGATCAGCGAACCACAACCGCAGGACGGGCACGTCGGATTGCGCCGGATAGGGTGTTCAGACCATGCGATTGCTGATCACCGGCGGCGCCGGCTTCATCGGCGCCAACTTCGTGCACGCCACCGTGCGCGAACGCGACGACGTGGGCGTGACGGTGCTCGACGCCTTGACCTACGCGGGTAGCCGAGAGTCGCTGGCCCCGGTGGCCGCCGACATCCCCTCGTCGAGGGCGATGTCACCGACGCCGACCTGGTGGGCCGGCTGGTCGCCGAGTCCGACGCGGTGGTGCACTTCGCCGCCGAGACCCACGTCGACAACGCGCTGGCCGATCCGGCGCCGTTCGTCCACACGAATGTGCTGGGCACCTTCACCGTGCTCGAGGCCGTGCGGCGCAACAGCGTTCGGCTGCACCATGTTTCGACCGACGAGGTGTACGGCGACCTGCCGCTGGGCGATCCGGTGCGCTTCACCGAAGCGACGCCGTACAACCCGTCGAGTCCGTATTCGTCGACCAAGGCGGCGTCGGACATGCTCGTGCGGGCGTGGGTGCGGTCCTACGGGGTGGCGGCCACGCTGTCCAACTGCTCGAACAACTACGGGCCGTATCAGCATGTGGAGAAGTTCATTCCGCGTCAGATCACCAACATCCTGACCGGTCGACGGCCCCGACTCTACGGTTCGGGCGCCAACGTGCGGGACTGGATCCATGTGGAGGACCACAACAGCGCGGTGTGGCGCATCCTGACCGATGGCGCCATCGGCCGCACCTACCTGATCGGCGCCGACGGCGAGCAGGACAACCTGTCGGTGCTGCGCACGATCCTTCGACTGATGGACCGCTCCCCCGACGACTTCGACCATGTCGTCGATCGGGCGGGCCACGACCTGCGCTATGCGATCGACCCTTCACCGCTGCGCGACGAGTTGGGCTGGACACCACGCCACACCGATTTCGATGCCGGGTTGCGCGACACCATCGCGTGGTATCGGGAGAACGAATCCTGGTGGGCGCCGGTGAAAGACGCCGTGGAGGACCGCTACCTGGTGCGCGAAGGATGAAAGTCCGTGAGCTCGCCATCGCGGGCGCGTGGGAGTTGACGCCGGTGGTGCACGCCGATGCCCGCGGTGCGTTCTTCGAATGGTTCACCGACGCGTCGTTCACCGAGGCCACCGGGCACCGGTTGGATCTGCGGCAGGCCAATTGTTCGGTGTCGCAGGCCGGGGTGCTGCGCGGCGTGCACTTCGCGCAACTGCCACCCAGCCAGGCGAAGTACGTCACGTGCGTGGGGGGCGCGGTGTACGACGTGGTCGTGGACATCCGCGTTGGATCGCCGACCTTCGGCCGTTGGGACGCGGTGACACTGGACGACCAGACCCACCGTGCGGTGTACCTGTCCGAGGGGCTCGGGCATGCCTTCCTTGCGCTGCAAGACAATTCAGTGGTCACCTATCTGTGTTCGGCGGGATACGACCCGGCGCGCGAGCACACCATCAGCCCGCTAGACGCCGAGTTGGCCATCGAGTGGCCGTTCGACGATGAGCTCCTCCTCTCCGATCGCGACCGGGCAGCACCGTCGCTGGCGCAGGCACACGACAGCGGACTCCTACCCACATGGCAAGAGACACAGGCGTTCACGGAGGATCTGCGACGCCGCTAGGGGACATCGTCGTCTTCGGGCAGGAGGTGGCGGTTGGGGTGGTGGTAGCCGTTGACCCGGTGTTGGCCGTCCCCCGCAAGCGGGTGGTGCCCCCAGTCGAGGTCGGGTGGGGGCACCCATTCTGTCTGGCCTCGTGCGTTTTTGCGGGTGGTCCAGCCGGTGCGCTCGATGAGGCGGTTGTCGGGGCCACAGGCCAGGGTGAGGTTGTCGATGTCGGTGCGCCCGCCGTGTTTCCAGTCGACGAGGTGGTGCACCTGGGTCCAGTAGCCGGGCACGGCGCAACCCGGCCTGGTACAGCCGATGTCGCGGGCGTGCAGCACGATCCGCTGCGCCGGCGACGCCAGCCGCTTGGAACGACCCAGGTACAGGGCCTCGTTCGTGTGTTGGTCGAACACCGCCAAATAGTGGTGGGCGTGCGACGCCATCCGGATCAGATCGGGCATCGGCAGCAGCGACCCGCCCCCGGTCACCGCCACCCCGGCCCCTTTTTCCAGATCGTGCAGGGTGGTGGACACGATCACCGTCACCGGCAGCCCGTGGTGTTGTCCGAGCTGTCCGGACATCAGCGCCATCCGGCCGGCCGCCAACCAGGCGTCATGATTGCGTTGGGCTGGGGATCGGGTATCGGCGCGGGCCTGCTTGTCATCGGCGTCGCCGTCGGTGCACGGGGTGTCGTCGTCGGGGTTGCACATCCCAGGCGCGGCTAGCTTGGCGGTGATCGCTTCCCAGGTGGCCCGCCACTGCGGTGACCCAGCCCGAGAGGCGGCTCATCCCATCGACCTGTTGTTGACCTAGCGATATCCCGCGGCGGCGGGCCCGGTCGGCGTCGGTGGGGGCGGGCCCGTCCTGGTCGATGACCGCGGCCAGCCGGTCGGCGGCTTTCCGCAACTCCTCCGGGCGCAGACCCGCTCCCGCTGCTGCCAGTTGGCGGTCCGCGTGAGCGCGGGTGTCCACATCGACCCAGACCGGCAACTTGGCGTGGAATGCCGCGATCACCGCAACATGGTCAGCGTCGAGCACACCGCGCGCTTGGGCGGCGGCGGTGGCCTCCCACTCCGGGGGCAACCGTTCCCCGGTCAGGGATTGCCGCGGGCCGAGTGCTTCGGCGTGGGCCAGGCGGCGCTTGGCGTCGCGGTCGGAGACCCGCAGGGCGGTGGTCAGCACGGTGCGCCAGCAGGATTCCCCCAGCCGACGCGGCTCGGTCTCGGTCACGAGCCGGGCCAGCACCCGATGCTCCAACGCGGGCACCGTCCGCAACACCGCCATGAGGTCCGTCAAGAGCCCAACCAAGTCACCATGGGCCAGTCCGTCGCAGGTGTCGTGCAGGATCGCGATCTGCGACCGGATCGCGTCCACCGCGCTCGCCACCTCACCCATGTATCGAACACTAGTTCGAACCACCGACAAGTCAGGGCGATCCCACGCGACCCTTGCCACACCTCACCCGCATTACTAGGATATGCAAGTATCGACCAGGCGGAAGGCTCATCATGACCACTCGGATCCCCCACTTCATCGACGGCAAGCGCAGCGAACTCGCCTCCACCCGCACGGCCGACGTGATGAATCCCAGCACGGGTGAGGTGCAGGCGCAGGTGCTGCTCGCCAGCGCCGTGGATGTGGACACGGCCGTGACGTCAGCGGTCGCGGCGCAGAAGGAGTGGGCCGCGTGGAACCCGCAGCGCCGCGCCCGCGTGATGATGAAGTTCGTCCAGTTGGTCAACGACAACATCGAAGAGCTGGCCGAGCTGCTCAGCCTGGAACACGGAAAGACCGTCGCCGACTCGAAGGGTGACATCCAGCGCGGCATCGAGGTGATCGAGTTCGCCATCGGCATCCCGCATCTGCTCAAGGGCGAGTTCACCGAAGGTGCGGGCGGCGGCATCGACGTCTACTCGATCCGTCAGCCCCTCGGCGTCGTCGCCGGTATCACGCCGTTCAACTTCCCCGCGATGATCCCGCTGTGGAAAGCCGGCCCCGCTCTCGCGTGCGGAAACGCGTTCATTCTCAAGCCTTCCGAGCGTGATCCCTCGGTTCCGGTGCGACTGGCGGAGCTGTTCCTGGAGGCCGGCCTGCCCGCGGGTGTGTTCCAGGTCGTCCATGGCGACAAAGAGGCCGTCGACGCGATCCTGACCCATCCCGACGTCCAGGCTGTAGGTTTCGTCGGCTCATCGGACATCGCGCAGTACATCTACGCCACCGCCGCCGCGCACGGGAAGCGCTCGCAGTGCTTCGGCGGCGCCAAGAACCACATGATCGTGATGCCCGACGCCGACCTGGACCAGGCCGTCGACGCGCTGATCGGCGCGGGATACGGCAGCGCCGGTGAGCGCTGCATGGCGATCAGCGTGGCCGTACCGGTGGGCAAGGAGACCGCGGACCGCCTGCGCAACCGACTGGTCGAGCGCATCAATCAACTGCGTGTCGGGCACAGCCTCGACCCCAAGGCCGACTACGGCCCGCTGGTCACCGGCGCCGCCCTCGAACGCGTGCGGAGCTACATCGCCCAAGGTGTGGACGCCGGTGCGGATCTGGTGGTCGACGGCCGCGAGCGCACCACCGACGAACTCTCCTTCGACGACCAGGATCTGGCGAACGGCTACTTCATCGGGCCCACCCTGTTCGACAACGTCACCACCGACATGTCCATCTACACCGACGAGATCTTCGGCCCGGTGCTGTGCATCGTGCGCGCGGCCGATTACGAAGAGGCCCTGAGCCTTCCGACGAAGCACGAGTACGGCAACGGGGTGGCGATCTTCACCCGCGACGGCGACGCCGCCCGCGATTTCGTCTCCCGCGTGCAGGTCGGCATGGTGGGAGTGAACGTACCGATCCCGGTGCCGGTGGCCTACCACACGTTCGGCGGCTGGAAGCGGTCCGGTTTCGGCGATCTCAACCAGCACGGTCCCGCGTCGATCCAGTTCTACACCAAGGTCAAGACCGTCACCGAGCGCTGGCCCTCCGGCATCAAGGATGGCGCCGAGTTCGCCATCCCCACGATGAAGTAGCGCCGAGTGGACCTGTTCAACCTCGACGACGACGAGCGGGTGATCGCCGAGACGGCTGCGGCATTCGCCGACAAGCGCATAGCGCCCCACGCCCTGGAATGGGACGAAACGCACCACTTCCCCACCGATGTGTTGCGTGAGGCCGCCGACCTGGGCATGGCGGCGATCTACTGTCGAGAGGACGTCGGCGGCAGCGGGTTACGGCGCATCGACGCGGTGCGCATCTTCGAACAACTCGCGGCCGCAGACCCGACCGTCGCCGCGTTCCTGTCCATCCACAACATGTGCGCATGGATGATCGACACCTTCGGCACCGACGAGCAGCGCAAGACCTGGATCCCCAGGCTGGCGTCGATGGACGCGATCGCCAGCTACTGCCTCACCGAGCCGGGCGCCGGATCCGATGCGGGCGCGCTGCGTACCAAGGCCGTTCGCAGCGGTGACGAATGGGTGCTCGACGGCGTCAAGCAGTTCATCTCCGGGGCGGGCAGTTCCGACGTCTACGTCGTGATGGCGCGCACGGGATCAGACGGGCCCAAGGGCATCTCGGCGTTCATCGTCGAGAAGGACACTTCGGGGCTGAGTTTCGGCGCCGAAGAGCAGAAGATGGGGTGGAATGCCCAACCCACCCGTCAAGTGATCCTCGACGGCGCTCGGGTGCCGGCCGAGGCGATGCTCGGCGGGGCCGACGGCGAGGGAACGGGTTTCGGCATCGCGATGAAGGGCCTCAATGGCGGCCGCATCAATATCGCCGCCTGCTCACTGGGTGGCGCCCAGGCCGCCTACGACAAGACCGTCGGATACCTGGCCGACCGGCACGCCTTCGGTGGCTCGCTGCTCGACGAGCCGACCATTCGCTTCACCCTGGCCGACATGGCGACGGCCCTGGAGACGTCTCGAATGATGTTGTGGCGAGCGGCAACAGCGCTCGACGGCGACCATCCCGACCGGGTGGAACTGTGCGCAATGGCCAAGCGGTACGTCACCGACGCCTGCTTCGACGTCGCCGACTCGGCACTGCAACTGCACGGCGGGTACGGGTATCTCCGCGAATACGGGCTGGAGAAGATCGTCCGCGACCTGCGGGTGCATCGAATCCTGGAGGGCACCAACGAAATCATGCGAGTGGTCATCGGGCGCGCCGCGGCGGCCCGGGCCCGCGCATCGTAGAGGAGGATCATGTCGACGATCGCGTTCCTGGGCTTGGGCAACATGGGTGGTCCGATGGCCGCGAATCTGGTCGCCGCCGGGCACACCGTGCGTGCGTTCGACCCGGTGGTCACGTTGCGCGACGCCGCCGCCGAGAAGGGTGCCGCCGTCTTCGCCAGTGGCGCCGAGGCGGTGGCCGGGGCGGACGTGGTGGTCACCTCGCTGCCCAACGGCGACATCGTGAAATCCGTCTACACGGAGGTGGTCCCCGCCGCCGAATCCGGCGCCCTGCTGATCGACACCTCGACGATCTCGGTCGACGACGCCCGCACCATCCACGCCCAGGCAGCCGAACGGGGGTTGGCGCAGATCGACGCGCCGGTATCGGGCGGCATAAAAGGCGCGACGGCGGGCACCCTGGCGTTCATGCTCGGCGGTGAGGCCGAGGCGGTCGAACGAGCTCGGCCGGTGCTGGAACCGATGGCGGGCAAGATCATCCACTGCGGCGACCCGGGTGCCGGCCAGGCCGCCAAGCTGTGCAACAACATGGTGCTGGCGGTGCAGCAGATCGCGATCGGTGAGGCCTTCGTCCTGGCCGAAAAGCTTGGGCTGCCTGCGCAGTCCCTGTTCGACGTCATCACCGGCGCGACCGGCAACTGCTGGGCGGTGCACACCAATTGCCCAGTGCCCGGACCGGTTCCGACGTCCCCGGCCAACAACGACTTCAGACCCGGTTTCTCGACCGCGCTGATGAACAAGGACCTCGGGTTGGCGATGGCCGCGGTGAGCTCGACGGGGTCGCAGGCACCGCTGGGCACCCACGCCGCCGAGATCTATCAGAAGTTCACTGCGGAGCACGCCGACAAGGACTTCAGCGCGATCATCGAGATGCTGCGCGATTAGGCTGCGGCGGAGTCACTGCCGCTAGGCGCGGAGTCACCGCCGGTAGGCGCGGAGTCACTGCCACTAGGCGCGGAGTCGCGGTCGGCGCGTGGGGTGGTGTGCGTGCGCGGCGCTGGCGCCTCATCATCAGAGTCGGCCGGTTCGGCAGACGCGTCGGAGTCGGCCGTTTCCTCGGAATCAACAGGGTCCGCGGACTCAGCAGGCTCCGCAGATTCAGCAGGATCGGCCGGTTCCGCGGAGTCCACCGGCGCCTCGACCGCCGGTTCGTCGTCCACCGGCGCCTCGACCGCCGGTTTCTCGTCCACCGGCGCCTCGGTCGCCGCGTCACCATCGGCGTGGGCCGGGGCCCCCGCGGGATCGACGGCCGCCGACTCGGATTCAGATCGGGCGGCCGTAACGACCGGCGCCGTCTCCCGACGCGGCGGGTCGACGATGTCGGTGGCCGTGTCGAGGACGCGGTCGAAGCCGGTGTGCGTGATGGTCACCACGGTGCTGATCACCCGGGAACCGGCGTCGACGACCGCCCGCACCGGGGCGAGCACCAGGTCACGCACGGCGCCAAGGGCGGCCGCGACCAACGGGCTCGCCGACGTGTCACCGATGTGGGTCAGCAGCGTGCTGAATCCGCCGATCAGGTTGTCCACCTGGTAGGTCAGCTCGTCGACGACCACCTGCGCGATGTCGAGACCGGCACCGCCGATCTCGTGGATCACCCGCAGCCCGTTGCCGACCACGAGCCGTCCGCTGTCCAGCGCGGCGGTGAACAGGTGGGCGTAGCTCTGCAGCGCCAGCGGGTGGCCGGCCAACTCCGAGAGCGCGATCAGCATGTTCTGTGCCGAGCCGGTCACCGCACCCGACAACAACTTCCCGACCTGTTCGGTGGTGTACGTGATGACGGGGTTGATCCTGCCCAGGTTGTGCTCCAGCATCGCCCAGGCGTTCACCGCCAGGGTCCGCAGGATGGTCAGCGACGTCGCGGCGTCCGGGTCGGTGGCGTCGTCGATCAGGCGGGTGAGCGCCACGTCGAAGAAGTTCTCGATGCCGCCCGCCGCCGCGATCAGGCCACGCCCCGGGAGGCCGGCGAGTTCTCCTGCGCCGGCGGAGAGGTCGTCGAAGACGCCCTGGAAGCGGGCGATCGCGGCCTCGATCTCGGCCGGAGATGCGGTGAGCCGCACATCGGCCACCGTGGGCGTCGGGATCGCGGGCATGGGTGGCGGCGGGGGCGCGATCGCGATCGCCGACGCGACCGTGAGGGATGCGGTGAACGAGAGGAAGGAGCGGGCCGAGATGTCCATGGTGGGGCCTTTCGTGGTGGTCAGGCTGCGAGTTGGTTGACGACGCCGGCGAACACGGCGGGAAGTGCGCGTGCGGCCGGGACGATGCGGGAGCGGATCATCGGCACGGACCCGGCCCGCACCAGGCCCGCGGTCAGCATCCGGTAGCGGCGGGTCAGCACCCGCCAGTGCCGGTCGTAGTCGCCGGGGCGTTCTTCGACAACACATTTCACCAGGGCCTCGGCCCCGCTGAACGCCAGCCCGATACCTTCACCGGTGAGTGCGTCGACGTAGCCGGCCGCGTCTCCGACGAGCAGCACGCGGCCGGCCCTGCGGTGCAACGCTTTCTGGCGCAGCGGTCCGGCGGCGCGGTCGGGGCCGTGGGCGTGGCCCCGAATCCGGTCCATCAGGGCGGGGAACTCGCCGAGGTGCTGCTCGAAGCCGCCGCGGGTGGAGCTGAGCACCGCCACGCCTACGCAGTCCTCGGCGACGGGCGTCACGTAGGCCTCACCGCTTGGGCCCCAATACACTTCGACGCGGTCGCTCCACGGCGCGATCTGCATGTGCCTGCGGATGCCCCACCTGCGCCGGTCGGCACTCGGCGCGCTGAGCCCGAGAGCGGTCCGGATCGGTGAATGCAGCCCGTCGGCCGCCGCCAGATAGCGGGCCGTCAGGCCTGCGGCGCGCACGGATTCGGCGTTCTGCTCGATGTCGGCCACCCGGCCGTCGACGAATGTCACGCCCGCCGCCTCGGCCGCCTGCCGCAGTGCCGTGTGCAGGACGGTGCGCCGCACGCCGCGGCCGGGCCCGGTCCGGAAGACCGCGTCCACCCGGGCCCCCGCGGTGGCGTAGGAGATCCCCCGCAGCGGCATCCCGTGCGGATCGATCCCGAGTCGGCCCAGATGCGCCACGGTGTGCGGCATCATCCCCTCCCCGCACGCCTTGTCCAGTGTTCCCCGGCGCCGCTCGACGACCGCGACGTCCAGACCCGCGGTGGCGCCGTAGATCGCGGTGGCCAGCCCGGCGGGACCCGCTCCGGCGACGAGGAGGTCAATCATCGCAATTCCGCCAGGGCGCGGTTCTCGACGTCGATCCTGGTCTTGAGCAGCACCGCGTTGCAGGCGGTGAAGACCAGCGCGGTCCACCACGCGGTGTGCACCATCGGCAGCGCGAAGCCCTCGACGACGACCGCGATGTAGTTGGGATGCGGGAGCCACCGGTAGGGGCCCGTGGTGATCCGCTCCGCACCGGGAACGACGATGACGCGGGTGTTCCACTGCCGCCCCAACGTGGTGATGCACCACCAGCGCAGACCTTGCGATGCGATGACCAGCACGAACATCGACCATCCCAGGACCGGGATGAACGGACGGTGCAGCACCGCCACCTCGATCAGGCAGCCGGCCAGCAGCGCCGTGTGCAGCACCACCATCACCGGGTAGTGCCCGGCGCCCTTCTCGATGCCGCCGCGTTCCCGGCTCCACCGCTTGTTCCGTTCGGCGACAACCATTTCGAACAGTCGCTCGACCGCCACCGCGGCGATCAGGAGGATGTACCAGATCATGTCGGTCACCGCCACCGCAGCAGGACGAGCTCGGAGCAGAACCCCGGACCCATCGCCAGCATCAGCCCCGGTGTGCCCGCCGGTGGATGTTTGGCCATGGTGTCGCGCAACACGTGCAGCACCGATGCCGACGACAGATTGCCCACCTCGGCCAGCGACCGCCAGGTCAATTCCAGTGCGTCGTCGGGCAATCCGAGGGTCGCGGTGATCGCCTCGATCACCTTCGGGCCGCCGGGGTGGCTCACCCAGGTGCCGATGTCGTCGACCTCGAGGCCGTGTGACTGCAGGAACGACGTGACATCCTCACCGAGATACCGCTCGACGACGCGCGGCACGTCCGGTGAGAGCACCAGGCGGAAGCCGCTGGCATCGATGTCCCAGCCCATGGTGCGCAACGAATCCGGGTACAGATGGCTGCGGGAGTCGAGCACCTCGGGGCCCGACACGTGATCGGCGCGCTGATCACCCACCGCGACGACGGCGGCCGCCCCGTCACCGAACAGGCTGCTGCCCACCACCGTCGCCATCGACGGATCGGTCTTGGACACCAGCGAGCACAGCTCGACGGCGAGCAGGACCGCGACCTTGTCGGGATTGCCGTGCAGGTAGTCGTGCAACCGGGCGACACCGGCCGCCCCTGCGACGCAACCCAACCCGAACAGCGGCACCCGGCGCACGTCGGGTCGCAGCCCGACCCGGGCCGCGATGCGGGCGTCCAGCGTGGGGACGGCCAGGCCGGTGACCGTCGTGGTCATGATGAGGTCGACGTCGCCGGGCTCGAGTCCGGCGTCCTCGAGGGCACCGGCCAGCGCGGCGCATCCGAGCTCCACCGCGTGTTCGATGAACAGATCGTTGGCTTCACCGAAAGTGAGTGGTGCGCCGTACTTCTCGATCGGGAGCACGAAGTGCCTGCTGTCCACCTTGGCGCTGCGGTGCAACGCGCGGATACCGTCGCTGTAATGCTCGTAGCCCGGTATCGCGATCAGGGCTTCGGTGATCTCCTCTTGGGTGTAACGATGGGGTGGCACCTCCCCACGTACTGCTGCAACCACAGTCATGACACTTTCCCTTCCATCAGGACGCGACCGGGTGTCGCGTCGTCTCCCTCGTGCAGACCGAAGCGGTCGTGCAGCCGGGACATCCACCGGGGTGCCCACCAGTTCCGTTCGGCGAGCAGGTGCATGAATGCGGGCATCAGCGCCATCCGCACCAGCGTCGCGTCGGCGAGCACGGCCAAGGTCAGGCCCAGCCCGAACATCCGCATGAACGACACGTCGGCGGCGATGAGCGCGGCGAACGAGATCGACATCACGACGGCCGCGGCGGTCACCACCCGGCCGGTGCGGGCGATGCCGAGCGCGACACTGGTGTCGTTGTCCTCGCGCCGCTGCGCCGAGGCGAGCCAGAACTCGCGGATCCTGGCCACCAGGAACACCTCGTAGTCCATGGACAGACCGAAGGCGATGCAGAACAGCAGCACCGGGATGTTCGCCACCAGCGTGCCGGTGGCCGTGGTGCCGAACGCGCCCAGGTGGCCGTCCTGGAAGATCCAGACCATCGCGCCGAACGCGGCGGTCAGTGAGAGAAGGTTCAGCACAAGGGCTTTGAGCGGTATCACCACGCTGCCGGTGAGCAGGAACAGCAGCACGAACATGATCACCGCGATGGAGCCGAGCACCACGGGAAGCCGCGAGGTGATGGCCGCGACGCTGTCGCGGTTGGTCTGCGCGGTTCCGGTCAGCAAGACCTCGCGCCCGCCGGGTGCGGCGACGTCGTGCAGGCCGTCCAGCTGGGCGTCGGAACGGGCCGAGAACAGCGGTGCCGTGCTGTGCACGGTCAGCATGGCGCTGTCGCCGACGACCGTGGGTGGTGTCACCGCGGCGACGTCCGTCACCCGGGCCAGCGCCGCGCGGTAGGTTGCGAGATCCGCACCCGACAGACCCGACACGTCGGGCAACACCACGGTCACCGCGGTCGCCGAGGTGTCGCCGAAGTCCTGGCGCAGCTGGTCGCCCACCTGGTGCGCCGACGCCGGGGACGGCAGCACCCGGTCGTCGGGGAATCCCCAGCGCACCCCGGCGAACGGCGCGCCGAGCAGCAGGAGCAGCGCGATCACCGCGATGCCGAACGGCAGCGCCCGGCGCATCACCAGCATCGTCCACCGGTACAGCGGCTGCTCATGCACCGGCCGGGGTCGAGATCTCTTGTGGTCCAGCCGGTCTCCGAGCAGGGTGAGGGCCGCCGGGGTGATCAGGAGGGCGGCCAGGGCGGCGAACGCCACCGTCGCCACCCCGGCGTAGGCGAAGGATTTCAGGAAGTGCATGGGGAACAGCACCATGACCGCCATCGACAGCGCCACGATCGATGCCGAGAACAGCACGGTGCGGCCCGAGGTCTTCATCATCGTCGTCACCGCATCGGCTCGGTCGGCTCCGTCGGCCAGCTCGTCGCGGTACCGGCTGATCATCAGCAACGTGTAGTCGATCGCCAGCGCCAGACCCAGTGCGGCACTGAGGTTGAGCGCGAAGATCGAGACGTCGGTGACGAGCGTGACCGCGCGCAGCACGGCGAGGGCGCCGAGGATGGCCATGCCGCCGACGGCGATGGGCAGGGCCGCGGCCAGCAGGCCCCCGAACACCCAGACCAGGACCGCGAAGCTCAGGGGTATCGCCAGGGATTCCATCAGCAGCAGGTCGCGCTGGGACTGCTCGGTGATCTGCAGATCCACCATGGCCGGACCGCCTGCGCGGACGGTGACGCCGTCCCGATCGGGCGGCAGAGCCTGCGACAACTCCTTGGCGCGGTGCTGGATCTCGTTGGGAGCGCCGGTGATTCCGGCGACGATCAATCCGGAGCGGCCGTCGCGGCTGACCAGGGTCGGCGCGGTGCCGGCGGGTGCGGTCCACGCCGAGGTCACGGTGGCGACCGACGGTGACCGCCGCAGCAGGTCGAGGATCTGCTCACCGACGCGTCGGGTGGCCTCGCTGCGGTATCCCTGCGGTCCGGTGACCACGACGACGAGTTGGGAATCGCCCTGCCCGAAGTCGTCGGTAAGCATCTGCGCGGCTCGCGACGACTCCGCCGCCGGATCTTCGAAACCGCACGCGCACAACGTCTTTGCCACCGGTACACCGAAGAATCCGGCGACCGCGGCGACCAGGAGCGCCACGACGAGGAACTGGCGGGGATGGGCACCGGCGGTGGCTGCGATGCGCCCGAGGACCGTTGCCTCCCGCCGGTTCTCTCCGAGATCACTCACGACGGGCTCCCCTCGGTCGCTATGTCATCAATTGATGACTTAGCGACCATAGGCCGCACCGAACCACCGTGTCAACAGTTGATGACTTAGCGGGGATCGCCGGGCGGAGTCAGTCCTCGACCGGTCCCAGCAGAATCTGGTGGATCACCGGCCGGGCGAAGCGGATGAGCTCCCCTTGGCTGAGGTTGGCGACCGCCGGATTGGCGAGCACGGAACGCGCCGTTGCCAGCCCGATGACGAACGCACCCATCAGGCCCGCGCGCTGCGCCGGATGGTCGGGGGTGATCGCGGCCAGCGCGGGCGCCACCTGGGTGGCGAACACCCGCCGCAGCGCGTCGGCGGCGGATTCGCTCGTCATCGCCGCGCGCAACAGAGCCAGGAACGTGCTGTCCTGCTCCCAGACCGCGAAGAACCGTGACAGCAGGACGTCGGCGACCTCACCCGGGTCGACGGCGGTCAGGTCGGGCAGGTCGATCCTGAACTCGGCCGCCTCGGCGAAGAGCTCCTGCTTGCTGCCGAAGTACCGGTTGATCAGCGCCGGGTCGACGCCGACATCGGCGGCGACCGCACGCATGGTGGTCGCTTGATAGCCCTCGGAGCCGAACCGCTGCCTGGCCGCGGCCAGGATGTCGGCACGGGTCTTCGGCGCGTTCCGCGATCGGCTCACCGGCGCAGGATAAGCCGCGGGAGGGCGTGTCAGGCGGCGGTTGGCGTCGGGTGGGCGTCGCGCCACGAGTCGTGGGCCCGCTGACAGTCGGCCACCCGCAGGAGGGTGCCGGTCCCGTCGGGGCCGACGAGGACGGTCGCCATTTCGGTCGACGTGGCCGACGCCAGGGCCGCCTGCGACCCCGCGAACGCAAGCGACCCCCGTGCGGTGGCGCCCAGACCGGCCAACGCCGCGCGGAACAAGTCCGCGCGCGGCACGTCGTCTGCGGTGACGACGGCACCGACCACACCGTCACCGACCAGCTGACGCACCAGCGGCTCCACCCAGGTCTGACTGCCGTTGCTGACGATGCCGACACCGACCCCGGCGCCGTAGGCCTCGGCGATCAGGTCGGCCATGCCCGGCCGCGCGGTGACGTCGGAGTCCAGGATCGTGGCACCCGTGATCGCCGCCTTGCGCGCACAGATCTCGTCGACCAACAGCTGCGCCAGCACGTCGCACTCGGTACCGATACCCCGTTTCCGCAGCTCCGCGGCCACCCGGCGGCTCTCGTCGCTGAGCGTGAGCAGCTGCCGGTACCGCGCGGGCGACCACTCGACGGACAGACCCAGCTCGGCGAACGCGGCGTTGAAGGCGCGTCGGTGTCCGGCGCACTCGATGTCGGCGATCGCGTCGAGGTCGAAGACCACCGCACGCAGCGGCGCCACCTCGGGGTCGCCGGGGTGGGGCCAGTCCCACCAGAAACGACCGGCTCGCCAGGCTTTTTGCGGTGTCGTCTGCACGAAGACAATGGTGTCCCAGGTCACATCGGCGCCGCCTCCCCCATCAGGGGGATTCGGCGCGCCAAGTTGCCAGGGCGTGGCGCCGCCCGGCCCTAAGGTGAGGGCCATGACCGCCGGGCCGGAACGCAGCGAGCCGGTGCGCATCGTGCTGGTCGACGACCACGAGATGGTCATCGAGGGGCTCAAGGCAATGCTCGCCGCGTTCGACAGCCGGGTGACGGTCGTCGGCCAGGCGGTCGGTGCGGAGAAGGCGATGAGCGTGGTCGCCGAGCTCGACCCCGACATCGTGCTGTGCGACGTGCGGATGCAGGGCACCAGCGGACTCGACGTCTGCCAACAGCTGCGTCAGCGCGATCCCGCCCGCCGGGTGGTGATGCTCTCGGTCTACGACGACGAGCAGTACCTGTTCCAAGCCCTGCGGGTCGGCGCGGCCGGTTACCTGCTCAAGAGCATCAACAGCGAGGATCTGGTGCGCCAGCTGGAGTTCGTGCACAGCGGCGCCACCGCGATCGACCCCGGGATGGCGGCCCGTGCGGTCGACACCGCCGCGCGGCTGCAACGCAGTGAATTCTGGCCGGGGGCACGCCAGGGCCTCACTCAGCGGGAGAGCGAGATCCTGGCGCTGGTGGTCAACGGGCTGTCCAACCGTGCCATCGCCGCCAAGCTGGTGATCGGCGACGAGACGGTCAAGACGCACCTGAGCTCCATCTACCGCAAGCTCGGGGTCGGCGACCGCACGGGCGCGGTGGCCACGGCCCTGCGGGAAGGCATCTACCAGTGAGCGCGCGGCCGCTGCTGACCGCCGACCGGGAGCTCGCGCTGCTGCGCGAGTTGATCCAGGCGGCCTCCCGCGGCCCGGGGGTGGAGCCGCTGGCCGCCGCTGCCGCGCGGATGATCACCGCCGCCACCGACAGCGACGTGTGCTTCGTGCACGTCCTCGACGACACCGAACGCTCGCTGACCCTCGCCGGTGCGACGCCGCCGTTCGACTCCGAGGTCGGCAAGATCCGCCTGCCACTGGGGCAGGGCATCGCGGGCTGGGTGGCCAGCCACCTGGAACCGGTGGTGATCCGGCGCGACAAGGAGTCCGATCCGCGGTACCTGCCGTTCCAGTCGCTGCGGGGACGGGATTTCACGTCGATGGTGTCGGTGCCGATGGAGTCGACGCCGGGCGGTCTGGTCGGTGTCCTCAACGTGCACACGGTGGCCGAGCGGGAGTTCGGGGACCGCGACGTCGAGTTGCTGCTGGTCATCGGCCGGCTGATCGCCGGTGCCATGCACCAGGCCCGGTTGCACCGGCAGCTGGTGTTCCGCGAACGCGCGCACGAGAACTTCGTCGAGCAGGTGATCGAAGCCCAGGAGCTCGAGCGGCGGCGGCTGGCCGGCGACATCCACGACGGCATCTCCCAGCGGCTGGTGACCCTGTCCTACCGGCTGGACGCGGCCGCGCAGGCCGCGAAGTCACCCGCCGACCGCGCCGCATTGACCGAGCAGCTCGACCGGGCCCGCGAGCTCGCGGACCTGACGCTGCAGGAGGCCCGCGCCGCGATCAGTGGTCTGCGGCCCCCGGTGCTCGACGATCTGGGCCTGTCCGGCGGGCTGGCCAGCCTCGCGCGTTCGATCCCGCAGATCGCCGTCGACGTCGACCTGGCCGACACCCGGCTGCCCGACCACATCGAGCTCGCGCTGTACCGGATCGCCCAGGAGTGCCTGCAGAACGTCGTCAAGCACGCGCAGGCGCACCTCGCCCGCCTGGCCTTCCACGTCGACGACCAGACCGCACGGCTCGAGATCGCCGACGACGGAATCGGTTTCGACACCCTCGAGCGGCCGCTGGGCGGTGACGAGATGGGCGGCTACGGTCTGCTGTCGATGGCCGAGCGCGCCGAGATCGTCGGCGGACGGCTCAACATCCGCTCCCGCCCTGGCGCGGGCACCACGGTCACCGCGACCATCCCGCTGCCGGGCCACTGACGCAGATCAGAAGTCACCGGCGCTGTGCCGCAGGGTCTGGATGGCGCCGGCCAGTGCACGGGACTGCGCGGCGGGGATCCCGATGTCGGCGAAGACGTCGCGGTTCAGCGTGACCGTGGCGTCCTCGACGGTGGAGCGGCCCAGCTCGGTGATCCGGACCAGCGTCGTACGCCCGTCGGTGGGATGCGGGATCCGCTCGACCAGGCCGTCGGCCTCCAACCGCCGGATGGCGTGCGTGACGCTGGTGACGTGCACCTGCAGCCGGTCCGACGCCTTGGTGATCGGCAGCGCGCCGGTCCGGCTGAACGCCAGCAGCCGCAGCAGCTCGAAGCGCGAGAAACTCAGATCGTAGGGTCGCAGCGCGTTCTCGACGCGGGCCAGCAGGATCTGGTGGGCACGCATCACCGACGTCACGGCCACCATGCCCTCGGCGACCTCCCCCCAACCGGAACTCTCCCAGTTGGCGCGGGCGACGGCGATGGGGTCGTGCCGGTCCTGACGGTCCTGACTGTCGGGATCGCTGGCCACGCCTCTTCTTACCGCATCCGGTCCGCCACGGCGCGCAGCACCGCCCGGGTGGACGCACGCGAACCCACGGTGATGCGCACCCCGCCGTCGTCGTAGTGACGCACCGACAGCGCGGTGCCGTCGAACACCTCACGCCAGCGCACACCGGCAGCGGGCAGGTACACGAAATTCGCGTGCGCATCGGTGGGACCCAACCCGAGCGCGACCAGCCCGTCCTGCAGCCGGCGGCGCTCCGCGACGATCGTCCGGATCCGTTGTTGCAGTTGGCCTTCGGCGTCGTAGGAGGCGGTGACGGCGACGAGCGCGGGCAGCGAGACACCGAACGGCAGCTGCATCGCCCACAGTGCCCGCCCCAGATCCGGGGCACAGAAGCCGTAACCCACACGCAGCCCGGCCAATCCGTAGGCCTTCGAGAACGTCCGCACGACGACCACATTGGCGAACCGCGCCACCAGGTCGACGGCCTGGATCCGCTGCTCGGCGGCGAGGAACTCGACGTAGGCCTCGTCGAGCAGGACCACGGTGTCCCGCGCCAGCCTGGTCAGGAATCGCTGCAGGGCAGGCACCGTCACCACCGTGCCGGTCGGATTGTGCGGCCGGCACACCGCCACCACGCGCGCCCCGACCGCCGCATCGGCCAGCGCCTCCAGATCATGGTGGCCGCGCACATCCAGCGGCACCATCACCGACTGCAACCGGGCCATCTTCGCCAGGATCGGGTAGCCGTCGAACGTGGGCCATGACGTCACCAGCGTGTCTCCCGGACTGGTCACCGCATGCAGCACCTGCATCAGCACTCCCGTGGCACCCTCACCGACCACCACCTGATCGGGAACGACCCCCAAGCGCCCCGCGATCACCGACCGCATGCGATGCGGCAGGAACTCCGGATACCGGTTGAGGCTGTCCAGCGATGCCCGCACCGCCGAGCGCACGGCGGGCAGCGGTGGGTACGGACTCTCGTTGAGCGACAACGCGAACGGGTCCACCGCGTCGGGCAGCGCGGCGTCGCTCGACGGCAGGCGCACACGCATCAGTGCCGTCCGCCCCATCGCACCGCGGCCGCCCCGGCGAAATCACCGGCATGCGCGAAGGCCGCCATCAACACCACATCCCCGGCCGCCACCTTGCCGTCGCTGACGGCGCGGTCCAGGTTGACCGGGACACCCGCGGCGAACAGGTTGCCGCACTCGTCGAAAGTGTCGACGTAACGCTCGGGCGGCAGTTCGAGGGCCTCGCGCCAGTTCCGGAGGAACACCCGGTTGGGCTGATTGGTGACGAGCAGGTCGACGTCGTGCGTTTTCACACCGATGCGGTCACAGACGGCGTAGCTCACCTCGGGCACCTGACGGTTGCCTCGCGCCAGCACCTTGGTGATCTTGGCTTCGGTGAACCCGATACAGCCCTCCCCCGGACCGGGCTGCCACCACAGTCGCGGGGGGTCGACCGCGATCGTCATGTCGCCGGCGAATTCGCCGTAGGTGCGGCACTCCACGTCGAGGATCGGGGCGACGTCGGACACCGCGATCAACCCGACGGCCGCACCGTCGCCGGGCACGGCAGCCTGGGCCTTGGCCCGCACACCGGGCTGGTCGAAGATCTGCCCCGCGGCGTTCTGCACCACCGCGACCAGAGCGGTCCGACCCTGCCCCGACGCGAGATACATTCGGGCCAAGGACAATCCGAGGATGAACGCTGCACACCCACCGTTGTGGAGGTCCACCACGTGGCGTGGTGCCATCCCCAGCCGGTGCGCGATCGCGCCGCCCGCGCCGTAGAACGGCATGTCGGGTAGCTGCGTGTGCGTGATGAGCACGTCGGCGCCGCGGACCATCTCCTCCCCGTGCCGCTCGATGAGACCCTGCACGGCCCGCTCGACCATGTCGGCCGCCGTCGTACCGGGTGACACGTGGTGGCGGTGGCGCGGCGCGCGGAACATCCTGTTGTCCCGCAAGGCGTCGCTCTCGGCGTACTGCGCGTAGTACTCGGCGCCGATGGGCTCGCCGGGTAGATGGACCGAGACATCGAGCAGGCTCACGGGCGGGTTCGCGAAAGACGCTGTCGTCATGGCGTTCTCATCTCATCCAGGCCGGGGTGAGCGGCAACCCGTTGCGGTGCCGATACTCGGCGATCATCTTGAGGTTGGCCAGCTCCAGCTGGTGGCCGGGGCCGAACATGTCCCAGAAGTCACCCACCCACACCGGGCGGCCGGCAGGCGCGGTGTCCGGATAGGGGTTGCGGTCGTAGAACGGGTGACGGCAATTGGTCCACAGCACAACAGATCCCGGCTTGTCGAACACCAACTGGGCGTCGACGACCCGCATCAGGTAGATCATCCACAGGTGCGCGCCCTGGTCCCAGGCGCAGTGGTAGTCGACGGTCCTGGCCTCCCGGTGTGCGACGGTGCGGGTGTAGATGGCGCTACCCGGGCCGCCGGGGCCGGCACCCAGCCGGTCGTGGGCGAGCCACAGGCCGGGCTCGTCGGTGGGGGTGAATCCGCGCAGGCTGTAGGTCCACTCCTCCAGGCACCGGGTGTCGGCCAGATAGTCGAACAGCTCGTCGGGCGGACAGTCGATGTAATCGTTGACGGTGCAATAGGTTCCGAACACCTTGTCATGCGGGTACACCGATCTCATCTGTTCCATGATGAGGGGGGTGGCCTGCTCCTTCGGCGAGGTCTCGATCCTGATCAGACCGTCGATCTCGTCAAGGGCGGGTGATGGCAGCGACGGAACGGACGACACGGTCGGACTCCTTTTCGGTGGTGAGAAATGCGGCGAACGGCGGGATTTCGTCGGGTGAGCAGTCGACGGCGATCACGGCGGGCCCGTCCCCGACCGCGCGCAGGGCGGCGGTGAGGCCGGCCGCCGTTTCGACGTCGACGGCAGGCAGCCCGGGCAGCATCGCCGCCAGACCCGCTCCCAACAGGCTGGGGCCGAACCTGTTGCGCTGCCCGTGCCCGCCGTAGAACGTCTGCTCGCGGGTCACGCACATCGCGTGGGCGTGGTTGTCGAACAGCAGGAACGTGATGGGCAGCCGGTGTTGCCATGCGGTGTGGATCTCCGTGCCGTGCATGTAGAACGCTCCGTCACCGGCGATGACGACCGTGCGGCGACCGCGGTGCGCCGCGACACCGATGGCGGCGCCGAAGCTGTACCCCATGCCGCCCATGCCGAGCGCCACGAGGAATCGGCCGTCTGCGCGCGCGGGCAGATGATGGATCGCGGCCGCGCCGATGTTTCCCGCGTCGACGACGATGTCGGTGCCCGCAGGCAGCGCGGCGTCGATCGCCTGCAGAGCGGCGCGGTAGCGCAGGCCGCCGTCCTCGCACGCCGGGGGGCGCAGCTCGCCGGCGTACACGCTGCGCGACCGCTCCTCACCGTCCCGGGGCGCGGCGGCGGCAAGGGCCGCGAGCGCGGTCCGCAGGTCGTCGGCGGGGCAGTGCACGGCGGCGACATGGGGCGTGGCGGACCCGATCGAGACAGTCGGGACGGAGTCGAGCGCGTGCTCGAGCCCCGCGCGGGCGGTGACGGTCATCCGGGTGCCGACCAGCAGGCACAGTGCGCTGCCCTCGACGACCCCCGCGACGCCGGGGTGCCCCATCACGCCGGTCACCGGGTGGCCGGGGGCGACGTCCTTGGCGTCCGGCACGGTGACCAGCCGCGCTCCCAGCGCGTCGCGCAGCATCGCCAGCTGCGCGCGGGCGTCGTCACGGGCCACCTGTTCCCCGGCGATGATCGTGACCGGGCCGTCGGCCGCGCGCAGCGCCACGACCACCGCGGTGAGATCGGGGGGCGGCGCCGCCGGCCGCGGGGCGGGTGGCGCCGCGGTGGCGTGCTGCAGGACTGCCTGCTGCACGTCTTTGGGCAACAGCAGCACGGCGGGCCCGCCGGTGGCCGCGGCGGTCAGCGCCTCGGTGAGCACCGCGTCGATGTCCGCCGGCCGGTCGACCCGCCGGCAGAACAACGAGACCGTCGCGAACAGGGCCTCGGCGTCGAGCGCGCCGTTGCGCCCGCTGGTGTCCTGGAACGCGCCGCGGCCGTCGAGGCCGGCGGGCGGCTGGCCGATCAGCGCGAGCAGCGGCACCCGGCTGGTCAGCGATTCACCGAGCCCGGGCACCAGGTTGAGGCAGCCGCCGCCCGAGGTGGCCGCCACCACCCCGAGCCCGGCGCCGCTGCGGCTGTACCCGTCGGCCATGGCAGCGGCGCCGAATTCGTGTTTGGCCACCACCGCGGTGATGCCGGTGCGCGCGACGGCATCGAAGAGGTCCTCGATGTTGGCGCCGTCGACACCGAAGACGTGGCCGATTCCGCGTTGCGCCAGCCGGTCGACGATGTGGTCGACCACGCGGTGGCTCACGGGCGCTCTCACCTCAGAGCTGCTTCTCGAGCAGCACTCTGCCGTCGGACACCGACACCATCTGGACCGCGGCGATGTCGGCGCGGGGCATCGGGGTGGTGCCGCTGGGTAGCGCCGTCGCACCGGGCATGCCGAGCCACGTCGCGATCTGCGACCGGCTGCCGTCGCGGCCGACGACCACCATGCCCAGGTCGGTGGGCGGCGCGTCGGGGTGTCCCCACTGGCCGTACGAACACACCATGTCGATGCGGGTGCCCCAGCCGAAACCGGTCAGCGCGATGCTGGCGTTGATGGGCGTCTGCGACATCTTGGCCATCTCCGACATCTGCGCGGTGTTCTGCGTGTCGCTCGACTGCCCCAGCCCCACGATGCCGGGCCGGGCCGCGATCAGCAGCCCGACGGCCAGCGCCGCGGCGGCCAGTCCGACCACCGCGGTGTTGACCCACCGGGACCGCCGCCGCCGCCGGCGCACGGTGGCCAGGACCGAATCGCGCACCTCGGGACGCAGCGGCGGATCGGGTTCTTCGTCGTCGAGCGCACTCACCGCCTCGAGGTCGAGCAGGCCGAGCAGGCCCGGCATGCCGGACAGTTCGGCGACCGCGGCGCGGCATCGGGGGCAGTCGGCCAGGTGCCGCTCGTACTCGAGTCGTTCGGCGCTGCTCAGCGCACCCAGCACGTAGGCGCCGTCCCAGGTCCGATAGGGATCGTCACGATCGATCATCGGGTCACCCCCATCTCCTGCAGCCCGAGCCTCAGCGCGCGCATGGCGTAGTGCAGCCGCGATTTCACGGTGCCCTCGGGGATGCCGAGATCCGCGGCGATCTGCGCCGTCGTCGCCCCCTGGTAGTAGGCGCGGCGCACGACGGCGCGGTGCTCGTCGGACAACTGGCGCAGTGCCGTGCCGAGCAGAATGCGGTTCAGAGCCGTGTCCACCTCGTCGGACGACGCCCGGTCGCGCGTGTTGACGAAGTCCTCGGGTATCGGCCCGGCGGCCTCGTTCCGGAACCGGGCGCTGCGGCGTTCGTCGATGATCAGGTTGCGGGCGACGGTGAACAGCCACGCCCGCGCCGAGCGGTCGGGATCTGCGGTGACGTGCGGGTGCCGCCACGCCTTGACCAGGGTCTCCTGCACCACGTCCTCGGCACGGGCCCGGTCACCGGTCAGCCGCAGCGCGTAGCGCCACAGGGCCTCGGCGTGTTCGTCGTAGAGCACCCGCATCATCGCGGCCTCCGGATCATCCATTCCCAACCTCCGTACGAGACACGGTGTGGGTGGCGATCCGGTTCACTCAGAGAGTCAGAATTCTCGGTCCGTCGTCGGTGACCGCCACGGTGTGCTCCCAGTGTGCGGCGCGCGAGCCGTCGGTGGTGACGACTGTCCATTCGTCGTCGAGCACGCGGGTCTTCGCGGTGCCCAGTGTGAGCATCGGCTCGATCGCCAGTACCGAGCCGGGCGCCAGGTAGGGGCCGCGCCCCGGGGAGCCCTCGTTGGGCAGGAACGGATCCATGTGCATCTGCCTGCCGATGCCGTGGCCGCCGTACCCCGCGACGATGCCGAACGCGCGGTCGTAACGCTTCTCGGCGGCGCGGGTGCCCTTCTCGATCGCATGGGAGACGTCGGTGAGCCGGTTGCCTGGCACCATCGCCGCGATGCCGGCCTCCATCGACTCCCGGGTGGCCGCCGACAGGTTCGCGTCGGCGTCGATGAGGTCGCCGACACCGAAGGTGCAGGCCGAATCGCCGTGCCAGTCCTCGAGGATGGCGCCGCAGTCGATGGAGACCAGGTCACCGGCGGCCAGCACGTCGGCGGCCGACGGGATGCCGTGCACCACGCGGTCGTTGACCGACGAGCAGATCGTGGCAGGGAAACCGTGATAGCCGAGGAACGACGGCACACCGCCGCCGTCGCGGATCACCGCCTCGGCGACGGCGTCCAGCTCCAGCGTGGACACCCCGGGCGCGGCGGTCTCGCGGACCGCCCGCAGCGCCGCGGCGACCAGCGCACCGGCGGCGGCCATCGCGTCGAGCTCCCCCGCGCTGCGCTGGGGGACGACCTTGCGGCCGCGCAAGCCGGGCAGGGCGACCATCTAGCGGCCGAGCGCCTCGAGGGCGCGGGAGAAGACCTCGTCGAGCTCGCCGACGGCGTCGACGGTCGTGAGGGTGTCGCGGTAGTAGTCGAGCAGCGGCGCCGTCTCGTCGCGGTACACCTGGAAACGATTGCGGATGACGTCCTCGGTGTCGTCGGCGCGGCCCCGGCCCTTGAGGCGCGACACCAGCTCGTCCTCGGGCACCTTGAACTCGACGACCGCGTCGAGCGAGAGCTCACGCTTGGCGAGCATCTCGTCGAGCGCCTTGGCCTGCTCCACTGAGCGCGGGTAGCCGTCGAGGATGAACCCGGCCTTGGCGTCGTCGTCGTCGAGCCGATCGTCGACCAGGGCGTTGGTCAGGGTGGCCGGGACCAGATTGCCCGCGTCCAGGTACTTCTTGGCTTCCACGCCCAACTCGGTGTTGTTGCTGATGTTGTCGCGGAACAGGTCACCGGTCGAGATGTGCGGGACACCGAGCTTGTCGGCCAGCTTCTGTGCCTGCGTTCCCTTGCCCGCGCCGGGCGGTCCCAACAACACGATTCTCACTTGAGGAACCCTTCATAGTTGCGCTGCATCAGCTGGCTCTCGATCTGCTTGATGGTGTCCAGAGCGACGCCGATCGCGATCAGCACCGCGGTGCCACCGAACGGCAGGTTCTGCACCGAACCGGTGTTGCCGATCTCGAGGAAGAGGTTCGGCAGCACGGCGATGATGCCGAGGTAGATCGAGCCGGGCAGCGTGATGCGGGACAGCACGAACCGCAGGTAGTCGGCGGTCGGCTTACCCGGCCGGATGCCGGGGATGAAGCCGCCGTACTTCTTCATCTCGTCGGCACGCTCGTCGGGGTTGAACGTGACCGAGACATAGAAGTACGTGAAGAACACGATCAGGCCGAAGTACAGCGCGATGTACACCGGGTCGGCCGGGTTGGTGAGATAGTCGGCGACGAACCGCTGCCACCACCCGTTGCTGGGGTTGTCGCTGGCACTGGAGATCAGCTGGGTGATCAGGTGCGGGATGTAGATCAGCGACGACGCGAAGATCACCGGGATGACGCCGGCCTGGTTGACCTTGAGCGGCAGGTAGGTCGACGTGCCGCCGTACATGCGCCTACCGACCATGCGCTTGGCGTACTGCACCGGGATGCGGCGCTGGCCCTGCTCGACGAACACCACGCCGACGATGATGATCAGCGCCGCGATGGCGACCAGCGTCAGCACCATGCCGCCGCGGCTGTCCAGGATGGTCTTGCCCTCGCTGGGGATGCGCGCCGCGATGCCCGCGAAGATCAGCAGCGACATGCCGTTGCCGACGCCGCGCTCGGTGACCAGCTCGCCCATCCACATCACCAGCGCCGAGCCGGCGGTCATCACCAGCACGATGATGATGAGGCGGAACAGGTTCATGCCCTCGCTCTGGCCCTCGATGATGTCGAGGGTGCAGCCCTGCAGCAGCCCGCCGTTGGCGGCCAGCGCCACGATCGAGGTGGACTGCAGGATGGCCAGCGCGACCGCCAGGTAGCGGGTGTACTGGGTCAGTTTCGCCTGGCCCGCCTGGCCCTCCTTGCGCAACTGTTCGAAGCGCGGGATCACCACGCCCAGCAACTGCACGATGATGCTGGCCGTGATGTAGGGCATCACGCCGACAGCGAACACCGACAGCTGCAGCAGTGCACCACCGGAGAACAGGTTGATCAGCGAGTAGATCTGCGCAGAATCCCCGCCACTGACCTGGGCGATGCACTGCTGGACGTTCGGGTAATTGACCCCTGGCGACGGCACTGTGGCGCCCACCCGATAGAGGATCACGATGCCCAGCGTGAACAGGATCTTTCGCCTCAGGTCGGGTGTCCGCAGAGATGAGATGAAAGCCGAGAGCACTCTTTCCTCCTGCACGGCCGTGCTGACGTTCCCGGCGTGCTCATGTGGCTGGCGTGACCAGCGTCCGTTAAGTCTTTTGCGCGACGGTCCCGACAGGCATCGGGCCTGCGCAGGTCACGCGTTGGAACAGTCTACGAGACTAACAGTTGCATGTTGGTTGCCCCGAATCCGAGTGTGATCGGCATCGCTGCGCCAGGGCCTGAGCCGACTGCCAGTTTCGAGGAATACAGTGCGGGAAGAAATTCGTTAACCGAACTAGGTAAATTCTGGACTCAGCCTCGTTCTCCAATGAAGGGACCACCAACCATGGCACGGACGGACAACGACACCTGGGACCTCGCGTCGAGCGTCGGGGCGACGGCGACGATGGTCGCGGCTGCTCGCGCGGTCGCATCGCGTGCCGACAACGCCGTCATCAACGACCCGTTCGCCGAGCCGCTGGTGCGCGCGGTCGGTGTCGACTTCTTCACCAAGCTGGCCAGCGGTGAGCTCACCGCGGCCGACCTCGATGTCGACGGCACCGGGCAGAGCCCGGTCGGGGTCACCAACTTCGCCGACGCGATGGCCGCCCGCACCCGGTTCTTCGACGACTTCTTCGCCGACGCGGTCGCCGCAGGCGTGCGGCAGGCCGTGATCCTGGCCTCCGGCCTCGACGCCCGCAGCTACCGGCTGGACTGGCCTGCCGACATGGTGGTCTACGAGATCGACCAGCCCGAGGTGATCGCGTTCAAGCGGGAGACGCTGGCCGAGCTGGGCGCCCAGCCCACCACCGACCTGCGCACCGTCGCGATCGACCTGCGCCAGGACTGGCCCGCGGCCCTGGCCGAAGCCGGGTTCGACGCGAGCCGGCCGACCGCCTGGATCGCCGAGGGCCTGCTGGGCTACCTGCCCTCCGACGCGCAGGACCGGCTCCTCGACCTGATCGGTGAGCTCAGCGCCCCCGGCAGCCGGCTGGCCGCCGAGGCGGTGCCGTCGCAACCCGAGGCCGAGCAGGAGCAGATGCGCGAGCGGATGCAGGAGTCGACCGACAAGTGGCGCAGCCACGGTTTCGACCTCGACTTCTCCGAGCTGGTGTTCCTCGGCGAGCGCGCCGAGGTGGCCGGTTACCTGCGCACCCACGGCTGGACCGCCGACGGCGTGTCGGCCAACGACCTGCTGGTCCGCAACGGACTGACGCCGGTCGACCCCGACGAGGGCTTCGAAGGCATCGTCTACGTCAGCGCCGAGAAGTAGGCCGCGCTCGTGGCGCGCACCGAGGGAGACCGGTGGGATCTGGCCTCCAGCGTCGGGTCGACGGCGACGATGGTCGCCGCCGCCCGCGCGCTCGCCAGCCGGGAACCCGACCGGCTGATCGACGACCCCTTCGCCGCACCGCTGGTGCGGGCCGTCGGCATCGACTTCTTCACCAAGGTGGTCGACGGTGAGCTGTCGTTCACGGACGCCGACGAACCCGGGCTGGCCACGATGATGGTCGACGTGATGGCGGTGCGGACGAAGTTCTTCGACGACTTCTTCACCGACGCCACCGGCGCGGGCCTCCGGCAGGCGGTGATCCTGGCCTCCGGACTGGACTCGCGGCCCTACCGGCTGCCGTGGCCCGACGGCACCACGGTGTTCGAGATCGACCAGCCGCAGGTGCTGGACTTCAAGGCCGACGCGCTGCGGCAGATCGGCGCGCAACCGACCACGCGGCACCGCGCCGTCGCCGTCGACCTGCGCGACGACTGGCCCGCTGCGCTGCGGGCCGGTGGGTTCGACCCGACCGTCCCGACGGCGTGGAGCGCCGAGGGGCTGCTGGTGTACCTGCCCCCCGAGGCGCAGGACCGGTTGTTCGATGCGATCACCGAGCTGTCGGCGCCGGGCAGCCGGCTGGCGACGGAGTACCACCCCGACGCGGGGACGAGCCTCGGCGCACGGGCGCGCGCCGCGATCGGCAAGTGGTCCCAGCACGGTTTCGACGTCGACGTCGCCGAGCTGTTCTACCCCGGCGACCGCACTCCCCCCGGCGACCACCTGTCCGCGCTGGGGTGGCAGGTCAGTGCCCGCAAGCGGCCGGACCTGTTCACCGACTACGGCCGCACCTTCCACCACAACGACGCGCTGGGTGCCCTGCACGACTCCGAGGCGCTGACGGCGCGCTTCGTCGGCGCCGGGGCGCCGGTGGTGACGTCGTGAGCCGCCACGACGGCGACACCTGGGATCTGGCGTTCAGTGTGGGTGCCACCGCGACAGCGGTGGCCGCGGGGCGGGCGCTCGCCAGCCGCGGTGCCGATGCTCCGATCGACGACCCCTACGCCCAGACACTGGTCGAGGCCGTCGGTATCCCGCACTTCCTGTCCGTGGCCCGCGGCGAGATCGCCTCCGTCGGTGACGAACTGTTCGACACCGAACAGATGGTCGAACACATCGTGGTCCGCACCCGGTTCTTCGACGACGCGCTGCTCGAGGCCGCCGCCGACGGTGTCCGCCAGGTCGTCATCCTGGCCTCCGGGCTGGACACCCGCGCCTACCGGCTCGCCTGGCCGGCCGGCACGACCGTGTTCGAGATCGACCAGCCCAGCGTGATCGAATTCAAGACCCGAGTGCTGGCCGAGGCGGGCGTGACGCCGTCGGCGACCCGCGTGCCGATCGGTGTCGACCTGCGCGAGGACTGGCCGAAGGCCTTGCACGACAACGGATTCGACCCTGAGGCGCCGGCGGCGTGGATCGCCGAGGGGCTGCTGATCTATCTCCCGCCGGAAGCGCAGGACCGCCTGCTCGACAGCATCACCGCGCTCTCGGCCCCCGGCAGCAGGCTGGCGACCGAGCACATGGATCCTGCGGCGTTGACCGGCGACTGGGCCAAGCGGCTCACCGAGCGCGGCCGCAGGCAGGGCAGCGACATCGACCTGTCCGCGCTGTTCTACACCGGTCCGCGCACCGCGGCAGGCGATCACCTACGCGCCGCGGACTGGCAGGTGGCGGTGCTGCCGAATGCGCAGACCTACGCCGCCAACGGTTTCGACCCGCCGACCGATGACCTCATCGCGATGGTCGGCGATTCCGGGTACCTGACGGCGCGACGGTAACCCCACACTCGCGGCGACTAGTACCGGGACGCCCCCAGCCACAGCACGTTGACCCCGGTCAGGGAGCGCTGCGTGTGGTCGACCACCTCGGCCAGGGAGCGAACGGCCAACGCGCTCACCAGTTCTGGCACCGATGCGGCCGCGGGCTGCGACGATGCCTTGGGGCGCAACATGTCCCGCAGCGACGACCCGGGCAGCGAGACGATGTCGACCTTGGTGCCCTCGGCGATGCCCGCGAGCGCCTTGGCCCGCGTGATCGCCACGCGCAGGCCGCCGAGTTCGTCGACCAGACCGCGCTCGAGCGCGTCGGCGCCCGTCCACGCCCGGCCGCGGGCCACCGCCTCCACCGCGTCGACGGTCATGCCCCTGCCGTCGGCGACCCGGTGCACGAAGTCGGTGTAGAAGAGGTCGGCTTCGGCCTCCACCTGTGCCTGCTGTTGCTCGGTGAACGGCGCGTTGGCCGACCACGCGTCGGCGTTGGCGTTGGTGCGCACCGCGTCCGAGCCGACACCGAGCCGCTCCTTGAGTTCGCGCGCGACCAACTTGCCGGTCACGACGCCGATCGAGCCGGTGATGGTCGCGGGGTTGGCGACGATCGCGTCGGCGGCCATCGACACGTAGTAACCGCCCGAGGCCGCGACCGCACCCATCGAGGCCACCACCGGTGTGCCCTTCTCCCGCAGCCGCACCACCTCGCGCCAGATCGTCTCCGACGCGGTCACCGAACCGCCAGGACTGTCGACGCGCAGCACGACGGCGGCCACATCGTCGTCGGCACCCGCCTGCCGCAGCGCGGCGGCGATGGTGTCACCTCCTGCACTGGCACCGCCGAGCGGGGACACCGGCCTGCCGCGTCCACTGACGATGGGGCCGGCCAGGGTGACCACCGCGACGCTGCGCCGCCCGCTGCGGCCGGGTAGCGACGGCGTGCGCACCGAGGGCCGGTTCGTGCGTGCGTACCGCGACAGGAAGAGCCGTGGCGCGGCCTCGCTGCTGTCATCCTCCGCCGAGAGGTCTTGCGCTCCGGCCATTTCCGCGATGCGCGTGTGTGCCTCGTCCCGGAACCCGATGCGGTCGACCAGGCCCGCGGTCACCGCGTCCTCCCGCAGCAGCGGGGCCCGGTCGGCCAGGCCGTCCAGCGTCGCGGCGTCGAGCCCGCGAGAGGTGGCCACCGCCTCCCACACCTGGGCGCGCAGGCTGTTGACCAGTGCGGTGTCGGCCTCGCGGTGTGCGTCGGTGTAACCGCCCTGGGTGAATGTGTTTGCCGCCGACTTGTATTCGCCGCGCGCGGTGAACTGTGCCTCGACGCCCAGCTTGTCCAGCGCGTCGCGCAGGAACAGCGCGCTCGTCGCGAAGCCGACCAACCCCACGGTGCCCGACGGCTGCATCCACACCTCGCCGAACGCCGAAGCCAGGTAGTACGACAGCGTGCCCGGATAGGTCTCCGCCCAGGCGAGTGACGGCTTGCGTTCGGTGAAGGCCGCGACCGCCGCCCGCAGTTCCTGCACCGGTCCTGGTGGTGCGGCGTCGAGCTGGACCCGGGCGATCAACCCCGCGACACGGGGATCGTCGGCGGCACGCCCGATGGCGGCCACCGCCTCGCGCAGCAACAGCGGGCGGTTCGAGCCGAGCAACCCGGTGACGACGGCGACCGGATCGAAGCCGGCTGTCTCCGAGGGAATCTGCTGCAGATCGATCTCGAGGATGCACCCGTCGGGCACGCCTTGATGTCGGGCGGTGTCGACCTTGCGGGCCAGCTCGCGGACGTCGACCAATCCGGGCACACCGGAGAGCACTGAGATCATGCCCCCGAGCCTACCGACGGCCCGGCTGGGGTCAGCGGCCGACGAAGCGGGCGTTCTGTGGGCAGTAGGCCTGCACCGACGCCTTGAGCAGGCTGCCTGCCTGGCCGCGGTCGAGGCCACGGCTGGCCAGGGTGGTGACCACGCCGCGCACCGCGGGCACCGGATTGACGCTGTTGGCCGCCAGGCTGGAATTCAGCATGTCGCAGACCTGCTTGCCGACGGCGGGCAGATCGGTGTTGGCCGCGAACGGGATTCCGAGTTTGCCGACGGTTTCGGTGAACCACTCGTCGGCCGTCTGCGCCTGTGCCGGCGCCGCCATACCGAGGGCGATCCCGGTCGCGACGAACGCCGCGACAACCGTGCGCCGGTGCTTCATCGAAGCTGCTCCTTCTCTGTCCCCCACCGTGTGACTCATCGCCGATGACGGCCCCGACGTTACCGGGTACCGACCAAAAACCCCCGCCGGAGCGGGGGTTCATGGCTGTGGATCGGCTTAGAGTTCGGTGGCGCTGCCACCCGCGGCGGTGATCGCCTCGCGGGCACTGCCGCTGAACTTGTGTGCGGTCACCTCGACCTTGGCGGCGAGCTTGCCGTCGCCGAGAACCTTCACCAGAGTGTTCTTCCGGACCAGGCCCTTGGCCACCAGTTCGTCGACACCGACGGTGCCGCCCTCGGGGAACGCCTTGTTCAGGTCGCCGACGTTGACGACGCTGTACTCGGTGCGGAACCGGTTGCGGAAGCCCTTGAGCTTGGGCAGCCGCATGTGGATCGGCATCTGGCCGCCCTCGAAGCCCACCGGCACGTTCTTGCGGGCGCCGGTGCCCTTGGTGCCGCGGCCTGCGGTCTTG
>Ga0247757_10000524_pt1 | contig 31146 bp, 35 predicted proteins | sample UWRJL126311R4_FD_180929 | JGI IMG/M metagenome (GOLD analysis project Ga0247757, IMG submission 180929) | Plant litter microbial communities from Arlington Agricultural Research Station in Wisconsin, United States - UWRJ-L126-311R-4 | ecosystem: Environmental > Terrestrial > Plant litter >... | reverse complement strand
TTACAAGAGGTGAGGGCGTGGGCGCCTGCCTCTTCTCAGACAGTTGAGCCTGCTGCCTGCGCCCTTCTTTACATAATATGACCTTATAATTATAGCTATTGTAGAGCTCTAGAGCCTCAAGTTGTGCTGAGGTGTTTTTAGGCAGGGTGCGCATTGACTGCCAAGCTACGGTAATGCAGTTGGATTCGAGGCCATGCCTGGCCTGTGACCCAAGGCTTCAGTGCAGCCCCAAGCTGTTCGTCTCATCACGGACTACATTTTCTATTTAAAGATTTACCTGTCGACACTGTGAGCCGGTATGCGCTTAATTGCCCAAAACGTTTGCGCATACTGACGATCATTGCTGCCCCGCAAAACCATGGCAGATTTCCGCGGCGGCTATGACCTAGCCGATTACAGCCCATTCAATGTCTCGCAAGGTCTCGTAACCGGATGCGCGGTCTGCGGGCGAATGGATAATCTCAGTCGTTGCGGCGGATGCAAAGTCGTTTCCTATTGCGGCCGCGATCACCAAGTCTCAGACCGACCAGCACACAAAGCATTCTGCAACAAGATTAAGAAGGCGCGGGCAAAGCTTGATAAAGAGGAAGGCACGCTACGCGCTCACCCGGGAGACTGGATGCTGCCGGCCAACCCGCTGGAATCAGAGCAAGCTATTGGAAGGTTCTGGGGACTCGTAGGCACGCGAGATTATATGCGGGCGAGGTTCGGGGTCGTAGATGCACAACTAAAAATTAATACACGTCAGGCGGTTGAGACAGCTCTCGATCACATGCTGGATATGTTGTGTCTTTGTAGGGGCGACAACATGAGCTTACGAGACATTGTCCCCGCGCTCTTTCTGCGACTCGGCAGGGATCAAGAATGCTATGACTTCTGTAAATGGTGGGTGACTACTGGGAGAAAGGGTGACTACGATTATAGCGATACATCTTTGCCATATCTTGATATCAAGAACGCAGATGTCTTTGAGCCCGTCGACCCATTTATTGGGACATATCCGAACCTTACCGGAACCATAGCGATCACGCTCCTCAAGATCCGCCTCCTTATGGACCTTCAAACCCTCGAGCGTGCCAAGCAACAAGCTGGCCCTTATGTTCCCCAAGAGATCCTCGACAACATACGCAAACACGCTGTTAGCTCGGTAACCGCCAGCAACCGGGGGATCCTAGATCGTGATCAGACGCCGCATATCAGTGTCTTGGAAGCACAGGTAACACAGCTTTTCCAAACTGTGCACGAGGCCAATAAGCACTTTTGGCCGGCCATGTTGGAGCCCGGCGAGAACCTTACTACAAGACCTCAGTTATTCGGCCGAGGAGATCGCCAGGAAATGCAAATCAAGCTGCAATACTGGTACAATGCTTGGATCGAAACACCGGGAGCGATTGGGGTTATTAAAGAGCTTTCGAAGAAGTACACGAAGGGTTCATGAGTGCAATGTGGTATATCATTTCATTTTGAGCAGAGTTCATATGTTCCACAAGAAATTCCGATCTTTTAGTGGAAGCCACATGCAGAGGTGCCTGCTCGTTTCTAGCTAAAGTTAGCATACATTCATCGTAAGTACGTCCTATTTCAAGTATTACATGGATTAAACCCTCCAGTCTTTCCACCAACGCCACTCCCTTTGACATGTTCTTGCAAAGAATCATTGACTCCAACCAGTAGAGATATTTCTGTCTGAAGGACGTATCAACACTGCCTCCATCCTGAAGGTCAACTAGATGGGCTGCAGAAGATGGGATTCCAGCCACAAAGACGACAACCCAGTAGATACACGAGCAGCGTAACGACACCAGTAGACCAGGCTGCAGATACTCGATGTGCTCGATAAGAAAGCTCATCACTCAATTAAATTGAATGTTCGTTGCACAATGTCGATATTCTTCACTAGTGTTCAACATCTACCTTTCACTTCACCGCCAAACTCTTCACATACCCATGAAACGCCTTTTCACTCATTTCTATAACCCCAGCATCTCTATCATACTCAATTACATCACTCACCGACCATGCAGAACTAAACCCAACATCATAACGCCTTGTTGTTAACAAACAAGCGCCTATGATGCAAATCGAACAAAAAACCATCCAGCATATCCACCAAAGCTCCCAGTTTCTGCACACAGTCCGCTGTTAACTCCCCAAACCAACCCTTCACTTTTACACGAACAATACGAAGCCACATATCCCCCCTTAGCATTGTCCCCCTCCGCTTCCCAAACCACAACAATTCTTAGGCAAACCACTACTCGTTATTAGATTCTCTTGCTTTAGATCCTCATAGTCGGTATAATACGAAGCCCACAACAACGCTAAGCGTGCGCAGCATGAGATATATAAAGCCATGTACCCATCGCCCGCGACGAAGCCTCAGATTTCTTTTACCACCCATACAACTACTACACAGCGATATCGAGCAAGCCAAACCTCTCGACGGCGTCCCCGAAACAGCATTCCTACGACATAGAAACAGCATACGCGCAGACCAAATACCGAGTTCGTGTTCGACACGCACAGCACGACACGACTCGTTCCACAACAGACTCAAACGAGGGAAAAAGTCCATTTGTGCAGCAAGAGTAACGACGACAAAACGATGCTGTTCCTCGCACTCGCGCTCGCACTCTTTGTCGTCCTCGCCACCTTCGTTCCCTTCTTCACCGACGCCATCACCTCAGCAACGTCTTCCATCGGTCGATACGCGATGAAGACACTCGTTTCCATGGGCAACGTTCTTTCGTCCGCCATGCCCCGTCTCGTTTCACCGGCGCTCGCAGCGGCTCTCACCGACACAGACGATATGGCTGGTGATATCTCCTCCTCGCTACCTCGCGCCTCTTCCACCGGCATTTCGCACGGAAAGATCAGGCGTCGCAAGGCACTCAACCGACGCGCTCGAGACGCGGCGTTGACGGTGCCTGGCTTGCTGGAAGCGCCGACAGGAGGGTACAATTGCACAGTGATGTGAGCGGAGAACCCGCCAGTCCAGTACGTTCCTCATCGCCCTGAATAGTTGCTGGACGTAGGGCTAACTGATCGCAGAATCAACAGCTCCATGCTCGCTCGCAAACGACTGCCCGGATTTCGCTTTCCGCTGCTCTGAGTGGTTCCGTGGGTCGGCTTGGACAAGGCAAGGTGTACTGGTGCTCCGAAAGCATGGGTGATTTGAGCGGAACGGGAGACGAACAGGCCACGCGCTTCTATATTTTCCTAACTAGTAGGGAGCGGAGTTTGCTTCTCGCAACGAGGTTCATTATCTTGCATAAAAGGCAGAATGGGGCGTCCCCACGCTGCGTGTCCGATGCGCGCGCGCGTTGGTACCTTAATAGAGCACATAGTCATCCAATCAATCCATCGAAATAGGAAAAGCAACCATGTCCATTTGGCCCGTATCCGAATTGCGTCTTCACAGCAAAAAAGGCCTCCCACTTTTCACTAATCTCTTTCTGTGTACTGCCAGACGAAAGACGGCGGTTGGCCGACCTTTTGCGCAGCGCCCGTGACACTGATTCAGTAGCCCATAATACACAGCCAAGGACTGACACGTTGCTTACACAAAACTACTTATAGGGCTGAAGCAAGAAGAGAGATCGTCGGGCATCCGTTCGGCAAGCGGCGAAATTCGGCATGGTGCGCGAAGTCATCTTGGCAGGTAGTGCCTGGTGCGGGGGTCTCGGAGGTGTGTGTATGCGCCTCCGGCGAAGAAAGGGCTCGGAGGACAAGCCCTAGATGGCAGGCCTCGACTATCTAGAAAGATTATTTTCGGGGCGTGCTGCCGGCATATGGTGGGCAGGCTGCCCGATGTTGCATTTGTATAAAGAGATGGAAGTGGGGGGGTTTGCATATGTATATTGAAATTGCATTGCTTTTGTTCATGATTCACCTCGTACAAACAGATCTTGAGCCTACTTCGTGTTGAAGCAGACGAGACCAATTGAGGCAGAAGGAAAGATCATGGCAAATACTAACGGAGAGAAGCCGTTGACGGTTGTCCAGAAGCTGAGAAATATGCTTGCGGATCCGGAGAAGTTGATTGTGTGTCCCGGTGTGTACGATGGCTTCACAGCACGGATTGCCCTTCAGGAAGGTGCCGAGTGCCTGTATATGGTAAGCATGCTCGTTTCCCCTATAGAATCATGTTAACAAGTATTTACAGACTGGCGCTGGCACAAATATGTCGAGACTGGGCACGGCAGACATGGGACTTGCCACGATGAACGATATGCGCGACAACGCAGCCATGCTTGCGTCTATCTCCCCCATAACGCCTCTCATCGCAGACGCTGATACGGGCTACGGGAACGCTATCATGGTGGGGCGCACAGTCGCGTCCTACATCCGTGCCGGGGTTGCAGGGTTGCATCTTGAAGACCAGGTGGTTAGCAAGCGTTGTGGGCATCTCAAGGGCAAGCAGCTCGTCGACGTGGAGGAGTTTGTTAGCCGGATCCGGGCAGCCGTCATGGCAAGGCACCAGAGCGGAAGCGACATTGTCATCATCGCGCGGACAGACGCATTGGCCGGAGAGGGCTACGACGAGGCCATTTCCAGACTGAAGGCTGCTGTGTCAGCGGGTGCAGATGCGGTCTTCCTGGAGGGTGTCCAGACAAGGGAGCAGGCCCAGCGCTTAACACAGGAGTTGGGGCCCACCCCATGCTTATTCAACTACGTGGCTGGGGGTATGTCGCCAGAATTCAGTGCGCAGGAGATACGGGAGCTTGGATACCGGATTGCCATCTATCCATTGCTGGCGCTGGAGGCGGTATATCCGGTGCTGAAGAAGGTGTACAGAGAACTGCTCGAGAAAGGAAAGGTAGAGAATGCGGAGGACGGCAAGAGATGGGGACCAAGAACGCTTTTTGGAGTGTGCGGATTGAACGAGCTGATGGAGTTTGACCGGCAGGCAGGCGGGAGAGGATATGCGGACGGTGCGTAGGATGGTTGGGTCGGGGAGCGAGTCAGAGCGGCTTAGCGAGCATCTTGAAAGCATGGAGTTTGGAGGAGGCATTCTGCAACATCGGGGAACCGCGCAGCATAGCAACTGATCAAGTATGATTACACGTGGCGAGCGTGGGCTGTCGAGGTTCGTGGGCGATCTGCCTGCTGGTGTGGGCGTGCCGTGGGTACTTGAATAGGGCTGAGCATGGCCGGGCCCAGAACCTGCACGTGCCTTCCACAGTGGAAACTGGGCAGGAGCAGCCGGCACAGGATGGCAGGCACGGATGGCAGGCACGGATGGCAGGCACGGCACGGGTGGCGCATGGCAGGAAACGGGCGGATCCCAAGCGTCCCAGCTCGGCCTGCCTGTCGCTTGCCTGTCGCTTGCCCGTCGCTTGCCCGTCGCTTGCCCGTCCCAGTTCCAGCTTTCCAGCTTCCCAGCTGCTGTCGGACTCGCGGACACGCGGACGCCTCGTCCCCAAGCTCAGCTCGAGTTCCCAACCCCCCGTGTCCCCCTTCTTTGCCCTCTTCTCCCATCGCCGCCCACGAAAATTCACAAGTCGACGCCAGGTACCGCATTCTCCCCTCACGTCACCCATCGCCGATCCCTTCCCTTCCCATCCACCCACAGCTTTCGGCACCGCCTGCCGCACACCAGCTCTTCGGCATCTCCATACCCCAGCTGCCCCGGCGCTTCCTCCGGCACGTATCGTACGATCGTGGGCTGACCTCGACCCTCACACGCCCAGCCTGCTGCCAAAGCCGTGCGCATTACCCTGCAGTCGTCGCAAGAACACCCGAACCTAACCTGGAGCAATTGGATCCTCGCCTCGTTTTGGACGCATGGCCTGACACTGAGCGGAGCCTGAGCACTCTCTGGTAAGAAGCCATTCTCTCCTCGCGACCGCCGTATCGCCGCACCCTCTCGCCTACGCTGTGCTTCTCCAAGGCGCTTCCACCATGGCCTTGCCGTTCGAGAGCTCCCCCGCTGATGATGGGCTGGAGCTGGAGCGCATAGCCGTATGTGCTTGTGTATACCTGCGCCCGAGATCGAGCAATGCTGACCATGCCTAACACTGCAGGTTGGTCCCTACTGCGTTTTCGACAGTTTCCGCCCGTCCTTGAGCCCACAGCCGACCTGCCCCGGTTCGGTTGCGGGAAGCAAAATGGAGGACCCCGTCCTGGTCAATGACTTCCACTTTGCAACTGACCCCCGCCCACAATGGTTGACAACTGCACCCGACCATGGCTCGCTGAATGCGCCCTCTGATCCACAGCCCGCCTCTAACTGGAATGAAGACTTTGTTGCCTGGGGTCCCAACGTGTCTCAGGGGCCTGACGTGAAGCTTAGCGGCCCCGCCTGCTTCCTCCGCCCGGAGCAGCAACGCCCTCCCATCTTCAACCGCAGGCAGGACTCCCATCCATCCCTCGCCATCCAGGCGGGAAACATCCCCTCCACCGCCACAATGTCCGGCTTACCCCACAGCGCACCGTTTTCTTTTGGCGAAACAACTGACATGCCAACCGCCTTTGATTTTGACGCCAACACCCTCAGCTCTCCTCCCCGCGACGGCCAGCAAAACGCGAACTTCTATCCCACTCAGATGTGGCAGCAACCGCCTAGCGAGCCAACTCTCTTCTCACCTCCAAGATTCGACCTGAACAGCCTCCCGACTGCTTCTGTCCCGCCCTTGTCGAATCCACCGAGTCTGCACCACAGCCAGAGCCCTAACTCGCTCCATAATGGAAGGACCAGCTCGTCTTCTGCTCACTCCACCCCAGAGCCAGCACTGGATAACCCCAAGAAGAGGAAGTCGTCAACCGACGACGCCGACACTCCCTTCAGCGGGAAGAAAGAGAAGCAGCAACCGCCAAAGAAGACGGCGCACAACATGATTGAGAAGCGGTACCGCAACAATCTCAACGATAAGATCGCTGCACTACGCGACAGCGTCCCCAGTCTCAGAGTCATGTCCCGAGCGAACGGAAATGGAGATGAAGATGATGACCCTGAGGACTTGGAGGGACTTACTCCAGCACACAAGCTCAACAAAGCGACCGTCTTGTCTAAAGCGACTGAATATATACGCCATCTCGAGAAGCGAAACAAACGATTGCAAGACGAGGTGGCAACGCTCAAGGACCGTATAGAAAGCTATGAGAAAATGTCGATATCGGGACCTATGGCCCTTCACGGTACTCTAGCCACGCCAGATGGAACCAGGTACCAAGAGGACCCTTTCGCACCGGCGCACAGCTTGCCTATTTCAGGACCACCTCAGGGTATGATCCCGGTGCCAGAGCACATTGCGAACCTGCGCCAGGGCCTGCCACCACAACCTCATTACGCACCTGCCTACCCACCCTACACAGGTGCTTCCCGCCCAGGTCAATCTCCCATGGTCAACAGTCGACGTAACAATGGTGTCATGGGTAAGTTCATGGTGGGATCTCTAGCGGGCTTGATGATTCTGGAGGGCCTGGTCGAACGAGAAAAGTCGCGGGAGGAGCCTGGAGGCACTGGACTGTTCGCGCTTCCGGTCAATCTCGCCTCGATCCTTGCCCCTCGCGTGTCTTTGGGTGCAGCAAGTGCTCAGCTTCCTCTAGCCAAGTTGCTCTTGGTCTTGGGCGCTGTATTTTACATCATTGCGCCCTGGTTTGATTTTAAGCCGAAGTCGAAGAAGAAGCCCACGCACGTAGTACTTCTCGCTCGCGCACCCTCCCTAGCCTCGCCCGTCGAAGTGAGACAAAAAGCTTGGCTGACCGCAATTCAAACCGTATGGGTTCCTCGACACAACTTCGTTCTGGAGGTGGCCGCCTTGGGTCTCAAAATGGTGAAGCTCAGCACCCGCAAGATCATCGGCTGGCCTGGATACGCTTTTCTCACTGGCACCACAAAGGAACAAGAGGCTGCACGGATTAAGGCGTGGGCCATCGCGCTGGATGCTCAGCTTACGGGCGGTGATGCTGAAATCAGTAAGAGTCGGTTAGTCTTGACTCTGATGGCTTCTGGGACACTTCCGGATACGCCTAGTCGACTCATGCTCAAGGCTATGCACATCCGAGTGCTTCTTTGGGAGCTAGCCAATGCCGGCCATGGTTTGTCTTGGATGTTCGACACCTTGAGTGCAAAATTAGCTCGAAGATACTGGAACATGGCCCGAACGGAACAGCGCATTGCTGCGAACAGAACATCTAAGCTAGACAGCGACGCGGAGCCCTTGCCGAAGCATTTGGCTTCATTGCTAGAGAAGGAGTGTGATGATGTCCTGGTCTCGTCCGTTATCCACCGTGCATACAATCTGGCCTGGAACCACCCCATCACAAAACAAACAACTGCCGATCCTTCCATGGACGGTGTGGTGGAAGACTTTGCCATTTCTTCTCCATTAGACGCACTGGCCGCGTGGTATTCGAGTTACTTACTCAATGGAAGCTTAATTAGCTCGTTGGCTTCTAAAAACGGCAAGATTACGGATTTGATTCAGCAAGATTTGAACTTGGCCGTTCAAACCGCCCCTCCAAACTCGCAGGCTCACTTGCGCGCACTCGTGGCGCAAGCTGTGTTACTTGACGATGACTACACTGGCCGTATCGCCGTTGCTTCCAGCGCAATTCCATCGCCCTCATTGGCAACTCCTCCAAAGGAAAGTGCACTAATGAATATTGTGGCTGGCACTCCGGCGGCTACGGATGTACGAACTGCGTTTAAATTAGCCAAGTGCCTGAGTCTGGTCGACTCGGGCGCATCGCAAGGTCGTCTCGAAGCTATTGCAGCCGTCAATAGCACGTATCTATTTGAGCCTACAACGACACTGCTCAGCTTCGTCGCGGGCTACAAAGTGCTCGATCAGTTCATGCAGGATCCAGAGCTCCGGGTTGAGGCTAGCCATGGCCTTGAGCGACTTGTTCGTTCGCTCCGCGTGTGGGTGGGCCACGAGACGGCCAAACGTAGCGGACTACCCAACAAAGTCCGCAGTCGCATAGTGAACCGCTGCTTGGGAGCGAGCAAGACTCTCGTCGGACTGGCTGAGCGGGAAGAAGTTGACCCTGGTTATGTCAGCTCAAGTGTAAAGGATGAGGATCTACCTCCGTGACGACTTTCCTTCTCTCTGACCTTCTCTATCAATTTCTTGTGATTTTGCTATTTAGGTGTACGATATCCCCGGGTTGTGACTTTAGAGTCCGTCCAGGCGTTTTGGTAAGATTTGGCAACTGGAGTCTGGCCTCTCCACCTGGGAAAGGGTGGTGGTTGAGAGTCTTATTTCTGCATGTGCACTTGGCACTGTGATGGGAGAGAGTCACAGGGCTGATATACATTCATCTTCACATTCATCTTCATACTTCGGTACTATCCTCGTTTTGGGTTCTGGACGGCTTGATCGAGCCACATAGGGATGATTACGTTACTTATCTTCATAGTCATATCTGGCACGGCCAAAGGGCCTTAGCCGTAAAAAAACTGTTTTCATTTGTTTCAATCACTGCGTTGGACGTGATCTCTGGATTTTGAATATGTGATGTTTGCTGCAAGGAAATCGGTTGATCGACACGGTATTGTACAGTCAGCAACTAATCGATAACATGTCTGGGGCTGCTGAGCCGAGGCTCTGGCCGGGAAACTTGTTCCCCACACCCCATCATGAACGCGACGATTGACCACATCGCGGTCTTCTCGACGATGCCCCCGTAACAGAGACACATAGATCACCTTGCATCATGGTCCCTCCGAAAGCGATCCTGTTCGACATTGGCGGTGTCTGCGTATGTCCAACCCCAGCCTTTCCATCCCAAGCCATCCCACCCGACAACCATTCCCACCCCAAACGTTGCCGTGCACCACTAACGCGCAGCCCGCCCCTCTCTCCAGGTCGTCAGCCCCTTCCAAGCCATCCTCGACTACGAGCTCGAAAACAAGATCCCCCTCGGCTACATCAACCACGCGATCCAGCAAGGCCCGCCCTCCTCAGGCGCCTGGCAGCTCCTCGAGCGCGGCGCGGTGCCCCTCGACGACGCGTGGTTCGCCTCCTTCGGCGCCCAGCTCTCCCGCCCAGCCGTCTGGCGCGCCTACTGGACCGCCTGGGCCGTCCGCGGCGGCGGGCACGCCGACGCCGGCGCTTTCGCGCAGCACGAAGACGTGGGCAGCAGCGTGCCGTCCGTGCCGCGCATCGACGCCAGAGCCCTCTTCTGGCGCATGATGCGCATCAGCCGCACGCCAGACCCGTGGATGTACCCCGCGCTGAAGAGGTTGAGGGAGAGCGGGCGGTTCGTGCTCGGCGCGTTGAGTAATACGGTGGATTTTCCGGTCGGCGTGGTGGATGATAGGGGGGAGGTGTTCGAGAAGCATCTCCTGCATGACGCGGCGAATGAGGGCGATTCGACGAGCATCCAGGATGCGTTCGATGTGTACGTTTCGAGTGCGCATGTCGGGGTTAGGAAGCCGGATCCGGCGGCGTATGAACTTGCGGTGAGGGAGCTGAGTAGAGTGGCGGAGGAGAGGGGGATGGGGGAGGTGAAGGCGGGAGAGGTGCTGTTTTTGGATGATATCGGGGTGAATTTGAAGTTTGCGAGGTTGAGTGGGTTGAGGACGATCAAGGTGAAGTTGGGGGAGACAAAGGAGGCGGTTAGGGAGTTGGAGAGGGAGGCGGAGATAGAGTTGTTGGACGAGAGGAGTAAGTTGTAGGGTATGACTAGAAAGAGTCAACGCCTCACAGTTTTACCTACTTAGGGAACAGTAGTGACGTGGTTCTGATATGGAGGGCTTCACATACGTTGATACTATAACGCCATCCCGCATATACACATTCATCAATCATACCGCCCTGAAGTCCAGCACTAACTCGCCTTACTATCCAACTCCCAAGCCCTCAGAATCCTCCTAGCAACACCCTCCCCCGCCCAATACGCCCCAGTCACCGTCCCCAGTGCCACAAATGGCGCCGTATGTTCACCCGCAAGCCACACCCCCCTTCCCGGCAGCCCCCTCCTCATAACCTCGATATCCTCATTCCCTGCCTCCAGCCCGACCTGGAAGTTACAGTAGCTGCCATACCCCGCCAGTTCGTCGTTCGCCCAAGCGGTGGCAAGGAAGCGGCTAGGCTGGTGCGCCGGATCATCGGGCGAGTAATTAGGGAGACGCGAGAAGTAGGGATGGAAGAAGGAAGATAGGATATCGTAAGCGGCTGGCGACGCCACGGGTGAGGGATAGGCCGATAGTAGCGAGGCAAGATGCTGAGATGTGGGGCCATAGGTGTAGAAGAGGAGGGTAGGATGGGCGGTGGGACCGGGGAGCGCGGCGAGGTTCATGGCTTCCTGGGCCCATTGTGAAGGATTTATTGGGTCGGCGTAGGTGGGTTTTGTCCAGTGCGTGAAGCCAGGGTAGTGGGCTGGGTTGACGGTGGGGGTGTTCGAGTCGGAAGACTGGTGGATAGGAGCTGTGGTCGATGTTACGTTTGGGATGGAGTGGTCGTGTGACTTTGAGGTGGCGAGGTCGGAGGTGGTGGATTCGTTCCAGAACGCGGTGGGGAAGGTTATGTAGACCTAAAGGAGTCAGGATGCGGAGACGATGCTAATTGGAAGTAGTAGCATACCTTGTCAAGATGACCGTAACTTATCGATGATATCGCTTGCTTGAATCTACTTGGGAGTTCTGGTTCGAATGCGTCCTGGTTCCTCTTCAGCCAACCGAGCGGAGCCGTCATGACTACTTCGTCAAACGTCATGCTCTCCTGAGTATCCAGGAGCACCTCCACAGACGGGTCTTCCTCTGTGCCTCTTGACACAATTTTCTTGACCTTGTGCCCGAACTTGATCTCCGCACCCTTCAGCGCTGGCTCTGCTACCTTCTCCAAAACCTTGTGATACGTTTCTGCAACAAACAAGTTCTCGCCGTCGATGCATTCCTCTAACCAAAAGAACTTAAGACTCTGCTTCTGTATGGGGCTCCCCACAAACGCACCCCACATTTCAGACATGTTAAGTACAGCTTCCCTTTTTCGCTGCACCACCTCGTCTCCTTCCATTTCGGAAGGAATCATTTTGGGTAGATTCTCCTTGAAAAAGTCATAGAGGCTCTTATCCGCCGGTATCGATGCAGACTTCTCATTCGACTGCGCCATTGCTTGTTCGATGATTTCCCAGACGAGCTCCGTATTTTCGGCTGCCTCTTTGGCAGGCATTGGATTTCCTAGTTTGTCGAATACCGACTGTCTACCGTCCCAACTCATCGTGATGGTATTTGTTTCCTTGGCCAGATCCAGGATTGGATTATTGTCCGTTCCATGTATCCAGTTTGGACCCCTAGGACCATCAATACCAAAAGCTTCACATCCAAAAAAACGAAAGAAAGGGAAATCGGACCTACAAATCGACTTTGTGCCCCAACGCATCACTCTGGCAAAGCTGCCCCGTTATCAGTCACGTGCCCATGGGGTATGCAGATGGCATGCACTCTTACCCTACCACCGACACGGTTTCTGCCCTCGAGAATCGTCACCTTCACGCCGTGCTGGAGGAGAAAATCGGCACACCGCAGGCCCGCGACACCGGCCCCCACAACGCAGATGTGGGGGACTTTCCCGACAGCTCTCCGCAGCATGGGCAGCCCGTCGCCGTTGGACTCCAGATATTCTTCCTGGTGCGGCGAACTCGACAAATCTTTCTGCATGCGGGTCATGATCTCCGGATCGGAGTTGGACCTATTGTTTGGAATGTAAGTCCGGTGTTCACCCATGATGGAATGCGTTCAGTTCAGTAGATAGATAAGCTGACAAAAGAGAAAAAAAGAGGGGTAAAACCAAGCGATATGGGTGCTTCAAAATCCGAAGGCGGCGATGTTAGACAGTCAGTAGCGAAAGGAACCCGCATGGAGAAAATTTATAGAGCGACCGCCAGCAAGGTTGAAGTGTAGAACAAGTAGTTCATGGCTCCCCCGAAGCAAGCCGCGCCGCGGGCTGTGGATGCGTTATGCGCGTGTTGAGTGGCACGAGGCTCCGCGTCAGGGTCTAAGTGGATAGATAAAGGCCTCATGGCCTAGGGTGAGTCTAACTGCACACGTAGATTAACGGGCGCGGAGGCGGGCAAAGCGTTTGGCTGCCGCTTAACGTGGACCATTTTCAAATGAAGGGCAGTGTAGTCGTCCAGTAAGAAGGGGACTGGACCCCGGACAACGCTAAGACGCAGCGAAGAGAACTCAACGTACCTGATCGTGAAGGCTGCACGCTGTTCCTTATACGTAACCTGGTGGTGAATGGCGATGAGTTTATTATGAACAACGCGTAGTGTTCTGGGAACTGGGATATGGTGGCAGGTTAGAAGGCGCAGGGGTATCGCGTGAGAGGGTGTGGAATGATTATGAGGCGCACATCTGCCAGCGTTTCTACGCTAACCATGTAGAGTTAATTGCCAGATGATTGGGCCCTGATATATGCAGCACATATCAAGTAGATCTAGTTAGAGTAATTACATTCCTGTCTGGTTGAAACGGCTGGAATAGTTGTTCGTATTATCACAAAGCAATCTGCACAAAAAGCTCAGAGTTTTGTTCAAATGCATAGGCCAAAAGCCGCATGCACACAAAAAGAGTCCCAACGTTTATTTGGCTTAGCTGCTTGTTGCTCTGTCGCTAGCTTCAAAGGGTTCTATATGCCAGCGGTTTCCAGAGCGTTCTAGGATATCATAAGTTTCAAGGTGCGTGCTCGCACACGTTCATCAGCCGCATGTATCTCTACCTACATCGATCCGGAACCTCGATGCACTATTTTTTTTTTCCCTTTTTTCAAGAAATCTCCCTCGGAGGTGCGTGAGGGAGCGAGGAGAAGATGGATATTTAATAATAAACAAAGGAATGGAGTTAACGGAACATCATCCATGTTTCCAAAACCACTGGAGGGCCCTGCCTGAGCAGCAACAACAAGAGATTAATCCCAGATCCAGGATTATGACCCAAAGACACTCCTTTTCCTCCTAGTGGTGGTTTAGTGAAATGGAAGAACCATGCCCTTGCGTATTGGGCTGGCTCTACCTCCTGACGTTGATCCCTCGGCCGAATATCCAGAATCATGATCGGCGTCATCGTTATCAAAGTCAATATCAAATCCAGTGTCCTGTTCATCTCCTTCTTTGCCCTCTGCGTCCCCATCCCAGGCCTTCTGCGTGGCGCCGCGGGTATTCCATCGCAGGGTTCGCGAGATGGAATCAAACCACTCAGTAGGCTGGGATAGCACAGTTGGGAAGGGGTATTGTGAGGCAGCAATGGTAACATGATCACCCTGGCGAAGCTCAACTCGGCCTTTTCCATCAAAGGCGCAGTAGGCAGTCGCACGGGAATTCCGAGGGACCGCTATGCGCAGGAGCATGCTATCATTGAGAAGCATTGGTCTAAAGCTCAGGGTATGCGGGCAGATAGGCGTGAGGAGAATGGCGGGTATGTCCGGATGTACAAGCGAGCCTCCTGCAGATAGAGAATACGCAGTTGATCCAGTAGGTGTCGAGAAGATGCAGCCATCAGCTTGCACGACAGTTAGGAGGTTGTTGTCACCGTATAGCTCGAGGTTGGATACGTATGGTGATGGACCGCGGTCGATAACGAGCTCGTTCAACACTTCGAATTGTTCGGCCTCGATGTGTTGGGGTGCTCCTGGGGGTGGATTCTTCTGGTAGCGGTACACCGTGCATGTGAAACGCATGCGGAGGTTGACCCGCATGCCGGCATCTCCCATGATTTTGTCAAGAGCCTGTTTGTACTCTCCGAATTCGAAGTTGGTAAGGAAGCCGAGACTGCCCAATGAGAATGACAGGATGGGTGGGACGATGCGTTGGAAGAGCCATGACGTGAAGAGCACGGTTCCATCACCACCGAGGGTCAAAACGAGATCGAACTTCTCGGGGGATTCCCAGCAGAGATCAGGCGTCCAGAACCGGAGCATATTTTCGAATCGAGAGTCCTTGGCTAGCAGCGAGGGCATATCGAAACGTTTCGATTTTCGGAGCTTGTGGTCTACGTAAACGTTAACACCAACATCCGAGCCGTAGCGAGGCGTGCACAAGAGCCACTCGGCCAGTTCGCGAGTGAGATGAACCAGTTGATTGTCGCGGGCCTTAGTAACAATCATGACATTGCGCACTGTCATTTTGATTGGGCGGCGTTGGAGCTGCTTTGAGACTTCGCGCACGCTTGTCGCGGTCTGCATCAGACGCGAATGCGAGATGCCTTCATCGTCGGCCATTTCATCAAGCACCTTCTCGAGGTTGACAGCCTTGTCAAATTTCTTGTGGAAGAAGCAAGGTGAGGCTAGGGCGGCCATCTTGCTAGAAAGTTCGGCCGAGTGCAGATTAAGCTCCGAGAGGGCCTCTGCTAAACGGTTGTGGGCCATGGCTTCGGGGGCATGCGTCTTGAGCGGCTCGTCCTTCTTGCTCCCCATGACGAGTGCGTCCATGGAAACAGATTGTGGGCCCTGTGAGGCGGGTGGGGGTCGTGACTGCAGAGCCTTGAGGATGGTTTGGCGAGGAATGGAGTCAATAGAATAGGCGTTCTTCCGGTGTTTACGGTTCCGGTGTTCTCGGAACGATGTCTGGGGCAGCACGGTGAGGTTATCAATCGACGAGGCAGTGCTTATGGAAGCCTGCGACTCCAAACGGGGGGATTCGTCCGTGGTACCAACAGGGTCGGAAGCAGGGAGTGACGCTGGCGGGGCTGGTGCGCGACCGCTTAAATGCGCGGATGCTACCGGTCGCGCATCGTCGCTGTCGTCGTGTGGATGTTGTGATTGTTCCGAGGTTTGTGATTGTGGGGGGTAGAGAGGATGGGGGGAGGGCTGGTTTAATGTCGCATCGACGGAATTAAGGCCGGAGAAAGTGGCACGCTGTGGAGAAAGAAGCGGGTGAATCTTTGTCGGCGAAAACGGCTCCCCGCGGCTGGGCATGATGATGAACACGGCTCGATCTTTTTTTTCTGACTACGCGCTAAAACGTCAGGCTTGGATCGAGGCGGATTTTGCGGTTTGGCAGCCAGATGAACCAGGGATGGTGGTCAGCCAGACACAGATGGGGCGGTATTAGATCGACGTCGGCGGCTGCAGGATGTCGTTTTTGGTGACAAGGTTTAATGTATGTACAGCAAGCAGACAAACGTAGCCAGACGTCGCGCTCAGGAATTAGATGCACCGGGCAATGGAAGTGTTGAAATATGTATGTATGAAAGAAAAGGCGGTGGCAGTGGCTACTGCATGGGCGGCGTGAAGCGCTGTGTGGAGGATTGAAGTGGCGGGCAGGCCGTGGTACAAAGAATTCAAGGACCCGGCTCAACCAGGGAAGCGAGAAGCGTGCAAAGAAAGAGGGAGGGAGAGCGGTGCAAGGGGACACGACCTCAGGCCGGCCAGAGAACAAGAGTGGAAGAGGCTGTCGTGTATCTTCAGATCGGACATGCATTCGACACGATGCAGCTTTCTTTATTGACTTTGACAGCTTCGACCTCTGCCTCCAAACCCTTCAGGTACCGAGCCACGAGCAGGTCTACGCGCCAGCCTCAAACCAGAACTGCCAAACTCCGTGGCGGCTAACCAGCTACGAGTCGTTGACACTCGAAGTGTATCACGCTCGTGGGTCTCCCCTATACACTTCATCCGCCCAGCTCAAGCTTCACCCACAACGACAAGCTTCCACACCGACCTGGCTGCGAACCGCGCCGCAGGCCGAGATGCCTTTCTCCTGTCAGCAGCCTGTTTGCTAAGGCCCTCACGCTATTTCCTCCTGGCTACAGGCCTTCAGTGCTGAGCCTGGGCAGCCCGTCGCCTCCCAGAGATCGGAGACCACGGGCGCCGCTAGGAGCCACCGTTTCATCCACATTTACCACCCTCTACTGTGTGCACGTCCACGTCTGCCTTCCATCATCAAAATGCATCGCATAAGTCCTCAGTTTCTCGTAGACAGCCCATGCGACGAGCCTCAGTGGCGGCTGCGAGTAATTCTGTTGGTTTACGGCTCGCCCGGCTGCTGTGACAGCGAATAGCATCACGCCTCTATTCGAAACGAGCCCAGGGTGGGCCTGCCTGTCTGAGGTTGTCTCGACCTCCCTTTTTTGCCCGTCTGCTACAAGTGCCCTCCTCCCCGGTCTGCATTCTGCTTTATCGCCGTTGACGGGCGCCACTCTGCATCGGGAGGCTTGCCGTTCAACCCAGGGGCCTGCGCAAATCATACGCGGCAGAAACAGGTCGCCCAGAATCAACCCCGAAAGTATCCAAGTGCGGCAACCTGCATGCTGTTTGCGTGCGCACGCGTGGCCCGCCTGCTTACTTACCATGGGAATGGCGGCAACTGGCTCGACGGGTGGCATGTCTATTATTGATATTCCACGGCTCCACAGGATCGCCGACAGCCACAGTTTGGACCTGAAATTCATTAATGGCGCATCGTGGGGCTCCCCATGCCATCGCCAGTGACAGCCACCGGTCATCGTAACTTGAGACGAGCTGAACAGCCATGGATCTGACCAATGTAACATTCTCCGATATGCCTGCAAATACGGGCGTAGATAGCATGCCCTCCATGGGGGTTCGCTGTAACCCTCTGTAGTTGAAGCTCCCGGGATGGAGTGCATGAACTACACGTGTTTTGAAGACATTCGTGCGACTGGCGCCCTCGCCAGGTGAGGGAAAACACAAAAACAATTATTGCAATCACAAGAAACGGCAGGTGCAGGAAGACGCAAATAGTCAAGGCCAAATAAGATTCCACCTTGTTTGTATACCTTAGCATACATTGTCTTTCTACTCGATCTGGTAAGCAGATTCTCTGGCGCCTACAGAAACACTGTCAACAACCGCCAGGAGTTGGTCGTAAATGAACACCGAACTTTTCTGCCCATAAATGGTGGTATCTATCGATCATAAAACATGCTAGGAAATAGGTGAGACTCCAAGAGCGCCCACACTGGCACCTCACCGAAGAGCCTTGCGAGCGAAGGTGGGCAAGACGAAAGCTGCTTCGTGGATCTCCTTACTGTAGTACTTGCAGAGCTTCTCCTCCTCTTCAGTGGTCCAAGAGCGGAGGGGCTTCTTGAGGTCACGTTCAGCATCTTTGGAGCAGACCATGAAGCCAATTTGTCCAGATGGGTAAGTAGGGATCGTCGTGTAACCGTATTCGACAGTTGGGAAAACTTCCTTGCACGACTTCTTCAGGTTGGCAATGAGCGGCATGTGAAGCCACTGGTTTTCAGCTGGACAGGGAAATGAATGTTAGCCCATGTTCAGTAATACACTTATTCGGTGCTAGAGCGACGTCCCGATCAATACGATATAGTAGAGGGGGCTTACAACCTTGAGTGGTGATGACACCACCTTCCCGAAGGGCGCCGTTGAGCAGCTCAAAGTAAGCCTTCTGGAAGAGAGCCTCGGCGGGGCCTTCAGGATCACTGGAGTCAGTGATGATGACATCGAATTCGCCCTTCTTGTCCTCGAGGAACTTAAAACCGTCGCCAACAAGGACCTCAACGTTGGGGTGGTTGAAGCCAACCGACATGCCAGGAAGGTACTTCTTCGAGAGACGAATCACAGCCTCGTCGATATCACAGAGAACAGCCTGCTTAACACAGTCATGCTTAACAACCTCACGTAGCACGCCACCGTCACCTCCGCCAATAACGAGAACGCGTTCAGGGTTAGGGTGGGAGTTCATAGCGAGATGAGTGATCATCTCCTGGTATCTAACCTCCAAATCAGTATCCTTCATACGACTGCCTGTATGCTTCAGCGTACGAGAACTCATCGCGCTCAGTGCATTGAATGACATTATCAAGAACTAAGACAGTGCCATAGTCGGTCGATTCGAAGATGAGGACGTCCTGGTACTTGCTCTTCTCATGGTGGAGCACTTCCTTGACCTTCAGTGTCATGGCCTGACCGGGCCACATGTCTGAGATCTCGCGAAACCAGCCATCTGAGCAATTGGGTTAGCTCATGATACAATCACTGCGTTGAGTGTCTGCGTCCTATACCTTTGATAGTGGGGTGGACGATGCTTGCCATTTTGCGAGCTGTGTGGTTGTGGAGGAAGCTTGTTTGGGTATGAAGGAAGGTACGAGGGTGGCTAGTGAGGGGAAGAAAGGTGGGTCGAGCTTGCACGATATTTATGTTTAGAGGCAGCGTTGAGAGTTTTTCACGGGCAACTTGGGCTGCCATGCCACAAGCTTTTTTCTCTCACCTGCGCGTCATGCCCCGCCATTAAGCATTGCACTACCGCGTCCACTAACCCAGACAGGGCAAGTGCAGCCACACCACCTTAGATTAGGAAAGGCGGGGCAATTGGCGACTGCTGTATTCTATTGCAATACAGTCGACCCCCACGAAGGATTATATCACCGTCAAGCGCCGTGCACATGCATATAAGCGAATAACGACAAGGCAGCACTGCCAGAAACGTGTGATTGATGCCTAGCATCGCCGCTAGCATGGCGGTAAAATGCGACCGAGATGGACGGAAATAACATACTTCTGGCACCGAGTGCCCGAAGAGATTATGTATATAAGATGCCACTGTCCATCTCATGTCAAGCTTCTATACTACATCTTTACCATTCACTCACCATGGCAGAACAAGAGTCTATCTCCAATATTATTCCTGAGCTAAAACAAACCCAATGGGACGGCATGGATCGAACACAGGTTCCATGGTATCAAGCCGAAATAGAGCAATTGCGGCCCGAAGCCCAGGAGTTATTTGAAAAATACGCCAATGTGCCTTCAGAACGTGTCAGGTCTCACATCAAAGAAGCTGTGAGACTTCACCTTCAGGTTCTGACGATGCACTGCTGACACTAATCAGAGAGACAAAGCATACGAAATTGTGAGGGGCCTATCTGTTTAATTCTTTCCTTATGGACGCCCTCAATAAATCCAAAGTGCGTGTCTTAACGAATATAGTTCCCCTACCCATGCCTTGCTCGTTGGGCTTTTCTTGAGCTCAGCCTCAGCGCCTTGCCCGAATACCCCGAGATACTTGAACGCGTCAAGAAAGGCGAGAAATATCTAGACATAGGGTGAGATGCCTTAATAATCCTCCATGGCCATCAAGCACTGATTGCAAGCGAATTGTGCAGTTGTTGCGTCGGTCAGGACATTCGCAAGCTTGTATTTGACGGTGCTCCCTCTGAGAACACCTATGGCTCTGATCTCCGGAAGGAATTCATGGACATTGGCTACGACCTGTTCCTAGACCAGTCGACCCTGAAGTCGACATTTGTTGCCGCGGATATCTTTGACAAAGATTCAGGCTTGAAAGAGCTGGAAGGCAAGATTGACATTGTTCACGGTGCATCGTTCTTGCACCTCTTTAATCTTGAAGACCAAACGAAGGCTTGTAAACGCATAGTGCAAATCCTCAAGGCTGCACCTGGTAGTATCTTTATTGGGCGCCAACTCGGGAATATTGAAGCGAGTGACCAGGACTCTCACATCGATCCGTCCCAGAAAAGGTTCAGACACAGTCCAGACTCTTTCAAAGAGATGTGGAAGCACGTTAGTGAGGAGGCAGGTGGGGAGTGGGACGTCGTGGCACGTCTGGAAAGCGTGGATCTGCATTCGCTAGCCGAAAAAGCTGGAATCAAGGCCTCTTTCATTTCTGACGGCTCCAGGTTCCTCAATTTTGCGGTACGCCGGGTTAGCTGAAATGTGGACATACATACACAGGAATTTGGATGGCCCTTCAATTCAACTTGAATGATCGCCTCTTGTGGGAAAGTAATTGCTCGAATCAATCTGCACAATTCTATCTCTTGTTCTACTCAATGCAATTGTGTTTCTCTGAATTGCGGCATCTAAGCCGATATATTCTATGTGGGTGTGGGTGTGGGATCAAAGCCAACCAATCACATACATATCCGCTCCGACAAACTCGCCAAGCATCAAGTCGTGGCTTCAACTGCACACCCTCAAACACACCTATACCCCCGCAATCAAGCCCCGCATACCTAGTCCTTGCTCGAGCTGCCATTGAATCTCACGATGGATCCATATTCACCAGAAGGAGGTGCGTACATCATTTGAGCGCTTGGAAACCCACAGTTCACTAACACTCCACAGAGCTCATTAACATTCACACGGCCTTTCACGCCGGCGCTTACCAACAAGTCCTTGACTTCGACACCTCTTCCTTCTCCGCCTCCAATGCCCTTCCTACGCGCGTCCTCAAGCTCCGGTCACAAATAGCTCTTGGTCAAGCCAAAGAGGTTGCGGCATCCTTGGCCAAGGAAACCACACCAGATCTTGTGGCTGTCCGGTTACTTGCCGAGTCCGAGGTGGGGAAGGATGTAGTCAGTGATATCAAAAAGCTCGTAGAAAAGGCCGGTCAGGAGAACTTGGCCGTACAGCTCTGCGCAAGCATAGTGCTGGATAAAGCAGGAGAGACAGAGGAGGCGCTGAATGTTCTTAGCAAGCACCAAGGGAGCTTAGATGCGTATGTTCATGTCCTTGAGATATATTTTGAGGTGCATATACTAACCAGGAGACGAGTGCAGTGTGGCCTTGATTATACAGATCCACCTTCAGCAGAACCGGACCGACCTTGCCGCGAAAGAGGCCCAGCGCGCACGAAAATGGGCACAGGACAGCTTGCTTGTCAATCTTGCAGAATCATGGGTCGGCATGCGTGAGGTAATCGCCCTTTCATACTGAGCGATAGTCTCCTGTATACTGATTGAGCAATTCTAGGGCGGTGAAAAATATCAATCTGCCTTCTATGTCTTCGAAGAGCTAGCGCAAACCGCGCAATCGCAATCTCCACACTCCCTTGTCGCACAAGCTGTCTCCGAACTGCATCTCGGCCGTCTTCCCGAAGCCGAAGCCGCGCTACAGCAGGCAGTCCAAGTCGAAGGCCAGAATGCAGATACTATTGCGAACCTGATCGTACTCAACACCCTACTTGGTAGGAAGGATGAAGCTGTGTCGCTGAAACAGAAACTAGCTAGCGTGGACAGTAGTCACAAAGTTTTGGTTGACTGGGCAGAGAAAAAGCAAGAGTTTGAAAGGGCAAAGGCCAAGTATACGCCAAAATTCGAAGTGGCTGCATAATTGGGCCATGAATGTTTGTGAGAATCAGTTGAGAAGTTGCGGTTGCACAGTATAAAGCTCGTAAAAGAACGACATGAGGTTCACGCAATGCATCAGCATTACTGGTAGTAGCACCCGAACCAATCGATCACGGAGGCATGTGTGAGCATTACTAGCTCAATGGATATGTTAGCTGCCTTATAGGACTATGTGGTGCTGGACCAGTTTATATCGATTGACTTGGATCAAGTAGGGAGAATCACCAGGACTTGGCCTAGGGAATTTGACTCTGTCAGCCGCAATGTTGATCACCACTCTGCCTGAGCATGCCAAGCGAGAAGCCACTGCCGGGAGCTGATGCACCCGTAAACCATGAACAGCATTTAAACAAAGCAAGTCCGCCCCGCACGAGTCCAAGTAGCACATCACGTTCCCAAGAGCAAGCCAAGGAGCCCAATGCTGTGGTAAAACCGCACCGCCCCAGGTTCTCGAAGGTTTCCACACGCAACATCCTGAGTCGTACGAAAAAAACATGACAGGTCAGGATGCAGCTTGCGAGGCAGCTGACAAGACTGCTGTGGGTACACTTCGGTGATATCCCGAAGAATTTTGACCGGCTGGATGTCGGCGAGGAGAGCTGTAAATAGCGTGTCGAGGCTGGTTGCTTCACTCCGCCCTATGGAGCTGGAAGGCTGCTCTGCCGTCTCTTAATCGTGGGCAGCGTAGCAGCCACGGCGGGCCGCCAGGATCGAAGGGTTCGATCGAATGCTTGTGTGCAGATGATCGCCCGAGGCCAACGTCCGTGCTCAACTCCACATCTTATCCGGACCACTTTCGCCATTGACGTTTTGCCATCAACAAACGCCATAGGCCCTCTCATCCAGTCGCAAAAGCAAGGGAAAGTCACTTAGACACGATCTCTATGCCACAGAAAACGTCATGTTGACTGGCCTCTCTGTTCTCACCCCAGCATCCCGAGACATGTAAAGCATGAAGCATAGTCCTTGCGACCGGCGCTGCGTGGCATCGGATGTGATACGTTCCGAACGCAGGCTTGGTGCAAAGCTTGCCTTCGTACGAGCGCGTGCAACGTAGGCTAGAGCCCTTCTGGCGGCGGTACGCTCGCGTCTATTCCACTTCGGTCGCCCTCTTCGCTCGTTTTGGACGCAGGAGCTGCGACAGGTGGGTGTGGTGGTGGGTGGGAGGCGCTGCGGCGGACCTGCTCCTGCACGAGGATGCGATGCGTGCGTCGTGTCCGGCGAGCGAACGGCCGGCTGGACTGGATACCAGCGCCTCCACCCTTTTTATCCTACAGCCGTGAGACTCGTGTGCCCTGTCGTTCATTCTTTTTGTCCCGAAGGTTTGCATGTGTCGCCTCTATATATATGTGTGTCCGGTGCATGTGTCCGTTAAGCCCGCATCCATGGTTCGCCACTGCTAGTCACCAACTTCTCTTCTGTCCCGCATCTGTTCTGAAGTTACCAGACTAGTGCGGGGCTTATTTACTCTAGCTCATTGTTATGGAAGGAGGATATCGTTCTAACAATCACTCTGTCGAAGGGGCACAAACTCCATTAATCGAAAACATGGTCGTCGGCGTACCACCTGTGTTTGAAGGGTTGACGAGGGAGATTGACCAGTTGATTGAGCAGCCTTTGTTGGGACCGAAGACGGAGTTTCCTCCAGGTAAGCAAGCCGTTCAGGTATTGAAAGCAATACTGACTTTCAGATAGCTACTTTTACATTGGCACGCAAGGATGTGTCCGGTAGACGGAGGCCTCAAGCTATTGCCCACCGGGGGTACAAGGCCAAGTTTCCTGAAAACACAATGGGTGCTTTCCGAGGGGCCGTTGAAGTGGGAGCCGATGCGCTTGAAACGGACGTCCATTTAACAAAGGATGGCGTGGTCGTGTTATCTCACGTAGGTTGAAGCCGAAAAGTGTAAAGATGAACCATTGACGTAGTGTAGGACAAAGACCTGAAAAGGTGCTTTGGTCGGCAAGAAAAGATCATCAACTGTGACTATGACTTCTTGAGTAAGTTAAGAACGCTCAAGGAGCCGCACCAGTCGATGCCACGCCTTCTAGATTTGCTAGAGTATCTCGCACAGCCCGGATTGGAAGACATCTGGGTGCTACTCGATATCAAGGTAGGTAACCGGCCAGTTTTCTAAAAACTATTCCCTCTCTGACCGTCCTGTAGCTTGACAACGACCCGGACGATGTGATGCGTCTTATTGCAAGCACAATTAACAGTGTAACTCCATCTCCAGGCAGGTCATGGCAGTCACGGATTGTGCTGGGAATCTGGGCCGCAAAGTACCTACCACTTTGTTCACGATATCTGCCGAACTTCCCCATCTCGCATATCGGATTTTCTCCTACGTATTCATGGTACTTTTTCGCGGTCCCAAACGTCTCCATCAACATGAACCAAGCTTCACTGATGACTCCTTCTGGTCGTCTTCTCCTCCGTAAAGCGCAATGTGAAAAGCGGCCAATGTTTGCATGGACGGTCAATGAGGAAAAACGCATGAGATGGGATATCCGCCACCATCTAGATGGCGTCATCACCGATGATCCGAAGCTCTTCTTGGAGGTCCGTCACGGATGGCACGAGGGAATGAAGGAAAGCTTCAGTCTCTGGCTCTGGCTGGATGTGTTACGAATGAGCTTTTTCGCCATGGTCTTCGCGATCATACTGCGGTTGAGATTTGGTTCATTCGAAAGACAACTCATACGGCCGAGAGAGATAATGAATGATAACAAGCAGGAGGGCAAAAGTAGCAGATAAATACCCATAAACATCAGTCTTCTGAATGTAACTCAAAATGTTGTTAACAAAGCATTCTTTTTGGCTCAACTGGTAGGGCGCCTTGAGAGTGATGCACAAAAATCCATTGCTTTATACACTGCGTTCTGCTTGTTGTTCATGAGCCTCGACGGTCCAAGCGCACAAAATAGGCGACGCGTCGTACGTTCCCCGCAACGCGTCAACCGGCATCCCACCACTGCACCCACGCCATGCCACGGTAAGATACACCTGGACAATATGATTCGTCTTTGTCGAAGCTGATATATTCCCAGAGAAATTATAACGCTGCAAGCCGGCCAGTGCGGCAATAGTGGTACGTTGCGAGCTCCCGTGTCCACACAAGTCCCGAATGCTACAGCTAGGCATAGCTGGGTGATGGAGGCAGAACCGCGCTGACTTTGTTTCGAACAGTGGGTCAACAATTCTGGCAGCAACTGTGTCAAGAGCATGGCATCAATCAAGACGGTAATCTCGAGGACTTCGCGACAGAAGGCGGAGACCGTAAAGATGTCTTCTTCTACCAATCCGACGATACGCGGTATATTCCCCGAGCCATTCTACTAGATCTAGAGCCTAGGGTACTTAGAACTCTTCCACACTTCAAAGCTTGTGCTGAACATTCTAGGTTTTGAACTCCATCCAAGCCAGCGCATATAAGAACATCTACAACCCTGAGAACTTTTACATACACAAAGATGGTACAGGCGCAGGAAATAACTGGGGAGCAGGTTATAGCATGGGCGAGCAAGTTCAAGAGGAGATACTCGACATGATTGACCGTGAAGCGGATGGCTCAGACTCGTTGGAAGGCTTCATGCTGCTTCATTCTATTGCGGGCGGCACAGGATCTGGTTTAGGTTCATTCATGCTCGAACGACTCAACGATCGGTTTCCGAAGAAGCTAATCCAGACATATAGCGTGTTTCCGAATACTCAGGATGGAGACATTGTGGTGCAGCCGTACAACAGTCTGCTGAGCATGCGCCGGCTTACGCAAAATGCAGATTCAGTTGTGAGTACTCAGGGACAATTTTTGGGATTTGGTAACTGATGAACCTCTAGGTTGTGCTCGACAACGGCGCCCTATCCAAAATCGCGGCCGACAGGCTCCATGTACAAAATCCCTCGTTCCAGCAAACGAATCAGCTTGTGTCTACGGTTATGTCTGCAAGCACAACGACACTCCGATACCCAGGCTACATGCATAACGATCTTGTCGGCATTGTGGCTTCATTAATTCCTACACCACGCTGCCACTTTTTAATGACTTCCTACACTCCCTTCTCCGGCGAAAACGTAGAGCAAGCCAAGACGGTACGAAAGACGACCGTTCTTGATGTTATGAGACGACTATTGCAACCAAAGAACCGCATGGTGTCTACGAATCCCACCAAGAAGAGCTGCTACATGTCCATCCTGAATATTATTCAAGGTGAGGCTGATCCTACGGATGTAAGTCAGCTCTGCCCTTTTCAAACACCGCTGACCACGTAGGTTCACAAATCGCTCCTGCGTATCCGCGAGCGTAAACTCGCCACGTTTATTCCATGGGGCCCGGCGTCCATTCAGGTTGCATTGACACGGAAATCACCCTACATCACTTCGTCGCACCGTGTCTCGGGTTTGATGCTAGCCAACCATACCGGCATTGCCACCCTGTTTAAGCGTATCGTAGCACAGTACTCGACTCTTCGAAAACGTAACGCTTTCCTTGAACCATACAAACGTGAGGCACCTTTCCAAGATGGCCTGGGTGAATTCGATGAAGCGAAGGAAGTTGTGCAGGGCTTGATCGACGAGTACGAGGAAGCTGAAGATCCTAATTATTTGAGTAAAGAGGGACCACCGGCAGAGGAGGCTGAAGACAGACGCGCCGCTTAGTCCAGTTTTATTTCAAGGGTCTTGTCGCGAGGTTCCATCGGTGTTGGGGTTTCTCATCGTAGAAGGCGTATCCTAGGTCCAGAAAATGGACATGCAGCTCCTGTTTAACGATACCATTTAATGTTCATTACCCACTCCTCCCATAGACACTGTGAGGCCAAATCACCTATCTTCAAACCCTGGGATATGATACTGGTTAGGCTTAGGACGCAGACGCTAGATCTTAGTCCGAGACACTATAGGCGCCATTATTAGATAGGTCCCTCCGCTCGAGCCAAAGGATTGTAGTAGTTTAAGGGGGTTCATTTATCGGACTCGTCGGGAAAAGTAGGCATGTAACTCCCAAGTACATCAGTTCCATCTTCCTGCCTGGTTCGCGACTTTTCATGTCGTACTTCCTTTTGTGCTTCGTGTTTCTTCCTGACACCAACGGCCCGTCTATGGGCACGACTCTTGATATGTAGATTCCATTCATTTTCCGTAACAGCTATTGTTCCACATGTCTCACAAATCTTCTGCTGCCACAAGTCTGGGCGCTGTGAAAGATCGTAGTTACGCCGAGGAGTCAGCATCTCGCGCGCTGCATCCGACATAGCACGCGGGTCGGGGAGTTTCTGCCCCGAAAGAAATTGGCCGACAGTCTTGATTGATGGCTTCAAGACTTCAGTATCCCACTTCGACATATCAGAACTATCAGCTAGAAATAGCGTGCCCCCCTGGCCCGCTGTGAGCAGCGCGTTAAGTAGTTTGATCTGTATCCATTTGACCTGTCGTTTAGCGTACTGCCGTGTTGCAGCTTGTGTTTTCTCCACAGCCTGCGTCATGAGCCTTTCGCGCTCCTTGTCATTTATCGACAGATTGGAAAGGGACATTTCGTAGTCTAAAAACTCTTTGTATCCAATCGAAACCCAAATACCGCGACTTTGATCCACTGGTTGTCTGGTTCTTTCTTCGAGAGAGGTGCGAAAGTCGTGGAGCGTCTGCACCTCTGACAAAAGGCCATTTTCGAGCATTTTGTCCACACGAGAATCTAAACGGGCGTACAATATATCTTTGGATGCATGTACCCAGAACATAACGGTGGGGAATCGCAAGCCGCCAACACCATCGCCATCACCAGATGACAAATCGCGATTGATTCTCTGTTCGTCATAGATCTGTGAGGCTGGCTTCCCTGTTTGAAGATAGATCTCAAGGGAGCGGCGTATCTTGCGTCGTTCGTTGGGATGCCACCGTTCGGCCATTACTGGGTCCACTTCCCTCAGTTTCTGCAAAATGACTTCCGTGGGCCCTTCTAAGATGGGAAACACTTTGTGCTGTTCATCTCCGTTTTTGATAACCGGTGTATCTGCTAAGGCATCCTTGAAAAGTAAGGCTTGCGTATAGTAATGAGTGCCGCCAACCAGGACAGGCAATTTTCCTCTACTTCTGATTTCATCGATCTCTACGGTTTCAGCTACCTTTTGACTGGAATTCTTGGAATGACTTACCACTCTTAATGCATTCGCCACAAACTTGCCCACTGTCCACGTTTCTTCTTCAAGCCCGATACAGCCAAGAAGATGATGAGGCACACCTTTCATCTCATCTTCGGTAATTTTGTTGGTGATGACGGGAAGGCCCTGGTACAACTGCATCGCATCTGCATTAATTATTTCGCCATTGAACCGTCGAGCTATCTCCACAGCCAGCTACCTGTAGTGATCAGTAGGGTGTGTCCATGACAGGACTGGGCACTAACATCGGATTTCCCCGTCCCCGTCGAGCCCACAATGGCCACCAAGGGCTTTAAGGGAATCGCAGCCATCCTACCAGTGGTAAAGTATCGAAAAGTGCGTAGCATCTGCTTGCTTTTCTCCTCAGCGGCGTAGTGCTGCACGGCAGAGCACGAAGTGCCGAAAAGAGATCGTGGATTGCGCCTTCCTTCTTCGGTCTAGCTCCTCTAGCATCACTGCTCGCGCCCATGGTCTTGGTAGCTGACTATAAAATGTAGTCGTCGCACACTATGGAGGGCCGTCAGCCTGCATTTTCCTCCAAAATGACCCAACAAGTGGAAAAGGGTCTTGCGCCCTCTATCGACGTCAAGAACCTGAGCTATCGCTTCCCGGATGGCAGCAATGGGCTGAAAGAGGTATTCCTTCAGCTGCCACCGGGAAGCAGGACTTTGTTAATCGGAGGTACATAATCCCTTTTTGCGTATTTAGTCATGTTTGATAATAAGTGTAGCCAACGGTGCCGGGAAAACCACCCTCCTCCGCCTGCTCTCTGGTAAACGCATGGCACCAGAAGGCTCTGTCGCCATTGCCGGTGTCGACCCTTTCAAGCTCGGCTTGGAGGGCGTAACATACCTTGGCCTTGAGTGGGTCCTGAATCCCATCGTTCGTAGCGACATCGATGTTCCCACCCTTCTCTCCTCAGTCGGTGGTGATTATTATGTCGAGCGTCGGGACGAGCTCGTACGCATCCTGGACATTGACTTGTCCTGGCGCCTGCACGCGGTATCCGACGGCGAACGCCGCAGAGTACAACTGGCTATGGGTCTGCTGCGACCCTGGACAATTCTGCTGCTGGATGAAATCACTGTGGATTTGGATCTACTCTCCCGCTCGAACTTTCTGAACTTCTTAAAGCATGAGACGGACACAAGACCCTGCACCATCGTATATGCGACGCACATATTGGATAATCTGGCGACGTGGCCCACGCATCTAGTGCATATGTCGCTTGGCCGCGTGAAGAAGTGGGGCAGTATGGAAGAGCTCAACGTGCTGCCCGATCCAAGTGCACGGGTCATTTCGGGCAATAGTCAGCTAGGCGAACTTGTATTGCGCTGGCTTCAAGAGGACTTGGATGAGAGAGGGCCACGAAACGGAAAGCGTACGCAAGGTAAGACGTATGAAAGCCTCGAAGGCAAGGGTGGCTATGGGCTCGAGAAGAGGCCAGCAAAGTTGGAAAGCTAAAGATTGTGATGAGACTCCTCGGCTTTGCTTCAACAATGCATGCTGAGATGTTTGCTGGTGTTTAGCGAAACTCAACGATACCCCATTTCTTAGTTCAACATGGGTAGGCATTTCTTGGCTTGGGAATAGCATCTTCAACATTTGCATCTGAGGGTGTTGCGTATCTTCAAAGAAATCAACCATGTTTTGCATCTATACTATAAGACGTACATATGATTTTTGCCTTCATTGCTCGAGATTTAGCTTACTAAGCAATGAAGTTCTGTCATTGCTGATTTTACGTTCTTCTGTGTAGTTTTTCTTTCTACATTCTAATCAGTACGTCAACAACCAATGTTCCAGTCGTATCACCATAACCAATGTCTCTATCCACCGAATCATCACTTCGCACGCTCTTCTTAACCGAAGGCGTGCTCAAAGTCATCGGCGGTGCGATTTTCGTCTTCTCTCCCTCGTCTGTTCTCAAGAGTCTTACTTTCGCACCCTACTCTGCCACCTCTGAAGCACTCGTCCGGAACTTCGGTACACAGACATTGGCTTTTAGTATTCCGCTATTTCTGGCAGCTCGAAGTGACACGGCTAGTGTGAAAAGCAGGAAGCTCGTCTACTGGACCCTGCTAGCAAGAGAGGGGTTGCTAGCGCTAGGGTTGTTGGCGCAGATTGGAGCAAGCTACGTGCGGCAACGATTTGAGACGGCGAACGAGGAAGTAGATATTGGGGCCATCGAAGAGGGGAGGGCGGGGACTGTGAGGGAGCTACGCGAGGATAAGATGGTGGGAAGTACGAAACTGAAAGGGGGCATGTGGTTGTGGGTGGCTGAATTGACACCATTCGTAGTAGGCAGACTGTGGATCTTAACAAAGAGTGATTGGTTCTGAGGAAGTGGTAGAACTACCTGGTGACAGGAGCTTCTTGGTGCGTCATAAATATCTTTGAGAGATTCACTAGAGGATCAGAGACGTGATATAATTACCGGAAGTAAATACTGTATAATGACTCTTCTCCACCTATTAGATTCGAATAAAGTGAACCTCTTACTTTTTCTCGCCTAGTGAGTTCTTGGTGCTTGTCTTCGTAACTCTTCCCTTCTTAGCCTTAGGAGTCTGTAGGATTTCTCTCTGGTCAAGCTCACTTAAACAGCTTCTATGATCAGTCCGAGAACTTAGGAAGGCGGCTTTTAAGATTGTTCGCGCACTCCGTGCCTTCAAGCTTTCCAATAAATTTTGAAAAAGCTGTGCCCAAGAAACCACAGTTCCAACCGAGTTTTGCAGAAAATCGAGATCAAGTATTAGGTATGCTTACGGGAGTCTTTCCGAACCCGTGTCGAGTGCAACCCAATCTTCAACATCTGCGGCACTCTGATAGCATGCGGTAAGCGTTCGTTCAGTAGCGTGTGGTTTTTTTTTTTTTTTTTTTTTTTTTTTTTAAAATTTTATAGATTTTTTTTTTTATATTTTTTTTTTTTTTTTTTTTTTTTTTTTTTATGGGTTTATTTTTTTTTTTATCTA
>Ga0247757_10000523_pt1 | contig 31186 bp, 30 predicted proteins | sample UWRJL126311R4_FD_180929 | JGI IMG/M metagenome (GOLD analysis project Ga0247757, IMG submission 180929) | Plant litter microbial communities from Arlington Agricultural Research Station in Wisconsin, United States - UWRJ-L126-311R-4 | ecosystem: Environmental > Terrestrial > Plant litter >... | reverse complement strand
GGTCGCGGCAGCGATCGCCTGATCGGCCCCCGCGTCCCGGGGGCGACCCCGGGACGCGCGCGGCGCATCGTTCACGTGGCCGTTCCGGCGCCGAGGCGCAGCTGTGCCGGCGCCGATGCCTCGTCGGGGAGCTCATTGGGTGCGGCATCCACCGGCTGATGGTTGCGCACGTGGGCGTGGGCGGGACGCGGCTCGGGCATCGACGATTCCTGCTTCGGCGACACCGACACGGCGGCGGCGATGTGCTTGGCGATGATCCGCGGCCTCAGATGACCCACGAGGAAGGTGACGACGAGCGAGATCCCGGCATAGAGGGATAGTACGAGAGCGGGCTGGCCGAGACCACTGCCGCCGAAGTAGCTCACGGCCCGCACGGCGCGGACGGCCGCGTTCGTGGGCAGGATGTCGGCGAGGACCTGCCAGCCGCCGGCGAGCATCTGATCGGGGATCGATCCGCCGGAGGTGGGGTTCCCTAGGATCACGAGGCACACGATCGCGAGGACGATCCCGAAGTTGCCGAAGGTCGCCAGCAGGGCGGCGGTGAAGGCGCTGATCGCGAACGAGATCAGGGAGCCCATCAGGAGGAGGATCCAGGCGTTGCCGGCGAGGACGCCGAGGATCGTCGACGACAGGAGCACGCCGGCGCCGGCCGATGTGATCGCGTAGGCCGCGAGCCAGCCGAAGGTCCCGATCATCGACCGCACCGACTGGAAGGCGTTCCGCCGCACCCGGCTCAGCAGCACCACGCCCAGGTATCCGCCGATGGCCCATCCGATCACGAGAAGGAAGGTGGCCAGTCCGTGCGGATCGGACGTGGGAAGAGGGCGCACGTCGTCGATCGTGGTCGAGACGCCGCTGCCCTTCAGGGTCGGGACGATCGCCTGCTCGATCGAGGAGACCAGGGTTGCGCCGCTCGCCGTCGCGACGACGAGCGTCGCGTGGGATCCCGCGAGCACGATCGCGGCCGGAAGGTCGCCGGCGCGGACGGTGGCGCGCGCTGCGGCCGGATCGGCGATCGGGCGGAAGTCGATCGTGTCGTTCGTGCCCGAGAGCACGTGGGCATCGACCCGACCGGAGGCGACGATCCCGACCTCTGCATGCGACAGGGTCGGTGTGCTCATCGCGCTGGTGAACGCGGCGATGATCGCCGCCTGAGCGAGGAGGCCGATCACGAGCATGAGGCCGACGCGACTGTGGATGCGCATGGTCTGCCGGAGTCGCTCTCCACGGGAGATAGACATGGATGGCACCTTTCAATTACGAAACGATACGGAATGAATAGAGACTATTCAGTTACGTTGCGTAACGCAAGATCTCAAGGTTCGCGATGATCGCGACAGCCCGATCGCTCTCACCGTGATCCATAGGAGGAGAGACCCCGACGGACCTGACGCCAGCTGATAGCCGCCGAAAGCCTCTCAGGCTCGTGCGTACGACGAGCTCGGGTTCTTCAGCCGAAGTTCTGCCGGATTACCGCTGTTCGGCCGTGCAGGTGGCGCAGGTGCCGTGGTGCTCGATCGTCCAGTGGACGACTTCGTCGACGGTCATGCCTGCAGCGCGAATGGCGGCGAGCGGGCGGCGGCCGGCGTAGATGACCTAGTCGATGTTCTCGATGCCGTGAGTACGGCCGGAGATGATCACCAGGGCGGCCCACTCGGTCTCGTTGAATCTCGCCCAGTCGACGAAGCTATCGGTGTCGTTCGCGTAGGAGGCGGGGGTGGTGTCCCGGGTGCGCTGCCACGCCTTGGCGATCTCGAGTGCGATCTTCGGCACGGGTCCGCGGGTGCGGATCGTGTCGTCGACGATGACCTGCATCTGGTCGACATCGAGGTCGGGTCCGAGCGTGACGTTGAACTGGTCGTACGCGACCCTGTCGCTGTCGAGTGCCGCGAGGAAGATGTCATCGAAGTCGAGCTCGAGGTAGAACCCGACCGGGACGCCCAGCCAGAACATGTCGATCTGGTGCTGCTCGCCGGCCAGGACAGCGTCGACTTGGGTCTGCATCTGCTCGATGGTCGGGTCGTCCCACCCATCGAAGTCGAGCTCGAGCCGGTACCAGTCGCCGTCACGGTCGCCGTCGGCGAGCGCCCACCAGCCGTAGAAGCACAGGTGCCAGGGGGCCGGGATGTTCAGGCTGAGGAGCCGCTCGGCGAAGCGGATAGAGCCCAGGTCGAACGGCTGGGCGTCTCCGTTGGTGAGCAGAACGGTGTCGGCGGCGGCCTCGAAACGGTTGCCGGTCCAGCTGGTGACCTGCGAGTTGAGGCGCTCGAGGATCGTGGCGGGTGGGAAGGTGGTGATCACGTTGGGTGACCTCTCGGTGGTGCGCTTCGTGCGCGGTGTCGTGCGAGGAGGCCCCTCGCATACCCGTCTATGCCGCGGGCTGTGCTGGGGGTGTACAACTGGGCCTCACGCCCGGAAGCGGGGCGTCGCCGAGTGGGGAGACGTGGTCCGGTCGGAGACAGAGGGCGCGATTCCGGAGCTCGGTGGTGAGCTGGGGCGACAAGCGTTCCCGCCCACCTCCGTCTGGCGCGACGACGCACACTGCGTCGTCGCCACCCCGGAGTTGATCATCGTGTCCTGCGTTCGTTCGTGAACCTGGCCCACCGCGGGTGCGGAGCGCCTATGCCCGGCACAGATGCGGCGGAAACACAGAACCCGACCGGAAGGTCGTGGGCGGAGGTGGAGCCTCCACAGAAGATGAGTGCGGCGGGATGCGCACCCGCGGCGCGGAGCGATGCAGTCGCCCCGAGAGGGCGCGCATGGCCTCGGCGCTTGGCGGACGCTAACGAGCGTGTGCGGAAGAGCCTTCCGCACACGAAATGCCCGGAATCCTGGGCCAGGAGGGGCCATTTGGGGGCCTGTACGGAAGTACGGAGCCGCAGAGGTGGCCACTAGGGGTCCCAGGAGATAGATAGAAGCCCTAGAGCCTCTATTACTTCTTCTACTAACTAACTCGAGATGAAAAGAGTTCCGTACGTTCCGTACAGAGGGTCTCTAGGGGCCCTCTCGCCCTTGTATCTACTGGGATCGGGGCTGTACGGAACTTGAGTCGTTTTGCTTCCGTACAGCCTCGGGATCCTCCGGCCTTCTCGACCGCTGCGGCGCGGCGGCGGGCTCTGGAGCTCGGTCGGCGAGTCGCCCCTGCCATCGCTTCCACGCAGCCGGTCGGCTTGCGGGATCACGAGGGTTCCGAGGACCTTGTCGGCCACGCCGACGGTTTCGCCGCATCTGCTTCGGGTAGGCGAGGAACGGCCCCGCCCTGACGAAAACGAGCACCACATGCATGACACGAGCGACGAGCGCACGAGCCCCTACGACGACCCCGACTGGGAGCCGATGATCGTTTGGGCTCTCGACGAGATCGAGACCGCGCTCGAGTTCGCCTACCCGGACGAGGTGAACGAGATCCCCGACCTGGACCCGCTGCCGTCCGAGAAGCGCCTCGGGCTGCGTCTGACCAACCTCCAGTACGCCGCCGCCGTCATGGCGTCGATCTCGACTGTCGACGTCGACGACGACTACCCCAACGAGTCCGTCGCCCAGGCGCCCAGCCTGATCATGGCGCTGAGGCACCTCGGCTTCGACCCCGTCGTCGGCGTCGAGGAGTGGGACGGCTGGCGCAGGCAGCGCCCCAGAACTGAGCCGAGCGTCGCCGACTTCGCGGACTGAGGAGCCCACGAGCGGTGTGCGCCGGGGCCGCGCGGGTGCTCGCTGGGTCGCGGTTCCGCAGCCCAGCTTGTCGGCTTCGCGCGGGATGCTCGCGGACGTGCATCATGCGGATCGCGAGCAGACGCCCGCCGTGCATCGCGTGCACCTCGCCGGAAGCTCGCTCACGTCCGAGGCCGACTCGCGGAGAGTTGGACGACGAGGTCTGTTCAACCTCGACGAGCGCGGTCGGCAAGTCGGAGGTAGCGCCGTGTCACCCGCTGCGCGTACTCGAAGGGGTCGTCCCACGCGAGGGTCGGCTGTCGGTTGGTCACGTCCCGCTGCGCCTGGTCGATAAGAGTGTCGGTCGTCACAGGTGCGGGCCTGGGCTCTGTCGGCTTCCTCGTGCGCTCGCGCTTGACCGGGGGAGGCGGTTTCGGGACCGGCACCCGAGGGCGGCGCTCGCGCGGCTGTCGAGGTTCTGCCTGGCGCACGTCAGCGGACTCCCATCCGGGCAGCGCCGCCGTCAGAAGGGCGGCGGCCTCGACCGAGAGCCGCCCCTCCCGCTGCGCGCGCCGCTGCCGCGTGAGCCAAAACCCGAGGCGACTCTCAACCGCATCGGCGCTCTGCGGCCTCGGCCGGTGCCCGTGATCCGCGATCCACGCCTGAATCTCCCGCGTCCGTTCGGCCCAACTATCGGCCACGCCGCGGCCCCCTCGCCAGTCCGGCACCGCGGCGTCGAGCGCCGCCACCTGATCGTCGGAGAGGTCGTCGTCCTTCCGAACCTTCACGAGCCAGTTCTGCAACGCGCGCTCGGCGTCGTCCTTCCGCGTGTGCCTCGGAAACCGGCCGCGGGCGGCGACGAACGCCGCCAGCTCGTCAACCCGGCGGCTCCATTTCTGGTCCGATCGCCGTTCGCTGTCCCATCCCGGCGCGACGCGATCGAGTGCCCGCTTGCGGTTGCGTTTCAGCTCACCCCGCGCGAGTTGCCGCCGCTGAACCTGTAGCCAGCGACCGAGCCCGTCGTGCGGGCCGTTCGAGTTGGACGGCGGGAGCAGCCCGCCGCTCGTCGCCAGGTAGCCCTCCAGTTCCCACATGCGGACGGCGAACGGGGTGATCTCGCCGCCGCGCTGCCGCGGAGGGAGGCCCGAGGCCGCGTCCCATCCGGGAATCACGGCGTCGATCGCTCTGCGCACGTCGGGGTGCATCTTCCCCGCCGAGAGGGTCGATCGCTGGTTGTTCATCCATTGGTGCAGGCTCAACTCCCGCCGGCTGCGGGCGAGCTGGCTTGGCGCTCGACCGTGCTTCATCACGAAAGTGAGGTAGTCGTGGGCGTGCCCGGCGTGCAGCTCGGGGTTCGGGCGGCTCGGGTCGCGCGGCTCGCGCCAGTCGGGCGCGGCGTCGTCCAGGACCGCCCGTAGCTCGGCCGGGAGCTTGCCCTCGGCGTCCGCCTGGCGGCGCTTGAAAATCCAGTAGTACAGCGACGACTCGCTCGCTGGGGCGTCGGGGCGGTTGCCCGGTTGGCGGCCGTTCACCTCGACGAACGTCCGCCACGCGACGGCGCGCTCGCGGTGTTCGTCGAGGGTGAGCCTCACTGGCATGTGCAGAGGGTAGCCGAGGGTATCTCGCTAGATGACACGCGGGCGATCAACGCTCACCCCGGACGTCGGCCGCTGCCGCGACAATCTGAGCATGTCTTCGCAGGTGGCCTACGTTGAGCCCTCGCTGCTCGTGTGGGCACGCCAGTCGGCCAACCTCGTGCCCCTCGCCGCGGCGCGCAAGATCGGGGTCACGCAGGCACGGGTCGAGGAGTGGGAGGCCGGGACGCGTCGCCCGACGATTCCCGAGCTGAGGAAGGCTGCGGGCGTCTACAACAGGCCGTTGGGAGTGTTCTTCCTCCCGGAGCCTCCCCAGGGATTCGAGACCATGCGCGACTTCCGCCGTCTCGACCCCGGCGAGTCTGGCGAGTGGTCCGCCGCACTGCACGCTGAGTACCGTCGCGCGCACCTCCAGCGCGACGCGATTCTCGACGTGCTCGAACTCGACGGCGCGGAGGTGCCCGAGGGCTGGCAGCTCCGCGGGCTCCGCGGCGACGACTCGGAGGTGGCCGCGGCGATCCGGGCCCATTTGATGGAACATGCCCCGCTCCCGTTCCCCGCGCGCTCGCGAGACAAGTACGCGCACCTGAACTACTGGACCTCGGCCTTAGAGGAGGCCGGGGTGCTCGTCATGTCCACCGAGGGCGGGCAGGTGAGCACGGACGAGATGCGGGCGTTCTCCCTGTACTTCGAGGACGTCCCCGTGATCGTGCTTAACGGGGCGGACTACCCGCGACCGCGCACGTTCTCCCTGATCCACGAGTACGTGCACCTGTTGCTCCACACCGAGGGGCTTTGCGACACGACGACGGACACGCGGGCGACGACGGCGGACCGCCGCCTAGAGGCGCGGTGCAACGTGATCGCCGCCACGGTGCTCATGCCCGCGGGCGAGGTGCTCCGGCAGTCGGTCGTGGCGCAGCACGAGCCCGCCGACCCGTGGACGCTCGACGACCTGATCGTGGCCGCGCGGCCGTTTGGGGTGAGCGTCGAGTCGTTCCTGCGGCGGCTCGTGACTCTTGGCCTCGCGTCACCGGAGGCGTACCAGGCGTTCCGCGACAGCAACCGTGCGGATGCGATCGAGGCTCCCCCGAACAAGGGCGGGAACTTCTTCAACACCAAGGTGCGCGACCTAGGCAAGGGGTACGTGCGCCGGGTGGCGGACGCCTACGGTCGGACGCTGCTCGACTCTACGACCGCCGCGACCTACCTCGACGTGAAGGTGGGCCAGATCGCGCGGCTCGCGGACACGGCGCGTTTGAAGAACAGCGCCGGGGCGTGACCCGGTGGCCGAGCCGTCCCTGTTCGACTTCTACTCGTTCGACACGAGCGCGATCATCAACGGGCGGCGTGACCTGCTGATCCCGCCGATGTGGGAGCCGATCTGGGACGCGATCGCGGGCATGGCCGCGGCCGGGCAGGTCGCCGCGGTGGACGAGGTGCGCCGCGAGCTGAAGAAGCGGTCCGACGACGCGTACGCCTGGGCGCGCAGGTGCCGCGGCTTGTTCGTGTCGCTCGACCGGGAGGTGCAGCTAGCTACTCGCCAGGTGCTGGCGGCGCACCCCCGGCTCATGGGGAGCGGCGGGGGGTCGCGGAACAGCGCCGACCCGTTCGTCGTCGGCCTCGCGCTCGCGCGAGGTGGGACGGTCGTCACGCAGGAACAGTCGAGCGGCCCGACGAAACCGCACATCCCCGACGTGTGCGCCGGCCTTGAAATCCCGTGCCTCACGCTCCCGCAGTTCGTTGCCCAACAGGGATGGACAGTGAAGGTCGCGGTCCCGCCGGCTCATAACGACTCTCACGAGCCGCGTCAGGCTGCGCCGGAAAGCGGTGGGTGAAGCGGACACAGGCAAGGGAGACAAGAAGAGCGGACAAGGTCGGACGAGGCCCGATGATCGGTCGCCCCACGAATCAGCTTGGGGTTCGCTCGCTCCTCGACGCTTGCGGGTTCGACGCGAGTGCGTGCACGCCTGTTGCACCCGTGATGGCCGGGTCCGTCCGTCGTCGATTGCGGGCCGACAGCGGCCTTGGTCAGAGCGGAAAGGTCTGGTCGCCTCGGAGAAGGTCGCCGAGGATGCGGACGAACATCCGGCGTTGTTCCTCGGAGGTGCATGCGTCGAGCATGTTGGCCACAACGCGCAGGAAGTCCGCCGTCACCCCCTCTCGCTGGATCGCGTCGAAGCCGGAATAGATCGCGGCGACATCTGGCTGCTCAGTGCTCATCGTGCTGCAGCATCGCTCGAGCTGCTGACATAGATTCGGGCGAGCGGTTTGCCCACGGAACCGTCGGGCGATGATGACGCCGCGGAGTCCGCCAGAGGTGCTCCGGCCGTCATCACTTTGGCATCACTTTGGCGTGAAACGGCGTGAAACGGCGTGAAATCCGTGGGTTCCCGGCTAACCCTCGTTGCGCGATCTGGTACCGTTGACAAGTTGTCCGGGCCCTTGGCGCAGTGGTAGCGCGTCTCGTTCGCAATGAGAAGGTCGGGAGTTCGAATCTCCCTGGGTCCACCACGAACCGGTCACGGCCGGTGATCGCCCGGCTCCCGCATCACGCGGTTCGCGCGTCGGCCACCGCCTCGCGGACAGCCGGAGCGACCTGCTCCGCGAACGTCTGCAGCGTCGTCGGGTCGTCGCTTCCGATGATGAAGGTGCCGAAGCCCTTCTCGAGGGCGAGCGGGACCAGATCGTCGACCCACGACGCGGGCGGCCCCTGCAGGAACGCGCGACGCTCCGGGAGGAACGCGCCGCCGATGTTGGCGAGGCGCCGGATCGCCCGGGGGTCGCGGCCCGCCGCGACGGCGGCCTCGTCGATCGTCGCGTTCGCGGCGTCGAGCTCCTCCGAGGACATCCGCCCGAGCGAGGGCAGCCAGCCGTCGGCCTTCGTTCCGAGCAGTCGCAGGCTGCGCGGCTTGTAGGAGCCGAGCCAGATCCCGACGGGATGCGCCGGCGCCGGACCCCGCTTGAGGCCGTCGACGTGATGGAACCGGCCCTCGACCTTGAAGTACGAAGGGTCGTCGACGGCCCAGCTGCCGCGGATGATGTCGATCGCCTCGGAGAGGGCCGTGACCGCCTCGCCGCGGGTGAGTTCGGGCGCGCCCATCGAGACGATCGCCTCGGTGAAGCCGCCCGCGCCGAGGCCGAGCTCGAAGCGGCCGCCGCTCAGCAGGTCGAGGCTCGCGGCGGCGCCGGCCAGGACGGCCGGCTGCCGGAGCTGCCCGTTGAGCACGTTGCCCGAGAGGTGGATCTTCTCGGTCTGCGCGGCCACGTAGCTCAGCAGGGTCCAGGTGTCGAGGAACGCGGGCTGGTACGGGTGGTCCTGGAAGGTGACCAGGTCGTAGCCGAGCTGCTCGGAGAACCGGGCGAGCAGCACGGGCTGCTGCGGCTCCTGGTTGATCGGCGTGATGAAGGTGCCGAACTGGATGTCGTGTCCGTAGTCCATGTGCGTGTCTCCCTGGTGCCGGTCGGTCAGGCGACGGTGGGGCGCGACGAGCGCGTGATCGAGACGGCCTGGGTCGCGATCCCCACGGTGGCGACGATGGCGACGGCGATCCCGAACACCGAGACGGTGCCCGTGATGCCCGCGGTCGAGATGAACAGCCCCGCGACGATCGCCGGGATGCCGAGCGCCAGGTAGGCGACGATGTACAGAGCCGCGAACAGTCCGGCCCGCTCGTGCGGGTAGGCCGAGGGGATGAGCGCGCGGATCGACCCGCTGAAGGTCGCGCCGATGCCGGCGCCGCCGACGGCCGCTCCGATCCAGAGCAGGGCGAACGCGGGCAGCACGATGCTGCCGACGAACAGGATCGCGCCGAGCACGACCGCGCCCGCGCCGATCAGCACGACGCGGTGGGCGCCGAACCGGCCGGTGGCGAAAGCGGTGATGGCGGCCGAGCCGAACGCGACCGCCGCACCGGCGCCCCCGAGCAGCGGGCTGTCGAGGTGGAAGACCGTGCGGAGCGCGATCGGCACCAGCCCGAGGAACAGGGCGCCGGTCATCCATCCCGCGGCGTTGGCCGCGATCGTGGCGACGAAGCGGCCGCGCAGATGGGCGGGCACGGCGACCTTCGGGATGAGCGAGTGCAGGGCACCCGCCTTCGGCGTCGCGGTCTCGGGGGTCACCAGGGCGACGAGCGTGCTCAGCACGCCGACGATCACGAGGACCGACCACACGATGGTGGTCGGCGACGGGAGCAGCTGGGCCACCGCGCCGGCGAACAGGGCGCCGATCGCGAGGCCGGCGGTCGGCAGGGCGCCGACGATGATGGAGCCGAGACGCTTGCGGTGCTCCGGCGCGAGCTCGACGATCGCCGCGCCGAACGCGCCGCTCGCCGCGCCAACCGCGAGGCCCTGCACGATGCGCGCCACGAGAAGCCACTCGATCGACGGCGCGAGGAGGAAGACCAGTGCGGACGCGAGCTGCAGGATCACCGAGGCGATCAGGAGCGGCCGACGTCCGATGTGGTCGGACAGCGATCCGATGACCAGCAGGGTCAGGAGCAGCGAGATCGCGTAGACGCCGAAGGCCAGCGTCAGCAGCCACGGCGCGAAGCCCCAGTCTGACTCGTAGATCGGCAGGAGGGGGGTCGGAGCGCCGGCCGCCAGGAAGAAGGCGGCGAGCGAGACGGAGCTCGCCACGAAGGCGATCCCTTCGGGGAGGCGGCGTTGAGCGTGCGGGGCGACGCCCCGTGCGCTGACGGTTTCGGTCATGAGCATCATCTTTCTGTGCGTCAGGGGCGTGCGGGAAGGGTCACGCAGCGGCGCTGGTGATCTTCGTCGAGCTGTCGTCGCGCTCCTGGGCGATGACGAGCTCCAATGCGGCGGCGTCGAGATCGGCGCCGAAGGCGGGGTGGCCGGGCTCGAGGAGCCGTCCCTCCGCGAGCCCGCCCAGGACGAGCGGGTCGAATCCGAGGGCGTCCACGACGTCCGCGACGCGGGCGACGGCCTGCTCGTCGTCGCCGGCGATCGCGATCGCCTTGCGGCCGGGGGCGCCCGCCGTGCGGGCCTCGTCCTCCAGGTCGTGGTAGCCCATGTGGTTGAACGCCTTGATGACGCGCGCACCGGGCAGGGCCCGCTGGATGTGCTCGCTCGACGAGTCCTCGTCGGCGACCGTGCGGTCGCGCGGGCCGTCGACCTCGTACCAGTGGTTCATGGCGTCCACCACGATCCGCCCGCGGAGCCGATCGGCGTCCAGGTGCAGGTGCTTGCTCAGCGGCAGGGCGAGGATCACGACGTCGGAGGCGTCGATCACCTCGTCGGCGCGCACGGCCTCGGCGCCCGGGGTGAGCACCTCGATCGTGAGCGCGATCCTGGCCGGGTCGCCGCTGCCCGCGACGAGCACGCGGTATCCCGCCGCGATCGCGAGCCGGGCCAGCACGGTGCCGACCTTGCCGGCGCCGAGGATGCCGAGGGTGGGCCGGGCGCTCATCGGGCGAACGCCGATCCGACCGGCTTCTCGGCGAGGAGCTCGTGGACCAGGGGGATCACCTTGGTGCCGTACAGCTCGACCGAGCGCAGGCGGTCGCTCGCGGCCATGTTGCCGCCGGTCGAGTAGATGATGTCGAAGCGGCCCAGGCCGACCGTGCGGATGGTGTTCGCGATCTTGCGGGCCACCGTCTCGGGCGAGCCGACGTACATCGACCCGTGCTCGATCTCCTGCACGAACTCCTCCTGGCGCATGGGGGGCCAGCCGCGCTCGGCGCCCATCCGGTCCCGCGTCTCCTTGTAGCCGGGGTAGAAGAGGCGCTTCGCCTCGGCGTCGGTCTCGGCGACGAAGCCGGGGGAGTGCATGCCGACGGGGTGCGCCGTGGTGCCGAACTGCTCGGTCGCGCGGCGGTACAGGTCGACGTAGGGGGCGAACCGCTCGGCGCCGCCGCCGATGACGGCGAGCATCAGCCGGAAGTCGTACTTCGCGGTGCGGATCACCGACTCGGGCGAGCCGCCCACGCCGACCCAGGTGCGCAGACGCCCCGACTCGGTCTTGGGGAAGACGTCCGCGTTCTCGAGGGGCGCGCGCGTGGTCCCGCTCCAGGTGGTCGGCTTCTCGTCGAGCAGCTGGTGGAACAGGTCGATCTTCTCGTCGAACAGGATCTCGTAGTCGGTGAGGTCGTAGCCGAACAGCGGGAAGGACTCGATGAACGAGCCGCGGCCGAGGATCACGTCCGCGCGTCCGTGGGACAGGCCGTCGACGGTCGCGAAGCGCTCGAACACGCGCACCGGGTCGTCGGACGACAGCACCGTCACGCCCGAGGCGAGCCGGATGCGGTCGGTGCGCGTCGCGATGCCCGCGAGCACGGTCTCCGGGCTGGTGATCGCGAACTCGGGGCGGTGGTGCTCGCCGAGCGCGATGACGTCGACGCCCGTCTGGTCGGCGAGGACGGCCTCGTCGACGGTGGCGCGGAGGGCCGCCGCGTACGACATCAGCTCGCCGTCGTCGCCGCGCGGCAGGGTGCCGAAGGTGTCCAGTCCCAGTTCGATCTTCTCGGTGCTCATGTTCGTCTTCCTCTGAATGGTCGGTCGGTCAGGCGTGAACGGCTCGGCCGTCGCGCGTGATGCGGGTGGGGGTGCGGTCCGCGAAGGACCACGTCCCGCGGTCGTCGGCGAGCAGCTCCCGCACGCGCGGGGCCACCTCCTCGCCGAGGAGTCGGATGGTGCGCTCGCGGCTCTCCCGGGGCAGCAGCGCGATGTCGTGCTTGAGGTCGAACCGGGAGAGCCGATTGGCCCGGGCGACGAACGCGATCTTCTGCGCCACCGTCTCGGGGGAGCCGACGAACAGGGCGCCGCTCTCGACCTCGGCGTCGTAGCGCTCGCGCGTCGGCGGGTAGAAGCCGCGCTCGCGGCTGAGACGCTCGACGACGGGCTCCCATGAGGTCCAGAGCGCCTCGCGGGCCGCGTCGTCGGTCTCGGCGACCAGGCCGATCGAGTGCTGGGCGATGGGCTGGTCGGCGTGGCCGAACTGCTCGAGCGAGCGCAGGTAGAGCTCGACGTGGCCCGCGAACCGCTCCGGCCGGCCGCCGATGATCGCCATCATCAGCGGGAGCCCGTAGCGCGCCGCCCGGACGACCGACTCGGGACTGCCCCCGATGCCGACCCAGGTCGGGATGCCGCCCTCCGGCATCCGCGGGTGCAGCCGGACGTCGTCGAGGTCGCTGCGGTACGTGCCGGACCACGTGACGCGGTCCTCGCGCATGAGGCGCGTGAACAGGTCGAGGCGCTCCTCGAACAGCTGGTCGTACTCGCGCAGGTCGTAGCCGAACAGCGGGAACGACTCGATCGCCGATCCGCGGCCCAGCACGATCTCGGCCCGCCCGTTCGAGAGCGCGTCGATCGTCGCGAACGACTGGTAGAGCCGCACCGGGTCCTGCGTGGAGAGCACGGTGACGGAGGTGCCGAGCCGGATGGTCGACGTCGCCTGCGCGGCGGCGGCCAGCAGGACCGGGGTGGCCGAGTCGATCATCCCCTCGCGGTAGTGCTCGCCGACGCTGAAGTCGGTGAGGCCCACGGACTCGGCGAGCTGCGCCTCCTCGACGACGAGCCGCACGGACTCCGCGTCGCTCATGACGCGGCCGCCGTCGGTGGCCACCTCGCCGAACGTGTCGACGCCGACGCGGAACGCCTCGGCGGCGGTGGCTTCTGCGGTCATCTCGAACGGCTCCTTTGGATTGACATGTCAATCAATAGTCCCTTATAGTTCACATGTCAACTAGAAGGAGACGTTCACATGAACCACGTGACGGCCCGAAACCTTCCCGCCCGCGACGAGCTGCGGATCTGGCGGGACTACTTCGAGACCGGGGAGACGCTCCGCTCCCTCATGGGCACCCGGCTGCAGAGCGAGTCGGCCCTCTCGAGCGCCGACTACCAGGTGCTGCTGGCCGTGAACGAGGCGACGGATCACCGCATCCGCCCGTCCGAGCTGGCGGCCGATGTCGGCTGGCAGCGCAGCCGACTCTCGCACCACCTCGGCCGCATGGAGGCGCGGGGGCTGATCCGGCGCGAGCAGTGCGCCGACGACAGCCGGGGCGCCGAGGTCGTCCTCACGCCGGAGGGCGGTGACGCGTTCCGGCGCTGCACCGTGCCGCACCTCACCGACATCCGGCGGATGTTCGTCGACGCGCTGACCCCGGAGCAGCTGACCCAGCTGGACGGCATCACCACCGCGCTGCGCGACCACCTGGGCCTCGCGCGCCGCTGACCGCGGGCGCTACACCCGGCGCGACCCCGCCAGGTCGAGGTAGGCGATGACGGCGAGCACGCGCCGGTGCTGCTCCGCGTCGTTGTCGGTCAGCCCGAGCTTCGCGAGGATGCGGTGCACGTACTTCTCGACCGTCGCCTCGGTGAGGCGGAGCTCGCCCGCGATGCCCGCGTTCGAGCGGCCCTTCGCCATGTTCTCGAGCACCTGCAGCTCGCGCGGCGTGAGCGCCTCGAGCGGATCGATCGCCCGGCGGGCGTGGAGCAGCTCCTGCACGAGCGCCGGATCGATCACGGTCTCGCCCGCGAGGAGGCGATGGAGCGCGAGCACGAACTCGTCGACCGCGGTCACCCGCTGCTTCAGCAGGTAGCCCATGCCGCCTCCGCCCGCGAGGAGGTCGATGGCGTGCTCGACCTCGAGGTGCGACGACAGCACCAGCACGGCCACGTCCGGGTGGTGGGCCCGCAGCCACGTCGCCGCGTCGATCCCCTCGGTGGTGTGGGTCGGCGGCATCCTGATATCAATGATCGCGAGGTCGTATTCGCCCCCGTCGACCGCCCGCATCAGCTGGCCGGCGTCCTCGACGGTCGTGACCTCGAACCCCGAGGAGGTGAGCAGCATCCCCAGCCCATCGCGCAGCAGCACCTCGTCGTCGGCGATCAGCACGCGCGGCGAGGACGGGGGCGACGGGGTCGGGGCGGCGGTCGGCGGCATCGAGGACATTGTGGGGGCCATCCCGCCCCCACGGCAAACGCCCTCGACCGGACCGTCCACCGAGCGGAGCCGGCAGCTCGACGCGCTGCGGGCCGAGCGGCAGACGATGCAGGCGGTCGCCGCCCTGGTCGCGGCGGGGGCGCCGACCGCGCGGGTCGTGGAGATGATCGCGCGGGCCGCCGCCCGGCTGATCGGGGGCTCGCACGTCGCGGTCCTGCGCTTCACCGACGCGGCGGAGGTGACGGTCGAGGTCGCCTGGGGCGGGACCGCCGCGACGACCGTGGTCATCGACGACTGGCCGCTCCTGGACGACCCGGTGGCGCGCCTCCTGCACGACGGCGCGGGACCCGTGCGCGAGGACGGCGCGGCGATCGAGGGGACCGCGGGGGGACTGCGTCTCCGGCTCGCCGCCCGCTCGGCCGTGACCGTGCCGGTGCGGGTCGGTGACGCCGTCTGGGGAGCACTGAGCGTGCTCTCCTCCGACCCCGATCCCGTCGCCGAGCACGCCGAGGACACCATGGCGGGATTCGCGCAGCTGATCGCCGCCGCCGTCGCGAGCGCCGCGACCCGCTCGTCGCTGAAGCGCGTGGTCGACGAGCAGCGCGCCCTCCGCCGGGTGGCCGAGCTCGTGGCGCGGTCCGCGGATCCTCCCGAGGTGTTCGCCGCGGTCGCCGAGTCGCTCGGGCACATGATCGGCGTGCAGGGCGTCAAGCTCCTGCGCTATGAGACGGACGGCACCGTGACCTTCCTGGCCAGCTGGGGACCGCTCGACCGCGACCTCACCACCGGATCGGTGCGCCCCTCGCACGGGACCAGCGTCGCCGGGCGCATCCTCGCGACCGGCCGGGCGGCCAGGGTCGACGGCTACGGCGCCGAGGAGGGGCCGATCGCCCGGGAGCTCCACGCGCGCGGCATCGTCAGCGCGGTGGGCGCCCCCGTGCACATCGAGGGGGAGCTCTGGGGAGCGCTCGTCGTCGCCTCCGCCGACGCCGTGCTGCCGGCCGACACCGAGGTGCGGATGACCGAGTTCGCCGACCTCGTCGCGCTCGCGATCGGCAATCTGGAGTCGCGGCGCGCGCTGCTCGAATCCCGCGTGCGCCTGGTGCACACGGCCGACGAGACGCGGCGCCGGCTGGAGCGCGATCTGCACGACGGCGTCCAGCAGCGTCTCGTCGCGGTGGGGATGGGCATCCGCGGGGCGCGCCAGCTGCTCGAGGCGGGGGGCGCCGCGGAGGCGCGCATGGACGGGCTCGTCGCGCTCCTCGACGAGACGATCGACCAGCTGCGCGAGACGTCGCGCGGGCTGCACCCGGCGATCCTCTCGAAGAGCGGTCTCGCCGCCGCGCTCCGCTCGCTGGGCCGGCACTCGTCGATCGCGATCGACCTCGAGCTGTCCGAGCTGCCGCGGCTGCCCGAGCACGTCGAGGTCGCGGCGTACTTCGTGGTGGCGGAGGCGCTCACGAACGCGGCCAAGCACGCCTCGGCGACGCGGGTGCGGGTGCGGGTGCGGTTCCGGGAGGACCACCTGCGGATCGACCTCGACGACGACGGATGCGGCGGCGCCGACCCGGAGCGCGGCTCGGGCCTGGTGGGCATCCGCGATCGCGTCGAGGCGCTGGGCGGGACGCTGGGGATCTCGAGCCCGCACGGCGACGGCACCGTGCTGCGGGTGTCGCTCCCGGCGGTGGTCGTCGAGCGATCCTGACCCCGGCCATCTCGGCGGCGCAATCACGCTGGCGTCGGACAGGTGTCACGCCAGCAGGGTCGAGGCGCAGGGGGGCGACGGGTGACGATCGGATGACCATCCGATCAAGGAGAAGCGCGTCATGAGCATCACCACCACCTCCCCCGACCGCCCCACCGTCGTGCTCGTGCACGGCGCCTTCGCCGAGTCGGCCAGCTGGAGCGGCGTCATCGAGGGGCTGCTCGGCGCGGGCTTCCCGACGATCGCCGTCGCCAACCCGCTCCGCGGCGTCGCCTCGGACGCGGCCTACCTCCGCACCGTGCTCGGCGACATCAGCGGCGACATCATCCTGGTCGGCCACTCCTACGGCGGATCGGTCATCAGCAACGGCGGCACCGGCAACGACCAGGTCAAGGCCCTCGTCTTCGTGGGCGCCTTCGCACCGGAGGCCGGCGAGAGCGCGGCGGCGCTGAGCGGCAAGTACGAGGGCGGCACCCTCGGCGACACGCTGACGCCCGTCGCGCTGCCGGACGGCAACACCGACCTCTACATCGTGCAGTCCAAGTACCACGACCAGTTCGCCGCCGACTCGTCGGCCGACGTCGCGGCGGTCATGGCGGCCACCCAGCGGCCGATCGTCGAGGCCGCCCTCAACGAGGCGTCGGGCGAGCCCGCGTGGCACACCGTGCCGAGCTGGTTCCTGTTCGGGTCGGCCGACAAGAACATCCCCGTCGCCGTCCACCGCTTCATGGCCGAGCGCGCGCAGTCCCGCCGGACCGTGGAGCTCGAGGGCGGGTCGCACACCGTCGCGATCCCCGAGGCCCCGCAGCTCGTCCAGCTCATCACGGAGGCCGCGGACGCGGTCGCGGGCTCGTGATCGCGGGCGCGGGCCCGAGGGCGGCGCGATGACGGTGACGCCGATCGGAAGCCAGCCGGGGCGGCCCTACGTGCCGGCGGTCATCGCCGAGGGGCGGTTCGTGTTCGTGTCGGGGCAGATCCCGATGCGCGACGGGGCGCTCGTCACCGGCGGCATCGCCGACCAGACCCGCGCGGCCCTCGACAACGTCGTGTCCGTGCTGAACCTGGCCGGGGCCACTCTGGCGGACGTCATCCGCTGCGGCGTGTTCCTCGCCGACCTCGACCGGCTGTCGGAGTTCAACGCCGCCTACACCGCCGCATTCGGACCGCGCCTGCCGGTCCGCACGCTGGTCGGTGCCACCCTCCCCGGCTACGGGGTCGAGATCGACTGCATCGCCGTGCTGCCGGGCGCCTGAGCGCCCGCACCCCCGAAAGGAAGACGACACCATGTCCGCTCCGTCACGTCACGTCGCCTCGCTCGTCGCGGGCGAGGAGGTCTACCAGAGCGATCTGGGCACCATCACCCAGGTCACCGGGGCGTCGTTCCCGATCCTCGCCGGGATGTCGCTGCGACGCTTCGTGCTCGCGCCGGGGGCGATCCGCGAGCCCCAGTGGAACGTCAACGCGAACCAGATCGCCTACGTCGTGCGCGGGCGCGTGCTGGTGTCGATGCTCGGCACCGGGGTCGAGTTCTCGTCGTTCGTGGTCGACACGGGGCAGATGTACCACGTCGAGTCCGGCGCGGTGTACCACATCGAGAACGTGGGCGACGAGGAGGCCGAGGTGATCGCCGCCCTGCGCAGCGACTCCCCGGTGCACTTCTCGCTGCAGGACAGCGTCAGCGCGATGACGGACAACGTGCTGGGCAACACCTACGACCTCGACGGGTCGGCGTTCTCGGCGTTCGGGCGCGAGGCCTCGTCGCAGCTCGTGCGCCGGGAGGGCCCGGCGCGCATCCCCGACACGGCGGGGCTGCCCAACGCGCACCTGTTCAGCGCCGAGGGGCAGCACGCGCCGGTCAGCTTCGACTACGCCTGGGCGAAGCTGGCGCGCAAGCAGTTCTGGGCGGCGCTCGAGGACCTGTCGATGTACTCCCTCGACGTGAAGTCGACCGGCATGCGGGAGCCGCACTGGCACCCGATCACCGGCGAGCTCGGCTACGTGCAGCGCGGCCACGCCCGCATGACCGTGCTCGACCCCGACGGCTCGATCGACACCTACGAGCTGCATCCCGGCGACATCTACTTCATCCCGCGCGCCTACCCGCACCACATCGAGGCGCTCGGCGAGGAGGGCATCCACTTCCTGATCTTCTTCGACCAGCCGACGCCCGGCGATGTCGGGTACCGCGCGACCGCCTCCGCGTTCTCGCGCGAGGTGCTGTCGGCCGCGTTCCGGGTGCCGGAGAAGGACCTGCCGACGTTCCCCTTCACGCCGATCGATCCGCTGTTCGTCGGCAGGAGGAATCCCGTCGACCCGATCGCGTGAGCGCCGCCCGGGTCGACGCGGCGACCGCCCCGCCCCCGATCACGGAGGAGGGGCTGGTCGCCGTCGCGATCGTCCTGTCGTTCGCCGCGGGGGCCACCGACGCGTTCGCGTTCCTGCAGCTCGGCGGGATCTTCACGGCCAACATGACCGGCAACCTCATCCTCGCGGGGCTGTTCGAACGGCCGGGATTCCCCGTCACCCTGATCGCCGCGGTGGTCGCGATCGCGGTGTTCGCGGGGGCCGTGCTGCTCGGCTTCGTGGCGACCCGCCCCTCGCGCCCGGGGGCCTCCTGGGCGGCGATCCCGCTCCTGGTCGCTCTGGGGGCGCAGGCGGCGGTGGCGGTCCTCTGGCTCGTGGCCCCGCGTCCGCTCGGGATGCCCCTGACGCTCACGGCCATCGCGGTGTCGGCCGTCGCGATGGCGATGCAGACCGTCGTCGGACGTCGGCTGGAGACCCGGTCGGGCGTCACGACGACGTTCGCGACCGGCACCCTCACCGCCCTCATGAAGAGCATCTCGGACCGCCAGCGCGGCGTGCGACTGCTGCAGCTGCTGTCGGTGCTCATGCTCACGGTCGGCGCGATCGGCGGAGCGCTCGCGGTCGGCGTCTCGCCGCTCCTCGGGGCGGCCCTGCCGATCCTGCCGTCGGCCGCCGCGCTGGGGATCGTCCTGGCCACGCGGCGGCGGGCCTAGCCGCGGTCGAGGGCGGCGCGCGCCCGTCGGATCGCGACGGCGCTCACCACGACGGTCGCGGCCACGGCGACCACCCAGCCGACATCGGCGGCGAGCCAGCAGCCGAGGGCGCCCAGCAGGCATCCGCCGACGAACCCGACGATCAGGGGCCAGGTGCTGCGCCAGGCCGCCGCCGCCTCGTCGTCGCGCCGGCGCAGCAGCCGGACCGCGGCGACCGTCGCCGCGACGATGTTGCCGGTCATCACGGCCACCGACGGTGCGCGCGAGTAGCAGACGTGCAGCAGGGCGTTCTGCACGGCCATCGCCGCGATGGCGAGCAGCGCGGTCACGACCCCCGCGGGGCCGTGCGGATCGGACGAGGCGCTCGTCGCGATCGAGACGGCCGCGGCCGCGATGAGCAGCGCCGACTGGGCGAGCACGAGCGGCTGCACCCAGCGATCGGCCCGGCGGCGCCGCACCTCCGTCACGAGCGCCACCGCCGCCGCGATCGCGATGAAGCAGGGCACGGCCAGGACCGAGCTGAGGCCGATCGGCGCGCCCGTCACGAGGTCGGCGGCGATCACGACCACGTTGCCGGTGATGTGCGCGCTGAACACGCCCCCGAGGAGCACGAAGGTCGTCACGTCGGTGAGCCCGGCCACGATGCTGAGCAGGAACGGCATCAGGCGGTCGGATGCGGCCTCCGCCGCCCGGACGCTCCGGTCCGTGTCCGCACCGCCGGCGCTCATCGAGCGGGGGCGCCGGCCGGACGGCGGACGAGACGTCCCAGCACGGCCGCCGGGATGACGAATCCGAGGGCCATCGCCGCGACGGTCAGCACCGCGGTCCCGGTGTCGGTCAGGATCGCCTGCACGAGCTGGTCGGTCGTGGTCGCGCCGGTCGCGCCCTGCAACTGCGCGAGGGCCGCGAGCGCGCGGAACACGAGGACCCCGGGGATGAGCGCGACGACCGACGCGAACCCGATGGCCGAGAACGGGATGCTGAGGCGCCGTCCGATGGGCAGCAGCACGACCCCCACGATCAGGCAGGACAGGCCGGCCGAGAGCGGGACGCCGAGGTGCGCGTTCTCGGTGAGCAGCCAGTGCACGCCGTGCACGACGCCGCCGACGACGAACGGCCAGACGAGGATCCGCAGCGGCGCCGAGTAGAAGATCCCGTAGCAGATCGCCACCACCCCGGCGACGGGCGCGTCGAGCCACAGGGGGATCGTGCGGGCGTCCGCCTGGACCACGAGGTCCGCGCCCCCGAGCCCGAGCCCGATGACCAGCCCCGCCCCGATCGCGATGAGGGTGATCGTCGCGAAGGCCAGACGCGCGAGGCCGAGGGGCAGCCGCATCGCGGCGATGTCGAGCATCCCGTTGAGCAGGTGCGGGCCGGGCACGAGGACCATGCACGGGCACACGGCCGCGAGGCGCAGCGCCGAGCTCACGTCCAGCTGCGCCGCGAGCGCGCCTCCCAGCCCGGCGAGGATCGCGGCCAGGAACACCTGCGAGAAGTTCGATCCGCCGAGCCGTCCGATGCCGCGGCGCAGGAACGCCCCGCCGGCGGCGGTCGCGGCGATGATCGCGATCGACGTCCCGTGCTCGGCCCCCAGGATCACCGCGAGCCCCGAGGCGCCCACGGCGCAGGCCAGCGCGAACAGCAGCACGGGCGCCGGCCGGATCGTGCGGGCGGCGGCGATGGCCGCGGCGGCCTGCGCCGGCGACGACCGGTCCGCCGAGAGGTCGTCGAGCGCCCGGTCGATCGCCACGACCCGTCGCATGTTGATCGCCGCCGGCATCGCGGCGAACCGCCGCTCACGCGTCGCGGTCGCGTCGGTGATCTCGAGGGACGATTGCGACCAGCCGAGGGTCGTCCGCACCCGCACGCCGAGGGCCGCCGCCAGCTGGTGCGCGCGCTCCTCGGTGCGCTCGGTCTCGGCGCCGCTCGCGTGCAGGGTCGCGGCGGCGGCCTCCAGCAGCTCCGCCGGATCGACGGTCCGCGCGGTCGTCACGCCCCGGCCACTCCCGAGCCGATCATCGTCGTCGGGTCCACGATCTTCGCGAACTGCTCCTCGGTGACCTTGCCGGACGCGATCGCGGCCTCCTTCAGCGTCTGCCCCTTCGCGAGGGCGTCCTCCGCGATGTGGGCCGCGTTCTGGTAGCCGATCACCGGGCTGAGCGCGGTCACGAGCATCAGGCTCTGGTCGACGTAGCTCGTGATCCTGGCCCGGTTCAGCTCCGTGCCCTTCACGGAATACGTGAGGAACTTCTCGATGCCGTCCCCGAGGATCCGCGCCGAATGCAGGAAGTTGTTGATGATCACCGGGCGCATCGCGTTCAGCTCGAAGTTGCCCTGCGATCCCGCGAACGCGACGGCCGCGTCGTCGCCCAGCACCTGGATGCTGATCATGACCATCGCCTCGCACTGGGTCGGATTGACCTTGCCCGGCATGATCGAGGAGCCCGGCTCGTTGGCGGGCAGCAGGAGCTCGGCGAAGCCGGTCCGCGGGCCGGAGGCGAGCCAGCGCATGTCGTTCGCGACCTTCATGAGCGCGACCGCCAGCCCGCGGAGCGCCGCGTTCGCCCGCACCATCGCGTCGAGCGAGCCCTGCGCCGCGAACTTGTTGGGCGCCGTGACGTACGGCTTGCCGGTGAGGGTCGCGATCTCCTTCGCGATGTCGACGCTGAAGCCGGCCGGGGCGTTCAGGCCGGTGCCGACGGCGGTGCCGCCGACCGCCAGCTCGAGGAGCCCGACGCGCGAGTGCTCGAGCTCCGCGGCCGCCTGGCGGAGCTGCATCGCCCACCCCGACCACTCCTGGCCGACCGTGAGCGGCACGGCGTCCTCGAGGTGGGTGCGGCCGATCTTCACGACGTCCATCCAGCCGTCCGCCTTGTGCTGCAGCTCGTCGACCAGCTCGTGCACGCGGGGCAGCAGGCGGTCGTCGATCTCCAGGAGGGCGGCGATGTGCATGGCCGTCGGGAAGGTGTCGTTGCTCGACTGCCCCATGTTGACGTCGTCGTTCGGCCCGACCGGGGTCTGCGATCCGAGCTCGCCGCCGAGCAGCTGGATCGCGCGGTTCGAGATCACCTCGTTGACGTTCATGTTGCTCTGGGTGCCCGATCCGGTCTGCCAGACGAAGAGCGGGAAGTGGGCGTCGAGGGCGCCCGAGATCGTCTCATCGGCGGCGTGGACGATGGCGTCGCGCTTCCAGTCGGGCAGGCGCCCGGCCGCGTGGTTGACGATCGCGGCGGCCTTCTTCACGTAGCCGTAGGCGTGGTAGACCTCCTTCGGCATCCGGTCGTCGCCGATCGAGAAGTGCTGCAGCGAACGCTGCGTCTGGGCACCCCAGTACTTGTCGGCCGGCACGTCGACGTCGCCCATGCTGTCGAACTCCCGGCGGTGCGCGGCATCCGCGGACAGCCCGATCGGGATGTCGCGGACGGTCGGGACGGTTTCGGGGGTGACGGTCACGATCGGCTCCTCCTGCTCGGCGGCCGGATCGGGAGCGGTCCACCGCCCGGATCCGTGGTGAAGCAGACGCTACGGACGGCGCCGCCCCGCGCGGAACGGTGCTGGCGTGGCATTCCACCGTCCGGTCACCGCGCCCCGTCGGCGGATCCCGTCACCCGTCAGGCGGTGCGGCGCAGCCCGCGCAGGCTGATCCCGACGACGCGGTCGAGCTGTCCGGGCGCGGGGTAGTCGGCGAGGCCGATGCCGCTGAGCATGCGCAGGATGTCGTCGGCCGTCACGTCGTCGGGGACGACCCCGGCGGTCTGCGCGGCCTCGACCAGCGGATCCGCGGTGGCGTAGATGCGGCGGCGCACGTCGCGCACGAGGTCGGTGTCGTGCGCCATCTCCTCGGCGAATGCGCGCTTGCCGATGATGAAGTCGACGAAGCGCCGCAGCCAGGTCTCGAGGGCGCGCCAGGGGTCGGGGTCGTCGGGCCGCGGCTCGAGCAGGTGCTCGGCCTGCTCGGCGTAGACGGCCTCGAACAAGGAGCCGCGGGTGGGGAAGCGGCGGTAGAGCGTGCCGCTGCCGACGCCGGATCGGCGGGCGATCTCCTCGAACGAGGCACCGGCACCGTCCTGGGCGAAGACCTCGGTCGCGACCTCGATGATGCGCTCCTGGTTGCGTCGCGCGTCGGCGCGGAGCGGTCGGTCCGTCATCGTCTCTCCTCGGGAATATGTGGAGGGGTCACTCCGTTTGTGATAGTAGTAGTGGAGGCCCTCCTCCACATAACGTTAGGAGCTCGACATGTCTTCCCCCGTCGCGACGCCCCGATGGCGCCGCACCGTGGTGCTGGCGCTCATCATGGGTGCGCAGCTGATGATGGTGCTCGACACCTCGATCATCACCACGGCCCTGCCGCACCTCGTGACCGACCTCGGCTTCTCGCCGTCGTCGCTGTCGTGGGTCCAGAACGCCTACGTGCTCGCGTTCGGCGGACTGCTGCTGCTCGGCGCCCGCGCCGGTGACCTGTTCGGCCGCCGCCGCATCTTCCTGATCGGCGTCGGCGTGTTCGCCGCCGCATCGCTGCTCGCCGGACTCGCGCCGAACGAGCCCGTGATGATCGTCGCCCGCATCCTGCAGGGCGCCGCCTCGGCGTTCGCGATCCCCTCGACCCTGGCCCTGCTCGTGAGCGTCTACCCCGCGCCCGAGGAGCGCAGCCGTGCGATCGCGATCTACAGCGCCGTCATCGGCGCCGGAGCGAGCGTCGGCATCATCGTCGGCGGCGTCTTCACCGACCTGCTGTCCTGGCGCTGGGGCCTGCTCATCAACGTGCCCATCGGCCTGGCCGTCCTGCTGCTCACCCCGCGGTTCGTCGCGGAGACGTCGACCCGGCGCGGCAGCTTCGACCTCGGCGGCGCGCTCACGATCACCGGCGCGATGACGGCCCTCGTCTACGGGCTCATCGAAGCCGGCGGCGCGGGCTGGACCTCGCCGATCACGCTCGTCTCGCTCGCGCTCGCCGTGATCCTCGGGATCGCGTTCGTGCTCATCGAGCGCCGCACCCGTGAGCCGATCGTGCCGCTCGGGCTCTTCGCCAGCGTCACCCGCTCCGGTGCGTACCTGGGCCGCATCCTGATCGTCGGCGCCATGTTCTCGACGTTCTACTTCCTCAGCCAGTACCTCCAGAACGTGCTGCACTTCAGCGCGCTCGAGGCGGGGCTCAGCTACATCCCGCTGACCGGCATGTTCTTCGCCATGGTCTACGTCGTCGCGCCCCTCGTGCGCCGCATCGGCCGTGCGTGGCTGCTGCTCGCCTCGCTCGTGGTGGCGTTCGGCGGGATGATCTGGCTCTCCACCGTCGGAGCCGGCACGCCGTTCCTCACGGGGGTGCTGCCCCCGCTCGTCGTGCTCGGCATCGGGCAGGGCATCGCGATCATCCTGCTCACCCAGCTCGGCATGACGGACGTGCCGCCGGAGCAGTCCGGCGCGGGATCGGGCCTCGTCAACACCGCGCACCAGCTGGGCGGCTCGGTCGGCCTCGCCATCCTCGCCGGCCTGTTCGTCGCGGTCGGCGGTGACTCGTCGCGCGTCGCCGCGGAGGTGACCGGCTACCAGACGGTCTTCCAGGTCGCCTCCGGGTTCTACGCCCTCGCCATCGTCCTGGCGATCGTCATGCTCGTCGCCACCCGGACCCGTCGCACGCCGGCCGCGGCCGCCGCGACGCCCGAGACGGGCACCATCCCGTCGGCCGTCATCGACTGACACCCTCACCGAGAGAACAGAGAAAGAGAGAGACATCATGACCACCTGGTTCATCACCGGAGCGGCGACCGGCCTCGGCCGCGCCCTCGCCGAGGAGGTCCTGCGCCGCGGCGACAACGCCGTCGTGACCGGACGCGAGCTCGGCGCCCTCACGGAGCTCGCCGACGCCCACGCCGACCACGCGCTGGCCGTCCAGCTCGACGTCACCTCCGACGCGCAGCGCACCGCCGCCCTCGCCCGGGCCGAGGAGCGCTTCGGCGGCGTCGACGTGCTCGTCAACAACGCCGCCGTCGACTTCGTCGGCGCGGTCGAGGAGCAGACCGACGCCGACATCCGCACCCAGTTCGAGGTGAACGTGTTCGGCGCGCTCGCGCTGACCCGCCTCGTGCTGCCCGGCATGCGCACCCGTCGGCGCGGCACGATCGTGAACATCTCGTCCATGGACGGCATCGCGAGCCTGCCCGGCAACGGGATCTACTCGGCGACGAAGTTCGCGCTCGAGGGCCTCACCGAGGCGCTCGCCGGGGAGCTGGAGCCCATCGGGCTGCGCGCGCTCCTGGTCGAGCCGGGGTCGTTCCGCACCGGCATCCAGAACCGCACCTCGGCGTCCGGCGACGCGATCGCCGACTACGAGGCCACCGGCGGGGTGTTCCGCAGCTTCATGGGCACCATCCCGCCCGAGGCGTTCCCGGGCGACCCGGCCCGCGGGGCGACCGTGATCTACGACACCGTCACCGCCGAGCCGGCCCGGCACTGGCTGGTCCTCGGCTCCGACGCGCAGCGGCGGATCCAGGCCAAGCTCGACACCTTCACCGCCGAGTTCGAGGCGGGCGCCGAGCTCGCCGCGAGCACGGACTACCCGGACAGCGGTCCCGCCGTGCTTTGATCCCTCGGGATCGAGCGGCGGAAGGGGCGGGTGCGATCGGCGCCCGCCCCTTCCGCATGTCAACGGGTCGGCGTCACCGGGCCGCGTCGAGGTCGGCGGCCTCGAGCGTCTCCTCCTCGAGATCCTCGTGGCGGGCGCGGTCCCGCAGCCGGCCGACGAGGCTCCGCACCGCGATCGCGCCGATCAGCACGGTCACGCCGGCGAGGATCGCGATGGTCGCGATCACGCCGACCGCGCCGCCCTCGATCTCGGCCCAGTGGATCCCGTAGGCGCCCGCGCCGGCGACCGGGAACGTGAACGACCAGAAGCCGAGCGAGAACGCGAGCCGGCGATAGCGCGCGACGAACGCGAGCTGGATGAGCAGCATGAGCACGAGCACCCCGGCGAGGGCGAACTGCACGTCATCGACGCGGCCCCCATTGATCTCGAACCAGGCGAGGCCGGCGACCGCCGGCGGCGCGACCATGATCGCGAGGGTCGGGGTGAGCGGGCCGGGGAGCGGCGGCTGCACCGCGAGGCGGATCACGAGGACCGTCTGGATCACGATCCAGAACAGGATGCCGACCGCGAACGAGCCGAGCGCGATCCCGTGCCAGCCGGCGACCTCCGCCGCGGTCGCGCCGACGAGCCCGGCCGCGACGGTCGGGAGGAAGTAGCCGCCGTGCACGGCCTCGGCGGGACGCCCGCCGCGCATCCAGAGCCCGAGGATCCAGGCCGCGAAGCCGGTCGCCGCCACGAGGGCGATGCCGGTGACGATGGCGCCGGCCAGCGGGGCGACCTCGTCCAGCTGGATCCCGAGCAGCAGCGCCACGACCGGCACGAGCGCCGCGATCGGCCCCTGCGCCGGGTGCCGCAGCTGGTCGCCGAGCGGGAGACGGGTGCGTAGTCCGCGGGCGACGTGCGCGACGAGCAGCCAGATCCACCCGACCGCCGCGACGACCCACAGCACCCAGCGGACGGCGTCGGGGAGGCCGAGCAGCGGTGTCGCCGCGGTCCAGGCCTCGGCGAGTCCGGCGAGGCCGAAGGCGATCGCCCAGGTGTTGAGAGGGATCCGCTCGGCGGGGACGGGTGCGGCGCTGATCGTTGCTCCTTCTCGACGGACTGCCCCCGATCGTAACGGGCGGCGTTCCGGCATCGGCGCCCGACGGCGGACCATGCTGGAGCGACGGGACGGCGATGCCCCGGCGGCGGGCGGAGGGAGGACGACGACCGATGCGATTCACGCGGGCGGAGCTCGAGGGCTTCCGCGGCACGACGGTCGCCGAGCTGATCGGACCGGGGGTGAAGCTGCTCTTCGTCGGGTTCAACCCCGGCCTCCGCTCGGCCGCCGTGCAGGCGCCGTTCGCCCTCCGCAGCAACCGGTTCTGGCCCGCGCTCTACCGCGCCGGGATCCTCGACCGCGACGTCGTCGCGACGAACGGCCTCTCCAACGACGACCGCGCGCACGTGATCGCACGCGGCGTCGGGATCGGGAGCCTGGTCCGGGGCGCGACCGCGCGGGCCTCCGAGCTCACGGGCGCCGAGCTCGTCGCGGGGGCGGCCGCCTTCGTCGAGCGGGTCGCGGCGGACCCGCCGAACGTCATCGCGATCCTCGGCGTGACCGCCTACCGGATCGCGTTCCGACGGCCGAAGGCCGTGCCCGGGCCGCAGCCGGAGGCGATCGCGGGCCGGCCCGTGTGGATCGTGCCGAACCCGAGCGGGCTCAACGCGCACGCGAGCCTCGCGAGCATCACCGCCGCCTACCGCGAGGTCGCGATCGCCGCGGGGATCGACGTGTTGGCTCCTCCGGTCGACGTGGAAGGATGAACCCGCCGCAGCCACCGACCGGACGGGAGCCACCCATGCCCACCAAGATCGAGCTCATCGTCGACAACCTCGACGACGACGCCGCCTTCGACGCCGCCCTGCCCGGGCTGCTCGAGCTGGCCCGCGCCCTCCCGGCGCTGCAGCGCATCGAGTCGGGGCGGGTCTGGCCCAAGGAGGACGGCACGGCCACGCCCGCGTTCCGCACGGTCGACCTCTACTTCGCCGGCTACGACGAGGCCTCGGCCGCGACGTCGTCCGCGGAGGGCGGCGCGTTCTTCCCCGCGTTCTTCGGGGCGGCGGGCGGCAAGGTGACCGGCCTGTTCACCGACATCGAGTCGGCGTAGCGCCGGGGTGTCCCGCAGCGCATTCGCCCTCGACCTGGGCGGCAGTCACGTGACCGCGGCCGAGATCGTCGTCGAGGACGGCGTCGCGCGGGTCGAGCACCGCCGCAGCGCCGACGTCGATCCGCACGGGTCGGCGGAGGCGATCCTCGAGGTCGTCGCCGGCGTGATGTCCGGCGTGACCTCCGACGCCGTGCCGTGGCGCCTCGCGGTGCCGGGCCCGTTCGATCTCGTCGAGGGCGTCGGCCGGTACCGCGACGTCGGCAAGTTCGAGTCGCTCTACGGCGTCGACGTGCGCGCCGGCCTGGGGGCGCGCCTGGCGCCCGGCAGCGTGCTCCGCTTCGCGAACGACGCCGACGCGTACGGGATCGGCGAGTGGGCGTTCGGCGCCGGGCGCCGCGTGCCGCGCATGATCTGCATCACCCTCGGCACCGGGGTCGGCTCCGGGTTCGTGGTCGAGGGCAATCCCGTCGACGACGGACCGGACGTGCCGCGCGACGGCGAGGCCCACTTCATCGAGATCGACGGCCGCCCGATCGAGGAGACCGTCTCCACCCGCGCGATCGTCGAGCGCTACCGGCGCGCGACCGGTGCCACCGCCACGGTGCGCGAGATCGCGAGCCGGGTGCGCGCGGGCCAGGCCGCCGCGGCGGACGCGCTCCGCGGTCCCATGGAGGCGCTCGGCGCCGCCCTGCATCCGTGGGCCGAGCGGTTCGCGCCGGAGATCCTCGTGGTCGGCGGCGGGATGTCGGCGGCCTGGGACGTCATCGGGGAGCCGATCACGCGATCCTTCGCCTACCCCGCGGCCGAGGTCGTGCCGGGTTCGCTCGGCGAGGACGCCCCGCTCCTCGGCGGCGCCTCGCTCGAGCTCGAGCACGCCGCCTCCTGAACGGCGCCCCGTAACGCGGCGCGCGCTGCTCCGGCGCGAGGTCGTCGCGGTGCTCGCCGCGCTCGCGATCACGGCGCTCGTCGCGATCCACCTCGCCGTCTCGGATCGCGCGTTCCTGGTCTACGCCGACGGCGACTCGATGCTGCCGACGCTCGTGCAGGGCGCGGTGCGCACGGGTGAGCCGCTCGACCTGTCCCTCAGCTCGCCCCTGTTCCTCCCCGAGCTCGGCCTCTACCTCGCGCTCGGCGCACTCGGCCTGCCGACCGGCGCGACGCTCCTGCTGCAGGGAGTCGCCAACTGGCTCGCGCTCTACGCCGCGATCCGCTTCGCCGCGGGCGCGGCGCGGGATCGCCGCGCCCCGCTCGCCGCGCCGGTCGCGTTCGGCGTCGTCGCGGCCCTCGCCCTCCTCGAGTCGAGCCCCGACCGCAACGCGCTGCAGGGCGCCTCGCTCCTGTTCACCGGCACCTACTACAGCGCGACGATCGTCGGCTCGGTGCTGTTGTTCGGACTGCTCGCGCGGCTCTGGCACGCCCCGCGGCATCCGCGTGCGCTCGTGGCGCTCGCCGCCGTGGTCGCCGCGGTCTCGACGCTCACCAATCCGCTGTTCCTGCTCTGGGCGAGCGCGCCGCTCGTCGTGCTCGCCGGCGTCGGGATGGCGACCCGCGTCGTCCGGCCGCGCGCGGCCCTGCTCGGCATCGCCGCGCTCGCGGTCGGGGGCGCGGTAGGCATGCTGGGCCGGATCCCGTTCGCCCCGCTCCTCACCGAGGACGCGGGCGAGAAGTTCCGGCCGGATCACGCGGCGGACTCCTCCCGTTATTACGCGGGCCTCGTCGCGGACCTCGCGCGCACGCCCGCGGGCGCCGCCGAGATCGCGCTCGTGCTGCTCTGCCTCGCGGGCGCGGTCGTCGCGACCGTCATCGGCCTCCGCCGTCGCGATCGCTTCGCGGTGATCGCCGGCACGTTCGCGTGGCTCGCACCGCTCCTCGTCGCGGTCGCGGTCGTGCTCGCGGGCACGATGGCCGCGCGCTACCTGCAACCGGTGTTCGTGCTGCCGCCGCTCGCGCTGCTCCCGCTCGTGCGGCGCGTGCCGCGCACCCGCGCCGTGCTCGCGGCCCCGGTGGCGCTCGCCCTGCTGCTCGCGCTCGTCGCGCCCGGGGCGCTCGCGCCCACGCGCCTCCCGACGCAGCTCGCCGCCGACATCGCGTGCGTCGACCGCTGGGTGGCCGCCTCGGGCGAGACCGGTGCCGGTCAGTTCTGGACGATCCGCGCGCCGAAGGCCTACGCGGCCGATCCGCGCCGCCTCGTGCAGGTCGACGCGGCCATGAACCCGTACGTCTGGCTCGTCGACGCGGGCGACGACCGCGGGCTCCGCGCGGTCTCGTTCGTGATCGACAGCCCGGTCTCGCCGCCCACGCGGGTCGCGGCCCCCTCCGGCGCGACGCCGACCGTCACGACGTGCGGTCGCTACACGATCACCGACTACGGCGCCCCCGTGCTCCCGCTCGGCACGCCGCACCACTGAGGCGGGTCGAGCGCCCCTCGAATGCGTGCCCGGGGAGGACACGACCCGTCCTCATGAGTGACTTAGAGTACGTCGAGTGGCCAGACGCGTGATCGCGACGCCCCCGCTGCTCCCGGGGTTCAGCGTCGTGCGCCCGCTGGGATCCGGTGGCTTCGCCGACGTCTTCCTCTACGAGCAGGACCTCCCGCGCCGCGTCGTGGCGGTCAAGGTCCTCACCTCCGATGCGGTCAACCCGGAGGTGCTGCGCGCCTTCAACGCGGAGGCCGACATCCTCGCGCGGCTGTCCACGCATCCGTCGATCGTCACCATCTACCTCGCGAGCATCGCGGCCGACGGCCGTCCGTACTTCGTCATGGAGTTCTGCCCCGACACCATGAGCGCCCGCTACAAGCGCGGTCCGCTCGGCGTGACGGAGGTGCTGGATGCCGGGGTCCGGATCGGCGGCGCCCTCGAGAGCGCGCACCGGGCCGGGCTGCTGCACCGCGACATCAAGCCGTCCAACGTGCTCGTCACGAGCCTCGGTCAGCCCGTGCTCGCCGACTTCGGCATCGCCGCGGCGCTCTCGGTGCAGGGCGGCGCGACCTTCGCGATGTCGGTGCCCTGGTCGGCGCCGGAGGTGCTGCAGGAGTCGACCTCGGGCACGATCCCGAGCGAGGTCTGGAGCCTCGCCGCGACCCTCTACACGCTCCTCGCGGGCCGCAGCCCGTTCGAGGCCGACTCGCGGGAGCTGAACTCCCGCGACCAGATCACCCGCCGCGTGATCGCCGCGAAGTACACGCCCATCGGCCGGCCCGACGTGCCGGCCCGGCTGGAGCAGGCCCTCGCGACCGCGATGTCGAAGGATCCGGCCAAGCGCTACGCGACCGTGCACGCGTTCGCCGAGGAGCTGCGCTGGGTCCAGTACGAGCTCGGCGTGCCCCCCACGAACCTCGAGGTCGCCGCGACCGCGTGGGCGCGGGCCGGGGGACCCATCGACCTCGACGACGAACGCCGCCGCGGCGACGTCGTCTCCGTCGTGCAGCGCGACTCGCGGCGGGACGCGCGCGAGCGTCGGCAGGCGGACCAGGCCGAGGTCGACCGCGACGGCCTCGTCATCCGCGACCGGCGGCGCGGCGGCGCGCTCGTGCCCGCCCTCATCGGGGCCGGCGTCGCCGTGGTGGTCGTGGTCGGCGCGGGTG
>Ga0247757_10000522_pt1 | contig 31186 bp, 28 predicted proteins | sample UWRJL126311R4_FD_180929 | JGI IMG/M metagenome (GOLD analysis project Ga0247757, IMG submission 180929) | Plant litter microbial communities from Arlington Agricultural Research Station in Wisconsin, United States - UWRJ-L126-311R-4 | ecosystem: Environmental > Terrestrial > Plant litter >... | reverse complement strand
CGGTGCTGGGGATTTGGCGGTGCTGGGGATTTGGCGGTGCTGGGGATTTGGCGGTGCTGGGGATTTGGCGGCGCTGCGCTGGGGTGTGGCGCTTGGCACTTGGCACTTGGCACAGCTCGGCGGGGCAACCACCAATCGATGGTTGCCCCGCCGGTTACTGATCTCCTTGCACAACCCCGCCGAGTGATGGGATCGCGGCTTTACTGCAGCCGCCATCCATTCGTCCTCTGCATGAAACATGATCTCGAACGCGTCACCTCGTCCCATTGAATCCGACGCATTCCTCAGACCAAAGGATAGCTGTATGCGGCTTGGTGCATGCACACTGGAAGCTCCTGTTGATGGTGTCGCAAAGATCACAGGCACTCTGGCAAAAGGTGCGGAATTTGGCTGGGAGCTCAAATTTCAGCATTTCCGTCTGCCGTATGTTGATACCGTCGACGAGATGTTGAAATCGGCCGACCAGTTCACGCAAGGTCTGTATGGAAGCTCCATCTCCCGACCTTAACAGCAGCTTGCAGCTCATACGACCTCGCTAAAAGGTCAGTCGACCTAGGGAGCGCGCTTGTCACGTGATCGTCTAAGCGCCTAGGTCGGTTAAGCGCCCAGGACCAGGACCATCTAGGCTATAGTATACTTTAACCGCCTACGTACGCTTACTTAAGATGCTATATCTATTTATCAGAATAGCACCTCTTCTAGGAACACCGGCGGAAAGCGTACGAGTGAAAGGAATATAATAAGGGCGTATGGGGGACCTTTATAGAACAGAATCAATCAATTACTTCAATCGAAATCATCCTTCTCAGAACATCGAAAATCTGACAAGAATACTCGATCAAGATAATTAATACCGTAAATTTTAGAGATACTAGTAATGTTACTAGTTATTATAAGATTTTAGCGGCGCTAAAGCTTTTGTACGTGTAGGTAGAGGAAATATATCTTGGCTAGTTATCGATAGAGTTTTAAAGCCAGAATAAAATAGAAAGATTGTTGATGTGCCTGCCTAACGAGTCAGCATGACAAGCGACCCTGTGTCAACTACAAGTCGATCAGCAACTAATCTCGGGCCGCATTATGGTTTCCGCAGTGGGCCCTCGCTTCTAAGGTCGGGCAGAAAGTTCTAGGCGCTTACTGCAGCCATGCTACGACTCTGTAGCCGCTACCTCTACCCCAAACTCTCATTAAATGTCCCACAAATTCCAGCACCCCTTAAAGCAACCTATGGCCGGAGCGGATCGGCCGTCCTCCCTACTGACCTGATTGAGTCGTTCGTCCGTTCTTAACGAGACTTAAGTAGCGAATCTTTACAATGTAATTCCGTAGAAAATACTCGAAGCTTCGTTGTAGCTTGCTTGATTGACGTAAGTAAATTGCAAGTAGATGTGTGCAGGGTCGTTTTGCACTAAGCCGGAATTGGTGACCGCCCCGATTAGAGGTACCGATCCGCGCAGCAACCTTGCGCACCACAGCAGACACAAGGCTGACAATCTCCGTCTTACGTCACATATAATATAGCTGATTCTTAGGAAACAGCCTTTATATTGCTACCGACCTGTAAGCAGCTAAGGCCATGTCACATGATGGGTTCTCGCTATATAAGGGCGTCAAACATGTCTTCTACACATGCACTCCTACACTGAACTACATACTCAATCAATTCATTCAATTCTTCACACTTGCCACTTCCTTACACGACCAGTTTCAACATCGTTTTAAAAGTTCGGAATAGCCCAGTACGCATGATGAACTCTACGACTGACCCGAATGAGTCAGGGGGCCTCGATTTTGCTCGGACGATCGTTCCGTTGCTCACGGCTCAGAACTCGTGCCCGGTGCACGAACAATGCGACAGCAGTTGCCCGGGCGCATCGGCGTCCGTCGTTATCGGCTTATGCCCAATGGCGAGCGACGAGATGAGATGGACATGAGAAAGCAGTTGGAAGCGATGAGTCTCAATTCCGGACACTCTGCCCGCATGGAGCCCCTAACTATTGACGATAACGTGCCCAACTTCACGTACTTACCTCTCCCACGACCCAATAGCATGGTTCGTCTTTTGAAATCAAGCGGGGAATCTTTAGGGCTGATCCTGTCGACTGCGAATTGGTCCATTTCGACATCGACAACACTCCACCCTATGGAGCTCTCTCATACTGCTGGGGCCCCGGTCCAGACGATTGTAAGATACTGTGTGATGGCAAGGTCTTTTTTGCCCGTGCCAGCCTGGAATGCGCGCTGAAGCGGCTTCGTGCAGGGTTCCCGACGGGAAAGAGGGAGGTCTTCATCTGGGCAGATGCTCTCTGTATTAACCAGCAGAATCTTGAGGAGAAGGGTGCCCAGATTCGTCTTATGGAGCGTATCTATTCGAGTGCTGCCACCGTTTATGTAGATCTTGGAGATATAGAAGGTTCCACCGTTTCAGTTGGCGGTTTCACTTTAAAATTCGGCGGACACGGTGGTGGCCTGGGCGCGCCAGACCCCTTGACCGAGTCAGATCACCCTGATCACCCCCTTCACTACAAGACGGCTTTTCGGGCCCTTCATCAGCCATGGTTTACCAGAACATGGATAATTCAAGAGGTCGCTTTAGCCCGATACACAAAGTACATATTTCACGGCAACATATTCACTCAGCAGCAACTGGACAGTATTTTTAGCAGGGATGCCATGCGGGCTAACCCAGATCGTCTACAAGAGTTGATGGGAGATGAAATTGCAATGCGGGGCTTCATGAATTATTCTAAATTGCAGCAGATCAAGAATCACAATGGGAAGATGGGCGCGCTGCAGCTTATCCAACTCACTAATAACTTCACTGCAACGCATCCCGAGGACAAAATTTTTGGACTCTTTGCGCTCATGAATGATGCTGATCGAGAAGCAATTGGGCCTTATTCCCGGTCAGTGGAGGAAGTCTTTCGGCGCTTCGCCGCTCTGCAGGTCCGTCACGGCCGTACTATCACATTACTAGACAGCGCTGGGCTCCAGCGACAACGACTTCCTGGAGGCAATCTTCCTTCATGGGTGCCAGACTGGACAGCACAGAATATGTCTCCGGGGGTAATCTCGACTCGCCGCCCGGTGCCATATTCAGCATCGGGGTCTTCCCAAGCTCACATCCAGCTGGTCGGAGACGAAATGGGAATGGGCGGCCTTAGCCTCCGTGGCCTCATCGTCGGCCGCATCGAGTCCGTGGCCCACGTCCATAGTGCGCCATGGACGTCGCGACACGGAGAACCAGACTTCTTGACTTTCCATAGCGAGTTCCGTTCCGCCTTCGATGACTTCGTCCACCAAGGCAGATCCGTGTATGTGGATAACGAAGAGGCATTTGCCCGGCTCTTACTCATGGACGACATGTATACAGGTCGTAACGCCATCCTTTACAGCAGCCCAATTGTAGATCCGGTAGCGACATACCGGGCTGCGCTGGCCGCTTGGCGGGAGGGGAAGAGCTACCAGGAAGGAATGAGGCGTGACAAGATGGACGCTGTGCAAACGTTCCAGATGCAAGCTGTCACGGGGTGCCCTGGCCGCGGCTTTGCGACTACTCGCGGTGGGTATATTGGTTTAGTACCGCCTTGCGCGCAGATTGGGGACCTGGTAGTAGTCCCTTTCGGTGCCACTGTGCCGTATGTGATCCGGAGGGTGCAGAATGGGCATTTGCTTGTTGGCGATGCTTTTGTGCACGGGGTCATGTATGGCGAGGCATTGGGGAGACGGGATTTAACGCCGATGGATGTCGTTCTTATTTGACGCTTGCTGCGAGTTTGATCCCCGTTTACCGGTCGGGAGATCTAAGACCGGGTGGTGTAGGCAAGATTTAGCTAGTGCTTAGGCTAGTCTACTAAATAAGAGAAAAAAAAAATTTGCTTGGCTATCTAGATTCCGGCGACTAATATCCTACTACTCGTTTCAAAGCGGACAATTGCACAGCCAAAAATGTGGCGCGGTAGGTAAGGCAGGCTTTGGCGGAAGGCGGTTTTGCAAGCGACTAAACTTAATACAGTATGCCCCTGTCTTAAAAAGAAGTGGACGAACACCTTGGTGATGCTAGCAGGGAGGACGGCTGACCCGCTCTGGACACGTCCTTGTCTCGATATTTTTTCTCATTGAACAGAAAGGTAAAGAATGATGTCGCACACTTGAAGCATGGTGCGGTGAGGTTAAAGCTTATAAGGGATGCTCATAGTGAGTTAGATCTGCACTAGGGTCTAATCCGCTCTAGCACTAGCTTGATATTCTACAATTAAAGCAGCATTAACTTCCTATCTGTCTCGATTCTCGATCTCCCACTAAGTTAGTGTGTCAAACGATGACTCTGTGTCAAGGATCCGTTTGCGCAGCTGAAAGTATGATTCTACTAATGAAATAGCCTCCTTATTACGGCTTTGGGCCTTGAGCGTGAACGCAAGATTACTAATAGCCGTTAAAGTGCTCGGATGTTCATCCCCAAGCACCCTCGAGCTCGTCTCCATCACTTGCACTTCCAGCTCTTCGGCCTCCTTCCACCGCCCTGCAAGCTTTGCTGCTAACCCTGCCATCGCTATACTGCTTAAAGTGTCTGTATGCTCTTTCCAAAGCTACTTTTTCCTAACCTCTTTATTAACTTTACTAACAGTTTCTCTGCATCACCCACATTTCCTTTCCGTCATGCATACCACGCTACATTGTAAAATAATAGAGTCCACTGTTGGAGCAATTCCTCAGACTTAGGCGGCTGCAACAGCGCTGACTTGGCGTGCGGAAAGAGCTCCTGACACTGGACCCAGTTCTCATGCTCCCCCGTTGGAAATACTGCGCAAAGATTGTTAATGTACTGCTACTTCCATGTTTCCAGTTAGCCCTACCCTTCCAACCACTTCCACGTAGCTAGCTACACAAGCCCATGCATGTCGAACATGTTGGCATTACTGGTAGCCCTGATAAACGAGTAGTTCATTAGCGTGACAAGGGGCGACCTCTCCCGTTTCAGCGATAAGCCCGGGTCCTTTGTTTCTGAACACCAATTATAACGTTGATAGGACCCTAAAATGGCCCCAAAAGCCCGGTCTGATCTGTTTTGGTCGGCGGCGCATGGTTTGAGCCACCGCTAAATTTAGCATCCCTGTGGCTGGGTCCTTTGCCGAGCTTGTACATTTGTCGCGCTTAATGTGAATCTCAACTGACCTCTCACCCCAATCCTTTCCTCACCCACACCAGCATGTCGCTCGTAACGTTAGATGGTTTAATTCCGCGGACGAAGAAACTACTGGAGAGCCTTTAAGGTGTCAAAAGTGACCTAAAAAGCTCGTCTGCCCGGGCAAAGATACGCCGTAATGCAACAGAACAGCGTCCAGCGCCGTCTTCCAGCGCGACTGAGCCAACAATTGATGCCCAACTTCATGAATGTCGACAGATTCTCCTTACGATTGCTACCGAGGCTAAAACATTGCTCGAGCGAGTGCCATCTGGGTTGGCAGCCACAGAGCATGTTCCACCTGCAACTAGAGCAAGCAACATGCAGGAACAGGCAGATCTAAACCCGACCGAAACCCCTCCAACGGCACCGAACCCGTCTTACAACGGCGCGCAAACTCGACCTGTTCAAGACGAATCCGAGTGTACGGACACTCACCTGTCCACCCGAAGCAATTTACCCGCTCCCTCTCTGCCGTCAGCCGATGCGGAACTGCTTACGGAAGTTATAACGGGCTTTGCGGATACTACCGACCGAGAGGAAGGGGATGGATAAGGTGGCGACATGGAAGAGGCATGTAGAAGCCACTCCAGGAGCGAGGACACAGTGACGAGAGGCGAGGCTGCGGCTGTCTACCGAGGTGACGGGCACAAAGAAAGTGCTGTGGTACAGCCCAGGGAGCGAAAGCCGCGAGTCTGTTCTCGGCGGGAAATGATGTAGGCGCGTTTGAGGAACGAGCGCGGGTTGCGCCGGGGATTATTTCGCATTTGGAAGAGGATGGTATGCAGGACGGGAGTACTGCGGGCTTGGATCCAGCCGCTGCAGCGGCCATGGACTGTGTTCTACATAAAGAGGTCGAGGTCGCGGACCATGTCGTCTTGACCGGACATGTCAGGAGCTATACGAGTCGAGAGGATCATATGGGAAATGCTCTTTGGTATAGCATGGGACGCTACAATGTCGTTGAAGATGAATAAGAAGACCAAATTCAGCTAAGGCAGGAATTGTTCCGAAAGCAACGGTGCTCGATTCGTCTGGGGGAAAGGTGTGCAAGGTTCGGCGCGACTCAAAAGTCCTGGGTACTGTTCATGAGGCTTTGCGTAGCAGTGATGCTATCACCCTCGACATGTTCTTGCGGAAAGAGGGACACTGGAACGAACACAGCGCAGACATAGAGAAGCGGCTAGCACGGTGCCTATGGAGCAAACATTCCAGGCACAAGACCAAGGATGAAGTTGGGTAGTACTCGATCAAGCCCAGGCTGTGAGGGCTACGAGATAGATTCGCAAGTGCAGAGGTTTTTGGATCAGGATGATATCAATTAGGAAATCATTGAACGTACATTGAACGGCTGAAAACCCATCTCAAAGCTAAGATACAAACCAGTCACACCCGTTCGACATCTATCAACACTAGTCGAACCTGTTTCCCTACAACGTTGCTGCCCTTCTCCGCAACCTCCTCGTCCCCAACATCTTTTCCCCCTTCTACCCTCCCCCTCCCCCATCCCTCTCAGCAACACATTTCCTCCCTTGCACCGACGTGTTATGATGCGTCCTCAACACATCCAACCTCGCAAACCTCTCCCCACACCCCCACCTCCTCCCATCCGGCAAGATCCCTCCACATGTCACCGCGCTATCCGGATTGTGCTTTTTCTCATGCCGCCGCATGTCGCTGGGCCGCCGAAACGTCCTCTTGCAGTGGGCACACGCGTGTCGTTCAGAGCTGGGGCCACCGTGCGTCGCGAGGTGAGACTCCCAGTTGAATTTCTTGCTAAAGTTCTTTTCGCAGTGCTCGCAGGTGTATGACACTTTTATTCGAGGGCGTTTTGTGGGTGGGGGCTTGGGTGGTCTCGGGTGGCGAGACGAGGAAATCGGGTCCGGAACTGAGGGGATAGTGTCAGGTTGGAGGTCGGGCGGGGGCGCAGGCTCAATGTCGAGTAGAGGCTCGGGGTCTGGCTCGAGGATCCAGGATTCTGGTTCAAGTTCTGGCTCGGGCTCTGGTATGGGCTCTACGAAAAGAGTTGTATTATTTTCCCGCACGCTCTCCTCGATTTCCTCGTCCGTTGGGAATGTATTTTGGCGCTCCAGTCCCTCTGGGTGAGTTTCTCGCAGATGTTTATCTAATTGAGCTTTTGTCGGGAATCCAATCTTAGAACCTCTGCAGTGCTCGTCGGTGCAGCGATGTGGCCGCTCATGTCGTTCAATGTGTTTCTCACGTTCTTCTGGAGTAGAGAACCCTTCCGTGAAGTACTTGCAGCTGAACCTCGAGCATTTGAACAGATTGATGCCGTATTTAGGTTCCAGATCCTCAGCAAGGCGTTCTTGAGAATAGTTCCTTGCGAAGGATTCGAGCTGGCGGCGAACCGCAGATATTATCCTCGGAAAATCCAGCGCGGATTGTTCTGGTTTAACGTCACCGAAGTGTTTCATTTCTTTGTCCGTCAGGAACACCGCGTTCTCGATGTCCAGATAATTTTGGCACTCGACGAATATCTGGAGCATGTCGCGAGTGCGCTTCGGAACTGCAATGTTGTTAATGGGCGGTTCGTTCCAATGCTGATCGACAAAGAGCTCGAGTGATTCAGCAAGCTCTCTATGAAGCTGGTCTTGCAGAGCTGGGGGCGGTGTCAAGCCGGCTTCCAGGTGTCGAATCCAATAACTGACTGCATACTCCATAAAGCCATACTCTCCATCCAACACAGCTTGCTCCGAGATTGGTAGCCTGAAAGATGGCAGGTTCAGGTAGTCGACGCAGAGCGTTGCCATACGGAGCTCCTGGGCTAGCACATCCAGATAACCACTATTTGCGAGATAGCTGGTGATGGTCAGCATATCATGACTTTTCCGTTTCAATTATGTTCGCCACTTACGTTCTCGCGGTCATGTGAACCAGCTCCACGGTCTTGTTAGCACGTACGTCCACCAGCGATTCGCAAAGGTCTTGAAGATGAACTCGGAAATGCCGCCGTGAATATTGGACACTTCTTCTATTGAGATCGATTGATTTCATGGTCTGCACCTCGTGCATCTTCAGCGATCGTTTGGAAGAGACGAGCCATCCTAGGAGCATTAATGCTTCCTCGCGTTGAGCGCGGACTGGCTTTTCCATGATCGTTCGCATTATCCGAGCATACCTAGAATCTGGTCAACCAATGGCACACGCGCACAAGGGTCCTTTCAATTACATCTCATCCAGCTTGTCAAGATCGGTTGGGAAGGATCGCAACTCGTGCTCCAGGCTATCGATCGAACTTTGACCACGCAGGTTTACCCAAAACAGGCGAGCAAAGAGGAACATACCTTCAGCGCATGTAGCGTTAGCGTATTATCCGATATTGCTTGAGGCAGACGTACCATTTGCCAAAATAGAAACGCGACTGGCTATTTCACTCGCCTGCTCGTTGGAAATGCGTAACTCTTCTACAAGCCCGCGCGACTGCAGTTGACTGAAAACCTCGATATCTGCTTTATTGTTCCCAGCATCCATCGTGATAGTCGCAAGGTCGCGAAAATCCTTTCGAGCACCGTCAATCTGGCTAATGAACAAGCAACGAATTTGGTCGCTTATGTCAGGGGAAAGATTTTCGATGAGCTCGCGAAACCAGCTCACAATATCTCCTCTCTCTTTTCTGTTGTGACACTCGTCCAAGCCATCGAGCACAATGTACACCGAATTGCAATTTTTCAGCGCCAATTCAAGGAGCTCCTTGACAGCAGCGAGCGATGTAAGAGGGACACCTCCGCTGTTACAGCATTTACTGTAGAAGTAATCCAGAGCGTGTCGATTCTGCCGAAGGACTTGCATGAGAAGAGATCGCGCCATGGAGAGAAAGGTGTTGCGTTCCTTGTCTCTATGCTTGAAGTAGAAGAATACGACCGTACAAGCAGGTTGAATCTGCTTTGCTTCCTCTATAACAAGAGACGCAAGCACCGTTTTTCCTATAGCCAGCTCCAGTTATTGACATGCCAAACCCTCGCTAAATGCGTGAACTTACCAGCGCCAGGCTTGCCATTCAACCATAGTAACTTTGGCAACGAGGTTCGCGAAGACAACGGGTCAAACCATTCCTGAAACGTGCCATCTCTTAACACCCATCGACAGGTGTCTGGGAAGTCTCGACGGATTTGAACTAGGTGGTCCTGTTCGCTTTCCATATCCACGGGCTTTAGCCATGCGTAGACTGCTTGGCTTCGAGTCAAATTCTCGCTTTCTGAAGCAGCAGAACCTTCTTCATCTTCAAGACTGGCTGCGTTGTCGAAGGCTTCAAATTGAGCAACAGTAGCGCGTCTTTTGATAAGTTCAAAGCGAGATTGCATACGATCTATGATACTTTGAAATCTTGCTTTATGTCGCCTCCAGGTCGTCGTAAACAACTCCCCCCAGACTGATTCATATTAGGTTATGAAGGACTTGATCCTAGGCCGAGGTAGATGACTTACGATGCTGCTGGAAATAGATCATAAGCCATGTATTTATTTGAATCACATCGTGATACGTCGTAGAGATCGTCCGTGTCAGCTCGGGGTCAATGCTGAACAGCTCTTGAAACATTGACAACGAAGGTAGACTCCTTCCGACTTGGCCATAGATGTCAAGAAAGTCTCTGAAAGCCTCTTCACGATGATCTGTTTCCTAGATTATACATTCAGCTACAACCAGGGAGACTCCGGATATGACATACTTCGAGCAGGAATTTGGCAGGGCCCTAGCTTTATGTCAACGTGGAAGCGATCGAACTGGTGCCGACTTACCCAAATAAACCCCATCAGCTCTTTGGAACTAGGAAGCGTCTTGATGGCTTCCATAAAGTGTCCAGAGTTATCGAGAAACGGTTTGATTCGCTTGAGGCCCTTTTGCCGCCTTTCTGCCTTTTGCTTTCCCTGAAGATTGATGGTAGACTGTTTTAGATGAACTAGCCTAGTCGTGGCGAAATTTGAAATGTTTCTCCGGGTCAGAACCTGCTTGAACTTTTCGAGCTGTTTCATCAACGAGGGGTTCATTGATATGAGGTCCGGCAGATGTTGGGCTAAGTTGAGTTCTTCGATCCGAGTTTCCAGCTCCGATGCTGGGACTGCCTCCTCGCGCAGCCGCTCGATTGTTTCAGCAACATGGCCGGCATCCGGAACGGCAACCTCGCTCGGCGCTGTATATCCTGGCCCACATTTGAACATGCTGTTCAAGAGGGCAAAGAAATCCTGTGTGAAGAATTTTCTTTGGAACTGCTCAGATCTGGAGTCCATGTTGGTCGGTGCTCGCGATTGCATGTACTCGTTCAGAGTCTTGTGCTGATTAAGTACTGCATTCTTAATAACTTGCCCACTATAGAAGCGTGGAATGTCTCTCCTGCCTGAGACACCGTCGACAACGCGAGCTTCTTTGTATTGGTTGACCCCGTCTCGACCTCGGATATCGCAGGTTGCCAGTTCAGAAATGATGCAACCCAGTGACCATACATCCGAGTCGCGAGTATATTTGCCTTGCCGAGGAGCAGCATAGTAGCCGGTGTTGTGGGCGTTCGGGATACCTGTTGAGCTAGTATCGCCAGGCAACGTGACTGGCTTGAATTCGAGCAAACCAAAATCTGCAATCTTAAAGATTCCCTTCACGATCAGAATGTTTGCAGGTTTCAAATCTTGATGATACGCGATCCTAGTTCCTTCGTAAAGCCTGTGTAGCGTGGCCAGGCCGTCGGCAACTCCCTTGATCTGCTTCCATAGCTCTTCAGACTCAAATTCAGTACCTTCTCCCCTAAAGAGATAATCGTGGAGGGAAAAATCTGCCTCCTCTTGCAAGATGAAGAACTGATTACCGTGCCAGTATGCGCCTAGTGCTACCATTAGATTTGCATGATTCTCTCCCTTCGAGAGATTCTGCAGGTTGTTCCACTCCTTCGCGGCGGACACGACCAAACCCTGCTTGAAGAGCTTCCGGGCAAATCTCCTAACGTTCTGCAGACGTCAGATCGTAAAACGACGAGACAAAGGAAGCCCTACTTCTCCAAAATTACGACATCGATATTCATCGTCTTGAAATTCGAAACACCGGACTTCTGCGAATGAACCCTCCCCCTTGGGCTTTGTATCTTCCTTAATCGGTAGCAGTTCCTTTTTCGAAATGGTCGTAATGTCAGAGTGCGTTGTGAGTTTCCGAACGAGGAAGTTGTACTGAGTGTCTAAGACTCGTCTTTGCATCGTATGAAACCGATCGATCTGTTCCCGATGGAACACCTCGAAGCTGGCCTCGTTCAAGTACTCGGTTCCTTGCAGCTTTCTCTCATAGAGCTGGAACTTTCGAATGAGCCCTGGTCGGTGAATGTAGATTAGTAGTGCATATATGAGGGCATAGTCGCCTCGTAGCTCCTCCTCTCTAAGTTTATTGAAGTGCGTCTCGCGTTCCTGCACTGGACCTCCATCTTTCTCACATTGCATGCATGGACAAAGAAAGATATTTTCGAGCGTGAGCCCATCAATGTTGTTGCCAAATAATGCTCTGATCTTCCGCGCAGGTACGTAGAATGAGGCACTACCGGGTGGTAAATACTCGCTGATCGGCTTCACTTCGTTGTCTTCAAGAAATTGGAAGGCGACAGTACAGGGAGACGCTCTTTCCATTGGTATTGGTGTCTACCGTGTTGCGGAAGGTCAACCCAGAGCTGGAGGAAAGAGTAAGGGCCTGTTTGGTTCGCACTCCGATTTGTGATCCGATAGGGGATTTAGCGGCGCTGAGCTAAGCAGGGGTAAAATGACGGCGCCTTAGCTAACGGGCGTTACCAAACGAGGGGCTGTTTGGCTGTAATCTACCGTTTTCTTGGTAGTCCGTGTTTGGGGCATGCCGTAGAGATCCCGGGCCCACAGGACGTCGTTGTTGAGGGCAAAAATGACGCCTGCAATACCCCGTAACAAGCATCTCGAGAGGGTTGTGCAGGTAACTATCCCCTTATTATCGCCCTCGCCGCCGCCGCCTACGCCGGGGCCTACCCAGGAGGCGTCATCTCCCTTATGGCCGCCGTCGTCGCCGCCGCCTATGTGGCAGCCATCACCGTCGCCAGGGCTCGCGCCCGCGCCAAGTCAACGCAGCCCGACGCCTGCGGGAAGGAGTCGTATGGCCTAGGACCTCAAGCAGCTTGAGACTCTGCTACAAGCCCTCTGTTTCCAGGCAAGCGAGGGTAATAGGGCTGCCGGCAAGTTCAAGCCGCAGGCGTGGACGTATGCGCAGAAGGAGGTGCAGAAGGTCTCTGGCGCCCGGCCTATCTCAGTCGAACAATGTAAGGGCAAAGTTGATACCTGCAAGAAGGAGTGGCAACTCTGGGCGGCGCTCCGCCAACAATCAGGATTTGGTGTTGTTGATGGGCAAGTCGTCGCCGACGCTGAGGTGCTCGCCGACTACTTTAGGGCTCATCCAAAGGCTGAGAAGTTCAAGAATGTTGCGTTGCCGCTGGAGGACCTGCACTGGGAGCTGTTTGAAGGATATTACGCGACGGGCGAGGCTGCTAATACTGTTGACGAACTCTTGCAGAGCCAGGTTGCTGAGTCTATTGAGGACAACGACTCGTTATTTACGTTAACAACAACAGATCTGGATTCGGGCAACGAGTTGCCACGCCGGAAACGGGCTGGGACTGCGACGGGCTCGGCGGCGGCGTCCAGGCGCGAGAAACGGGCGAGAAACATGACGGCAGAAGGCCGGATGGGTATAAAACTTGACGATATGGCGAGGCAAATTGGCGAGCTTGCAACAGCTATTGCGCCTCGTGACTATCAGCAACAGGCGTTGATTAGATTTTAAGAGGAGTACTCACTATTATATGACCAGCTGCAGTTGCAAGTCCTTGGGAGCTTTAAAAATGAGTGGGAGGCGAAGTTCTGGCTCAGTCTGCAGACGCCACAGCGGCAAAAGGCATGGGTAAGGGCTCAGGTGGACGCTCTAGTTGCCCGCGAGGAGTTTGAGGATCTGAGGGAGAGCGTAGAGGAGATGGACTGGCATGGCGGAGGGAAGTTGACGCGCAAATTATCGCTTACATAACTGCCAAGACTGGCGATAGTGGCTCGTGCGTTGCCTAGTGTTGAGCAAAGTTGCCCTCGTATATACATCAAATCTCTGTTTGTTGCCTGCCAAGAGCGCTAAAGTTAACGTAAACAAGACTCCGCCTGCCCTACTTGCACTATTATCCCTACTCCACCCCCAATCTCTCTCTAAGAGCTGCCTAGCTCGCTGCTGGTCAGACCATATATCCTCCGCCAATCTATCCCTCGTGTCTCCTATATTGGCGCTGACGTCTCTAGCAGTAAGATTGTGGAGATTCTCAGAGTCGCGCTGGGCCTTGTCAAGCTCCTCGCGCTCGTACGCCTCCGGATCCTCGTCCACGCCAACCGCGCTCACAGAGTTGATCAAATTGTGTATCGCCGCCAGGGCATATACGAGCTTCGACTGGGTTTCTATAGCAAACTCGTGCGGGCGATCAAAGATCCGCCAACGCCTTTTAAAGACGCCAAACGTTCGCTCAACAACGTTCCTCAGCGATGAGTGGCGATAGTTAAAGAGCTCCTGCGGCGTCCGCGCATCTCTGCCAACCTCTCGGATCTCTCGCAGGTGATACCTGACGCCGCGATATGGGGTAAGCAATTGATCGCTCTTCGTATACCCAGCGTCTGCCACAAAGTATTTGCCAGCCGGCGCACTAAATCCCTTCAGGTAGGCGTCCCTCAACACCTTGCCGCTGCCCTCCCAGCCAGCTAATATATATATAAAGTTCATATTAAAGTCGACGGCGGCGAGGACGTTTTGCGTCAAGTCCCCATACCGATTTCGATATCTCTTGTGGAGTCTCTCCGGCACAAAGATGGGTATATGAGTCCCGTCAATTGCCCCGACGCAGTCTTTGAAGTAGGGCCAGTACTTCAGGTTATCTTTAATACGCTCTGGGATCTCCGGTGACGGGCCTTTAACAACGTCTTTATACAGAAAGAGGAGCGCGTTGAGGACCTCATGAAAGTTGCGACTTATAGTCTCCATCGAGCGGCCAACTTTGCGGCGGCAATTGCGGAAGGAGGCACCGTTCGAACAAATATATAAAAAGGTAAGGAGCTTCTCCTCAACACCAATATTGCCGTCGCTGACGAGTCCATTTTGTAGGTATCCCACGAGCTCTTGCCATACCTCTGGGCAGAGTCGCGTCTCCTCGTATAGCTGCGTTAGGTTGCCAATACAGTCCTCCACCCACGCCGGGCCTCGTACGCGATCGTTAAGCCGCAGATTTACGCCTATCGAACGCTGTTTTCGATCGTATAGATCGCTCAACATGGTGTTGATAATGCTGAGGGCACCCAGCGCGGCCATGCCAGCAGCAGCTCTCCGGGAATCCATCACGCCAACGGAATCAATAGGTACGGGCAACAAGGACGGCACGTGACGCCTCCGATTGTGAAAAATAGCTTTGAGGGCGAGTTTTGCAATCGGACGCGCAGAGGGACATTTCTGGCCCGTGACAGGATTAAACAAGGTTTATTTTAGCGGCAGTTTGTTAACGAAACGGACCGCCGATTATCTAACTATCGGACGAAAATAACCGAACGCGCCACCGATTTCAGCTCGTAACCTAACCGGACCCCCTAACGGAGCCACTATCGGAGCAACCAAACAGGCCCTAACACACTTCCCGCTTGCAATGCGCACTCAACGACTGCGCCCACTGGTTGTGCTCACCGGTTTCGCTCACCGGTGGTCTCAGGCGAACACGCAGGCGTGCTAAATCAGCCGCGTTGCAAGGGTTTCTGCAGAGCCCGTCGCACACCCCGCCCTGGCGCAAATGCTGTCGAGTAATCAACGCGAAGATTTGCTTCTAACCTGTTCTGGCTGGCACCACGAGACCGCCTGGCCTTCACGTCGTGCAGGGAAAAACAAATACGGTCCATGATAAGGCGCTCAAGACAAAGCTCGCAGTTCGAGGCATAACACCCGTGAGTGTGTGCCGATATCCACGATCTAGAATATCTTGGGAGGGCGAGACATGGGTTCGACTGCGGAGGAGTGGAGAGCGACTGGTGAAAGGGTTGAATGTGGCGCCAGTAGCTGCGCTAATTTTCAGCGGCCAAGGTTGGAACGGCCCTCAGCGGCTAGGCTTTGTTGCCAGCCCTAGCATTGCTGCATACCGCCATGCAGTAAGTATTTGATCATTCCTGCGGGCTGGTTTCTAGTTATTGTTTGAGAAGCCCGCTTTGGGTGTTGATATTCCATTCTGGTATGCTTTCGATGCGGCCAACAACCGAGCTTGAAAGATTGGATAGAGATCCTTTTTTCTCTGAGAATCCGCTCGCTGTTCCTACATAACGGATTGTGGTGCGTCGTTTCTTGTGGTTTCAAAGGTAGGCCGTTGCGCAAGTAGTTTGCGATCATCCATCAAAGAGCGGCTCAATCACAGTGCAAGCCTCACGCGGCAAGTCTTTACGAATTCGCGAGCGAGACATTCCCTTCAGCAAGCCTTGGTACCAAATGCTGCACTCGAGGTCGCGCCCGTAAGAGGACTCCGGAAATAGGAGTGCACAGAGTTGATCAAACCGAGAATTCACGATGTTACAATGCTTCCATGTCGTTCTCTTTATCTCGCTGTAACCTGCGTTGCCTCCAGATATACCAGAGAAGAATAGTCGCCCCTGAAAAAGCGACGGTGAAAATAATGTAGACCCAGAAATTGGAGGCTACGGTAAGACTGTTCTCCGGTTGCGAGTAGACGAAGAAGTTCGATCCGAACAATGTCTATAGTGGGTGTCAATTTCTTCATTCATCATGTGCAAAACCTTGGGACACTCACTGCAAGAAATGTGGCGGGTAGAAAGACGGCAGATATTAAAGCGATTGTCATCATGGATCTCGTGTCTCTAGTGGACTGCTCGGTGAGTCTCTTGATCAGTTTGTTCTCCTTGACACCCTGCTCTGTCAAGGTCTGCATTTCATGATTGATTTGTTGGCTTGCTTCCGCTGATCGAATGTCCTGTATACTTTGTACCTGTGCGCAGCGTCATCAGACACAGCTTCTGAAGTACAGACAGAGAACTTACGAGTTGAATGATGCCACTAGATCGAGCAATTAGCGTTTCCAGCCTATCGAAATGCGTCTCTTGGTCGAGCACATATTGGTCCAGATTACGTTGGATTGCATCGCAATTCGTGCGCAAATCTGAGGAAGAAGACGTTTTAATTCTTACCATGTCCCTCTTGAGCAGATTTCCAAGGCGAATGTTCAATTTCAATATGTGAACTAGGCGCCGCAGCTTGTCGGTCAGGATCTGAAGCTTCCTAAGGTCGGAAAAGTCTGCGATTAGATCCCCTTCCTGCAGCGAGCCCTTCAAATTGGTAAAGAAGCCCTTGTCGACCTACCCACATCTGTCAGTGGATGATGAGTGATTGCAGTTTGCTACCTACTAGTTTGGTGAACTCATCTTCCAAATAGATCATATACTCGCGCCAGTCCTCAGAACCATCTAGGAGAATGACCGAATGAAGTAGAAATTGCATCTTTGGCAGAGTATCGTCACAAGATTGAAAAGCGCGCCGCAGCCGATCTTTGATCCGATCCGAGGCCTGTAGAAGGACCCAATTGCTTTGCTGAGTGTCCGACGAGAAGTATTGGTATACACCAACCTCTCGAATAGAGAATGGGTCATTAGGAAGGGCCCGACCGTGTCTCGCGACGTACTTGATGTTATAGCCGATGTCTGCGCTTTGCTTTAGCTTCTAATATCATGGCGCAAATGGGAGTACTACGGTAGCTGCAGCCCTGCGTTGTCCCCGCTTGAATGTCGTGGACCGCTGGAGGGATGATATCTACAAAAGCAGAGCTGAAACCTTCTTCGACCGGTCCCAGCTTTTCGCGGAACAGGAAAACGACATCCAAAAAGCCCGGATGCACTCCAAGTCGCGTAAAAAGGCGACGGAAATGCTCCTCACTAATGCAGAGGCGACTCCATGTGTAGCTCTGATGAATGGAACTGTCTGATCGGTCAATCTACACATACTCTTTCGCTCCTGTAAAGCAGATCGACTCACAAGACCGAGGTGGCCTGTCCCAACTCCATGAGTGCATCCAATTCCTCAAAGGATTGGATAATCTCCCATGCTGCATCGCGGCAGCTATCTGTTGACATGTCAATTGAGAATTGGCGAGCATGTGCTGAAGATACTTGCCATCTCTGGGTGGGTCCATAGCCAGAAAATCAAATGAGGATTCATGATTCGCGACAAACAGCTCCTTACTCAGACGGTCTATTTGATGACTGCTACGATAGGCATCTACCCCTAATGGGCTCACATGAAGATTCTGAGGGTACGTCTCCCAATTCGCATACTCGTCTCGCTCAGTAGGATATATCTGTCCGGTTTGGTATGAGTTTTGATACATGCTTCTCTACTGTGACCAGCTCCGTGGACTTGTTGTTAGGCAAACTTTGGGAGGTGCAGATATTAACATTTGAATCTACGGACGAAGGCAGTGAATAGTAGATACACGCTAGTAACAGCTGAGACGGACGCAGGCCTGTGGTCAAGGACGGTTCGTAAGTCCAGGCGTCTCCTTCCAGCGAAAATTGACCGGTCAGCACTAAATGGGCAGCTTCGCCACCACGAATCTGGGCAGTGGCTAACACATGCAGGCAGCTAGGCAGCCTTAAGCGCCTTCTTGAACTTTCTTTGCAGATCTATCAACTGGTCCTGCGCACATTAACAGGCCTCTTAGATACGGCTAGGTTCAGAGGGATCAGGATCCACCTACGCGAGTCAATTCTCGTGGAACCTTGATCTTCCATTTCTCGCCTTCATCGGGTGGCTACGTCGCTTTGGTCAGAAACACCCTCTTGTTCATTGTTGCATGAGCTGTGAAGTACATACGATCACCTCGAAAGGTTCTGGGTCGTAAATAGATTTGAGATAAGCGGTTAATACGTCAAAGTCGACGGTGTAGCGACTCTCAATGACTTGAACGACCATAGCAGCTTGCTAACTTCGGACGGGCGCTGTGGTGCAAAAGCTGTTCGCGCCTGGCCAGGCACGTTTGGGGACCAGGAGGAAACTAATATTGATGCTGGCCTAGGATGAAAAGCGGGCAGCCTCTTGATCTATCCATATTTTGCGCCTGGTGCTCATAGACGCACGCAGCAGGCTGCAGGTGGCAGCTGAAAGACGGCAATTTTGCGCTCAGACCAGGCACTGCCACATTGCGTCAACCGAAAGGCGCTGCCCGTCTGCCCTGCGACATGCCCAACTGCGATCTGTCCACCTGCATAGCCCGAGTAATGCGTTGCACCGGTGAGTCGTCTGTGATCCGTGATAGGTGAGGGGCCGGCTGCTGGACAAAGGTGACCTTCATCCCAATCTCGCGGCGGTGGCCTTGCTTTCAGTCGGGCGGTCTTGGATTTGGCTTGGAAAACATATACGGCAATGAGTACATTCCTGGCACTTAACGCATCCATGATATGAGCGACGTGAGAGACATTGCGAGCGAAGCATATACCTCTCGCATGGAGCACGACTACAGCATGGAGTACACTGACGGCAGACACCACAGTCAAACCGTGGCCTACGATCCTTGGATGAACCATGGATACGGCATGAACCACTACCAAAGCCTAGACTACGCTCAGAACACCTTGAAACGAACATATCCATTCGGAGAAGAAGTTCAAGTGCCGCTCGAGGAAAGCCTGTTGGGGCTTAGCCCGGTACCGGCCAACGAACCATTATGCTTGCTTGGCTCGGTAAGGCTGGAACAGAGTAGATTGACCGAGCTCGTCTAACAACTTTTGTCAGGTTGTCAATGTGAACGCGCAATTACGAAGGCAAACATGGGGGTTTCTTGGAGGACTTGGACCAAATGACCTGCTCACTGTTTCGTTAGTGGGCGACTACTTCGAACTATCGCATGCCAACTACGCATTTGCACGACTGGACAAGAGCTTCTGCGGTGAAGCCCGGCGTCTTGTTGATCTCGGGGTCAATTTCCAGGCACGAGTAGACCGAGCCCAATGGGAGACAATACGAAAAGGGTGGGCATCCTCCTCAGGCCAAGATATTAGCACTACCTTTACTGTAGATGTGAGCGTATACAGCCGCAGGAACCACGCTGACAGAGTTGGTGACATCCTACTGCGATCCAATCTTTTCCTACAACATCCTGCCCACCACTTTGATAACGAAGACTACTATAATCCTCAGATCTTGGAGCTGGAGGGTTTCGAGGAGAATTCTGACGACGTGGCAACTGAGCCGATAGAGGACGAAGTATCGACCGTGGTCGCAGACACTGCTATTCAAAGCGATGCGAAGCCATCTAGAGCCTCCACTGACCACGTGGAGCTTATATTGGACTCTCTATCGCATAAAAATATTCTGCACGAAATTTGCACTAACACTAACCTGATTAAGAGTGAGCTCATGAAGTACGAACATTGAATTGTGCGCAGGCTGGTTTTCGACTAACATGATCTATAGACATCAGATGACGGCCCTGGATTTCGTTGTCCAGCGAGAGAGTGACCGACCTCCAGAGCAATTGACATTCTGGCGTGAAAGACGAGTGTCTGGGGAGACAGAGTATGCTAATATCAATGTTGGAGTCTTCAACAGCTCAATTGACTGTATGGCAGATTTCTTCATATCTTAACCAGAATGAAAGCTCCCAAACCGCACGAAGCCCGAGGTGGTATTATTGCGGATGATATGGGACTTGGTAAATCCTTGACGATACTGTCTGCTATTGCTAGCTCCCTCGGCGAAGCAGCCGAGTTTGCTTCAACCCACCAGAACCGATCTCGGGCCACCTTGATTATAGTCCCATCCACTAGTAAGCGTGTCATCCTATGAAAAGAATCCTGTCAGAGCGAAAGCAATTAACCTCGACACAGTCTTGATTGACAATTGGATTGACGAAATCCGTATGCAAGTGGAACGTCCTGACCTTGCTCTCCAGCCCGTTCTGACATTCATAGGCACACTCATCCGTATAAAATTTCGTTTCACAAGCATCTTGGTGGGGACAGACAGTCTGAAGCGCAGCTTTTGGGAGAAAGAGACATCGTCTTTACTACGTTTGCGACAGCCTGGAAAGATTTCAAGAAGGGTTCATCGCCTTTGGCGAGAGTTCATTGGTTCCGCATTGTTTTAGATGAAGGTATTGAGATCCAAACTCCGACAGATGATTCTCTAACAAGCGTTGAACAGCGCATAAGATTCGAAACCGCACAACCCAGCAATTCAAGGCAGTTCACGAGTTACGAGCACAGCGTCGGTGGTGCCTCACTGGAACGCCAATACAGAACCGTCTTGAAGACCTTGGCAGCCTGATCGCATTTCTCAGAGTTCCCGATATGGAAAATGCGCCGGTCTTCCGTAAGCATATCATTGCCCCTACATCGCCGGAACGAGGAAGCCAATTTCAAAATCTTCAGATCCTTCTCAGGACCGTCTGTCTAAGGCGCACAAGGGAGATCCTTGCTTTACCTGAGCCCATAGTGCAACCGCGGCTCCTTGACTTTTCCACACAGGAGCGGTATCGGTATGATGAGCTATATGAACACTACAAGAAGCATATTCAGATGGCAGTGAGTGGGGTTCGGGGAAAAGTCGTTTCTACGACACTTCAGTCGATTCATGAATTGCGCCTGTTTTGTAACAATGGTCCAAAAAAGATGCAAAACGAATTGCAAGCATCAGAAGAGGAAGTCTTGTCGTATTTGCAGCAGCTCGGACAGAATGAGTGCTCCAATTGCACTCAACCCATCAATTGCATCGACAAATTTGGAGAGCAAGAGGGCGGTGTGCTTATCTCGTCATGCAAGCACCTTGTATGCCGCAGTTGCCTGCCGCAGTGCTTGGACAAACGGAAAAATTGTCGACTTTGCGCATCGGGCAAAAGCCCACCAGAATTCGCGAACCACATCGGAGCAGATGCTCCCGTTCTGGCGGTGGAGGAAATTCCGGACGAATACCCTTCGAAATTACTGGCTCTGTTGGACGACATACAAAGAGAGCCCCAGCACAAATGGTATTGTCACATTCCTTTAATTTTTCAGTCTATAGCTAACTAGACATCAGCATCGTATTTTCATCTTGGAAGAAGACTCTCGATCTTGCATCTGAACTACTCCAGCGAGCTGGACTGAGGCACAGCATCATTCACGGCAGCTTGAGCCTCAAACAGAGATTGAAGGTTCTGAAAGAGTACAAGTCCTTTTTCGGGCCCAGCATCTTGTTAATGACACTGGGGACAGGGGCAGAAGGGTTTGTGCACGCATTTGAAACCTGCGACCATGGCTATGCTAACGAGAACAGCTTGAACTTGACAATCGCGTCACGCATCTATCTTCTTGAGCCTCAGTGGAATCCATTCACCGAAATGCAATCCATGGCACGAGCGCAGCGCATAGGACAGACGAAGCAAGTCGTCTGCGTGCGGTATCTCATGAAAGGCTCAATTGAGCAGGTAAGACATGATTAGATTTGTCCTTTTTGCGCTACGATTGGCTGACGTACGGATGATAGAGTGATGTTCTCAACCGGCAGAAGATGAAAAGAGCACTTGCCGGTGGGGGGTTTCAAAAGAATAAGATGCACGACTCCTTGGTAGGACAAGTTTTTCGGCAAGATGAAACTTGAGCTGATCATGCAATAGCAATACTTCGGCGTACATTCAGCGCACAGCCAAGGTTGTTGATCTACGGGCTAGTTCACCACACCGCGTTGCACGCCGCAGATGTATTTCTCGCTCACTGCATGCGACGAGCCATGCGAACAATACCAGCGAATTAAGAGAGCGGTCAGCGTCGTTGCCTAGTTTGCGCATTCCAAGTGCGCTGATATCCCTGCCCGATCGACATGTAAGAGAGCTCAGAACTGTTTTTCGACCATGTTGAAGAAGCGGCGCATCAAGAATCATCACATTTGAAATGGATTCGAACGACAGTCATCAACGTCAACCCAACGCCGCTACGACGGAGTACTGTACATATGTCGTTATTTTGATCTACCTACTCGCCCACGGCGGCACCGCCTCTCATCCCGGATCCGGGTTGTCCCCGTCAGCCTTATCCTTGCTTTTCGGTGAAGTCTGCCGATCAGAAGAATATCTTTTTGTCTCATCTGCATTTTCGCACTTGCGAAGGCAATATCAATTAAAATTGCAATGTCCTCGGTCGCATTGGGGCTCGTGAGGACCTCCTTCTGTGCTGAGCCGTAACAAAGCTAAACCCGATCCAAAGATCTTCGGGGCCGACACCGGCCAGGCAGCGGGGAAACGGGAATAGGGAACGTGGGGCTGATCTTTGGGCCTCCGCTTACCGGTCCGTGCCTGTGGCCTGCCAATGAGGGGCTAATCTACTTACCGCTCTGCAAAAGACGGCCCCCATAGTCCAGCTTTGAGCACGTGGCGACTTCTCCCATTGCTGAGCCGTAATGACGCTGCACCCAATGGATCGATCCTTAGGGGTCTAGCTGCTCGAGGGCCCAGAACATTCCCGAAGCCTCACTTTCACTGAAAAATTTTCAGTCTGCGCAAAATCGTGCGAAACCGTGCCAATGAGAAGCTGATCTACTGACGGCTTTGCGTTTTTGCATCAACATTCCCTCTGAAGTACGTAACAAAAGCGCGTTGAGCACGATGGGGTCCGTGAGGACTTCTCCAATTGCTGAGCCGTGATGGCGCTTGCCCTGATCGAACAGGGCTCAGGTGCTCGCGTGTGCCGTTGAGGGAGGGGCTAGAACAGTCTTCGAGGCTCAAAGCTCCATGGTCGGCCTGTGCGAGATTGTACCAATGAAAAACCCTCTTGTTTACCACCTTTGCAGTTTTTTCTTTCTAGCCTCAGGCATGAACAACGCATGAACCCGAGGTCACATCTTGGTTCGTGAGCATGTGCTTTTTTGCTGAGCCATGATGGACCCTGACCCAGCAGAATAATTAAACGAACAAAGTCAGGTGGCTGGTGCTGAGCTCTATGACAGTGCAAATATGTATCGCCTGAAGCCTCATGTTTCATTTCGTGGTCAACTCAGCCAACCGGGACCTCATATGCTCGCTGCGTCTGTAGTTCGAACCTTCATGCAATGCATGCGGTCTGCTTCAACTGCCCGAACATGATCCGCGCCAACTCTCGCCAATGAGAATCTCAAGTGTTCCCGCTGCACACATTTTCATCTACCTCTCGATGAAGGATCTCCGGTTTTTCTGCTAGCGCAAAAGGCGACCCGCGGAGAAGTCACCCCTTTGCTGAGCCGTTAAGAATGTGAATAGGGCTGAACGTTCTCCAGCAGCTAATTAAAGAAGGGTTACCCAACCGTCCCCTAAGGCAGGTCCCAGGCAAGGCTAGGATCGGTCTCACCCACCTCAACCTTCGTCCGTGTCAGAACCTGTCAAGCAGAATGTCATCTGCTTCCCGTTTCTAGCGTTGAATTAAAGGTCTGTATCACATATTCACTCCTTGTCGAATCGTGATGGCGCTTCACCCGATCGAACAATCCTCAATTGAGGTAGAGCAGACTGAGGGCAGTAATCGGATCTCAAGCTCCGTTTCATCGTCCTCGTCCTCTTTCCGCGTCAGAGGCTGCTGGGGAAAAGACGATGTGAGTACGGCTTCTGGGTCGACTTTCGTCGAAAAATGCCTCACATTACACGTGAGAAATCGGACCTCGGGATCCCACCTCACGTCCACGTCAAAGGCTGCCAATAAGAACGCGATGTGGGTGCTGCCTCCGCGATTCTTGCGCTTCTCTCTGTAGAATAAATGCCTCACTTGCTTCCCAGACCTTAATAGGATCCGTGAGTAAGCCCGTCATTGCTGAGCCGTGATGGCGTCCAACTCGAACCAACGTTCTTCAGCAGTTTATCAATGCAATGGGTCCTAATCGTTACCGAGGAGGCATGAATGCTTCGTTGTCGTCAATGTGGGAATCGGTTCGCTTGTTTCATTGTCCCAACAGTGCGTGCAGAAGGAAGGTACGGAGAATGTTGCCAGCGATGGGCATTCTGTACGTGTATGCAGTCTCGTTACAACACTTCAGTCCTCTATGACTGGATTGGACGCGGCCACCGTTCTAAGCATCCTCGTGCTCCTCTCACTCACAGCACCACCGCAGGACACATCTGAGGAATAATCAGAACGTCTCTGCGGCTCTGCGAGGACGCATCTTTCGTCGTTGTCAATGCGAGGCCTGCCAATAAGGATATAATTTGCTGACCCCTATGCAACCCCTTGTGTGCATCTGCCTCTCAAAGTCGGAATCTATCGATGGCTGTTGCAGATCTCAATGGGTCCGTGCTTGTTCCCATCTCTGCCAGGCCGTGATGACGTCCGACTCGGCCATTGCAGGACAGTCGATGCGTCAAAATCAAGGCAGGAACCAGGTCTGTCGATCGGGCCAACCGCAACCACTTGCCTGTGCCAAAGTCTGCCAATAAGAGGATCATCTGGTCACCGCCTGTACTGTTTGGCATTGACCGAGTTGATTTATGACGTCGAAGGCTGTTGTTTGAACCTTGGCATCTTAGATTTGCTGAGCCGTAATGACGGTCAATCTGAGCGCACATTCCTCACATGCTCATGTACTACTACGTCATGTGTATATGGGTGTCTACTACTCGCTCTTGCGCTACATACTACACAACACGTTCAAGACAAGAGAATTGCGCTGGATTGCCAGCAGGCCACGCGGCCGATACCGATGGGTGGCGTAGTTTGGCAGGCTCGGCCGGAGTCGTGCGGAGGAGGAGAGGGGGCGAGAACACAAGAGCTGCAGGCGCTGTGGCTGTGGACGGTCTAGGCAGCAGTCGAATGTTCGAAGGGTAGCTCCGGCACTCACGCATCGTCAGTGGAATCGTCAGTGTCCGCCTGATAGAGCTTCCCTCGAGAACTTCGGGTCGGTCCGTGATGCTCGAATTGGGATAGGCAAAGGGCTGCGCAAGACTGCTGCGCGGCGTCGCCGCGTGTTGCGAAGTGCCAAGTGTGACTCGGACCCAATATACCCAATCAAGCGGCTTCAACAACTACTGGTTGCTCTTTTGTGAGTTCCTGCTTGGGGCTGTGCTACGCCTGCACAAGGAGGCTATGCGACGAGTTCGTTCTTTCACATATCCAATCATACGTCTTTGAGAAATTCGGGGTCATTCTTCATGAGTCTTCATCTGGGGCTGTGCTAGATGCAGCCCTTGAGGCTATGCAGAACTTCGAGTTGCTGAGCCGTAATGCTGCCTTCTAAGTTCACTACGTGAGGTCCTTCTTCCAGACGTCCAATCATACATCTTCAAGAACTTTGAGGTGCTCTTTCAAGAGCTCTTCTTTAAGGCTATGCAACGAATTCGAGCTGCTGAGCCGTAATGTCGTTGCTCCCAATTGCAATGCTAGGCCTTCACCCTGAATACTCGATCGCACACCTCCAAGAACTTCAGCGCGCTATCTTGTGGAGTCTGATATAGGGCCTTGCAGAGGGCTTTGCATTGGTACATAGTTGCCAATCGCGTTCAACCACTGAACGGCTGAGCCATAGTGCCGCCTTCTCACATTCGCTGCACATGTACCTGCAGTCTTGTCGCGACATGTCTAGTCACGCTTCTCTAAAAGACTCAAGCCCACTCATAGAGCATTGCTTCGTACACGGCCCACCTGCCGAGCCTGCGTTCAGTGCTGAGCTGTTGTGCTGCATACCCAATTGCAATACGTAGCGCTCAGTACCACTGCGGAAGGTACCAGCCACGCTGGGCTCTACCGCAACGCGCCCAATCACGCGTTCCTGAGAAATGCGGTCCTAATTCTTCGAAGTTCGCAGAGAAATCCTCAGCTACCATGGTCATTCGCGCCGGCCTTCACTTCCAATGTGCTGAGCCGTAATATTGCCCTCCATGACGACCAAGCAGGCTTCACCTAAGAGATTCGGGCCCCTATTCCTCGAGACTCTGAGCGAGTGTCGCACCAGCCATCTGCTCAAACACCTACTAGAGCCTTCCCAACCTCCCGATTCTCAAACCAAGCCCCTGCCGCAATGTGTCCAATCATGCGCCCCATGGAAACTTGAGTCCGTTTCTTCAAAGTTCAGAGGCAACATTCGCAACCTCCTCTATACAGCCGACTTTCGGAGTGCTGAGCCGTAACGGTGCTCGCTCATGACCGCCACGGCGGGTATCACAGCATTTCACATAATCACACGTTCTTGAGAGAAATGGGTCCCTTCTCTTCGGGAATCATGGATCAGCTCGCAGCCTGCCTCGAGTCTGCCTTCCTCTGCCATGCTGAGCTTTGGTAGTGTCCACTCATGTTGGCGACGCCGGATACTACAGCAGCGTATCCAATCAGGCGTTTCCAGGAGACTCGGGCCCCTTTTCTTGAGAGTTCAGAGATCACTTCACAGCCACATCGATGTCCTCAGCCTTCCACTCGATTATATGCTGAGCCGTAATACTACCTCACCACAGCGCGTTCAACCACGCTTCATGAAGAGGCTTAGGCCCTGATGCTTAATGTTCAGACAGTACTACACAGCCTTCTAATCTACTCACTTTCAGCCTAACCAAGCCGTAATGTTACCCCTTCACGAAGGTGACGCTGGACTCAACCGTAATCTACCCGATCTACGCTTCACTGAGAGGTTTGGGTTCGTTCTCTGCAAGTTCTTAGATTTTTTCTCGGCTCCCCACCTAATGGGCCTTTCCGGGGGTGCGGAGCCGTGATGCTGCCATTCCAGAAGCGCAGCGCCGTGCTCTACAGCAGAGTGCCCGATCACGCGTTCCCGAGAGGTCCGGGTGTCTTTTCTTGAACTTCATAGAGCATCGTTCGGCGCGCCCCACCGGGTGATTTCAGTGGTGCTGAGCCATGATGTTTTCCTCCGAGACGGACACGCCAGGCGCCACAGCAGCCTGCCCAATCACACGCTGTTGAGAGATCCGGGACCCTGTTCTTGAGGTTCAGAAAGTACTACACAGCCTACCTGGGTGTTTTCCTTCAGCCTGCTGAGCCGTAATATGGCCCCTTCTCGACGGTGACGTGGGGCTCTACCGCTAGGTGCCCAATCACCCATTGCTCAGAGACTCGGGGCCACTCGTCTCGAGGGTCTAGATGGCAATAGCAGTCTCAACGCGCAACGCTAGTACACCTGCTCTACACCTGCTAAGCCACAATATCGCCCCTCCACGGCGGCAACCCCGAACTCTACCACAGCATGTCCAATCGCGTTCAACCAAAAGACTCGGTCCCTTTTCTTTGGAACTTTAGGGACAAGTCTCGGATGGAGTTGTCTCTTGCGGTAACGCCATTTTTCTTCGAATGGGCAGCATTTACGAGTAGCTTTTGGTAATGTAGATTATTTGAAAGCCGTTAAAAACTAGTTGGCGCACTGCTAGAGGGGAGCACAAATACCGGTAAATAGTTCCCTAACTTTCATTTGCTTTCCTTGTACTTGCATGTGATCATGCTGCTGACAAAGCTCTTACGAGTCGAACAGGCATATTGTCAGGCAAGGCACATCGCCCTTTAACTAGCTATCGACGCTCCACGATAACTAAGTTAGGTAGCATTCCACCAAAATGCCCACAGAAGCCACACGTTAACGATGACGGTTGAACATATTACGGTAGCATCTGCCTATTAGTTACCTCCTTGCCTTCTGTGTAAAACCTTCAAGATAATCTCACAGCAAAGTTTACTAATACATCTTCGCTTCGAGTGCTCTCCATGGCACTTTTACGGCTTTCGCAGGCTCGACTTCGCTCATTCGCGCCACTCTGGCAAGGAGTGAAGGACCTGTTTCGATCTGGGCAAGATTTGGACAAGACCTGGGTGCTCGACGAATTCAATGTCGCGGTTGATTCTACCCTCTTTGGCTCGTGGCTTTTGAGGCAAGGCTATCTACCCACAGAAGCCATTCTGCGTTGGCAGAGTACAGCTAAAGTAAGAATTGGGATACGGTGAAAACAAAGAGATTGACTGCTCAAGAGATGGACGGGAGGCTTGATGAGTTCCTGAAGCAGCACCAGTGCTATTTCTCCGGTAGCGAGGGTGAGATACACGGTAAGTTGGAGGCTTTTAATAAGGAATGGTTGCATGGTCATATTGAGAAGATGTGCCGGGGATGTAAGATGACTGATGAGTGGCAGAAGAGAGGATTATACGATGATTAGAGCAAGAGCGTCTCGCATTGCGGAGCTTTACAGTGTTGAAATCTGGACCGTGGTCTTTAGCGCTGTGTAGCCGAGCAGCGGCAGGGCTGGTGTGAGGTAGAGATTGCGACAACCGAGACTCATAAGAGTGTGCCAGTCGGAAGTCTGCGTGCATTAGTGAGCTACTTTGTGTTTATCTAACGAATGCCTTTTGAAATGCATGGCACCATTCATTATGCTGTAACAATCAGGGTAGGGACACTTAAACTCTTCCTGGTATTCGTCGTTCCGGAGGTGGGTGTTTACGTGCTTGCTAAGGACATCCTTCCGCGGCCAGTGTTTGATCCGCGCCTCGTGCGAGAGCTCCTTTCTGGTGTCGCCATAACAGAAGCCGCATGCTGGGTGGGGTGGCAGGTTCGGGTATCGATGTCGAGGCTCGACCTCCAACAATGTCTTCGCAGTCGGATCGGTCTGGCTCTTGCTTGATAAGCTTGTCATTCTGGCTCACTCTACGCTTCTTAGGCTTGATCCTGTTCTTCAGTTGTTTTGTTGGAGGTGCTTTCCAGCTTTTAAAGACGAACTCTATAGCGTCGCGCTTTGTAGCCTTTGGGCCGACGCGTTTCGCGTAGCGGTAAGAGTCGAGCCAAGGCGTGAACAAACTTTATACGACCCCTTATCATTTCGAAATGGCTTGAAAAGCATACCGGCTATGGTCGCCCGTTCTCGAAGCTCGAATTCGACGGGTGGTAGTGTTAGCACGTCCACCGCGGGCCTTCCACTGAGCTGCTTGGATATCTCGATCGTGTCGATAGAGTCGTGGAATTCACGAATGACCTGCCTCAGCCGCAACCAGTGTAAATGCTGATATTGTTTGGTAATTTCCTTCTTCGCCCGGTCATATTTGTTGTATATGTCGCCGTATAGCTTATTTCCCTTTACCTTTAAGAGTAGATAAAAGCCCTGGTACTTGAGCTGCTGCTTGCAAGTTTCCCGTTCTTGGCGGAGGGTTGCGAGGTAAGGGTCGTTGAATACTTCCTTTTGTTGCGTATCGTTGAGCCCTGTATGAGCGCGACGATCTCGTGATAGGCCCATGCTCGCAACGGCTTGAATGAGTTCCTCTTCTAAGGGGGTTCAAAAACAGATGGCCTAGAAGTCGCGTGCAATGTGCGTTGGCGTATAGTATCGTTCGTATGTGTTACTGGTTTGGCCCATGGCCTGGTTCCGTTCTACTCTAGTAACGGCGCCTGAGTGATCACGTTAAACTCTGTATGAAAGGCTGAGACGCGGAAGAAAGGGCATGCGTACTATTAATGTTCCTTCCCGAACCTCGTCGCACCTGATACAGCTCTAGTTTTCCTCTATCCCTGCGATCGGTCCTAAGCGCACGAATTCGTCACGGTACTTGGTATAGGGAAAGGCTTTGTCTTCTCGTATGCACCGAGCTCTATAGTCATAGTCGCAGAAGAACGGGTTATCCAGTATTTCCTTCTTCCACTTGATACGGAGCATATTATGTTCTTCCGGTATCTGTTGAATGCTCGTAAAGTTGTTCTGGAATGCATTTTGACCTGCACCTAGGCCTAGGAAGTGCAAGACGATGCAGAGCGCTGGCAGTCCTTCGAGCCGGAACTTAAATTTTATAGTAAACTTAAAAATTAAATATAGTACATTAATAATATATTACTTATATAACGATAAATAGATGGTTTAAAGGAATAAATTAAATAAGAGAAGAATTTCTAAGATATTATCTGTTGGAACCATCTGTTGGCACGGCAATAGGTGCACGGGTTGAATCGTCCTGCAGCTGCAATAACTTTGTATGAGAGAAGACGATTGATTCTACTGAGAGAACTATGGAGGAGTTTATGGCGTTTTCTTAGAGCAACTGAGGGGTATCATAACATCAAAAATAAGAACCATGCAAAGCACCCTTTGCAGACCAACAAAAAAGGCGTGAAAAGGATAACTACTAGCACTTGATCCGCAAACCAACAATCGATGACGTTACGAATCACGTGGACTAAGCGAATATAGCCACAGCGGAGTAGTGCGCACAAATTATGAGATGCCTGATTATCTCCTCATCCCAACGAAGTTAATATAATACAACAGCTCCTTTACAAGAGGTTAGGGCGTGGGTGGCTGCCTCTCTGAGAGCCATGGTTCTCAGAGAGTTGAGCCTGCTGCCTGCGCGCTTTTCTGCATAAAAGCTAGCTTCTATACTGAGATGTCGAACATGCAATATCCAACTCTTCTACATTATACAAAGTTAATTCTACCATGGCTACATCTCCTAGTAAGTGTGCCCGAATGGCAAACACGAAGCTAACTAAAATAGTACCCTATATTCCTTCTATCGCCGGAGAGGCTTTACGCGAGAGCGTAGAGTATATAAGGACGATAGGCGTGACAGAGCTATTCCGCCGGGCCAACCGGTAGTCGCTTTACAATAACATCGCTGCCGACGTCCTTCGGATGCGTCAGGAAGTCCGAAAGATCAACAAGCTATTCGGCTAGCTGAGCGAAGAAGAGCTAATGCTAGTCTACTAGCTAGTATAGAGGCTCGTGGACCTCTACTACCTTAATATTAAGCTTGGAGTATTATACTTCCAAAAGAATACAACTATAAACGAAATAAGAAGAGAGAATATAGCGTAGATGCGCTATATCTTTCGTAGGGCGAAGATTAGCAGTCCACCTCCCTACTTAGGATGATAGCGCATCCCTCTATAGGTGAGGATAGGGTACCTCACGAAGGTAAAGGGGGCGTCAGAATGGCTATGTACTTAAATCAATGAAAACATTCACACTGAAAAGTACATGTTACCACCCAGAAAAAATAAAGAACAACAAGAAAATGACCTTTGTCA
>Ga0247757_10000521_pt1 | contig 31204 bp, 26 predicted proteins | sample UWRJL126311R4_FD_180929 | JGI IMG/M metagenome (GOLD analysis project Ga0247757, IMG submission 180929) | Plant litter microbial communities from Arlington Agricultural Research Station in Wisconsin, United States - UWRJ-L126-311R-4 | ecosystem: Environmental > Terrestrial > Plant litter >... | reverse complement strand
CGCAGAAGACTTTGTGCGTGCGTACGTGCAGAAGGGTGGACAGTGACCTGGCCGCATCGCGATCAGTCCACTCCGAAGCCACTACCGGGAGCTTTTGACGCTCTACCCGCGGGGCTCTCGCACGGCGGCGTGAACCCGTCGTCGTTCTCGGATTTCCTGCGCCACCAGGCGCCCCATCTACTGCCCGGCTCGGGCGCGCAGGTGGTGCCCTCGCTGCCGACTGACGTCGTGCCACACGGCACCACGATCGTCGCGCTGAAGTTCCCCGGTGGTGTGCTGATGGCCGGTGACCGCCGTGCCACGCAGGGCAACATGATCGCCAGCCGCGACGTGCAGAAGGTCTACATCACCGACGACTACACCGTCACCGGCATCGCGGGCACCGCGGCGATCGCCGTCGAATTCGCGCGGCTCTATGCGGTCGAGCTCGAGCACTACGAGAAGCTCGAGGGTGTGCCGCTGACGTTCCCCGGCAAGGTGAACCGGTTGGCCACCATGGTCCGCGGCAATCTCGGCGCCGCGCTGCAGGGTTTCATCGCCCTGCCGCTGCTGGCCGGCTACGACGTCGACGACCCGAATCCCGCTGGCGCGGGCCGCATCGTGTCCTTCGACGCCGCCGGTGGCCACAACCTGGAGGAAGAGGGCTATCAGTCCGTCGGCTCGGGTTCGATCTTCGCCAAGTCATCGATGAAGAAGCTCTACACGCACGTTCGTGACGCCGACTCGGCGCTGCGGGTGGCCATCGAGGCGCTCTACGACGCCGCCGACGACGACTCGGCGACCGGCGGCCCGGATCTGGTGCGCGGGATCTACCCGACCGCGGTGATCATCACCGCCGACGGCGCGGTCGACGTCACCGAAGCGCAGATCGCCGGGTTGGCCCGTGAGATCATCGAAAGTCGTTCGCGGGCAGATACATACGGCCCCGACACGGATTCCGGCCGAGGTGAGCAGCTGTGAGCTTCCCGTACTTCATCTCGCCTGAGCAGGCGATGCGTGAGCGTTCCGAGTTGGCGCGCAAGGGCATCGCCCGGGGCCGCAGCGTGATCGCGCTGGCCTACGCCGACGGCGTGCTGTTCGTGGCGGAGAACCCGTCGCGGTCACTGCAAAAGGTCAGCGAGCTCTACGACCGGGTCGGATTCGCGGCCGTCGGCCGGTTCAACGAGTTCAACAACCTGCGCAGCGGCGGGATCCGGTTCGCCGACACGCAGGGGTACGCGTATTCGCGCCGCGACGTGACCGGCAGGCAGCTGGCCAACGTCTACGCCCAGACGCTCGGCACGATCTTCACCGAGCAGGCCAAGCCGTACGAGGTCGAGCTGTGTGTGGCCGAGGTGGCCCACTTCGGCGAGACGAAGGCGCCCGAGCTCTACCGCATCACCTACGACGGATCCATCGCCGACGAACCGCATTTCGTCGTGATGGGCGGCACGACCGAGCCGATCTCGACCGCGCTGACCGACTCCTACAGCGAGAACCTCAGCCTGGCCGACGCCGTCTCGACCGCGGTGCAGGCGCTGGGGGCCGGCGGCAACGGCACCGAACCGAGGACGCTGAGTCCCTCGACGCTCGAGGTCGCGGTGCTCGACGCCAACCGGCCACGCCGCGCATTCCGGCGGATCACCGGTGCGGCGCTCGACGCGCTGCTGCCCGACGCCCCGGCCTAGCTCCCTCGCGGGAGTGTTCTCCCGGTAGTCGTCCCCATCTCGTTGCCGTGTTCATCTTGCGTGCGGCGCTGTAGCGGTGGATGATTCTGTTGCATATGACGCACCCAGTTGCGTGATACGCAACTCAAGAATCCACTGGCTGAATCGGGAGCGGTAGAGCCATGCCCACAGTCCCCAAAGTGGTGGTGATCGGGGCCGGCATCGTCGGGACGTCGCTGGCCGACGAACTGACCGCGCGCGGCTGGACCGACGTCACCGTGGTCGACCGCGGCCCGCTCTTCGCCACGGGCGGGTCCACCTCGCACGCTCCCGGGCTGGTGTTCCAGACCAATCCGTCCAGGACAATGACCGCGTTCGCCCGCTACACCGTCGAGAAGTTCAACGGCCTGCAGCACCCCCGCGGGTGGGCGTTCAACCCGGTCGGTGGTCTCGAGGTGGCGACCACCCCGGTGCGGTGGGCCGATCTGCATCGCAAGGCGGGCTGGGCCCAGGCCTGGGGCATCGAGGGCCGCCTGCTCACCCCCGCCGAGTGCCACGCCCTGCACCCGTTGCTCGACCAGGACCAGATCCTCGGCGGATTCCACACTCCCGCAGACGGATTGGCGAAAGCCCTGCACGCCGCCGAGGCGCAGGCCCTGCGGGCGCAGGCGAGGGGTGCGACGCTGCGCCCCCACACCGAGGTGCTCGGCATCATCGACGACGGCGAGCGGGTCACCGGGGTACGCACCGCCGACGGTGTCATCGACGCCGATGTCGTGGTGTGCGCCGCCGGCTTCTGGGGTGCGCAGTTCGCCCGGCAGGTCGGCCTGGTGCTGCCGCTGGTGCCGATGGCGCACCAGTACGCCCGCACCGGCCAGATCCCGGACCTGGTGGGGCGCAACACCGAACTCGCCGAAGCCGGTCTGCCGATCCTGCGCCACCAGGACCAGGACCTGTACTTCCGCGAGCACGTCGACCGGCTCGGTATCGGGTCCTACGCGCACAAGCCCATGCCGGTGGACATGACCACGCTGCTCGCCGACACCGCGGGCGAGGCGATGCCCTCGATGCTGCCCTTCACCGAGGAGGACTTCGCACCCGCCTGGGCGGCGGCGGCCGAACTCCTTCCCGCTCTTGACGATGCGAAGGTCGAAGAAGCGTTCAACGGCATCTTCTCGTTCACCCCGGACGGCTTCTCGATCATGGGGGAGCACCGCGAGCTGCGCGGGTTCTGGGTCGCCGAGGCGGTGTGGGTCACCCACTCCGCGGGGGTGGCCAGGGCGACGGCCGAGTGGATCATCGACGGAACCCCGTCCATCGACACCCACGAATGCGACCTCTACCGCTTCGAGGACGCGGCCCGCAGCCCGAAGTTCGTGATGCAGACCAGTTCTCAGGCCTTCGTCGAGGTCTACGACGTCATCCACCCGCACCAGTACCGCACCGCGTTGCGCGGTCTGCGCACCAGCCCGTTCCACGCCCGCCACGTCGAGGCCGGGGCCTTCTTCTTCGAGGGCGGTGGTTGGGAGCGGCCCGCGTGGTTCGACGCCAACAGCGCACTGCTGGGGCGGCTCGTCGATGACGGGCTGGTGCTGCCGACCCGTGACGAGTGGGCGTCGCAGTTCTGGTCGCCCATCTCGATCGCCGAGGCACGGTGGACCCGCGAGCACGTCGCGATGTACGACATGACCCCGCTGACGCGCTACGAGGTGGCCGGGCCCGGCGCCACGGCATTCCTGCAGCAGATGACCACGAACAACGTCGACAAGCGCATCGGATCGGTGACCTACACACTGCTGCTCGACGACACCGGCGGGATCCGCAGCGACCTGACCGTCGCCCGGCTCGCCGCCGACACCTATCAGGTCGGCGCGAACTCGCCGATGGACTTCGACTGGCTGTCCCGGCACCGGCCGGCCGACGTCACGCTGCGCGACATCACCGGTGGCACCTGCTGCGTCGGCGTGTGGGGTCCCGACGCCCGCGACGTCATCGCACCGCTGTGCCCGGACGATCTGTCGCACAAGGGCTTTCCGTACTTCCGCGCTCTGCGGACCCATCTCGACGCCATCCCGGTGACGATGATGCGGGTGTCCTACGTCGGCGAACTCGGCTGGGAGATCTACACCAGCGCCGAGTACGGTGCGGCGCTGTGGGATCTGATCGCCGAAGCGGGTGCACCGCTGGGCATCATCCCCGCCGGGCGGATCGCGTTCAACAGCCTGCGCATCGAAAAGGGTTACCGCAGCTGGGGAACCGACATGACCGCCGAACACCGGCCGGCCGCGGCGGGACTGGACTTCGCGGTGCGCCACGACAAGGACTTCGTCGGCAAGGCCGCGCTGCAGGCCGCGCAGGCGCCGTCGGTTCGGTTGCGCAGCATCGTCTTCGACGATCCCGACGCTGCGGTGCTCGGCAAGGAGCCGGTGTTCCTCCGCGAAGGTGGTGACGGTGCATGCGCCGGTTACCTCACCAGCGCCGGTTACTCTGCCACCGTGGGCCGCACCATCGCCTACGCGTGGCTGCCCGCGGAGGTGGCCGACGGCGCCGGGGTGACCGTCGACTACCGCGGGACGACGCTGACCGCGGCCGTGCACGCGGAGCCGGTGGTCGACCCCGAGATGGCCCGGATCAGGAGGTGAGCGCATGACTTCGTCTGTATCCCCACCGTTCGACGTCATCGTGATCGGCCTCGGTGGCATGGGCAGCGCCGCGGCCTACCACCTCGCCGCGCGCGGCCAACGCGTGCTCGGCCTGGAGAAGTTCACCCCCGCCCACGACCGCGGGTCCAGCCACGGCGGATCGCGCATCATCCGGCAGTCCTACTTCGAGGACCCGGCCTACGTGCCGCTGCTGCTGCGTGCCTACGAACTGTGGGACCAGCTGGCCACCGACAGCGGCCGCGAGGTCTACCGGATGACCGGCGGCCTGTTCATCGGCGAGCCGGACTGCCTGACGGTCGCGGGCAGCCTGCGGGCGAGCCGGGAGTGGGACCTGCCCCACGAGATGCTCGACGAGCGCGACATCCGGTCCCGATTCCCGAACTTCACCCCGCAGCCCGGTGATGTCGCGCTCTACGAGGCCAAGGCCGGATTCGCCCGTCCCGAGATGACCGTGCAGGCGCATCTGGATCTCGCCGAGAAGGCAGGCGCCACACTGCAGTTCGGTGAGCCGGTGCTCGACTGGGCCGAGACCCCGCACGGGGTGACGGTGCGCACCGCGGCCGCCACGTACACCGCGGGCCAACTCGTCATCTGCCCCGGTGCGTGGGCTCCACAGTTGCTCTCGGCGTTCGGGATACCCATCACCGTCGAGCGCCAGGTGCTGTACTGGCTCGACCCCGTCGGCGGCACCGAGCCCTTCGTCGACCACCCCATCTTCATCGACGAAGACCCCTCCGGCACGCAGGTCTACGGGTTCCCCGCCATCGACGGACCGGGCGGCGGCGTCAAGGTCGCCTTCTTCCGCAACGGCGCCGAGTGCACGCCGGAGACCATCGACCGCACCGTGCACGACGGGGAGATCCGCGAGATGCGCGAACGGATCTCGCACCTGCTGCCCGCGCTGGACGGGCCGTGCGTGCACTCGGCGACGTGCATGTACTCCAACACCCCCGACCAGCACTTCGTGATCGCCCGTCACCCCGACAGCGCGCACGTCACGGTGGCGTGCGGATTCTCCGGGCACGGCTTCAAATTCGTGCCGGTGGTGGGGGAGATCCTCGCCGACCTGGCCATCTCCGGTGCGACGGAGCACCCCATCTCGCTGTTCGACCCCCTCAGATTGGTGACGACATGACGGCCCTCCTCGCCACGCTCGGCGGCCGCTACTACACCGGCGCCGACGTCTTCGCCGCCGAGCAGGAACACATCTTCGAGAACATGTGGTTCTGCGCGGTGCGCTCATCGGATCTGGCGCTGCCGGGCAAGTTCAAGAAGGTCCAGGTCGGCCGCGAGAGCGTGCTGCTGGTGCGCGGCCGCGACGGGCTGCTGCGCGCGTTCCTCAACGTCTGCAGGCACCGCGGGGCACAGCTGTGCACCGAATCCGAGGGCGAGGTCAAGCGCACGCTGCGCTGCCCGTACCACTCCTGGAGCTACGCGCTGGACGGAAAGCTGGTCGCCGCACCCAACATCGGGACACTCACCGACGGCGCGGGCGCGCCGATCGACCGGTACGCCTACGGCCTGGTGCCGGTCGCGCTCACCGAATGGCTCGGCTATGCGTGGGTGTGCCTGTCGGACACGCCGCCGCCCTTCGAGGATGTGGTGGCCGAGGCGACCCGCACGCTCGGCGACGCCGATGCGATCAACCGGTACGGCATCGGCGGCCTGGACGTCGGCCACCGCGTCGTCTACGACGTCGCCGCCAACTGGAAGCTGATCGTCGAGAACTTCATGGAGTGCTATCACTGCAGTTCGATCCACCCCGAACTCGTCGGCGTTCTCCCCGAGTTCTCGAAGGGCCTGGCCGCGCAGGCCAATGTCGGCCTCGGCGCTGAATTCGGTTCCACGGTGGAGGGTTTCACCGTCGACGGGGCGGCCGGCTTCGACCGGTTGCCCGGCATCACCGACGAACAGGACCGGCGTTACTACGCGATCACCGTCAAGCCGACGGTGTTCATCAACCTGGTACCCGACCACGTGATCTTCCACCGGATGTTCCCGGTGGCCGTCGACCGGACGATCGTCGAATGCGACTGGCTCTACACCGGTGACGTGGTGGCGGCCGAGCGCGACGTCTCGGCGTCGGTCGAGTTGTTCCACCGGGTCAACGTCCAGGATTTCGAGGCCTGCGAACGCACGCAGCCGGCGATGTCGTCGCGTGCCTACCGCGACGGTGGGGTGCTCGTTCCCGCCGAACACCACCTCGCGGAGTTCCATCACTGGGTAGTGTCCCGCCTGGCGACGTCGGTGTAGACGGACTCGCGACAGACGCAGGAGGAGGCCGCGGCGGGCATGGACGGTGAACCCGATCTGTGGATCGGCGGCGCGTGGCGGCACGCGTCCGACGGCGGCACCCGCGAGATCGTCAACCCCGCCGACGGCAGTGTCGCGGCCGTCGTCGACGAAGCCACCCCCGACGATGCGCGCGCCGCGGTCGCCGCGGCCCGCGCCGCGTTCGACGACGGCCCCTGGCGGGCGACCCCGGCGGCCGAGCGCGCCGAGCTGCTCACGCGGATCGCGGATCTGCTGCAGCGTGACAGGGAAGACCTCGCTCAGCTGGAGACCCGCGACACCGGCAAGACGCTGGCGGAGAGCCGTATCGACATCGACGACGTCACCTCGGTGTTCCGCTACTACTCCCGCCTGATCGGCATCGAATCCGACACCGTGGTCGACGTGGGGAACCCCGCGGTCATCAGCCGGGTGGTGCGCGAACCGATCGGGGTGTGCGTGCTGATCGCGCCGTGGAACTATCCGCTGCTGCAGATGTCGTGGAAGGTGGCCCCCGCCTTGGCGGCAGGCGCCACCATGGTCGCCAAACCGAGCGAGGTCACGCCCCTGACCACGATCGCGTTCGCGCACCTGCTCGAGGAGGCCTTCGAAGAGATGTCCGTTCCCGCCGGGGTGGTGAACCTGGTGCAGGGCAGCGGGGCCACGCTCGGGCCTGCGTTGACGGACAACCCGGACGTCGACTTCATCTCGTTCACCGGCGGTCTGGCCACCGGACGCAGCATCGCCGCGACCGCGGCCGCGCACGTCACGAAGGTCGCCCTCGAACTCGGCGGGAAGAACCCGCACATCGTGTTCGCCGACGTCCGCGACAGCGGGGACTGGGACGCGGCGGTCGACCACGTGCTGACCGGGGTGTTCCTGCATTCGGGCCAGGTGTGTTCGGCGGGGACCCGGCTGATCGTCGAGGAGTCGATCGCCGACGACTTCGTCGCCGCGCTGGCGCAGCGCGCGGCCACCATCCGCGTCGGCGACGGTATGGACCCGGCCAGCGAAACCGGACCGCTGGTCTCCGAGCAGCACAGGGCGAAGGTGGAAGGCTATGTCGCGCTGGGTATCTCGGAGGGCGCACAGCTGGTGTGCGGGGGTGCCAGGCCCACCGACCCGGCCCTGGCGAACGGCTACTTCTACCTTCCCACGATCTTCGACCGGTGTGACCGGTCGATGCGCATCGTCGCAGAGGAGACCTTCGGGCCGATCCTGACGGTCGAGCGTTTCACCACCGAGGCCGAGGCGGTCACGCTCGGCAACGACACGGAGTACGGTCTCGCGGCCGGGGTTCGGACTTCGGACGCCGCGCGGGGCGAACGTGTGGTGCGGGCACTGCGGCACGGCACGGTGTGGCTCAACGATTTCGGCTACTACACCGCGTCCGCGGAGTGGGGCGGGTTCGGCAAGTCGGGCAACGGGCGCGAACTGGGCCCCACCGGACTCGCCGAATATCAAGAGCTCAAACATATCTGGCACAACACCGCTCCCACCGCCGCGGGCTGGTTCACGAACTGAGCCGTCGAGAAGGGCAACACCATGGTGATCAAACAGCCGCATGCCGACAGCGGCATGGAAGATTTCGGATACCGGGAATCGCTGGACCGCAGCATCGGCAAGTTCGCCAGCTTCGCTGCGGGCGTCAGCTACATCTCGATCCTCACCGGCACATTCCAGCTGTTCTACTTCGGGTTCGGCACCGCCGGACCGGCCTACCTGTGGTCGTGGCCGATCGTGTTCGTCGGCCAGATGGCGGTCGCGCTGTGCTTCATGGAGCTCGCGGCCAAGTACCCGGTCGCCGGATCGGTCTACAACTGGAGCAAGAAGCTGGCCAGCCGGCTGGTGGGCTGGACGTCGGGCTGGCTGATGCTCACCGCCTCGATCGTCACGATCTCGGCGGTCGCGCTGGCCTACCAACTCAACCTGCCCCGGCTGTGGAGCGGGTTCCAGATCATCGGTGACGGCACCGGGGACTACGACTACGCCGCCAACGCGGTGCTGCTGGGCACCATCCTCATCGCCTTCACGACGCTGGTGAACGCGCTCGGCGTGCGGTTGATGTCGATGATCAACAGCGCAGGGGTGTTCATCGAGCTCATCGCCGCGGTGCTGATCGCGATCCTGTTGGCGGCCAACATCGAACGTGGGCCGCAGGTGTTCTTCTCCGCCAACGGGTACGGCACCGATGAATCGATGGGTTACCTCGGTGCCTTCCTGATCGCCTCGCTGGCGTCCGGCTACGTCATGTACGGCTTCGACACCGCGTCGTCGCTGGGGGAGGAGACCGTCGAGCCGCGCCGCACCGCCCCGAAGGCGATCTTCCGAGCGATCCTCGCCTCGTTCGTGATCGGCGGCGCGATCCTGGTGTTCGCGGTGATGGCCGCGCCGAACCTCGAGGACCCGCAGCTGGGTGAGAGCACCGGTGGCCTGCAGTACATCGTGGAATCGGTGATGTGGGGACCGCTGGGCAAGATCTTCCTGATCTGCATCGTGGTGGCGGTGACGGTGTGCACCCTGGCCGTGCACACCGCGGCGATCCGGCTGACGTTCGCGATGGCGCGCGACAATGCGCTGCCGTTCGGGGAGAAGCTCGCCACCGTGCACCCGAAGACGCAGACGCCCATCGTGCCGGCCGTGACGATCGGGGTCATCTCGGTGATCATCCTGGTGCTCAACATCGAGCAGCCCAAGATCTTCACGGTGCTCACGTCGATCGCGATCATCATGATCTACCTCGCGTACCTGATGGTGACCGGCCCGCTGCTCAAGAAGCGCCTGCAGGGGCAGTGGCCGCCCCAGGATCTCAAGGAAGGCGGGTACTTCACGATGGGCCGCTGGGGGCTGCCGGTCAACATCGTCGCGGTGGTGTGGGGTGTCGGCATGGCGCTCAACCTGGCGTGGCCGCGGGTCGCCGTCTACGGCGAGCCCTGGTACAACACGTGGGGCGCGTTCGTCTACATCGGCGTCATCCTGGGTGCCGGGCTGCTGTGGTACTTCCTGAAGGGCCGCAATCACATCGGCACGCTGAAGTCGCACGCTGCGTCCACCGAGGCCGAGGCCCGTGGCTGACGAGGGAGCCGGCGCCACTTTCGATTACGTCATCGCCGGCGGCGGGACGGCGGGCTGCGTGCTCGCCGCCCGGCTGTCCGAGGATCCCGACGTCACGGTGTGCCTGCTCGAGGCGGGCCCGTCGGACGTCGGTGACGACAAGATCCTGGTGCTCGCGGAGTGGATGCATCTGCTCGACTCCGGTTACGACTGGGACTATCCCGTCGAACCGCAGGAGCGGGGCAACTCGTTCATGCGGCACGCGCGCGGCAAGGTGCTCGGCGGGTGTTCGTCGCACAACTCCTGCATCGCGTTCCACCCGCCCGCCGAGGCGCTCGACGAGTGGGTGGCGATGGGCGCCACCGGCTGGGGTGCCGCGGACCTGGCCCCGCTGGTCGCCCGGCTCACCCAGACGGGCCGGCTACGCGACGTTCCACCCGACGACCCCTGCGGCACAGCGGTTCTCGAGGCGGCCGCGCTGGCCGGATTGCCGACGGTGTCCTTCAACCGTGGGGAGACCGTTCGCAACGGTGCCGGCTGGTTCCAGATCAACGCGGGTGAAGACGGTGTCCGCAACTCCAGTTCGCACGCCTTCCTGCACCCGATTCTCGACAGCCGCCCCAACCTCGAGGTCCGCACCGACACCTGGGTGTCGGAGATCCTGTTCGACGAGGGCCTGCGCGCCACCGGCGTGCGCTACCAGCGGCCCGACCTGACCGGTTACGACACCGTCGCCGCGCAGCGCGAGGTGATCCTCACCGCCGGGGCGATCGACACCCCGAAGTTGTTGATGCTCTCCGGGATCGGGCCGACGGCGCACCTGCGCGAGATCGGCATCGACGTGCGGGTCGATTCGCCCGGGGTGGGCGCCAACCTCGACGACCACGTCGAGGGCCTGGTGTTCTGGGAGGCCGCCCGGCCGATGGTGACGACGTCGACGCAGTGGTGGGAGATCGGGCTGTTCACCACGATCGACGAGGGGGTCAGCCAGCCGGACCTGATGATGCACTATGGCAGCGTGCCGTTCGACATGAACACCCTGCGTCGCGGATACCCGACCACCGACAACGGATTCTGCTTGACTCCCAACGTGACTCAGGGCCGCTCCCGTGGCACGGTGCGGCTGCGGACCCGGGATTTCCGGGACCGGCCCCGCGTCGATCCCCGGTACTTCACCGACCCGGACGGTTACGACGACCGGATCATGCTGGCCGGGGTGAAGCTGGCGCGCCGCATCGCCGACCAGTCGCCGCTGACCCCGTGGGTGGCCCGCGAGCTCGCGCCGGGGCCTGACGCCACCACCGACGACGAGCTGCTCGACTACATACATCAGTGCCACAACACCGTCTACCACCCCGCGGCCACGGCGCGCATGGGGGCGGTGTCCGATCCGATGGCCGTGCTCGACCCGCAGCTGCGGGTCAAGGGCGTCTCCGGCCTGCGGGTGGTGGACGCCTCGGCGATGCCGAAACTGCCTGCGGTGAACCCGAACATCACCGTGATGACGATGGCGGAGAAGTGTGCCGACCTCATCCGCACCGGCTGACCGCGACGATCTGGCGCGGTTCCTGGCTCAGCACACCCCTTTTCAGGCCGCGACTTCCGAGGAATTGGCGGCGCTGACCGACGGGGCGGTGATGGAGCGGGTCCCCGCGGACGTCGTCGTCGCCGACTACGCCGCCCGCGTGCCCGACGAGGTGTGGCTGGTGCGCGACGGCCTGGTCGCGCTGCGCGCCGGCGCCGACGGCGGCCTGATCGACTTCGTCGGGCCCGGTGGCATCTTCGGGTACCTGCCGATGCTCAGCGGGGTCGGGATGGACTTCCAGGCACGCACCGCCGCGCCCAGCATCCTGGTCCGGTTGCCGGGCGCCCTGGTGCAGGCGCAGTTCGCCAAGCCGGCCGGGCTGGCGTTCCTGGCGTCGTCGGGTTGGCAGATCCGATCCGGCGCCGCCGCCGAGCGGCCCGTGATCGCGCCGGCCACCGACAGCCGACCCGTCGCCGAACTCGTCCACGGTGAGGTGCTGCTGGTGGATCCGGCGGACACCGTGCGCGCCGTGGTCGTGAAGATGACCGAACACCACGTCTCCTACGCGCTGATCCGGTCACCCGACGGCTCGCTGGGCATCTTCACCGACCGCGACCTGCGCACCCGGGTGGTCGCCGCGGGACGTCCCGTCGATGTTCCCATCGCGTCGGTGATGAGCGCGCCGGTCCGCACGGTGACCGCGGACCTGACCGCCGACAGTGTGCTGATGGAGATGCTCGAATGCGGTCTGCGCCACATGCCCGTGCTCACCCCACGCGGTGAGGTGGTCGGGGTGCTCGAGGATGCCGATCTGCTGGCCGCCTCGGCGCGGCAGAGCTTCCTGCTGCGTCGCTCGATCGCCCAAGCCACCGATGCGGCAGGCCTGTGTGAGGTCGGCAGGCGGGTGCGGAGCACCGCGGTCGACCTGTTCACCAACGGGACGAAGGCCGTCGCGACGTCGGCGATCTTGTCGGTGGTGATCGACAGCCTGGTCCGCAGGGCGCTCGAACTGGTTGTCGCACAGGATGTTCGAGGTTCCGACGGCGGCTTCGCATGGCTCACCCTCGGTAGCGTGGCCCGTCGCGAGGCGATGCCGTCCTCCGATGTCGACAGCGCCCTGTCCTGGCGTGATGACCTGTCCGCCGATGCGCCCCGGTTGCGGGCCATGGCCGCCCGGGTACACGAGGTGCTCGACGATGCCGGCCTGCCGTCGGACCGCAACGGCGCGATCGCCGCCAAGCCGAAATTCTCGCGCTCGCAATCGGAATGGCGCGCCGCCGCGCAGGGCTGGCTGACCGATCCGCTGCGCGACCGCGGGCTGATGTTCTCGTCGCTACTGATCGACGGCCGGGTCGTGTGGGGTGACCCCGCACTGCACACCGTGCCCGGCGCCTACCACCGGATGCGGGAGGAGTACCCGAACGCGCTCCGTTTGCAGCTGCTCGACGCGCTGTCCGGCCGGATGAAGATCCGCTCGCTGCGTGACGTGCTGTCCCGGCGTGGCGGCACCTTCGACCTGAAGAACCACGCCGTGACTCCGATCGTGAACCTGGCGCGCTGGGGAGGCCTGGCCGCGGGCGTCACCTCCGCATCCACACCCAGTCGGCTGGCCGCGGCCGCGCAGGCCGGGGCGCTGCGCGAGCGAGACGCGGCCACGCTGAGCGAGGTCTTCACGATGCTGCAGCGGCTGCGGATGGCGCACCAGGTGGACCAGATCACCGCCGGGCGCCCGCCCGGGGACATCGTCGCGTCCTCGGAGCTGTCGCCGCTGAACCGCAGTGCGCTCACCGACGGGCTGCGGGAGATCGCCGCCGTCCGACGCCGGGTCGGCAACCTCGGACTCACCGGCGTATAGGGTCGATCCTCGATGGCCATCCCCTTCGACCGCGCAGCCGCTCCGGCATCCGCTGTGCAATCCGTCGACCGGGCGCTGCAGATCCTCGAGATCATCTCCGCACTCGGCCAGGCGGGGGTCACCGAGATCGCCGCCGAACTCGGGGTGCACAAATCCACGGCGTCGAGGTTGGTCGCCGCATTGGAAGCGCGCGGCTACGTCGAGCAGGTCTCCGAGCGTGGCAAATACCGCATCGGACTGGCTGTCACCCGGTTGGCCTACGCCGCGGGCGGTCACGCCGATCTGGTGAAGACCAGCCAGGACGTCTGTGACGTGCTCAGCGCCGAGGTGGGTGAGACCACGAACGTCGCGGTGCTCGACGGTGACCGGATCGTCAACATCGTCGAGTCGATCGGGCCGGCCGAGATCACGCTGCGCACCTGGGTGGGGCAGAGCTGCCCGGCCTACGCCACCTCCAGCGGCAAGGTGCTGCTGGCCGGGCTCGAGCCGGCCGAGGTGCGGGCCCGGCTGAAACCCCCGTGGATGTCGTTCACCGACGCCACCGTGGCCACGGTCACCGAACTGGACCGCCAGCTCGCGGCCGTGCGGGAGCGCGGATGGGCCGGTGTCGCAGAGGAATTGGAGCTGGGGCTCAACGCCGTCGCCGCACCGGTCTACGACGTGCACGCGCAAGTCGTTGCGGCGCTCAGCGTTTCAGGTCCGGCGTACCGGCTCTCGGTGGACCGCTTCGACGACGTCGCGCAGCGGACCATCGCCGCGGCCGACGCCATCAGCCGCCGGCTCGGTTGGAGTCCCCGCCCCGATCAGGTCCAGTAGAGCAGTCGGGCCCGCGGCAGCGTCGCGGCGAGCTCGTCGTGGAACCACGACCGCAGTTGCGCCATGGTCTCTTTCGGGTAGACGTACTTGGCCGCGCCGTACTTGCCGAACTTGCGGGTCCGGTTCGCTTCGTCCATGTCGAGCTTCGTCGCCGGGTACCACGACGTCAGTACCTCCTTGCTGGCCGCGGTGAACCGGTGCGTGATGCATTCCACCGTCAGGTCGAGGTCGGGCACGTCGCCGGTGATGTCGGCGACCATTCGCAGCAGATCGCCGTACCCGCTGCGCCAGTTGGGAATCGGCATGATGGGCGCGATGGTCAGCCCGACGGGGTAACCGGCTCGGGCCAGCTCGCCCAGCGCGGTCACCCGGCGCGGCAGCCGGGCGGTGCCGCCCTCGAACCGTCCGGCGATCTCGTCGGCGTTCACAGACACCCGCACCCGGGTGCGCCCGTGGTGCGGCAGGTCGACCAGGGGTGCGACGTTGTCGTATTTGGTGGTGAAGCGCAGACCGACCGGGCCTGCCCACGGGTGGGTGCCGACGTGGCCGATGGCCGCCGACAGGGACCCGGTCAGGTGCTCCAGCGCCAGCGGATCGGTGTAGCAGGACGCCTCGAACGTGGTGCCCTCGTCGGCACGGTCGGATGCCGAGGTGACGGCCCCGCGTCCGACGTGCTCGTCCATCCCGGCGAGGATCTCCGGCAGGTTGGCGAAGACGCGGGTGATCGGCGGTCCCGACAGCGACCCGGCGAGGTAGCAGTACTGGCAGTGCCCGGGGCACCCCTGCGCCAGATCCATCCGCCAGTCGGCGCTCGGCGGGATCGGTTGCATGCGCCGTTTCGACGGGGGCGCCACCACCACCGCCAGCGTGCGCTTGGCCAGCGCATAGGTGGCACGGTCGTCGGCGGCGCGCAGGGACGGCAACCGGTCACCGGGCAGAACCTCGATGTCGGGCACGCCGGCGGCCTCGCAGCGCTCGACGATCTGCGCGCCGTGCGGTAGTTCGGCGGCCGACCGGGTCACCAGGACCCGGCGGGGCGTCCACAGGACGGGGTCAGGTGATGCGCTGGGAGGTCCAAGAGGTCCGAGGGGTCCTGAAGATGAGGTCATCGCCTGCGGTGCAACGACTTCGATCTTGGTTCGATTCCACCGGGGGCGGCCTGATCAGCGCGGGATCCCGATCACCGCGCGCCGCAGCGCGTCGCCGTCACCGGTGATGACGGCCAGGATGGTCCGCCACGAGTCCGACGGCCGGTTCAGCATGCCGGAGTGGGCACCCCACCCGGCGACCGGTCTGCCGTCGTCGTAATTGCCGGTGCCCAGGCGGATCACCCCGGGCATCTCGTCGGGGTCGGCGCCGTGCGGGCCACCCGGGATGCCCTGCACGGATTCGATGAAATCGCCGGGTGCGGTCATCGAGAAACGCAACACGTCGGGGTTGCGGTTGTGCCAGTCCGAGGGGTCGTCGACGCCGACACCCGACCCGGCCGCGGCCAGGAACAGCGTGCGGTCCGACGTCAGGCCGAGCGCCTCGGCGGTGCCGACGATCGAGCCGCCGTACGAATGCCCGATCACGGTCACCGGCACGCCCGGGGCGACCGTGCGTTCGACGTCCTCGCTGAACGCGACGAGACGGGGCGCCATCTCCAGCGCGCTGTGCGGGTCCGCCGCGTCCAACAGCACCGCCAGTGGATCGTGCACCTGGGGGAAGGTGCCGCCGAGGTAGGTGATCACCGCGACGTCACCGTGGCTGCCCGAGACGAATCGGCGGGCGGTGGCGCTGTTGGCTGCCGAACCCTCGACCGTGGTGTTGACCCCGGGCACCAGCACCGCGACGCTGCGCGCCGTGGCCAGGTCACCGTGCAGTTCGATCAGCGAGGACCGGCCGGGGTCGAAGCCCAGGATCTGGCGGGGGATCCGCCCGCCGGGGTGCGCGGGATCGTCGACCTCACCGAGCAACTCCCGGTAGAGGTCGATCCGCCGCAGCGACCCCGGGTCGCGGCCCGGCTCGGCGAGCAGGGCCGCGGCGATGTTGCGCCGATTGGCGGCCACGCGCATCGGCCAGGGCACCCCGTCGGTGTTGCCCACACGGTCGGGGAAGTCGGCGACCAGCCGGTCGCGCTGCTCGACGGGCATGGCGGCGAGCTGTGCGGCGATGCGGTCCTGGCTCATCGTCGGCCACCCGTCGACGATGCGGCGCAGGCCGTCGCCGGTGTCCCCGGCCGGGACCGTGGGTGCCGGCCCGCGCCGGACGTCGTCGCCGAGGGCGGCGGTGAGGTGGGCGGCGGTGAGGTGGGCGGCGGCGTCCCGGTCCGCGGCGCCCAGCCGGTCGAGCGCCGCAATGATCTCCGAATGCATCTGCGCGGCAACACCATCGGGGCCGGATCCGGTCAGAGACCCGTCGTCGGCGACCGCGAAACCCACGCGGCGGGCCCGCTCGACGGCGTCGAGCACCTCACCGCACGCCGCCGTGAGCCGGCCGGCGCCGTCGGTCGCCGCCACCGCCGCCGCCGTCAGGGCGCGCGCCGTGGTGTCCGCACGGACGATCACGGAACCGGCCTGCCCGTGCGCGGCGTCGGCCGTCGCGCCCAGCCAGTACTCGGCCCGCGTCAGCACGGCCGCGGCGTCGGTGTCGGCCCGCAGCCGGCTCGCCGCGTCGCCCCACCGGCGGCCCAGCTCGGACAGCGTTGCGGGCCGCCAGGTCTGCGCCTGCGTCACCGTCGGACGGCTCACCCCGTGATCCGGTCCCCACCCAGCGCATCCCGATCGGCGCGCTCGAATGCCTCGGCGCTGCGGTGCGCCGACGCCGCCCACTCCTGCCAGGTGCCCGCCACGTCGGCGACGGCCGCGTCCAGAGCCGCGCCGAGCGCCACCGCCGATTCCGCGACGACCGACCCGGCCAGCGCGGTCACGCCAAAAGCCGGATGCGGCACCGCGGCGAGCTCGTCGGCGACGGCCCTGACCCGGTCGGCGGTCGCGCGCAACCGGTCGACGTCGACCCGCACGATTTCCCCCATGCCTCATGCTGACATCGCCGAGCGGGCCTGCCTCGGGTTATCCACAGCCCTGTTCGGACCGGTTCTTGGGCGTGGACAACCCCGCCCGCGCCGAGCAGCGGCTAGTCTCGATGAGGTGCAGCGACGAATCATGGGCATCGAGACCGAATTCGGTGTCACCTGCACGTTCCACGGCCATCGCCGGCTCAGCCCCGACGAGGTCGCCCGCTATCTCTTCCGGCGGGTGGTGTCGTGGGGACGCAGCAGCAATGTCTTCCTCCGTAACGGGGCGCGGCTGTACCTGGACGTGGGCAGCCACCCGGAATACGCGACCGCCGAGTGCGACAACCTGACCCAGCTGGTCACCCACGACCGGGCTGGTGAACGGGTGCTCGAGGACCTGCTGGTCGACGCCGAACAGCGGCTGGCCGACGAAGGCATCGGCGGCGACATCTACCTGTTCAAGAACAACACCGACTCGGCAGGTAACTCCTACGGCTGCCACGAGAACTACCTGATCGTGCGGGCCGGTGAATTCTCCCGGATCTCCGACGTGCTGCTGCCCTTCCTGGTCACCCGACAGCTGATCTGCGGCGCGGGCAAGGTGCTGCAGACCCCGAAGGCCGCCACGTTCTGCCTGTCGCAACGCGCCGAGCACATCTGGGAGGGCGTCTCGAGCGCCACCACCCGGTCGCGGCCCATCATCAACACGCGCGACGAACCCCACGCCGACGCCGAGAAATACCGGCGCCTGCACGTCATCGTCGGCGACTCGAACATGTGCGAATCCACCACGATGCTCAAGGTGGGATCGGCGTCGCTGGTGCTGGAGATGATCGAGGCCGGCGTCGCGTTCCGCGATTTCTCGCTGGACAACCCGATCCGCGCGATCCGCGAGGTCAGCCACGATCTGACCGGGCGACGCCCGGTGCGGCTGGCGGGAGGTCGGCAGGCCAGCGCGCTGGACATCCAGCGCGAGTACTACGCGCGTGCGGTGGAGTACCTGCAGACCCGCGAGCCGAACACCCAGATCGAACAGGTGGTGGACCTGTGGGGCCGCCAGCTCGACGCCGTGGAGAGCCAGGACTTCGCCAAGGTCGACACCGAAATCGACTGGGTGATCAAGCGCAAGCTGTTCCAGCGCTACCAGGACCGCTACGACATGGACCTGTCGGACGCGAAGATCAGCCAGCTCGACCTGGCCTATCACGACATCAAACGGGGCCGCGGCGTGTTCGATCTGCTGCAGCGCAAGGGGCTGGCCTCCCGCATCACCACCGACGAGGAGATCGAGGCGGCGGTCAACACCCCGCCGCAGACCACCCGGGCCAAGCTCCGCGGTGAGTTCATCAGCGCCGCGCAGGAAGCGGGTCGCGATTTCACCGTCGACTGGGTGCACCTCAAGCTCAACGACCAGGCGCAGCGCACCGTGCTGTGCAAGGACCCGTTCCGTTCGGTGGACGAGAGGGTCAAGCGGCTCATAGCTTCTATGTAGGCCGAGCCTCTATGTAGGTGTGAGCCGGTGCACCGACACCGCGTAGTCGCCGCCGGCGAAGGGCTGCCGGTCCCACGTCGCCCAGCGGTGCACCAACTCCAGTCCGGCAGATGCGGCGATCTCGTCGTACCGCGGCAGGCTCAACCGGCCTGTGACCAGCTGAAACCCAGCCACGAGCAACCCACCCGGCGCGAGTGTGGCCGTCAGCTGCCCGACGACGGTGTCTTCGGTACCCCGGTCGAGGAAGATCATCACGTTGCCCGCCAGGGCCACCACGTCGAACCGCTCGGTCGTCACCGTCGTGCCTGAGGTCAGGGCTGCCACCGTGCCGACGAGGTCGGCCTCGATCCACGCGAGCTGCGGGGCCTTCGCGCGTGCGGCGGTCAGCATCGCCGGGTCGGCGTCCACGCCGAGCACCGTGAACCCGCGGGCGGCCAGCTCGATGGCCACCCGGCCCGTCCCGCAGCCGGCGTCGAGCACCCGGGTGCCGCCGGATTCGCGCAGCAGCGACTCGATCAGGTCGGCTTCACCGTGCACGCCGTGGCCGTCGGCGGCCAGCCGCGCCCACCGCGCGTCGTAGTCCTGCCCGCGCGGCCTGTCGGATCGCTGCCATCGGGAGCTCATCGCCGACCACCTTTCGCCATCGCCGCGAGGAGACGAGATCCAGTAAACGCTCATCGCGTGTCCAGCCCCGGCGCGGTCGCGCCTTAAGCTCTACGCCGTGGGGATCTCGAAAGTCGAACGCCTGATGAACCTCGTCATCGCGCTGCTGTCGACGCGGACCTTCATCACCGCCGACCGCATCCGTGACACCGTCTACGGCTACTCCGACAGCGCCAGTGACGAAGCGTTCTCCCGGATGTTCGAGCGCGACAAGAACGAACTGCGGGATCTGGGCATCCCGCTGGAGACCGGTCGGGTGTCGTCGACGGATCCGACCGAGGGCTACCGGATCAACCGGGAGGCCTACGCGCTGCCCGCGGTGGAGCTGACCGCCGACGAAGCCGCCGCCGTCGCCGTGGCGACCCAGCTGTGGGAGTCACCCGAGCTGATCACCGCGACGCAGAGTGCGCTGCTGAAGCTGAGGGCGGCCGGTGTGGACGTCGACGCGCCAGACGGCGATGTCACGATCACGTCGACGGCGGCGTTGCCTGGGTTGCGCGGTTCGGAGGATGTGCTCGGAATCCTGTTGTCCGCCATCGACTCCGGCCAGGCCGTGCAGTTCCCGCATCGGCCGTCGCGCAGCGAACCGTACTCGAACCGCACCGTCGAGCCGTGGGGCGTGGTCACCGATCGGGGTCGGTGGTACCTGGTCGGGCACGATCGCGACCGCGACGCGGTGCGCACGTTCCGGCTGTCCCGTATCGGCGCGCAGCTGACCGTCGTCGGCGAGCCGGGCTCGGTCACCCGCCCGCCGGGGGTGAACCTGCGCGAGATCGTCGCCAGGGTGGTCGGTGACTGGCCGGGGGCGGGGCAGGCCCGGGTCTGGGTCGCCGACGGCCGGGCGACGGCGCTGCGCCGCGAGGCTGCCGTCGTAGGCGCCAAGGTCATCGGCGGCCGGACGGGCCAGGAGATCACCCTGGAGATCGGCATGTTCGACCGGTTGGCGCGCGAGATCGCCAGCTATGGCGCCGACGCGATCGTGCTGGAACCTGCGTCGCTGCGCGACGACGTGGTCGCACGCCTGCGGGCCCAGGCCGGCGTCGAGCGGGTGCGGGCGTGACCGCGTTGAGCACCCGGCTGGTGCGGTTGCTGAACATGGTTCCCTACTTCCAGGCGAACCCGAAGATCACCTTCGACGAGGCGGCCGCGGACCTCGGCGTCAGCGTCAAACAGCTGCGCGACGACCTCAACCAGCTGTGGATGTGCGGCCTGCCCGGCTACGGGCCCGGTGACCTGATCGATTTCGAGTTCTCCGGCGACACCATCGAGGTGACCTTCACGGCCGGGATCGACCACCCGTTGCGGCTCACCTCGCCGGAGGCCACCGGCGTCCTGGTCGCCTTGCGGGCCCTGGTCGACGTGCCCGGCATGGTGGATCCGCTGGCGGCCCGCAGCGCCATCGCCAAGATCGAATCGGCGGCGGGCAGTACGGGTCACGGCGTGGAGGGCGCGGCGGTCGACGAGCCGGCACCGATGGAGAGCGAGGCGGCCGCGGCGGTGCGCACCGCCGTGCGCGCGGACCGGGCCCTGGCGATCGAGTACTACTCGGCGTCACACGACATGCTGTCCAGCCGGGTTGTCGACCCCATCCGGGTGGTGCTGGTCGCCGACCACAGCTACCTGGAGGCGTGGTGCCGCACCGCCGAGGCGGTCCGGCTGTTCCGCTTCGACCGCATCGTCGACGCGCATGTGCTCGACGAGCTGTCGGCGCCGCCGCCCCCCGCGGTACAGGCCGGCCCCGACACGTCGCTGTTCGACCCCGACACCGCCGACCCGTCGCTGCCGACGGCGACGCTGCGCGTCGACCGCTCGGCCGCCTGGATGTTCGACTACTACCCGCTGCGGGTGCTCAACGAGTACCCCGACGGGTCCTGCGACGCCGCGATGACCTACGCGTCGGAGCAGTGGATGGCCCGGTTCGTCCTCGGTTTCGGCTCCGCGGTGCGGGCGCTCGAACCGGCATCGCTGGCCGAGCGGGTACGGCAGGCAGCGGTGGCGGCGCTGGACGCCTACGGGGACGCCGATGGGGTTGCCGGTCGGCTCGGTATCGACGGCCCGGACGGGTAGACTCGGCGCAGACGTCTGGAGGTAATCAAATTGGGTGGTCTACAACCGTGGCACTGGCTGATCGTGATCGCCGTCTTCGTGCTGCTCTTCGGGGCGAAGAAGCTCCCGGACGCGGCTCGCTCGCTCGGTAAGTCGATGCGCATCTTCAAGTCGGAAATCAAGGAGATGCAGTCCGATTCGCATGCGGCGACGCCGGACCAGCCGACCCAGATCGCCTCGGAGCGGGTGTCCGACGCCGATCATCCGGTCGGTGGCACGGCACGCACCGAGTCGGACAAGCGACCGGCCTGAATCGTCACTTCGACACGACGCGGACCTCGTCCGCGTCGTGATTCGGCTGCTGTGAACAGGTAGGCCCTGTGCAGATCCCCGGACCTCTCAAGAAGCTCGACCCGCGCCACCGGCGCGCACGGGTCAATCCCGACGGCACGATGTCGTTGGTCGACCACCTCACCGAACTGCGGACTCGGCTGCTGATCTCGGTGCTCGCGGTTCTCGTCACCACCACCTTCGGATTCATCTGGTACACCCACGGCGTCTTGGGCATGCCCAGCCTCGGTGACTGGCTGCGCGGGCCGTACTGTTCGCTGCCAGCCTCGGCGCGGGCCACCATCGCCCCCGACGGGGAATGCCGGCTGCTGGCCACCGCGCCGTTCGACCAGTTCATGCTGCGGCTGAAGGTCGCCCTCACGGCCGGGCTCGTGTTCGCCTGCCCGGTGTGGCTCTACCAGGTGTGGGCGTTCATCACCCCGGGGTTGTACCGCCGGGAGCGCCGGTTCGCGATCGCCTTCGTCACCGTGGGGGCGGCCCTGTTCATCACCGGTGCCGTGCTGGCCTATGTGGTGTTGTCCAAGGCGCTGGGGTTCCTGCTCACCGTCGGCAGCGACGTCCAGGTCACGGCGCTGTCGGGCGATCAGTACTTCGGCTTCCTGATCAACCTGCTGCTGGTGTTCGGCATCAGCTTCGAGTTCCCCCTGCTGATCGTCATGCTCAACCTGGTCGGCGTGCTGACCTACGAGCGGCTGCGATCCTGGCGCCGCGGCCTGATCATGGGCCTGTTCGTCTTCGCCGCGTTCGCCACCCCGGGTTCGGATCCGTTCTCGATGCTGGCGCTCGCCGTCGCACTGAGCGTGCTGTTGGAGGTGTCGATCCAGATCGCGCGGTTCAGCGATCGGCGCAAGGCGCGCCGCGAACTCGACGCCGTTGGTGACGACGAGGCCGCACCGATCGGGACCGCCGAGCCCATCGAGGCGCCGACCGCCGTACCGGCGCCGTCGCGTGTCACGATCGACGACGATGCGACCTGACACGGCCACCTGACCGTGTCCGCTGACTCGGTCGCCGCGTTCACCGGACTGCTCGACTTCGCCCTCGACGGATTCCAGCGCCGCGCCTGCGACGCGCTCGCCCAGGGCCACGGCGTGCTGGTGTGCGCGCCGACGGGGGCGGGCAAGACGGTGGTGGGGGAGTTCGCCGTCCACCTGGCGCTGGCGGCCGGCCGGAAATGCTTCTACACCACCCCGATCAAGGCGCTGAGCAACCAGAAGCACAACGACCTGGTACGCCGCTACGGGCCCGAGCGGATCGGGCTGCTCACCGGTGACCAGGCCATCAACGGTGACGCCGACGTGGTGGTGATGACCACCGAGGTGCTTCGCAACATGCTGTACGCGAATTCGCCTGCACTGCAGGGTCTTTCGTATGTGGTGATGGACGAGGTGCACTTCCTGGCCGACCGGATGCGCGGCGCGGTGTGGGAGGAGGTGATCCTGCACCTGCCCGAGGACGTGCGGCTGGTCAGCCTGTCGGCCACGGTGAGCAATGCCGAGGAGTTCGGCGGCTGGATCCAGACCGTGCGCGGCGACACCACCGTCGTCGTCGACGAGCACCGTCCGGTACCGCTGTGGCAGCACGTCCTGGTCGGTCGCCGCCTGCTCGACCTGTTCGACTACCGCAGTTCGGGCCCGGCGCGGGCCGGCCGCGACCTGCTGGTGGACCCGGAGCTGCTGCGCCACATCGCGCACCGCCGCGAAGCCGACCGGCTGGCGGACTGGCAGCCCCGCGGGCGCGGCCGCGGGACCCGGCCCGGCCTGTACCGCACGCCGTCGCGCGTCGACGTCATCGGCGTTCTCGAGCAGCGCGACCTGCTGCCCGCCATCACGTTCATTTTCTCCCGGGCCGGTTGTGACGCCGCGGTCAAGCAGTGCCTGCGGTCGCCGCTGCGGTTGACCTCCGACGCCGAGCGGACCCGCATCGCCGAGATCGTGGACCGGCGCACCGCCGACCTGAACGACGCGGATCTGATCGTGCTCGATTACCACGAATGGCGCGAGGGCCTGCTGCGCGGCCTGGCCGCCCATCACGCAGGCATGCTGCCCGTCTTCCGGCACACCGTCGAGGAGCTGTTCACCGCGGGCCTGGTCAAGGCCGTGTTCGCCACCGAGACGTTGGCGCTGGGCATCAACATGCCTGCTCGCACGGTGGTGCTGGAGCGCCTGGTGAAGTTCAACGGCGAACAGCACCAGCCGCTGACCCCGGGGGAGTACACCCAGCTGACCGGGCGGGCGGGCCGGCGCGGCATCGACGTCGAGGGTCACGCGGTGGTGCTGTGGAACCCCGACATCGACCCCGCCGAGGTCGCCGGGCTGGCCTCGACGCGCACCTTCCCGCTGCGCAGCTCGTTCGCGCCCACCTACAACATGACCATCAACCTGGTCGGCCAAATGGGTCCTGAGCAGGCACACCAGCTGCTCGAGCGCTCCTTCGCCCAGTATCAGGCCGACCGGTCGGTGGTCGGCCTGGTGCGCGCGGTGGAGCGCGGCACGAAGATGCTCGACGAGCTGGCCGCCGAGTTCGGGGGCCGCAACGCGCCGATCCTGGACTACGTGCGCCTGCGTGCCCGGATCGGCGAGCGCGAGCGGGCGCAGTCGCGCGCCTCCCGGCTGCAGCGCAGACAGGCCGCCAACGACGCGCTGACCGCCCTGCGCCGCGGCGACATCATCTCGATCACCCACGGCAGGCGAGGCGGGCTGGCCGTGGTGCTCGAACCGGCCCGCGACGACGACGATCCGCGCCCGCTGGTGCTGACCGAAGACAGATGGGCCGGCCGCATCTCGTCAGCCGACTATCCCGGTGCGGCCGGGCCGGTCGGGCGGATGACGTTGCCCAAACGGGTCGAGCACCGCAACCCGCGGGTCCGCCGGGACCTCGCCTCGGCGCTGAGGTCGACCGCGGCGGGCCTCGACGTGCCGTCGGCCCGGCGGCGACGCAGCGGAGCGTCCGACGAACCTGATGTCGATCCGGAGCTGGCCCGGTTGCGGGACGCGCTGCGCGCGCACCGGGCACACCAGCTGCCCGACCGGGAGGAGCGGGCCAGGGCCGCGGAGCGCTACCTGAAGATCGAACACGACAACGCCGCGTTGGAGCGCAAGATCGCCGCCGCGACGAACTCGCTGGCGCACACCTTCGACCGCATCGTCGTGTTGCTCACCGAGCGGGGATTCATCGCGCCGGGTGACGGCGCGCCCACGGTCACCGACGACGGGCGGCTGCTGGCACGCATCTACAGCGAGAGTGATCTGCTCGTCGCCGAGTGCCTGCGGACCGGCGTGTGGGACGACCTGGACGCCGCCGAGCTGGCGGCCGCGCTGTCGGCGGTGCTCTACGAGTCGCGGCGCGACGCGCACGGCCCGATGGACGGCTCCGACATCCCGACCGGCCGGTTGCGACGCTCCCTGAACCGCACCCGCCGGTTGTGGTCCGAATTGCGTGGCGACGAGCAACGCCACCGCCTCACCGGCAGCCGCGAGCCCGACGACGGTTTCGTCGCCGCCATCTACCGCTGGGCCACGACCGGCGACCTGGCGTCGGCGCTGGCCGCGAGTGACCCCGGTAACGGCACTACCATGCCGGCGGGCGACTTCGTCCGGTGGTGCAGGCAGGTGCTCGACGTGGCCGATCAGGTGCGCAATGCGGCGCCCTCCCCGGCGCTGCGGGCCACCGCGAAACGCGCCATCGCCGACGTTCGGCGCGGGGTCGTAGCGGTGGACGCCGGGTAGTGTGTGGCCAGCTACACCCGACAGCCGTGCACGATCGAGGAGTGAAATGAGCGGACCGCAGGGATCTGACCCGTCGCAGCAGTGGCAGGGTCATCAGCCTGAGTCTGGCACGGAGCAGCCGTCGGGCGGATCGGCCAACCAGGGCTGGCAGCCGCCCTCGGGTTCCGAGCAGCCGCAGCCGTCTGCACCCGATCAGCAGTCCTGGCAGCCGCCTCCCGCATACCCGCAGCAGCAGTATCCGCAGTACCAGCAACCCACCTACCCGCCGCAGCAGTACCCGGCGACCGAGCACTACGGCCAGCCGACCGAGCACTACGGCCAGCCGACCGACCACTACGGCCAGCCAGGCGCCTACGGGCAACCCGGCGCCTACGGGCAGCCGGGTGCCTACGGTCCGCAGTACGGCCAGCAGCCGGGTCAGTACGGCCAGCAGCCGGGTCAGCCCGGTCAGTACGGCCAGCAGCCGGGTCAGCCCGGCCAGTACGGTCAGTACCCCAACTATCAGGCGCCGGGCGGCGAAGAGAAATCCAAGCGCTCGCTCGCGGTGGTCGGCGGTGTGGTCGGCCTGCTGGTGGTGATCGTCGTCGCGGTGGTCCTGGTCCTCGGGTTCTGGAAGCCGGGCTTCTTCGTCACCACGAAGCTCGACGTCAACGCCGCCCAGAGCGGGGTCCAGAAGATCCTCACCGACGAGACCAACGGCTACGGCGCCAAGAACGTCAGCAACGTCAAGTGCAACAACGGCGTCAGCCCGACGGTCAAGAAAGGCGACACGTTCGACTGCGAGGTCAGCATCGACGGCACCAAGCGCCAGGTGACGGTCACCTTCCAGGACGACAAGGGCACCTACGAGGTCGGCAGGCCCAAGTAGCTATCCGGGCAGGCCGTCGAGCGCCTTCTGCAGGCGCGCGACCGAGGACGACACGCCATAGCGCTCGGCGAGTTCGGCCACTGTGCGTGGGTGCGCGGCGGCCAGCGGCAGCGTGTCGTCCTTCGTCGAGAGCGTGACGTCGGCGTCGGTGGCCACCCGGACCACGGTCGCGGCCCGGTCGATGTACTCCGCCGCGGCCCGCAGCTTGGTGCGGTGTGCCTTGCTCAGCGTCGAGCGTGAGTCCTCGGCGGCCGCGAGGATCTGCTCGAGGGAGCCGTACGTCGACAGCAGCGTCGATGCGGTCTTCTCACCGATCCCTGCCACGCCGGGCAGGCCGTCGGACGGGTCGCCGCGCAGCAGCGCCAGCTCGGCGTAGGCCGGCCCTGCGCGCTCGACCGGCACGCCATAGGTCTGCGCCACCTCGTCGGGTCCGAGCGCGGTGGCCTTGGCCAGCCCGCGGCCCAGGTAGAGCACCCGCACCGGGGTCGGCTCCTCCCGTACGACCTGCAGCAGATCGCGATCGCCGCTGACCACCACGACGGGGTCGGTCGATTCCCTGGCGGCGAGTGTCCCCAGCACGTCGTCGGCCTCACAGGCGGGCGCACCGGCTGTGGCGATGCCGAACGCGTCGAGTATTTCCATGATCATGTCGACCTGCGGGGTCAGCTCGTCGGGTACCTCTTCGACGTCGGGTGCGCCCGCGTTCTCCTGTACCACGCGATGCGCCTTGTAGGACGGGACGAGGTCGACGCGCCACTGCGGCCGCCAGTCGTCGTCGCGGCACACCACCAGGCGGTGCGGTTGCTCACGGGTGATCACGGTGGCCACGGCGTCGAGGAATCCGCGCAGCGCGTTCACCGGGCGGCCGTCGGGTGCGGTGATCGAGGACGGGACACCGAAATAGGAGCGGAACCACATGCTCGCACCGTCGAGGAGCGCCAGGGGAGCGGTCATCCCGCCATCTTCGCGTACAGGCTCGCGCACCGGGGGCGCCGACCCCGCACTACCCTGATCGGCATGAGTTCGCAGGCCCGATTCGGCACCGACGTCTATGCCAACCGACTCGCCGCGGCGGCCCGCGCCGCCGGCGATGCGGGACTTGCCGGGCTGGTCATCACACCCGGTTACGACCTCCGCTACCTGGTGGGCTCGCGGGCGCAGACCTTCGAGCGGTTGACCGCGCTGGTGTTGCCCTCCAGTTCCACGGGCGGCACCCCGACGATCATCGTGCCCCGCATGGAACTGGCCGCCCTCAAGGACTCGGCGGTCACCGAACTCGGTGTGGCGGTGCGGGATTGGGTCGACGGAGAAGATCCCTACGCGCTGGTGGCCGAGGCGCTCGGGGTGCCGCAACCTGCCGTCGCGGTCACCGACTCGATGCCCGCGCTGCACCTGCTGCCGCTCGCCGACGTGCTCGGCGTGGTCCCGGTGCTGGCCACCGACGTGCTGCGGACGCTGCGGATGGTCAAGGATCCCGCCGAGATCGACGTGCTGCGCAAGGCCGGCGCCGCGATCGACCGGGTGCACGCGAGGGTGCCCGACTTCCTGGTCCCCGGCCGCACCGAAGCCGACGTCGCCGCCGACATCGCCGAAGCCATTGTCGCCGAAGGTCATTCGGAGGCCGCGTTCATCATCGTCGGCTCCGGCCCGCACGGCGCCGACCCGCACCACGAGTGCTCGGACCGCGAACTGCAGCCAGGCGACGTCGTCGTCGTCGACATCGGCGGCCCCTACGAGCCCGGTTACAACTCCGACTCCACCCGCACGTACAGCCTCGGTGAACCCGACCCCGAGGTGGCGCGGCGCTACGCGGTGCTGCAGCGCGCGCAGCAGGCCGCGGTGGCCGCGGTCCGGCCCGGTGTCACCGCCGAGCAGATCGATGCCGCCGCGCGGGACGTGCTGGCCGCCGAGGGTCTGGCGCAGGCCTTCGTGCACCGCACCGGCCACGGCATCGGGCTGTCCGTGCACGAGGAGCCCTACATCGTCGCCGGCAACGCGATCCCGCTGCAGGAGGGCATGGCGTTCTCCATCGAGCCGGGCATCTACTTCCCGGGCCACTGGGGCGCCCGCATCGAGGACATCGTGATCGTCACCGGTGACGGTGCGCTGTCGGTGAACAACCGCCCCCACGACCTGATCGTGGTCCCGGCGCCTTAGCGGCGGGCCTCGGCCCTCGCGGTGCGAGCGGCATCCGGCGTCGACCCGGTCCACAGCCGAAACGCGCGGTAGAACGAGTTGGGTTCGGTGTAGCCGAGGAGAAACGAGATCTCGCCGATGGAGAGCGCGGTGTTCTCCAGGTAGTGGTGCGCGAGGTGGGTGCGGGTCCCGTCGAGGATCTGTTGGTAGCTGGTGCCTTCGGCCTCGATACGCCGCTGCAGGGTGCGTTTGCTCATCGACAGCTTCCTGGCCACCGTCTCGATCGACGCCTGCCCGCTGGGCAGTGCCTCCAGCAGCGCGGCCCGGATGCGTTCGGCCGTGCTCGCGGGTGCGTCGAGGTCGGCCAGCCTGCGCCGCAGACCGGGCTCGAACGCCTGCCACAGTGGCTCGTTGGAGGTGAGGAACGGAAGCCGTGCGTCCGCGGCCGCGAAGACGACGCGGTGGTGCCGGCCGCGCCGCAGGGTGACCCCGAGAAATTCCTCGTACGGTGCCGGCTCGGGCGGGAGCACCGTCGTCGACACCTCGATGGGCCGGATCGGTTCGCGGGTGCCGGTACGCATCAGCGTCACGACGAACAGCAGCTCCATCATCACCAGCGAGATCGGGGGAGCCGGCGGATCCGGCCACGAAAGTTCCACCGCCACCGTGGATGTGGTCTCGACGATGGCGAAGCCGAACGGCGCCACCAACTTCTTGTACTGCGAGATGCGGTGCGCGGCGACCACGAAATCGGGGCTGCACAACGCCGCGAAGAGCGGAGGGGAGAAAGACTCGGCGCGCACCGCCTGACACAGCCGGACCGGAAAGGCCGCATCTCCGGTCTGCGCTTCGATGCTGTTCCACAGGCGGTGGTACTCCTGCGGCGGCAACCGGGTCGAGGGCTGCTCGAACAGGTCATCGGCCAAGCCGGCACGGCGCAGGACGTCGGCGGACCGGACGCCCATGTCTTTCAACAAAGTGCGCCATGTCGTGTCCAGGGCGTATCCGTGGTCGGCCATCGCGATCTATCGCACCACGAAAGAGTCCCGGATACCGGCGAAGAACGTCTCGTCGTCGGATGTGCGTCGTGCATCGAGAAGTGCGACAGCGTCCGCGCCCGCGATGTAGCGCAGGGTGTCGGCATCGTCGGTGGCGGCCTCGAAGACCACCTCGGCAACCGCATCCGCATCGGAACCGCCCTGGTCCATCATCGGACCGAGCTGCCCGACCACGGCGTCGACCAGCGGCTGGTACTCCGACAGCTCCGGATCGTTGGTGAAGTCGAACGACCTTCCGCCGAAATCGGTTCGGATGCCGCCGGGTTCGACGACCTTCACCCGCACGCCCAGAGGCGCCAACTCGTAGTGCAGGGACTCCGAGAGCCCTTCGACGGCGAACTTCGTCCCGTGATACAGCGTGCCGAGGGGGAAGGTGATCCGTCCGCCGACCGAGGAGATGTTGACGATGGTGCCCGCCCCGTTCCCCCGGAAGTGCGGCAGCAGAGCCTTCGTGGTGGCGAGCAACCCCAGCACGTTGACCTCGAACTGGCGGCGGATCTTGTCCATCGGCGTCGCTTCGAGGGGACCGTAGGCACCGTAACCGGCGTTGTTGACCAGGACGTCGACGCGGCCGAACCGAGCCAGTGCCGCGTCGACGGCGGAGGTGATGGACGCGGAATCCTCGACGTCCAGGTGGGTGACGAGCACGCGCTCGAGGCTGCAGAGGTGCGTCTCCCGCTCGGGGGCCCGCATGGTCGCGACGACGTTCCAGCCCTTGGCGTGGAACAGCAGGGCGGTCTCCCGGCCGAGTCCGCTGGATGTCCCGGTGATCAACACTGTCTTGTTCATGCGCATCACGTTAGGAATGCATGGCGCTCGAGTCAGTGGCCGATGACGCCACGATTCCATCTGATCGCGCCACCACGGGGACGAGCGCGTCAGCCCTCGCCGCGGTCGAGCAGACCCGAGGACCCCAGCACCCGCTCGACGCGCACCTCGATGACGACCCGTTTCGGATTGGGCCGCGGCGTGCGGTAACGCTGCGCGTAGCGCAATTCGGCGTCGCGCACCTGGTCGGTCTCGGTGAGGACGGTGGACGTGCCCTCCAGGGACAGCCAGCGTGCGCCGTCGACCTGGCTGAGGACCGCAACGCCCCGCTGGTCGGCGTTGACCGCCTTCTGCGATCCGCCGGTGGTGATGACCCGGGCGATGTGGGTGGCCGGGTCGAAGGTGAACCCCACGGCCACCACGTGCGGCGATCGGTCGGCGCGCAGCGTCGTCAGCATCGCCAGGTGCCGTTCGGTCAGGAACGCCAATGCGTCGGTGGTCAGCCGCGTGGTTGCCTTGCCCATCGGTCTCCACGCTAGCGCAGGACATAATCGCAACCGTGAAAGACACGGACCTGGTCGTGGTGTTCGGCGGCCGCAGCGAGATAGGCATCGAGGTGGCCCGCCGGTTGGCCGGCGGCGCGACGGTGGTGCTGGCCGCCCGCCGGCCCGGGGACCTCGACGGGCAGGCGGCCGACCTCACCGCGGCCGGCGCCCTGGCGGTCCACCGCGTCGCGTTCGACGCCGACGACCTCGCCTCCCACCGCGAGGTGGTGGACGCCATCGTCGCGGCGCACGGTCCGATCGGGACCGCGGTGGTGGCCTTCGGCATCCTCGGCGATCAGGCACTCGCCGAGAAGGACGCGGCGCACGCGGCGGCGATCGCGCACACCGACTACGTCGCCCAGGTCAGCCTGCTGACCGTGCTGACCGACACGATGCGCACCGCCGGGCGCGGCACGGTGGTCGCCTTCTCGTCGATCGCGGGCGTGCGGGCGCGCCGGGCCAACTACGTCTACGGATCGGCCAAGGCCGGCCTCGACGCGTTCTGCAGCGGACTGGCCGACGCGCTGCACGGCACCGGGGTGCGGCTGCTGCTGGTGCGGCCCGGGTTCGTGATCGGGCGGATGACCGCGGGCATGGAACCGGCGCCGCTGTCCTCCACGCCCGCCCAGGTGGCCGACGCCACCGTCGCCGCGCTGCGCGCCGGGCGGGCCACGGTGTGGGTGCCCGCACCGCTGGCCGTGCTCGCCGCGGCGTTCCGCGT